>Ga0209123_1000298_pt1 | contig 70803 bp, 48 predicted proteins | sample BarGraIncu00431A_FD_184500 | JGI IMG/M metagenome (GOLD analysis project Ga0209123, IMG submission 184500) | Arctic peat soil microbial communities from Barrow, Alaska, USA - Barrow Graham LP Incubations 004-31A (SPAdes) (version 2) | ecosystem: Environmental > Terrestrial > Soil > Wetlands >... | reverse complement strand
CAACGACAAGAAGGCGGCAATACCCACCACCAGGCTTGCCCAATGTAGTAAGGGCGTATTGGCCACTATTACGTAGATGCGGAAAATGCCTACAAAGCCCATACACATTACAATACTCGATAACAATGCTGCGGCAGGTCCGGGAGCTTTATCCTTTGCATCGACGCCGGCAGTAAACATAGGGAAAAGTCCAAGCTTAGCCGTAAATCCGGTAAAGATAAACAAAAACGCCAATCGCAACCAAGATGAATTTAGCAACGTGCTGTGTGCCAGTAAATTTTTGTACGATAAATCGTCGGAATGCGCATTGACAAACGAAAGGCTTAAAAACAAGATGCCGATAAAAACAAAAGTGATACTTATGGCACAAATAAAAATGTATTTCCATGTGCCTTCTAATGCCAGCTTATTGCGGTGGTGATATATTAGAGCGGATGCACTTAGGGTGGTTATTTCAGTGAAAATCCAAACCACAGCAATATGATTCGCCAGATAAGCAGCACTCACTGCCGTTATTAAAAGCACGATGGCACCAAAATAAGTTGCCCGGGAACGAGGTGTCATTTCTTCACTCTCTTCGATGTAAATGTAACTGTGGAAAACTGCCGGAATGGAAATGATGGTGGCAGTCAGCAACATGATGAGTCCCAACGAATCGAAGGTAAAGTAGTTGGCAGTTGTTTCGGTGTAATGCAAACATGCATACACAGTGAATGCACATTGCATCACAAGAAATAGACAAATGAGCGTGTAATTAAGAGCTTTATCCCGATTAAAAAAGAGTCCTGTTCCAATTAATACGGAGGCTATCAAATATATTGTTATCATAAATGGTTATTTGTAGATAAGTTGAAGAACCAAGATCGGTACTTTAATTATTAATTATCAATTGTGAATTATCAATTATGAATTAGTTTCAATAGTCTTTCAAATTAGTAAGCTGGTTAACATCTATGTCCTTAAATACATCTCCAATTTTATTTAAGAATACTCCCAAAATCAACACACTGGCAAAAATATCGAGCATGATGCCAAGATTCACCAACATGGGCATTTCGTTACCAACCGCCAGCGATAGTACAAAAACTCCATTCTCGATAACCAGATAACCCATAACGTGAGTAATAATTTTTCGGCGTGAAGCAATGAAATATAATCCTGTAAATAGGGTTGAAAGTGCCACCACAAAAAACATTTTGTCTAATTTCCCTTCTTCCATGGTGTTAGAAAGGATTATGGTGGTAATTACAATCGCCGTAGTGATGATAAGCGACACAAAGTTAGGCAGGTATGGCTCCGCTTCACGGGTAATATTATTTCGCTTTAGTATATATTTAAGAAACAGAGGTACTGCTAGCGATTTGAAAATGACCGTTTCCAATAGAATTAATATAAGGTTAAGCGTGTTGATATTTTTCAATTCGAAAAACGCTACGAAAAAAAGCAGTATTCCCTGCATAGCAAGCACATTTACATAGGTCGTCATGCGATTGGCAATGGACAGGTAAAAGAGCGAAATCAGAAAGACGATAAGCAGTACGTGTAACATATTGTATCAGTTAAAAATTGTTGTATTTTAAAGTTTTCAGAGGATTTAGGGGTCTTTAAAGAAATTTGCCCGAAACGAGTAGAGCTCCAAAAAATATTAGCAAAGATACAGACGAAAGTACAACAATGAACTGAGCATTGTGATTCATTCTGAATCGTGCCATAAATGATTCTATCATTCCAACAACGAAAGCAAGAAATGCCTGCATTCCGAAAAACATCGGAATGGCATATTGATAAGCAATTGTGCCGCTAAAAAGATTAAAAATGATGGCTCCATAGATTGCAAATTTCAAATAACCGGCAGTTAATATCAATCCGAGGTCGAATCCGCTGTTATCCAAAATCATGACTTCGTGCACCATGGTAAGTTCGAGGTGAGTTTTTGGATCATCAAGTGGCATACGACTATTTTCAATCATGGCAATCATCAAAAATACAAATGCAGCCATTACTGCCAATGCGTAACTGATAGATGAACCGAGGTGTAAGGCCGAAAATATCTCCTGAAAAGAGGTGAAGCCGGTCAACAAAGCCAGTGAGCCCATGAGGATAAAGAAAGCCGGCTCTGCAAACATTGAGTAAAGCGCCTCTCGACTGGCACCCATTCCTTCGAAACTACTACCGGTATCCATGGCCCCAATGATGCTGAAAAACTTGCCGATACCTAGTATGTAAGCAAAGAAAATAAAGTCGCCGTTGAAACTGATGATTCCTTTCGATTGTCCAAATGGAATGACTAACATGGCTACAAACACCGATGCAAAATAAATAGTAGGTGCAATTTGGAACACAAAACTGGTGGTTTTGCTATAAACTGCTCCTTTTCTGAAAAGCCGGATCACATCTTTAACGGGCTGAAATATCCCGGGTCCTTTACGTCCGGAAGCAATACTTTTTGTACGAATTATAATTCCTGTAAAAAAAGTTGCGGCCAAGATAATTAATAATAAGCTTAGCATAATTATAATAGTTTTAAAAATTCGATGAATAGAATAATCTGGTCATATATCAGCGGGATGCTTATTACTGTGATAATAAAGATAATACCGTATAATATATAAAACTGTAATTTGCCGTTTTGAAAAAAGAGAAATCTGCCCATAAAGGACTTGAAATTGTTTATTGGATAATCAATGAACCATTTCTCTATTTTGTCGTAAGGATGTGTTTCGAGATGTGCTGCAACAGGAAATACTCCTTCCACCTCTTTCTCTTTTTTGAATATCAGAAAGACTATTCCCAATAGTTTGCTGTAAGTTTTCACAAATGAGCTTGCCGAATATTGAATTTTTGCTGTTGGAGCAATATATCCACAATTCCATGTTGTTGAAACGGTAATCGATTTCTTTTGTAACACCAGTTTTCTTATTACAATTAGTACCAGAATTAATAGAATTAAGATACAACTAGCTTTACTAACCGAGGCTAATGTCTCGATGCCATTTCCCTGAAAAGAAACGAAAGGCAGTTGATGTAAGTTGGTGAATAGTTGAACGGGTTTTATTAGTGCATTTAAAAAGAAACCCGGAAAAAGGCCAATGCTAATTATAAACGCTGCAATAAAATACAATGGCAACAACTGATAAAACGACACTTCTTTTACTTCAGAATGAAAATCATGTCTCGGATTTCCAAGAAAAACCACCCCGAAAGCTTTAGTAAAGCACATTATGGCCAGTCCACCTATCAATGTCAGCCCTGTGATGGTGAATGCTATACCGATTAAAGAAGTGATGTATGCATTATGAATGGAGCCGAATAAACCTGTATAAAGTATAAACTCCGAAATAAAACCGTTAAATGGAGGTAATCCACAAATGGCCAATGCTGCAATCAAAAATAGAACGGTTGTTTGCGGCATTTTTTTTACCAATCCACCCAGTTTTTCGATATCCAGTGTATGTGTTGCTTGATAAATGTTGCCTGCCGTGAAAAACAATAGAGACTTGAAAAGCGAATGATTCAAGGTATGGAGCAAAGCTCCTGCAAAACCTAATGAGCTAAGTATAGGATTATTCATTCCCAAACCAATGCAGCCTAACCCTATACCAATGCCGATAATTCCAATATTTTCGATGCTGTGGTAGGCCAGTAGTTTTTTTAGATTGTGCTGAAGGATGGCCAACATTACACCATATACTCCTGAAATTAACGAAATAATCAGAATAATGCTGCCAATGGTAATATAATCAAGGTTCATAAGTAAAAGCATCCGAAGAATACCAAAAATTCCGATTTTTATCAATACGCCCGACATAATGCCCGAAATATGAGCAGGAGCTGCCGGATGTGCGTAAGGTAACCAAGTGTGAAACGGTACAAATCCCGCTTTGATTGCAAATCCGATAAAGAAGAACAAGTAAAGCATCAATGATACTGCGTTAGAGTGTGCAAAAGAGTACGCTCTAATGGTATTAAAATCGTAACTGCCCGTTTTGCTTGCTACCCAAATAAATCCTACCATTAAAAAAATGATGGAAACATGAGATTGTATTAAGTAATTGATGCCTGCTTTGATAGTGGCTATTTTCTCGTGCTCGAAAAGTATGCTTAAGAAGGCAGAAAGAGCCATTATTTCCCATGCAACTAAAAACGCGATGCTGTTTTGAATGGCGCAAAGACTCGTCAAAGCGGTGTAAAGCAGCACGAAAAGTATGCCGTGTAATGATAGATTTTTCGGCTGGTTGGCATAAGCATTCATATAAAACAACCCGTAAAAGCCACCTGTAACGAAAGCAAAGTTTATAATCAGCAGAAACCAAGCGGATAGCGCATCTACTTGTAGCCGGATGGATCCGGTTATAAAACTGCCAGCCAATGTTAATTCAAAGTTTTGCCCGGCCAACGCTCCGAAAGCCACATAACTTGTGAGGACGGCTATGAAACATATAGCAGCATACACAGCAATGGCTTTCCCCTTCAACTGAAGAAAAGGAATAAGACATATTGCTATGAGCGGAACAAATATGAAACCCCAGACTAAGTTCATGATAAGAAATTACAAAACGTAAGCGTTAGAATAAAGATAATGAACACGATGCCATAAGCTACGTAAGATTGCACCCGTCCATTCTGAATAAATAGAAATCGACTCAGAAAATACTTCAATCTGCCCAGTGGATAATCTATCAACCATTTTTCAGTTTTATCGTAAATATGCGTTTCCATGTGAGCATCAATAGGAAAAACGCCGTGGACATCTTTTTCTTTTTTGTTTATCTGAAAAATCATAGCAAATAATTTGCTGTAAGTCCTTGAAAAAGAACTTCCGGTATATTGGATTTTGGCGGTAGGAGCGGTGTATCCACATCCCCAGGTCGACGAAATTGCTATCGCTCTTTTTCGAAGAACGAGTTTTCTGATGCCCAATAAAAGTAGTACCGTCAACATAAAATAAAGGCTGCCCATGCTTACTGATGACAACACCTCTATGCCATTTCCCTGAAATGAATTGAATGGAAGTTGGTGTAATCCGGTAAATAACTGAACGGGTTTTATCAGTAAATCTAAAAATAGGTTGGGAAATAGTCCTATCGTGACGATAAACGTGACGATAAAATAAAGGGGTAATAGTTGAAATCGCGAAACTTCTTTTACTTCATGATGAAACTCATGTCTGGGACTTCCTAAAAAAACTACGCTAAAGGCTTTCGTAAAGCAAATGATTGCCAGTCCACCAATGGCTACCAACCCTGTTATGGTAAACACAATTCCCAATAACGAAACTGCCGAAGCATTGTGAAGCAAACTAAACAATCCCGAGTAGAGTATAAATTCTGAAATAAATCCATTGAACGGCGGTAAACCCGAAATGGCCAATGCAGCAACTAAAAACAAGAAGGCGGTTTGTGGCATTTTTTTTATCAATCCACCCATTTTCTCAATGTCCATGCTGTGAGTAGTCTGATACACATTGCCTGCCGTAAAAAATAACAGTGATTTGAACAGCGAGTGATTCAACGCATGTAACAATGCTCCTGCAAATCCTAATGAACTCAGCACCGCATTGTTCGTTCCTAAGCCGATGCAGCCCAATCCAATGCCAATGCCAATAATACCGATATTTTCGACACTGCTGTAAGCCAGTATTTTCTTTAGATTATGTTGTAAAATAGCCAGCATAACGCCGTAAATGCCTGAAATTAACGAGATGGCAAGAATGAATATGCCAATTGAAGTATAATCGACATTGATGAGCAAAAGCATGCGAAGAATACCAAAGATGCCAATTTTTATCAATACCCCCGACATGATGCCGGATATGTGCGACGGGGCAGCCGGATGAGCATAAGGTAACCAGGTGTGAAAGGGAACAAAACCCGCTTTGATGGAAAATCCAATAAAGAATATCAAGTACAATTGCATGGAAAGCATGCCCGGATGCGATAAAGAATAAGCGTGAATTGCACCAAAGTCGTAACTACCCGTTTGACTCGCTACCCAAATAAACCCAATGATGAGGAAGATTATGGAAACATGCGATTGAATCAGATAGTTGATTCCCGCTTTTATAGTGGCCACTTTTTCGTGATCGAAAAGTATGCTCAGGAATGCCGAAAGTGCCATTATTTCCCAGACAACAATGAACACAAAACTGTTTTGAATGGCGCAAAGACTAACCAGAGCGGTATAGAGAAGCACAAAAAGTATAGCTGCTAATGTCAGATTTTTAGGCTGATTTTTATAGGCGCTCATGTAGAATAAACCATAAAAACCACCGGTCAGGAAACCAAAATTGATAATGAGCATAAACCAGGCCGAGAGCGCATCTACCTGTAATCGAATAGGGCCGCTGATAAAACTTCCGGGCAGGGTGGAATCAAACGTTTTGCCCAATAATGCCTCGATAGCTACGAAACTCGTCAGGATAGCAATCAAACTTACAGCCGTATAAACAGCAATGGCTTTTCCACTCATTTTCAGGAATGGAATAAGGCATATTGCTATGACGGGAATAAGTATGAAACCCCAGACTAAATTCATATTATTATGTTGAATGCTGTCAGAATAAATATGGTCAGGATAAATACAATGCCGTATAAAACATAGGATTGTATGCGTCCGTTTTGAATGAATTTAAAATAATTTGCAGCGTAAACCAGCTGATTAGTGATTACATGGATAAATCGGAACTCAAAAAAGTCGTGGTAATGTGATGCATGTTTTCTCTCTTCCGGAAAAATCTCGCCTGCTTTTAGTTCAGCATATTGTTTTCGTTCAATGACAATAAAATTGAACATTTTACTCAATGTTTTCGAGAATGATTTTCCGGTGTATTGAATTTTGCTTGTTGGCGCAGCGTAAGCACAGCCCCAGGTTGGCTGTATCACTTTCGACCGTGTGCTTAAAAGTTTATAGCGTATTCCCCAGAAAATACTCACAATACAAATAAAGAGTATAGAGTAATTACTAATATTCTGCATGATAGATAGGTAGTTTGTGAATCCTGCCGGTTGAGGAATAATAACTCCTTTTGTCAGACTCATAATCACATTTCCAATTACTTGCAAATAGAAACCGGGAAAAATAGCCACGCTTATCATTAAGGCAATAATTGCATATTGAGGAACAAGCATTTGCAATGAAACTTCGTGTGGCTCCACCGGCAATTGTTTTCGTGCATTCCCTAAAAATACGGTTCCAAACGACTTGGTAAAAGTAAGTATCGAAAGTCCGCCAATAATGCTCAAACCGGCTAAACTAACCGAAAACAATATCATTTCATTGGTGTCATGAATTTTTACGCCTTCAATCAATCCTGAATAAATAAGAAATTCTGAAATAAATCCGTTGAACGGCGGTAGTCCGCAGATGCCAATGGCAGCAATCAAAAAGACAAGTCCGGTACGTGGCATTTTTTTTATCAATCCACCCAATTTTTCCATATCGGAAGTCTGCGTTTGCTGTGCAACAGAGCCGGATGAGAAGAACAAAAGTGATTTAAATAAAGAATGGTTTAATACGTGCATCAGCGCTCCACCAAATCCAAGATAATATAAAACGGGAGTGTTATTTCCCAGTCCGATAAGTCCGATACCGATGCCAATACCAATCGTTCCAATATTTTCGATGGTACAATAGGCCAGCATTTTCTTCAAATTACGATGTACTGCTGCATTTAAAATTCCAAACAGACCTGTAGCTACCGATACAGTGAGGATAATTTCGCCCAACAATAAATAATCGCTCCTGAGATATGATGCTACCCTGAAAATACCATAAATGCCCAACTTTACCAATACACCTGACATAATCCCGGCAATGTGCGATGGCGCTGCGGGATCTCCCTGAAGTAATCCGCTGTGCAAAGGGATAAATCCGGCTTTTAGTCCAAAACCGATAAAAAGAATAAGAAAAAGTCCGATGTTGCTGTTTGAACCAAAATAAGTAGAGAAAGCATCAAAGCTAAAAGAACCTGTTTGAAAATAAAGCCAGATAAATCCAATGGTCAAAAATACGATGCTTATATGCATTTGAACGAGATAATTGATCCCGGCTTTGATAATTTTGGGGTTATGGTAATCAAATATAACCAACAGTACGGACGATAATGACATAACTTCCCAAATGATTAGAAATACTAATCCATGCTGAATCATACATACCCATAACATGGAAAGTTGGAATAGAACGAACAAAATCCAGTGCAGGTTGAGTTTTTTTACGGAACATTCGGACGTTTTTAAATAGCCCGAACCGTAAAAAATGCCGGTTAGGCAGGTGAAGTTAATGATGAGAAGAAACCAAGCGGATAACTCATCCACTCGTACTAAAACATCACCGAAAAGGTTTCCTCCGTAAAACACAAAACTAACAATATTACCTGTCAATGCCGAGATGGCCAACCAACTTGTAACTATCGAATTGGCAATAACAGCCAATGCAGCTGTGTGAGCTTTCATTTTAGCCGGCACAAAATAAATTGCAACCATTGCTAATAATGCTATTATCCAACTTGAATTAATCAACTCTATCATTCAAAATATTCTTTCTTGAACTGCGAAATTACAAAAAAATAAGAATTATTGTTCAAAAAAATGCTGTTTTGTGGGTATTATGTTTTAATTTACAGATATATGGCTTTATACAACTGCCGTTTTTTTCAAATTGTAACTGAAATTTCAGATTTAGGTAGATTAAAATAATTTCAATTAACTTTGAAGCAATAGGAATGAAATAATTTCTTTACTTTTTTGAATAACTTTTTCTGCGCTCATACGTTAGATATTCAAAAAAATGTACTTTTGCACTTCAAAAAATAATGATATTATTTAATAAAACCAGTAACTGTTTTTCTTGTAACTAAAATATGTGGAAACAAAATCAATTTAATTATAGTCGTCGCTTATCTGACAAAATTCAGATAGGCGATCTTTTGTTGGGTGGTGATGAGCCGGTTCGTGTACAGTCGATGGCTAATACTGATACCAATGATATTGAGAATTCTGTGGCACAATGTTTACGCATTGTTGAGGCCGGTGGCGAATTGGTACGTTTTACTACTCAGGGTATTCGCGAAGCCGAGAGCATCGGGAAGATTCATGCTGCATTGCGCGAACAAGGTTGCAATGTACCTTTGGTAGCCGATATTCATTTTAATGCTAACGCAGCTGATGTGGCGGCTCAGCATGTTGAAAAAGTGCGTATCAATCCGGGTAACTATGTAGGTACGGTAAAAATCGGCGATTTGTCGGATTATACTGATGAAGAATTTGAACTCGAATACCAAAAAATACGGGCTCGTTTTATTCCTTTTCTGGATATTTGTAAAAAAAATAATACCACCATTCGTATTGGTGTTAATCATGGATCGCTTAGTGAACGTATGATGAACCGTTATGGCGACACTTCGCGCGGCATGGTGGAGTCGTGCATGGAGTTTTTGCTGATTTGTAAGGAACAGAATTTCGATCGCGTGGTGATTTCAATGAAAACGTCGAACACGGTGATGATGGTACAAACCGTACGCCTGTTGGTGGAAGAAATGGAACAAGCCGATTTGCATTTTCCATTGCATCTGGGTGTAACCGAAGCCGGCGATGGTGAGGATGGTCGAATTAAATCGGCTGTTGGTATTGGTGGTTTACTGGCCGATGGCATTGGTAATACTATTCGTGTTTCATTGAGCGAAGAACCCGAAGCCGAAATTCCCGTTGGACGGTTGTTGGTTTCTTATATTTCATCGCGAGCCAATCATGCACCTATCGTGGCGGTAGAAAATACCGAGCGTTCCCGCTTTGAATACAGCAGACGCAAAACCCATAAAGTTGGTAATATCGGTGGTGAAAATGTGCCTGTGGTAGTAGCCTCATCGGATGGCGATCATGCGGTTGTGCCTGATTATATTTTATGTGTTGATAATGTGTTTGCTGCGGATGGAGAAATGTATCCGGTATATACTGCAAGTAAAATTGATGCGTTAAAAGAAGATGATTCCGCAATAAAATTTTTGAAATTGAGTTATTCTAACTTAACACCTGAGTTGCTTCAGTTGCTAAAGGATAGTAAAGATGTGGTGGTGATTTTGCAAACCGATCATCAAAATGGAGTAGGAGAGCAGCGCGCTTTCTTCCATAGTTTGCTAAATACAGGGTGTACAGTGCCAGTGATATTACACAGAACGTACGAAGAAGATGAACTTCAACAATTACAGATAAAAGCGGCAGCCGATTTGGGTGTGTTGTTTATCGATGGTTTTGGAGATGGGATTTTCCTTGAAAATGAAGGAAGTATTCCGGTAGAAGCAATTAATTCAGTAGCCTTTGGTATTCTTCAGGCTTCGCGTGTACGGGTTACCAAAACTGAGTTTATCTCTTGCCCTGGTTGCGGACGAACTATGTTTAAACTACAAACAGTCATTGCACGTGTAAAAGCGCGTACATCGCACCTGAAAGGGCTAAAAATTGGGATCATGGGTTGCATTGTAAACGGACCCGGCGAAATGGCCGATGCGGATTACGGTTACGTAGGTGCCGGACGTGGAAAAGTTAGTCTATATAAGAAAAAAGAATGTCTCGAACGCAACATCCCCGAGGATGAAGCTGTAGAAAAATTGATAGATCTTATAAAAGTAAATGGAGATTGGCACGAATAATGTTATGCTTTTGGCACATATTTTTAGATAAGAATTATTTTACAAAAAAAATCAAGTATGAAAAAAAAGTTTTTTGCACTCGCTTTAGTAGTGAGCTCTTTTGGTGTTGCGAATGCACAAGTAGATGGTAAAACGCTAGGACTTAGATTGGGTTACCCAACAGAGTTGTCGTTCCAAACAGGATTAACCAAATCAACTCGTCTGGAGCTAGGATTGGGTCTTCGTGACTACAGTTACGGTACCAGTTTCTCTTTGTCGGGTGTACATCAATGGGTTTGGGATTTGTCCTCATTAGCCGATGGTTTTAACTGGTATGCCGGCGTAGGTGGCCAATTGGGAGTTTATTCAAATAATAATAAATCTTATTTCCCACTAGCACTGTTGGGTCAGATAGGTATCGAGTATAACTTTAAAATTCCATTGACTTTGTCGTTGGATTACAGACCTGCATTTCAACTTACTGGTGTTTATGCAGGAGAGAATGCTTTTGTAGGTGATGGTATTTGCTTAGGTGTTCGTTATCGTTTGTAATAGATTTTTTTTGCATTAAAAGAGAAATTTCTGTTCATGAAATTTCTCTTTTTTATTATATTTGAAAATGAATAAATAGTATAGTAACTATATATAAACACTTAATTATTTTTTAGGTATGAAAAAAATGTTTTTTGTGCTCGCTTTAGTAGTGAGTTCTTTAGGTGCTCTTAGCGCACAGGTTGACAGTAAAACAATTGGTCTTAGAATGGGTGGCGGATTTGGTTATGGAGCCGAAGTGTCCTACCAACAACCACTTGGTACCGCTAACAGATTAGAAGTAGACCTTGGTCTTAATCGCTCCGGTTTTGGTTTAAACGGGATTTATCAATGGGTTTGGGATTTTTCCGAATTGGCAGATGGTTTTAACTGGTATGCCGGCATTGGTGGAGGTATTGGTTCTTATAATTTTGATTATTTGACAGATAAAAATAAAGCCAATGTTACAACTCTTGGCGTTTTAGGGCAAATAGGATTGGAGTATCAATTTGAAATTCCACTAACTATATCAGTGGATTATCGTCCTGGTCTTTATTTTGCAAGTGGCTTAAATAGTTCTTTCGATGGTATTTGTCTATCGGCAAGATACAGATTCTAAAAAACATTTTCAATATACAAAAAGAGGAATTTCCGTTATGGAAGTTCCTCTTTTAGATTAATGGTCTTAAAACCGCATGTTTTCCAGATCTTTTTTAGACCCGCAAAATAGATTATAGTCTACATAGCCCTTAATTCCTGCTACCTTATATTTCTCAGCTATCTGCCAAAAAGTCCAGTCACAGTTCGGTTTACCTCTATAATCCACTATCCACAGCTTGCATTTTTGGGGCAGAAAATCCTTCAGATAGAGCAAGTAGTATTTGTAGGCGCAATAAATGATTGGGTAATGTTTCGTTTTGGCGTAAACTACCGAAACAAAATCTAATAATTCCTTATTTATCGTTTTTTTGTCGGGCATTGTTTTGGCAAATTCAGCATCGAGTACTAAGGGTAAGTCGCCGCGCTGCAATTTGGCAATGGATAAAAAGTTTTTTGCCTGATCTTTTCCCGATGTTTTGTATGTAAAAAAGTGGTACGATCCCACCGGAATATCCAGTTTTCGAATTGTTTTATAATACTCTGTGTACTTAGGATCCTGAATAGTACTTCCTTCGGAGGCTTTCACAAAAATAAATCCAGGCTCATGTTCTTTTAGTCTTTCCCAGTCAAAGACCTCTTGATAATGCGAAATGTCAATTCCCCACACTTTACTATTCTCGGACTCGGTATTATTGGGGTCGTTGGGTGTGGTTTTCTGAACTTTACACGATAGAAAAAATAATGCTAGTAAAAAGAATACTATACAGCGTTTAAAATGCATGATTTCAATTGAATAATTCATAAATAGCTTATGCGCGACAGCGCAACTTACTCCGGTGAAGAAGTTTGTGACGCTTTATCGGTAAATTTTTTATGGAAGCATGGCGAAAATATTCACCTGTTCAGGCTTTAAGCACGAGTGTACAATGCTAACAAATAGTCTGCAAAGATAAGGTTTTTTAGTGGTATGTAAATATTTTGCTTCTCTAAATCGTACTTTAAAATCTAAATAAATATTCTGCGAACGGTTCTGAATTACTCACAAAAAAAGCGACTGTTTCTGTCGCTTTCTTAGAATTATTGTTTTATTTTAGTCGTTAATCAATAGTCGTTTTATGGTATAACATACTATTTAGCCCAGCTATGGGCCCATTAAACATGTTGAGATCAACAAAACCACGGATGCCTTCGAGTTTAAATCGATCGGTGGTTTGCCAGAATGCCCATTCGCAAGTTGGCTTTGATTGATAGTTCACAATCCAGAGTTTGCATTTTGCATTTATACGTTCTTCTAAATAGAGTTTGTAGAATCTGTGATTGCAATAAACTATAGGATAATGTCCCAGTTTTTCGTAGATGGTGTTGATGAAATCTGTCAACTCATTCGTTACCTCATTTTTTGCAGGCATTTGTTTTGTAAATTCAGCATCCAACACTGGTAGCAGATCGCTGTCTTTGTGTTGTGCTACCGACAAAAAGTTATTAGCCTGGTCTTTACCACAACTTTTGTAAGAAAAGAAATGATAAGAACCTACCAATATTTTTCGTTTTCGGGCTTCCGAATAGTTTTCCAAATATCTGGTGTCTTTTAAATCAATACCTTCCGAAGCTTTTATAAACATGAAGTTGGGTTTTTGCTCCCCCAATTTCTCCCAGTTAATGTCGCTCTGGTAATGCGAAAGGTCAATGCCCCAGACATTTTCCATGGCTTTTACGTCATTGAGTGTTATTGTTGGTTGTTGTATGTGGTGAACTTTACGGGTTACCTTATGTCTGTTGTGCGAGGTCTTGTGATGCTTTTTTGCAAAAGCAGAAAATGGCGAGAGAATGATAATACAAAGTATGAAAATATGACGTTTTTGCATGACGATTAAACAGAAATGGGAGTGATTGATGCAAGTAAAATAAGTGCTAACTGATGTATACGGAGTGCAAGGTATTGATACTGTTTGGAATATCAAAGACAATTCAGCTTTTATTTGTATTCTTTCAATTTATTTTCTTTTGTTCAGTTAATCCATTTGGATAAAAAAATGACGGAATAGCTCAAAGGCTACTCCGTCAGAATGATTTATTGAACGTAATAATTAGATTACTTCCAGCGCTTTAGCGATTGCTTTTTCAATGCCGGCAGCATTTTTACCACCTGCCGAAGCAAAGAATGGCTGTCCACCACCGCCGCCTTGAATTTCTTTGGCTGCATCGCGGGCAATGTTTACGGCGTTTAATCCTCCGGCCACTAAATCGTCGCTAAGCAAAACAGTCAACGACGGTTTCCCATCAGCAACACATCCGGCTACGAAGAATAATTTCTCTGCTTGCACATTGCGGATTTGGAAGGCCAGTGTTTTTACCTGATCGGCATTCAACGTGCCCTGATAACTGATAACAGTAACACCGTTTTGTGTTTTTGCACCGGCTAATAATTGGTCGCGCAGACTCATTATTTTTTCGTGTACAAAAGTTTCCACCTGTTTTTTCCACTCTGCACTTTCGTCGCTTAACCGACGGATAGCAGTCAATACATCGGGTGTATTGTTCAGTAGCTCTTTTGCTTCCGTCAAACTGTCCTGTTGTTCGTTGATCAATTTCTCAACGCCTTTAGCCGAAATGGCTTCAATACGACGAATACCAGCAGCGATAGAAGTTTCTGTTGTGATACGCACTATTCCTATTTCGCCGGTAGCTTGCACGTGTGTACCACCACAAAGTTCGGTAGAAGTTCCAAATTGAATCACACGCACCGACTCACCGTATTTTTCGCCAAATAAAGCCATAGCTCCAAGGGCTTGTGCTTGTGCAATAGGTGTGTCGCGCATTTCGTTCAACGGTGCATTAGCACGAATCTTTGCGTTGGCAATTGTTTCCACCGCACGAATCTCTTCTTTCGTCAGCTTTTGATAGTGCGAGAAGTCGAAACGCAAACTGTCCGGACTAACATACGAGCCTTTTTGCTCCACATGTGTACCCAGCACTTCGCGCAATGCTTCGTGAAGCAAGTGAGTAGCCGAGTGATTGGCCGAGATAGCCTGACGATTTTCAATATTTATAGTAGCTGTAAATGTTGCGGTAACATCATTTGGAAGTTGTTTGGCAATATGAACGGCTAGGTTGTTTTCTTTTTTTGTATCAAGAATTTCCAGTGTCTCGTCTTCTGATACGAGCACACCGCTATCGCCCACTTGTCCACCCATTTCGGCATAGAAAGGTGTGTTGGATAGCACGAGTTGGTAGTATTCCAGATTTTTTTGTTTTACCTTGCGGTAGCGCAGAATTTCGGTGTCGAACGAAGTAAAATCGTAACCCACAAACGTGCTATCACCTTCGCGAACGGTTACCCAGTCACCGGTTTCGGTGGCAGCTGCATTACGTGCACGCTCTTTTTGTTTCAACATCTCGGCATTGAACTCATCAATGTTTACCGTGAAATTATTTTCACGCAAAATCAATTCGGTTAAGTCCAATGGGAAGCCAAAAGTGTCGTAAAGCGTAAAGGCTACTTTTCCGGTAACTTCTGTTTTTCCGTCTTTCTTAGTTTCGTCCATCACTTTGTCAAGCAGCTTGATTCCTGTTTCCAAGGTGCGCAAGAACGATTCTTCTTCTTCTTTGATTACTTTCCCAATCAACGATTTCTGAGAAATCAATTCAGGATAAGCTTTGCCCATATTTTCGCCCAATACATCGATCAGTTTGTACATGAAAGCCGAACGTTGGCCAAGGAATGTATAACCGTAACGCACTGCACGGCGTAAAATACGACGAATTACATAGCCTGCTTTTGCGTTGGATGGCAATTGTCCGTCGGTGATAGAAAATGCGATGGTACGAATATGGTCGGCAATAACGCGCATGGCGATATCGGTTTTTTCATTTTTACCGTATTCAGCTCCACATACTTTACCTATTTCGGCAATGATAGGAGTAAACACATCGGTGTCGTAATTCGACTGCACTCCTTGCAGAGCCATACATAAACGTTCGAAGCCCATGCCGGTGTCAATAACCTTAGCCGGTAATCCTTCGAGCGAACCGTCGGCTTTGCGGTTGTATTGCATAAATACATTGTTCCATATTTCGATCACTTGTGGGTGACTGCCGTTTACCAATGTAAGTCCGTCAATTTTTTCGCGATCCTCATTGTCGCGAATATCGATATGAATTTCCGAGCAAGGGCCACAGGGACCTGTATCGCCCATTTCCCAGAAATTGTCTTTTTTATTTCCGTTGATGATTCTGCTTTTGGGTAGAAATTGTTCCCATATAGCAGCTGCTTCGTCGTCGCGTTCCAACCCTTCGGGTGCATACCCTTCGAAAACAGTTACATAAAGGCGGTCGGTATCCAGTTTCAATACATCCACCAGGTATTCCCATGCCCACTCGATGGCTTCTTTTTTGAAATAATCGCCAAACGACCAGTTACCAAGCATTTCGAACATGGTGTGGTGGTAGGTATCGTGTCCAACTTCTTCCAAATCGTTGTGTTTACCGCTTACGCGCAAACATTTTTGCGAATCGGCCACACGCGAATATTTGATGGGGTCATTGCCAAGAATGATGTTTTTGAACTGGTTCATTCCGGCATTGGTAAACATCAAAGTCGGATCATCTTTGATAACCATAGGTGCTGAAGGAACAATTTTGTGTTGTTTACCCTCAAAAAAATCGAGGAAAGATTGACGAATTTCTTGTGAAGTCATTTTATAATTTGCTATGACCCCCTGCCCCCTGAAGGGGGTTCAAAGAGTCCCCTTTAGGGGATTTAGGGGTTCTAGGTTAATAATACCCAATAAAGACTGCAAAAGTAGCTCAAATTTATTATTTTTGCAGCAATTGTGGATATAAAAAATGTGATGACGCGTTGATTTTTTATCAGAAGAGGTTGATTGACTTATATTTTCATTAAAATTTTAGACTTATGATACCTTTTCGTAAGTAATAAACTGTATTTTTTTTATGGCTAAGAAAAAATTTCATTTCAATTCCGAGACATTAAGTTACGAGCAGATTGAACATACCATCACTCATTGGCTAAAGCAATTTCTGATCCATGCGCTTTCGGGAATGTCACTGGGTGCCGTTTTCTTTTTTATCTTCGTTACATTTGTTGATTCGCCCGAGGAGAAACAACTGGGACAAGAAAAAAGCCACATGCAAGCTCAATACAAAGTATTACAGCGGCAGTTTGGCGAAATGCAAGAAGTGGTGAGTGATCTTCAGGAAAGAGATGATAATCTTTATCGGGTCGTTTTTCAGGCTGATCCAATTCCATTTTCGGTGCGTAGGGCTACGGCTACCAATAGCGATTATTACGAGCAATTGTTGAATATGACCAACTCCGAAGTGGTGGTTTCGACCACAAAAAAATTGAATGAACTAAAAAAAGAGCTTTACACTCAGTCAAAATCATACGATGAATTAGTGCTGCTGGCAAAGAACAAGGAGAATATGTTACAAAACCTACCTGCCATTCAACCGGTATTGAACAAGAATTTAAAACAAATGGCTTCGGGTTACGGCTGGCGTATCGACCCGGTTTATCACACACGTAGATTTCATGCGGGGATGGATTTTGCCGCGCCTGTAGGTGCCAATATTTATGCTACCGGAAACGGGCAGGTGATAAGTGCCGGATGGCAACAAGGTTATGGCAATTGCGTTCAGATAAATCATGGGTATGGTTATGTTACTTTGTATGGACACATGAGTGCATTTAAGATACGTGCCGGACAAAAAGTAAAACGTGGCGATGTGATTGGATTAGTAGGAAGTACCGGAAAATCGACCGGTCCTCACTTGCATTACGAAGTACATTTTAAAGGAGAAATAATGAATCCTCAGAATTATTACTTCCTCGATTTGTCACCTGCTGATTACGACCGTATGGTTCAAATGAGCAACAACTCCGGTCAAATGTTTGATTAAAACACTTGACGTCTAAAGGGGATAAAAAGAAAAATTACAACCGATTCTTGAAAGTCATATTATGAACAAGAACAAAAATATTATTGTGGGCGAAAGTAATTTTAAATCTCAGTCAGCTGATAGATTAGGGGTAGTTCCCGGTCCGATTGGCATCTTTGATTCGGGGTATGGAGGCTTAACTATTCTGGACAAAATTCGCACTGAATTGCCGGAATACGATTATATCTATTTGGGCGATAATGCCCGAACGCCTTACGGTACACGTTCGTTTGATGTGGTGTATAAATACACGCTGGAATGTGTTACGAAGTTGTTCGAAATGGGTTGCCAGTTGGTGGTGTTGGCCTGCAATACGGCGTCGGCCAAAGCATTGCGTAGCATTCAGCAACGCGATTTGCAATTGTTGGATCCCAACCGTCGCGTACTTGGTGTGATTCGCCCAACGGTGGAAGCGGTGGGAGCAATGACAAAGACAAAACACATTGGCTTGCTAGCCACTTCGGGGACTGTTCAGTCTAATTCTTATCCGCTTGAAATAGCAAAATTACACGATGATATTGTGGTGACTTCGGAGGCTTGTCCGATGTGGGTGCCGCTTATCGAAAATAATGAGCATAACTCCGCAGGTGCCGATTATTTTGTGCGGAAAAATGTGGAACACTTATTTTCTATCGATCCGCAAATTGATACGGTAATGCTTGGTTGCACGCATTATCCCTTGTTGGCAGCTAAAATAAAATCACTGTTGCCTGAGGGTGTAGCAGTGGTGTCTCAGGGTGAGATTGTAGCTCGTAGTTTGGCAGATTATCTTCAACGACATCCCGAAATGGTTGCAAAGTGTACTAAAAACGCTTCTATTCGCTACCTTACCACCGAGTCGGTCGAGAAATTCTCATCCTCTGCTTCCGTTTTTCTGAATGAGAAGATAGTAGCTGAGCACATTGATTTAGAATAATAAAATAATCAGTTTATGAAACGAATTTGTTTTATCATTGTCCTTACTTGCATTTGCCTGACTGCCAAATCGCAATATAATAAAGGAGTTGTTCTGGAAACTGTTTTGAAGACCGATACCACCTCTATTGGTCAAAAAATAGTTTACCCCACTTTTGCGAATGACGAAGTGTCGATTGTAAAAGTAACTTTGCCACCGGGTAAGTCAACAGGTTGGCACAAACATTTTTTTCCTGTTTTTGCCTATGTGCTGAAAGGAACATTGACGGTGGAAGTGGAGAATAAGAAAACCTTGCAGTTTCCAGTAAATTCATCATTTTCGGAAGTTATCAATACGCTTCATAATGGCGTAAACAACGGAAGCGAAGATGTGGTATTGATTGCTTTCTTTATGGGCGAAAAAGATAAACCTCTTTCGGTGCATTAATTTCTTTGGTAAAGACTTACACCAGCGTTCGTTTATCCAGAAAATTCTGAAATGATTCTTTGTACGAATCAGAAACCGGAATATAGGTTTTGCCAAAAACAATTCGGTTGTGTTCCACCACTTTTATTTTATTCTTTTGGACGATAAAAGACCTGTGAACCCGCATAAAGTCGGCGGGTGGAAGCATTTCTTCCATCGCTTTCATGGTAATGTGCGAAACAACAGGCTCCGCTTCGCCTTCCAGATAGATTTTCAAATAGTCTTTCAAGCCTTCGATGTACAGAATTTTGCTAAGCGCAATTTGTAGTAGCCGGTAGTCCGACTTGACGTAGATGCAGTCGGGGGAACTTTTGCTTTTCTCGGTTATCGCCTTTTCGTTTAGTTGCTGCCATTGCAGTGCTTTGTTTGCCGCCATCAAAAAATCGGAATAGCTAAATGGTTTTAGCAAGTATTCCAATGCGTTGACTTTGTAGCTCTCCAATGCATATTGCTCGAAAGCAGTGGTGAATATAATCCTTGACTTTTCGGGTATCAATCGCGCAAACTCCATTCCATTAAGCTCCGCCATTTGTATGTCTAGAAAAATAACATCGGGTGCTGTTTCGCGAACCGATTCCACAGCTGCCACACCCGACGAGAATTTGCCTGTCAATTCAAGAAAGGGCGTTTTAGCAACATAACTTTCAAGCAGTCCGAGTGCTAGTGGTTCATCGTCGATAATGAAGCAGCTGAGTGTCATAGTTAGTTTATTTGATGAAGTGGAAGGATGAGTTCGGCAAGAAAAGCGTCGCCATCTTTTTCGGTATGCAAGATATGGTTATGCGGATAAAGAATATCCAGTCTCCGACGTAAATTTTCCAGTCCGATACCTGATCCACTTTGATCGGAATCACCTTTTGGAAAATAGCTATTTTTGATGGTACAGTTCAATTGTTTATTGCTGTCTTGATAGATATTGATGTAAATAAATGATGCATGAGATGGACTAATACCATGTTTGAATGCGTTTTCGATAAGCGTTATAAATAGAAGTGGCGCAACAGTTTTACTCATTTCGGCAACATTTATATCTATTTTCATGTCCACATCTGGGTTGAGACGAATTCGCATTAATTCAACATAATTGTGAATAAAGTTCAGTTCACGTTCTACTGGTACAAAGTTTCCATTATTCTCATACAGCACATATCGAAGCAGTTTACTGAGTTCGAGCATTGATTCTTGCGCTTTCCCCGGACTGATGGCAATTAGTGCATAGATATTGTTTAGTGTATTGAATAAAAAATGCGGATTGAGCTGCTGCCTGAGATTCTTCAGTTCAGCTTCCGTGCGTTCTTTTTGTTCTTCTTGTCGTTCGGTTTCAGTGATATACCATTTCCCCGTCATTTTAATGGCCACACTAAGTACAGCAACTACAACCAGTGTAATGATATCCCGAATAAGAAAAAACGTATCTAAGTTCGGTTTATGTTGTATATCTTTAGGATTGGGCATTGGAGGGGTGGACGATACCTGAAAGTAATGCACTGCCGCACCTGCAATTACAACTAAAAGAAGATTATACAGAAGGAATCTCCCAATTTTTCGTTGGAACAGGTTCTTTTCAATAAGCAGGAAATAGTTGAGATAAAACACCAGCAACATAGATGAAATTACCACCATGTGATGAAACATCTTGTCCCAGATATTAAAATCGGAATCTTTCCAAAAAATGATAAATGGTAAACAGAAAACAAGTCCCCATACTATAAAATGTATAAGGAACTGTAATGTGTTTTTGTAACGTGTTTGTATCATGTTGATTTTTGTGTTTTACAAAGATAGAAAATAGTTATGAGTTACAACTTTATTTTCTTGAGTGTTATTCATATCTCAGAGCCTCTATTGGATCCATTTGAGATGCTTTTTTAGCCGGATACCACCCAAAGAACACGCCAATAATGGTACAAACTAAAAAGGATAAAATTACAGAATAAGGTTCGATGGAAATAGGCCAGGAGATAGCCAGTTTTACCAACATGGACACACCTATGCCGATTAATACACCGATAATTCCACCTGTGAAGCTGATAAGAATAGCTTCAATCATGAACTGAGCCAAAATATCTTTTCCTTTAGCACCAATTGCCATACGGAGACCAATTTCTCGGGTTCGCTCGGTAACCGAAACGTACATGATATTCATAATTCCGATGCCTCCAACCAAAAGTGAAATACCGGCAATACATGCCAACAAAATCGTCAGAATGTCGGTAGTGGAAGTAAGCATAGAACTAAGCTCCTTTTGCGAACGAACATTGAAATCGTTATCATCGCTGGCTTTTAGCTTGTGGTTTGCACGTAAAATTGTCTCAATCTCATTAGTTGCTTTGTCCGTTACATCTTCCGAAAGTGCAGACGTAAACAAGCCCTGAATGTAAGTTATGGCCAATACACGTTTCTGAACAGTGGTATAGGGAGCGAGCACAATATTGTCCTGATCCATTCCCATGGTATTAAATCCTTTTTCCTTCAAAGTTCCAATGATGGTAAATGGAATTTTGTTAAATCGAATTACTTTTCCAATCGGGTTTTCGCCATTTGGAAACAGATTTTTTACGATCGTTTTGCCTACAAGACAAACTTTGGCTGCTGCTGCAACTTGTTGGCGCGAGAATACATTTCCATCATCAACACTTAGTTTACGGATGGTTAGATATTCAGGGGTTACGCCCGAGATGGATGCTGGATAGTTATTTCCACCATAGATAAATTGTCCACCACTGCTAACCGATGGAGAACAAGCGGCCAGATAAGATGTTTTGTCGCGCAATGAAATATAGTCCTCCATTTTGAGCGACTGTTGATTGTCGCTACTTGTTCGTACTCCACCATTCATCCCCGCACCGGGTTGAATCATAATCATGTTTGAGCCCATTTCGGATATTTGCGACTGAATGCTCTTTTTCGATCCCTGCCCGATAGCTAACATGGTAATGACCGATGCTACTCCGATGATAATTCCCAACATGGTAAGGAATGCTCTCATTTTATTATTGTTGAGTGCCCGGAGCGATATTTTTATCAGATTTCCTATATTCATGGTTTGTATTTTTAGCTAATTTTTCCAACGTTTAAAACTTTGGAAAAGTTTATATTGATTTTAATCGTCTTGTTTAGGTAGTGCATCCAACATTTTCTTTGCCGATTCAATGTTTTTATTTTCTTCGTCTTTAATTACTTTCCCATCCCGAAGCACAATGTTGCGGCTTGTAAAGGCAGCCAATTCCGGGTTATGCGTCACGAAGATGATAGTGCGTCCTTTTTGGTGTAATTCCTGAAACAATACCATAATTTCGTAGGCAGTTCGGGTGTCAAGATTTCCAGTGGCTTCGTCGGCTAATATCAGTACCGGATCGTTTACCAAAGCTCGGGCAATGGCCACACGTTGCATTTGTCCGCCCGACATTTGGTTTGATTTATGGTGTAATCTGTCACTCAGCCCAACCGCATCAAGTGCTTTGATGGCTTTATCGCGACGTTCTTTACCTGTGTATTCAGGGTTATATTGCAATGGTAACTCTACATTCTCTACGGCAGTAGTTTTTGCAAGCAGGTTGTACGATTGGAATACAAAACCAATTTTTCGGTTACGCAGCGTTGAGCGTTCGTTTTTATTCATGCTACTAACTGCCACATCGTCGAGGTAGTATTCGCCGTCCGAAGGTGTATCCAAACAGCCCAGCAAGTTTAGCATGGTCGATTTACCGGAACCACTCGAACCCATGATGCTCACAAACTCACCTTCGCTGATGGAAAACGAGACACCACGCAATGCGTGAACAGTTTCATCCCCAACCAGAAAGTTACGTTTGATATTCTCTAATCGAATTATAGATTTACTCATGACATTTTATTTTTTTTTACCTTAACGCTTTTTGCCTCTGAAACTTGGCATAAATGGACTTTTTTCGGTAGCACCATTCACAGCGTTATCACTAAGCGATTTTAGTTCAAGAATAACTACATCCTTATCATTGATGCCCGAAACAATTTCTGTATTGGTAGCATCTGCATCGCCGATCACTACTGGTTTGTTCATAATGTCTTTGCCATTTTGCACCCAAACCATTCGTTCGTTTTCTTTCAGATTTTCCACATTTTTTTTGTTCTCCATAACAACAAGCTCTTTTTTTGTCAGTGCAGCAATATCCGGTTTGAAGCTAAATACCTTATTCGGCAAAGTTTGAACATTGTTTTTTTCAACCGTATAAATGGTGATATTTGCAGTTAATCCAGGTTTTAGTTTCAAATTTTCGTTTGGAGCATTCACTATAACCTGATAGGTTACTACGTTCGACGTTACGGTCGATTTTAAACGTACTTGAGTTACTTCACCCACAAATTGGTCATTAGGATAGGCATCAACCGAAAATGAAACCCGTTGTCCGGTTTTGATATTACCTATGTCCGCCTCGTCAACGTTTGCCACTACTTGCATTTTTGTCAAATCTTTAGCAATGGTGAACAATGTTGGTGTGCTGAATGAAGCGGCAACAGTTTGCCCTTCTTCCACCGCACGCGACAGAATAACACCGTCGATAGGGGAGTGGATGGTAGCGTAATCCAGATTTGTTTGAGCCTTTTTCAGGTTAGACTGATTAAGTTTATAAGTTGATTCTGCCAATTCATAGTTGTACTTCGCTGTTTCAAAATCAATGTCGCTAATCAGATTTTTGTCGTGAAGCTCTTTGGAACGCTTGAAGTTTTTTTGTTGAAATTCATAATCGGTTTTGCGGGCATTGAGGTTCAAAAGTTGAGAATTATAGTCCGATTGTAAATTGGTTTTGTCCAGTTCGGCTAAAATTTGACCTTTTTTTACAGCCGAGTTGAAATCCACATAAATTTTAGAGATAATACCCGAAACCTGTGTGCCAACAGCAATCTCGATGATTGGGTCGATGGTACCGGTGGCTGTTACGGTTGTCGTGATTTTATTGAGCGACAGTTTAGTTGTATCCAGGTGGGAAGCATCTGTTGGCGTCTTTTTCTGAAAAGCGTATAATCCAATTGCCAATACAGCAATGCTCAATACTGAGATGATAATGACTTTATTCTTTTTCATATTCTATGTTTTATTTTATTTCCAATGGTAGATCTTGATAAATATTCAGCATTTGCACGTTCATTATACTTAAGTATTTAGCTTGAATCATGCTTTGTTTTGCCGATAGTAAATTGTTTTTTTCAGTGAGCAGTTCCAAGGTATTTTTTAGTCCGAGGTTAAATTGTTGTTCTATTAAATCGTAACTGGTCTGCAATGCTTTTACTTTTTCGGTGGCAGCTACGTATTGACTTTGAGCAGATAATGCGTCCTGATAAGCCGATTCAATTTCGGTTAACAAACTTTTTTCGCTTTCTTGTAGGCTTAGTTGCGTTGCTTTTTCGTTCAGTATGCTAGTCTCTACAGCCGATTTTGTGCTGCGGTTTGTAAAAATAGGAATGCTTACCGAAACGCCTATTCCGTTGTTGAATTGGTTTTGCAATTGTTTGCCAAAATTATAAGTGGAAAGGCTATTATTGCTGGTACCTACACTTGCGTTCAGGTTTATCTTTGGGAGATATCCGGTTTTGGCTTTCTCGGTTTCCAAGCCTGCAACCTGAATGTTTAGCTTACCACTTTTTAGTTGTGGCATCACGTTTAGTGAGGTTTCATAAACACTTTGCAAAATAGGCAGTGGTTTCAAAATGTCTACCTCGTTCAATGTTGGTAATATAATGTTGAGTTGATCTGCCACTGTCAGTTCAAGCAGCTGTTTCAAGTTTAGCTTTCTGGTTTCAAGAGCATTTTTTGCTGCAACCAACAGATATTTATCGGAGCTGTATTGCGATTCCAGTTTTGCCAAATCAACTTTCGAAATGCTTCCGGCTTTTAGCAAGTTTGTACCTCGTTCAAATTGAAATTTCGATACTTCCACCGTGGCACTGTCAATGTTGACCGATTCGGCTGCATACAGAATTTGTAGGTAGGATTGCAAAATTGAAAATTGAATACTTTTTTGGGAGTATTGTACGTTGAATTGTCCGATTTCTTCAAGCAGTTTTTGCTGACGGATATTTTTCAATGTTTTGCCGCCATCAAACAACATCAGGGAACTACTAATGCCGTAATTTCCCGAATAGGAATTGGCAGTTCCGTTGTCCACCAGAAACGGACTGTTTGATAAATTCTGATTGACCGAAGCCGAAAGATTTGGAAACAATTGTGCTTTAGCTTGCTTTGTTGCTACAGTAGTTTGTTCCAGCGAAATCTTACTTTTCTGAATCTGGATATTATTTTTCAGCGCATAGTCAATGCAATTGGTCAAATCCCATTGCACCGGCTTTTCTTGTGCCGAAAGGGTGGTAATGGTCATTACCATCAAGCTGATAAGGAATACTTTTATTTTCATCTGTACGTAATGTGTTGATTCGGAGTCAAAAGTACGTCAGAGGGTGGTGTGCTGCAATTGTTTTCGACGAATGGGCGGGTTTTGTCGACAGAAAGAAACGCGTAGCCGCTGTTTGAGTTTTTCGAACCGCATACAGTGTGTTATTTGAATGTCCGAGGCCCTGCAAGTGTATTACAAAGCTGCTTGGTTAAGTCCGAAGTTCGGATGAGGTGTTACAAAGCTGCTTAGTTAAATCCGAACTTCGGATGGCTTCCCGCAGTTTTGTAATGGCTGTTTATGTCTTGTGAATAATGGTACGAATATAATAGAGATTATATAAGTTATGCGAATCAGGAGTTGAAAAATAGTCCGTAGTACTTACATATCCATAGAATAGACAGATATGTATATTTATTGTCCGTAGGACATTCACATTTTTCTGTGTTTATCCCCTATGGGGAATTGATTGAGATTGTTTTATTTTCTATTGATATATATTCCCTCCGGGAAAATAACTTATAAGAAACAAAATATACTTGTAAGTCTTTCAGACTTGGAAACCATGTTGTTATATTTAGAATTTGTAAATCGTATATCGAACTCACGTCTGATTATCAAAATTTGATACAACATGGGTAATACAACGGATAATCATTAAAAAAAATCCCTCCCCGAATCATTCGGGGAGGGATTTTCAATATAATTAGGTTGGGGTTTTAAATTTCCCAGGCTAATGCACTTGCACCAAGAACGGCTGCATCTGCTTCTTTCAATTCAGAGAACAATACTTTTACTTTACCTCTCCAGATTTGAAGTAAATTCTTTTCCATATGCTCTTTGATAGGGTCAAGAATTAAATCACCTGATTTTGTTAATCCACCAAAAAGAACAATTGCTTCCGGCGCACTGAATGCTACAAAGTCAGCTAAACATTCACCCAGAATTTTTCCGGTGAAGTTGAAGATTTCTTTTGCTACTTCGTCACCTTCCATAGCTGCATCGAATACATCTTTAGAAGTGATACTATCAATTGGAATATTGCGCAATAAACTGTCTTTTGTGCTCGATTCGAGAATCTCGCGAGCCGAACGTGCTACTCCGGTTGCCGAAGCGTAAGTTTCTAAACAACCTGATTTTCCACAACCGCACAAGCGTCCGTTGTTGCGGATAGCTGTTACGTGACCAAGTTCACCTGCAAATCCATCATGGCCGTATACCACTTTCCCGTCGATAACAATACCGCTTCCTACACCAGTTCCCAGAGTAATCATGATAAAGTTTTTCATTCCGCGTGCAGCTCCGTAAGTCATTTCGCCAACGGCTGCTGCATTAGCATCGTTCGTCAAAGCAGCAGGAATACCAAATTTGTCAGCCATTAGGTTGGCAAATGGGATGACACCTTTCCAAGGAAGGTTAGGAGCAAATTCGATGTTTCCGGTATAATAATTACCGTTTGGTGCACCTACGCCAATTCCTTTGATTTTATCAATTCCACCGGCAGCTTCAATAAGTTTTGAAAGTTCGGTATAAATGTCATTGATATACAAATTTACATCTGTATGTGTGCTTGTTTTGATAGCACTTTTCGAAATTACAGTTCCACGCGCGTCAACAATACCAAATACGGTATTTGTTCCGCCCATATCCATGCCTATTACATATGGTTTGTCCATTGTCTTATGTTTTTTTATTGTTATTCTACAGGAATATCTTTGTTCACGTTTTTGCAACCTACTAGTGCATACCACAACATGTATACTAAACATGCAAACATTACCCAGTAACTATTCAAATAACCGAAGTGGTCAGAAACCCAACCCTGGATAAGTGGAACAATACCACCACCGCAAACCATAACCATGAAAATACCTGCTGCAGCAGCCGTGTATTTTCCAAGTCCTTCAACAGCAAGGTTGAAAACACCACCCCACATGATGGACGTGCACAAACCGCAAAGAACAAGGAACGCAATACTGATAGGCACTTGAGTACCAAAGTATGGTAAAGTAATTGTAGTGCTAATTGGGCTAAGAATAGCTGCCAAAACGAATATCAGACCTAGTGAGGCAACTGCGATAATCATAGTTTTACTCGATACTTTTGCTCCGATGGAAGCTCCTATCAAACGACCAACTAACATTAATAACCAATATACGCCTACAATACTACCGGCGGTTGTTGCTTCAATTCCCAATCCTGCATTTGAAGCTGTTTTAGCAGCTGTCATAAATAAGTTAGCTGTACTTGGAATTCCTATTTCAATACCAACATAAATGAAAATGGCGATGGCACCAAAAATAAAGTGACGGAAAGAAAGTGGGCTGTGAGAGTGTTTTACTTTTCTTTCGGTAGCTGTTTCCAAGTGTGGTTCAGGAATATTGACGAATGATAATACTACGAACGCCAATGCAAAAATACCTAATGCAAGGAAAAGAGCTGGATTTGCTTTCTCGATAGTACGACCGGCTGCAGCTCCCATTAACCAACCAACTAACATTGGGGTGATAGTTGCTCCGATAGAGTTGATAGAACCTCCGAACTGTAACAGTCTGTTACCTGAGTTACCTCCACCACCAAGGGTGTTCAACATTGGGTTTACAACTGTATTCAACATACACATTGAGAAACCAGAAATAAATGTACCAACCAAATAGACAGAGAAAAGTCCTACCTGACCTGAAAGGAATTGAACTCCTACACCAACAAAACCAACTCCAATAGCTGACAATGCAGTTTTTTTATAACCGAATTTTTTAAGCATGATACCTGCTGGAATTCCCATGAAGGCATATGCTAAGAAGTTTCCTAAGAAGCCTAACTGCGATTCGAAGTTAGTAGCTCCAAATTGTTTTGCCACAATAACTCCCATTGGACTTGGAAGACCTGTAACGAAGGCAATCATAAAAAATAATGCAAACATCATTGCAATTGGCAATGCGTAATTTTTCTTTTCAGTGCTCATAATGCGTTTAATTGATAAATTAGTGTTTATATATTTGTTTTGTGTTATTCGACCGACAAAGTTAATCAATTTTATTGCTCAAAAATGGAGAATATACACTAATCGCTTGATGTAAATACTGTTTTACAACATGTTTTCTGTCTGTTTTAAGATAATGTCGATGTGACAATAAGAAATTTACAAATTTTTAAACAAAAATTCACTCATGCGGGTATACAAATGACGACGGGTCTGTTCGCCCAGAATGCTGTGATTCTTGTCCGTGTAAATTTGCATCTCAAACTGTTTGTCGGCTTCTACTAATTTATCAATATAAAGCATGGTGTTTTGCACATGTACGTTGTCGTCGGCACTGCCGTGAATAATGAGCAACTTGCCTTGCAACTTATCAGCGCGCAATAAGGGCGACGATTTGTCGTATCCTTTGAAGTTTTCTTGTGGGCGACGCATAAAACGCTCGGCATAAGCAGTGTCGTAAAGTCGGTAATCGGTAACTGGTGCAACTGCAATTCCGGCTTTGAACACGTTCTCACCTGTACTCATCGACATTAAAGTCATTGTTCCGCCATAACTCCAGCCCCAAATGCCGATACGGTTCTTATCAATGTAGGTTTGATTACCCATGTATTTGGCTGTTTCCACCTGATCTTTGGTTTCCAGAATGTTTAGTTGTTGGTACGTGCATTTACGGAATTCAACGCCACGGGCACCGGTTCCACGTCCGTCAACGCACACCACTACATAATCCTGTGTTGCTAAATAATATTCCCAGTCAATTTTCCATCTGTCCAACGCTTCTTGTGAATCCGGACCGCTGTATTGAACCAACAATACCGGGTATTTCTTATTGTTGTCGAAGTTAGTAGGTTTCACCATCCATCCGTTTAGTTTTACGTTTTCGGAAGTCGTAAAGCTGAAGAATTCTTTTGCAGGGAGGTTGGCAGCTTTAAATTTAGCAACAATGTCGGCATTGTTTTCAATCACGCGAACCGACGAGCCAACGGTGTTTCTGAGTGTGTATACGTTTGGCATTTGTATGCTTGAAGCATTATCGACAAATGAAGTAAAGGTACTGTTGAAATTAGCTGTGTGAGTACCTTTACCGTCAGTCAGTCGGGTTTTCTTGCCGTTATCGTCTACAGAATAAACATCACGTTGTGTGGGCGAAACTTCTGCCGATTGATAATAAAGTACCTTTTTGGCTTCGTCATAGCCATATACATTGGTCAAATCCCAAGCGCCTTTGGTTAGTTGTTTTACCACTGTGCCGTTGATGCCGTATTTATAGGCATGACGAAAACCATCTTGCTCGCTCACGCCGATAAAGTATTTGTTGTCGGCTGTAAAATGAATGTAGTCTATGTTTTCGTAGTCGACATAATACTTGTCTTCTTGTTTCAGAATCAATTTCGATAAGGTCGATTTTGGATTGGCGAAAAACATGTCCAGACGGTTCTGGTTGCGGTTAAGTTTGAAAATAGCCAGCTGATCTGTTGTGCTCGTCCATTTGATGCGGGGGATATAAAATTCCTGATCCGAATCGGCCAGTTTCATTGTTTTTATCGATTTGTAATAGTCATCGTACACACAAACGCTCACTGTCGAGTTATTTTGCCCTGCTTTTGGATATTTGAATTGAACAGTGGAAGGATATAGTGTCAGATCAGTTTTGTCAGCCGATTTATTAATATACATTGGGAATGAATACTCCGGAACTTTCGATTCGTCGAAACGCACAAAAGCGAGCATTTTGCTGTCGGGACTCCATTCGAAGTAGCGTGTAGCAGTAAATTCTTCTTCGTAAACCCAGTCGGGTGTTCCGTTTATAATGCTGCCAATTTTGCCATCTTTGGTGATGGCCGATTCGGAATTGAAATCCAGTTTTTTGAGGTACAGGTTGTTTTCGCGAGCAAAGGCTATATATCTGCTGTCCGGTGAAAATAGCGGTACTTCTTGAGCACCATTTTCCGACAGTTGAGTTATCTCATTTCGCTTAACGTCATACACATAGTAATCGGCCGTAAAGGTTCTGCGGTAACGTTTTTTTACGTTAGTGAACACCAGTAATTTGGCCTCGTTAGGACTAAATTCATATCCGTCAATTTTCTTGATGGGTGAATTCTTGAGTTTCGTAATACTGAAAATAGTATCAACCGTTGCACCCGTTTTGTAGTTGTATTTTACTACTGCCTTGTTGTTTACCATGAGCGTGTAATGTTCGCCATCGGTCATAGAGTTAGGCATTGCCATGTTTTTTACTTTGAATTTGCCGTCGGTTATGTCGTACAGCAAACCTGCAAACGAGAATTGAAGACTAAGCGATAAAAAAAGAATTAAACTTATCCGTTTCATAATGATCTATTTTTTGCTTTTTGAATGAGATATTCTGCTATCTTTGTGTGTGATTCTGAATTGTTCTGAACTTACAAAACAGTTTGTAACTGCTGTAATTTATAGTCTTACAAAAATAAGGCTTTTATCCTTTAAAGTACCAATTTTTTATAATGTTTTATTCAATTAATTGATTTGGTTGAGCATAGTCGTTATCTGTGCTCTATACCAAACGAACAGAATGAGCATTAATTTTAAAACGAAACAAACTTAAAGGTAAAATTAAGATGAACTGACACTATGAGTTTGTTTTAAACAGAACCAATATACTAACCCGCTAACTACTTAACCTTATGAGTATACTCAAAAAAATATTTTGTTCTTCCGAGTTGAATGATAAAGTTGGGATTTGTTTAGGTGGAGGAGGGGCGTTAGGCTTTGCTCATATCGGTGTGTTGCAATCGCTCGAAGATCATGGTATCTTTCCACAATGCATTGTTGGTTCGAGCATGGGTTCAATTATCGGCGCATTGTACGCCATCGGTTTTTCGCCGGCAGAAATGTTGCAGCTCATAAAAGACGATAAGCTCTATAAAGTTACCAAATTGATGTCCTTTAGTGCAACACTTTTTAAGTCGGGCGTATCTAATCATAATACATTGAGGACTTTGATTAAAGAACTTGCTCCGCACAATAGTTTTGAGCAATTGGAAAAGAAATTGTATGTATGTGTTTCCAATTTGAATTCGGCAGAATATGAAATCAAGCATTCGGGCAATGAACTGGATAAATGGGTGGCGGCTTCGTCGAGTATTCCTGGTATTTTCGAAGCTGTTAAAGATGCAGATGTCTATTATGTAGACGGTGGATTGCTGAATAATATGCCTGCTCAATGTCTGGTTAGAAGTTGTAATACAATTATTGGTGTGGATGTAATTCCTCTGGTTGCACCTTCGGTACTCAATAAACCTACCGATACGCTAGCCTATTCGTTGCGCGCCGTTCAGCACCAAAACTCCATGGAAGGACGCTCTTTATGTCACTTTATTATTGAACCAAAAGCCATTCAGGAATTTCACGAATTCAATTATGATGCCTATCAAACTATTTATCAACATGGATACAGCGCTGCTACAAAATACTTTGTAGAAAATCCCGAAATGTTGAAATTGGGGAATGTCAATACCGCGAAAAGATTATTGGTGTGATAAAAATCGGAACTAGCGGGTTGGCTGAAATATCTATTCTTCCGTTTCTTTCTTATTGCCTGCCAAAAACCAAGACGAAACATAAGCTGTAAAAGTGCCAAAAAGTCCCACACCAGCTGTCATCAATACTGCAGCAATCATTCTGCCTTCGGTGGTTACCGGAAATTTATCGCCATAGCCTACAGTAGTTATAGTTACATATGCCCACCAAATAGCATCTTCGGCAGTTTTAATATTGCTGTTCGGGTCTGTTTCTACTTGCAGAATGCTAATTGAACAGAAAATTACGAGAAGAATTGCAATGCTAAATACCGATACAAATGCACCTTGTGCTCTGTTTTTAAACAGATGATGTACTAACTTCTTTGTTGAGCGGAAAGCCCTGACGATACGAAACAGTCTTATAAGCCTAAATATACGACCAAAGCGGAGTACACCTATCATTGGAATGCTCGAAACTAGATCTATCCATCCCCAGGCCATAAACCTGAGCTTATTTTCAGATTTGAAAAAACGAACCCAAAATTCGGTAAAAAAGAATACGCAAATCACAATATCAATGTAGTTCAGAAGTCTTGATGTTTCAATTGGAAGTACAAAAGTGGTATCAATAATTAATGCGCACAAGACATAAATAGACAAGATAATTACAACGATATTCAATATTCCCAATTTGTCATTCTTGTTTTCTAACCCTCTATTTACTTCCATTGTTGTTTTAATTTAGATGCCCACAGGGCATTGATAAGTATTGATTTTTGCAAACGATGGTGATTGTAGTTAAATGCAAATTTAGTAAATAAAATTGAATAGACCCCTTCCCCAGCTAAATTAAGCGTCAATTGGAGAATTGACACAAGTAAAAATCAGAATCGACTTTCACGAAAAAATCTAATTTGATTTCAATCTGAATAGGAACGAAGTCAACTCTAAAACATTTAAAGTCGACTAGGATTGCACTTTTGTTCTTTTAGATTGCACTGAAATCGGCTAAGATTGCACTTTTGTTCTTTTAGATTGCACTGAAATCGGTTGAGATTGCACTTTTGTTCTTTCAGATTGCACTGAAATCGGCTGAGATTGCACTTTTGTTCTTTCAGATCGTACTGAAATCGGTTGAGATTGCACTTTTGTTCTTTTAGATTGCACTGAAATCGGCTAAGATTGCACTTTTGTTCTTTTAGATTGCACTGAAATCGGCTGAGATTGCACTTTTGTTCTTTCAGATCGTACTGAAATCGGTTGAGATTGCACTTTTGTTTTTTCAGATTGCACTGAAATCGGCTGAGATTACACTTTTGTTGACTGAAAGTTTATTCGGGTCTATTCAATAAACTGTGTGTCTCTCATTCCGCACTTGGCAGACCCCATACTGCACTCGCCAGATAGCATTCTGTAGATGACAGATGTCATTGTGAACTCTATATTAGACGCTATTCTACAAAAAAAAACTGCATTGAGATGGTTCTCAATGCAGTTTAAATGTAGATATAATAGGCATTTGCGTCTACTTGGCCGACAGCTCAAGTGCTTTTACCGGTTCGTCGGTAGTAATGTAGTCGACCTTGAGGTCTATCAGTTTTTTGATGATGGCAGGATCATTTACAGTCCATACATTCACGGTAATGCCAACTGCTTTGGCTTCTTCTATAAACTCAGGTTTTTGAAGTAAAAGAGAGTAGTGATAATCCAAACCACTCATGCCAAGTTCTTTCAGTTCTTTTGGCGACACTACAAAGTCTTTGTAAGCCAAATAGGCAATCGGAGTTTCAGGCGAAAGCTTCACTAACTCTTTGCACACGTTCATGCTGAAAGAGATATACTCCACCTGTTGTTGCATTTTCAACCCATTTACCAGATTTACGACTTCAAGCACTGTGCGTTTTTCGAGCTCAGCGTCTTTTTTATACTTAATCTCAATAATGAGTTTGGTGCCAGTGTTTTTCTGTGCTTGTTCAAGATAGGCAGTCAATGTTGGTACTGCTTCTCCATTTTCCAGTTTCAGGTCTTTCAACTCACTGTATGCTGATGTATTGATGTCGTGTCCCTGAATGGAGTCATCGTGACAAACCACCACTACTTTGTCGGCAGTGATGTGAACATCGAGTTCCGAACCGTACACGCCAATGGTTTGAGCATTCGTAAGCGAAGAAACGGAGTTTTTGGCAGAACCGGCTTGTTTCCAGTAACCACGGTGTGCAATCACCTGCGTTTTAGAAAAGACTGATGCACTAAAAGCTAGTATTGCTGCTGCAACTAAAATTTTATTTTTCATATTTCTCTTATTTGTTTTTGTTTAAAGATAGTGATTTGATTATTATCAGGCACAATACTGCTTTGTTGCAGCATTGTGCCTGATTTTTATTGATCAATTACTTTAGAATGCGTAACGCACACCCACTTGTATTTGATATGGATTGCCACTCAAAGTAGCTACGCCGGCATTAGGATTCACGGTGTAAACAAATTCTTTTTTCGTAGCGTCAAAGCCTTTTACCACATAAATAGCCTGTGAGCCCAAAGCATGATTCACTCCCCAGTCTTTGTTCAACAGGTTGGCGAAGTTGAATGCATCCACAGAAAGTTCGAGGCTTTGTGTTTTAAATGTTTTGAATTTTTTTGTCAAACGCAGATCAATGGTTCCGTAAAAGCCGTTGATACCACCATTGCGTTTGGCCACTGTACCCAAACTGCTGCGAAGGTAATCCTTGAAACCGGTTTCAACTTTAGGATTGTCCAATAGAGCTTGGATGCCTGTTTTTAAGTATGCAGCCGTGTTAGCATTAGAAGGATCGTAAATATATGCCAGATCGTTGGTTGCCACAAAGTCACCATTTACGTTTCCGTTTACCACTACCGAATAGCGTGTTCCGCCCATACCCGAGAAACGTGCTCCAAGGTTGATTCCCCATACCGAAGGCAATGTTCCGTAAATAACTACTTTGCTGCGGAATTGGTTGTTTGAGTAATTCATTTGGCTCAAGTCGCGTGGATCGTCGGTTACCATTTGTGCTAAGGTAGCCGAGTTGGCCACGTTGCCGGTGTACGAAGTATTGTCTTTGGTATCGTTCCATGTATAACTCATGGTAATTTCACCATCGCGGAAGTAACGATATGTTCCATCTATTACAAAAGCGTATTGATTCACTTTGCCACCGCTGTTCATTTGCAACACACGACCAACTGCTGTACTCTTGCGGCCGTCCATCCAGTTTGAAGTTCCGTTGGCTTTAATGTTTGCGGCAGGAACATACACTCCGCGATTTCCTTCGGAAGCAATACGGAAGAAGGGTTGATCTACCATGTTAGCATCTACATACATGTAGTTGTTACGTCCTAAAGTTGCGTAAGCACTTACCCCAACTTTAAGCACGTCCGAAAAGAAGTGGGTGTACGATAAGTTGGCTTTATAAACAACCGGTACTGCCACATCGGCAGCGTTCATATTGATTGTTGAAATTTTAGGAATCAATGGGTTGTTGAACAAGTCTGCACCCGGAGCAGTTGACGGATTAGCGCGATACCCAATAAAATTAGCCGTTGGTACGGCTGCTCCCTGAACATCAACGGAGGCTGTGCGGGTTCCATCAAATACCATATTGTTGATCATCGCATAGTTGTTGATGTCTGATGCAAAGATACCGGCACCCAGACGAATAACATCAGTGTGTTTCTCGTTTACATCCCAGGCAATTTGCATACGGGGTTGAACCTGAAAGGTGCCCAGTTTATTGTCAGTACGCAAACCTAATTCATTGAAAACAGTTTGGTTGAAAATTCCTGCATCCATGTAATTGGCATAGTCAAGTCGAAGACCTACCATTAGATCAAAACCTTTAAATAGCTTTGTTTGTAATTGTCCATAAAGTCCTGAGTTCAGGATATTTTCTTTTACACGTTGGTCTTCGGTCATGTATATATCGCGGGCATAACGGTAGGGTTGATTGTTTTCAAAAGCATCCAATCCCAGATAATAGAAGCGTCCGTTTGTTTCACTACCATAGCGTGAGTTCATGTTGCTATACATCATATCCATACCAAAAGTATAATTCACTCTTTTGGTGTTGTAATAGAGGTTATCTACCAAATGCAGCACGTTGTTGTAAAAATTCTCGGGGCAATAACGTTGTCCTCCTAATTGAATACTCGTGTAAACTGTTTTGCCATCAACTGTTGATGGAACGTTTTGAATGATGGCGCGTGGAATATTGTTTTGCGAAAGTTGCTCGTTCGGAGTACTTTTTTCCGAAGTGTAAAGATGTTGTAATTTCAACTCGTTTACCGTTTTAGGACTGAATACAGTACGCAAGGTTGCCAATAAGCTATTGTCTACCGAGTTTACATCACCGTATACTTCGTAAAGATTAATGGTGGTGTTATCATCCAGCTTTTGTTTATTGCGGTCGTTCACGTAATTATCGCGTATAGTAAGCAAGTTTGTAGGGTTCAATTGCCAGTCGATACGTGCAAATATGGCATCAGTACCTTGTTTTTTGTCGAACGATCCGGTTTGAGGAGTGCTTGCTACTCCATATTTACTGCGTGCAATTTGCAGGAAACGATCCAGTGTTGTTTGTGTAAGGTTCAATCGTGTTTCATCGGCAGCACTTTTTATGTTGGCGATGTCCAGTGGGCGACTATCTTCCTGGTGATCCCATGCCACAAAGTAATGGGCGCGGTCTTTGATAATTGCGCCACCCAATGATGCACCATATTGATAGGTAGAAAACTTAACATCACGTTTGGTGCCAGTAATATTGTAAGGGCTCGAAAGCCAGTTGGCACGGCTGAAAAGGAAAGCACTCCCTTTTGTAGTGTTTGTTCCCGATTTGGTTACCGTACTAACTGTACCACCGCCACTGCGACCAAAAGTGACATCGTATTGGTTGGTCACTACCTCGAATTCACGAACAGCTTCCATCGAAATGGAATACGGACCACCGTTTCTGTTGGTAGTTCCTCCCGAAGTTGGGTTCTTGGCGGTCATTCCATCAATCGTAAAATTGGTGGAAGTGGATAATTGTCCACCCAAACTTGTGCCGGCACTCAATGGCGATAAATCGATAAGGGATGTGAAGTTACGGCCATTTACGGGAAGCACTGCAATGTTTTTGGCACTGATAACTGTTGCTGCTCCGGCATTGGAAACCGACTTGCGTAAAGAGTTGGCCACCACCTGAACTTCATCCATGGTTACCGACTCTTCTTTCATTACAAAGTTTACGCGGAGCATATCGCCCTGATTCAATGTGTAACCGCTCTTTTTTTGGTCGCCATAACCTACATATTTGGCAGTGATAGTGTAAGGTGTACCCAGTGGAATCTGTTGAATGGTGTAATCACCATTTACGTTGGTTGCAACACCGGTCGTAAATCCGGTCGACTCGTTGCGAACCTGTACGGTAGCACCAATAACTGTTTCACCCTTTGTGTCGGTAATTTTACCTACAATAGTGGCATGTGTGCCTTGTGCAAACGAGAGTTGAGGGTATAGGACTCCCACGGCCACTATCATCGATAGTAGTAATCTTTTAAAATAGAAATGTTTCATTGGAATTTTGTTTAGTTTTTAGAGAGTAATAAAGGAGTTTCTGTTGGTTGTTGTGCAACCAGTTTTAGGATTGATGTAGCTATTTTATCGGCACTTTTGCGGCTGGCTTTTCTCATCGCTTCGGCCGATTCTATTCGCATAGTTGTAAAGTAATTTGAACCGTTGAGAAGTTCTTGTTTCTCTTTGTTGTAAAGACTGTAGCTCACAAAATAGAAAAGGGTATTGAATGGCTCTTCTTGTTTTTTTAGATAATGGCGGTTGAGAATTAATACATAATCAGCTCCGGCATTTTTAAGCAGGCTATTGTAACATTGGTTATCAACTCCCGAAAGGTCGGACGTACAATTTTCCTGTTCGCCTTTTACCTTGATGTTATTGATTACTTCAGCACACTTGCCTGGTTCCTGTGGGGTGGTAAAATCTAACCGTGATTGAGCAATATTACTTGCAATTGTATTGTTGAATACCAGCTCCAGACTATCGGTAGGTATGCCAGATTCCTCCGCAATTAATTCTTTGTAATAATAATCGGATTTGATATTGTCATTTAATCCCAAAATCAGAATTTTCTTTAAGCTCTGAGTTTTTTCGGTTTTATTTTCTTTTGCAGACATTGGTGAGCTAACGCCCAGAATAATGATCAATGCTAATGCGATTGTACTTTTCAAATGTTTCATAACTAATCTAATTTAGTTGATAGTAAATTGTTGATAGAAAAATAGCTTTTACTTTTCGCAACAAAATTAGATTTTCTATATTGCAAAGCAGCTACAATACAATGAATGTTGTGTTTTGTTTCTGTATAATAAAAAAGGTGAAGTAGTATATGGGATACTGCAATTTCATTTGGGGTTGAATGATAATTCTATTTGTAGATTTCGTTTATTAAAATGGAAGGATGGTTCAGTAAACAAGAAATCCCGTATCTGATTTAATCAGATACGGGATTTATAAATTAAAGAAATGAATTATATTACAAACGTTATTCTACAGGAATCAATGCTTCATACTCTGCAACTGTTGCTCCACGTAAGCAGGCTTCAATAATTTCACGTCCTTTTTCATGTAAATCAGGCGTCAGGTATTGAGCTAATTCTTCTCTAAAGAAGTTGTAAAGCTTTTCAGCCCCTTCATCATAACCTTTTTTCTCTACTTCGGGTTGTTTGTAAACCTGTAGGAAACGCGATGGGATTTTGGCTCCCTCGATGGTCAGGAAGTTCAGTTCGTAACCCAAAAGTGGACAGCGAGCCGGTTGATATTGATCTTTACGTAAGCGGGCGTTACCTCTTCGGGTTAAATATTCACGCATCATAAGTTGCGGTTTGAAACCTACTTTCCAAACGCCAATATATTGGTTGGGTACCAATGTAAAGCGTGTTTCCGGTGTCGAGATGATTTGCTCCAGCAACATGTTGGCATGATGTACCATTTTTCCGGTAGCAAATGGCCAATATGAACCCACACCTTCAGAACCCATTCCGGTTCCGCCAATAATACTTGGGTTTGCATGTCCACGTGGAGATACTAAACGCCATAACCAGCCAAGTGCCGGTGGTAACAGGTGGAACATTCCAATAATACCGTAGTTCGGATCTTCCATTGAACTTGGAGGAGTACGTACACCAAAGCTTCGTACATCAACCGATACAGCGTGTCCAATAACATTTGGCACAATATTACGAGGAAGAACAACACGTGGGTTAGGACAGGTTTTACCCGGTACATCTTCTATGTGATCCCAAATCAATACAGTTGAATCGGGGTGCGATTTTATATTTAAAAATAAAAGTGGGGTTGGTGGTTTAAGTGTGATTTTTTCTAGGGTCGGATCATCTCCATATTCCTTTACACCGTCAACACGTATAAACCACGAATTTTCTGCGTCCATTACTCTTAATTTACCATTCCCCATTTGGAACGATGGATGACACATAGCCATATCATCGGTTACCGGGTTGAAAGAAGAAAATAATGGTAGGTTAATTAAACGGCGTTCGTCAGTTATTGTATTTATTCCAATTAACACCTGGCCGTTTGGTTCGCGTATGATGTGTTGAAGCATTTCACTTTTCCCACCACCACTGGCACCTTCGTGCATAAATGTTGTTATGTTGTCGTATGGACTTACTGCCTGAACTGTAGAACAGTGTGCGGTAATCCAACCTTCTTTTTCTCCTTTTGTAAGCAATGCTCCGTACAATCCTTTCTTTGCACTTGGACCCGGATATAAGTTGTATGCAAAGATTTCGTGACGGTCTTCAACTCTGTTATGCACAACAATTTGTTTTCCATCAAAATGTGTGTGACGGAATGTAGGTGCTATATAGATTATTGAATCAATATTGAAATTAGCAGGTATCTCGGTAGTTGGTATCATTACCTGCAACATGGCTAGTGCCATAGCAAAAAAGGCTGCGTTGACAGGTGCAATGGCTATACCGCCTACACCAATGTTCTCGCGTCCCGCAAAATATAGAAAAACAGCTAGATCCTGACCCTTCAACCATTCGAAAGTTTCTTCTTTCAAACTATCAAACTTATAGCCAAATTTGCCTTCAAACAATTCTTTGTCAGTTGGGAAATCATCTGCAATAGCCATTGTATCAGGATCTCTGCGGCGCATGTAAGATTCTGTGAAGTTGGCAGCAATACCGTTGCTTACTCTGTGAACTATTGCTTCAGTAACCACCCCTTGTCCTGGTATATCATACGATACTTCGAAAGTGTTGTTGTCTTTACCACCTACTGCAGCAATTGAAAGTTGTTCTACTGTGTCGAAAACAGTATAACTTTTGCAAGAACTCAAAAGATTTAAAAGCTCTTGTGGTAAAGTTATTCCCGCTTTTTCTAATTGCGAAATTAATTGACTCATACTTTTGTGTGTTAACTATTATACTAATACAATATTTTAATGATTTGTTGTTTTTTGCACGTTCTTAGAAACATTTGCACGTTCAAACTAAGAGTGCTAAGTGGGTAAACTGTAATGAAGTGCAAATGTAGTAACTATTACTTAATAAATGAAGTGTTGCTTAATAAAATAACAATAATTATTTGTTGGAGGGTTGAGAAATGCATACCAATTTGCTACTTCCGTCAAAAATATTTTCCATTAAAAAATTTCTTCGAGCATTAAAGTAAAGACTGTCACCTGCTTGTACCACATAGCTTATGTTGTCTATTTCAAATTGAATTTCGCCCGAGAGGAGGTAGCAAAAGATTTGGCCTTTATGTTGTTTAAACAAACCGAGACTATTGGAGTTTCTATTGAAATGCACCAGAAACGTATTCATTTGTTTTGATACATCTTGCTGAGTAAGTATATGTACCTCAGCTCCCGATTCATTTCTGTCTATAATATAACTCTCTTCTTTTCTGAATATTGGATTGTTCGATAGCGATTCGTTTTCTCCAATCAGTTCACCTACAGTTGTATGTAGATTCTCCGCAATTATTTTTAGAGTGACAATAGATGGGGAAGATTTTGCTTTTTCTATTTGTGATAGTGCACTGGGTGATATGCCAACTCTCTTAGCCAGGTCGTTCAGCTGAAGACCCAGTAATTCTCTGTTGCGCTTTATTCTTTCACCAATTCGCTTCATGTTTACTTTATTTTTTGCAAAGATAAAGAAATTTTCGTCAAAAATTAAGTACAGCTTAATTAATTAACCTACATTGATGTAGTTTTTATGTAGTACTTTTTAATCTGCTTTTGGCAACGTCACGGTGAAAGTTGTTCCGAGGTTTACTTTGCTGTCGAAAGTAATAGTGCCGTTAGAAAGTTCGATGATATTCTTGGCAATGGCTAAGCCTAGTCCCATACCAGTAGTTTTAGTGGTGAAGTTGGGCACAAATAATTTATCGTGTGCATCACCGGCTATACCCATACCATTGTCGGTAACTTCAATCTGAATACTCCTGTCAGTCTGTATCAGACGTGTTTGAATATTTCCGTCACGCTCTGAGGGAATAGCTTGTATCGCATTTTTTAGCAAATTGTTGAATACCTGCACCAATTGTTCCGGGTCGGCATACACAAATACACCCTGCTCACTTCCTTGATATTCAATGTTTACGTGTTCATAATTATTTGCAAACAGTTGTACCACCGAACTAATTTTAGCCGCAATGTCTACGCGTTCGAAATTGGCTTCAGGCATACGTGCAAAGTTGGAGAAAGTTCCGGCTATTCTTGACAAATTATCAATTTGTTCGATAAGCATAATGGTAGATTTGGCAAAATAATCGTCAAATCGCTCGTCGTTCATCTTCTTAGTGCGTTGCAACTGCTGTATGGTGAGTTTCATGGGTGTAAGCGGATTGTTTATTTCGTGCGCCACTTGTCGGGCCATCGATTTCCATGCTGTTTCACGTTCCGATTGTGCCAGTAGTTTTGCGCTCTGTTCCAACTCGTCCACAGTACGGTTATATTGTACTACCAACTGCCCGATTTCGTCGTTCAGTCCGTAATCAATTTTTTCATTTCTACGCCCAAGTCGCATCTCCTTCAGTTTGTTTTCGAGCATGTTGAGCGGTGCCGACAATTGCTTGCCGATAAACAAACTAAGCAAAATGGCTAGAACAATAATGATAAGGTAGATGTGAACAATTACAGCCAAAAAACCTTCAATTTCGTCTCTGATTTCATTCTGACTGAAGAACTGGGGAATGGCAATGTAGCCTATTTGCAAAAAATCGCCGTTGTAAAAATCCGTATATCCAGTCAAATAATTCAGTTTGCCAATGTGTTCGTACTGGTTAATGTTGGCAGTTTGTGTGAAATATGGCGACGGTGATATCCTATTGCTTATCAGGTTTTTATTGAATATAATGGGTTGCGAACTCCCCACAAGTACACCTCGGTTATCGTACACATGAATGTCGGTATGATACACGTAAGATAAATCTTGCAACTCAAAATTCAGGTTTTGAGTGTTTAGCCCATTTAAATCCTGATGCCAATAATATATGTCCTGTAAAGCCTTTTGAATATAGCTTTTCTTGCTTTCGAGGTTGGCAATTTGCTCTTCTTTATATTTGTTTTGGATGAAGTTTACGGATACATAAAAGATCAGTATGAAGCTTAGCACCAGTAGCGTGATAAATGTATATTGAAACTTTGCAGTTAGCCCTAACCGAAAATCTTTTTTCCGGATTATAAGTAAAAATAGCCATGTAAACAAACAGCAAAGTGCAAAATAGGCCAGAAATGTATAGGCAAAATAAAGTAAATAAGCCTCAGAATCATGTAATTGCTGCTCAGTAATTACAATATATGAATCGTTGTTTGGCGCATAGATGTAATGAATTCTGTTTTTGTAGACAATCGAAAAGAACTCTTTCTTTGTTGTTGGAATCCAACTGGTATTAGCTAGAAACTCAATTTTGCCAGAGGAGTACACCAGTTTTTGATGCTCGTACTTGGCAATAGCAAGGTTCAGTTGTGTTTGTATGTCTGGCGACGAAGCTATCAATAAATTGGGGAAACTATAGCTTTTAAAGTTGCTTCGTGGGTAGAACTCCATAAAAAAAATGGTAGTGTCTTTTCCCATTATTCTGGCATTGAATTCGCCAATATACGACATGTTATTTTCGTTTGCAGGAACGCTGTAGAAATGTGTTTGCTTTATTCTTGTGCCAGAGTTATTTATAAATTGGTTGTATTCGTTGTAGAGTACCGAGTGCATCTTTGCGGCATTCAGTCTCATTTCATATTTGTTCCAAAATCCCCGTAAGTAAGTTTTATTTAAATAATCATTTCCCAATGTCAGAGAGTCAGTGTTTCTCAATAATCTAACTATTTTAGCATCACTTTTAATCTTAACGTCCAATTCTTCAAGCAAAATATCCGCCATCTTATCATTTTCAGTATTGCCATTGATGGAGATATTCTGAGCAAGAATTTTATACTTGTCCGTTTTTTTATTCTGATCAATAATGATAGAATTCCACACCAGGAAACCCGTAAAAACAAATGTCCAATAAGCAATTAGTACATATGTGTTTTTGTATTTAGGAAAAAAAAGTGGAATATAGAAAACTGTCCAAAGTGCAACGAATGGAATGCCTATTCTTTTTAAGTCACTAGGCCAAAAGATGATACACATGATACATGTTATTGCCAAAAGGACAAGATCAATAGATATCGCTTTCTTGAATTGTGTTGATTTATGTAAGCTATGTGCTTTGAAAAATAGCAAAGCTAAACCTATGCCCCAAAGCAAAATGAGAAAATGAATCCACAGTGAAATAAATGAAAAATCGTTGATGCGTAATATGCTTAACTGAATACTTGAGTGATTGATAAGTCCACAAAGTAAATCGTAGATAAATATAAAGTATAAAACCAATATGATTTGTAAAATAACACGACTGGTCATTGACTTGTAGATGTCGGTTTTTACACGAAAATGAAACAGATAAATACTCGAAAAAAAGTATCCGGTGGCAATGGTTAAGTGGCTGATGGATGCCAACATTGGATTGGATGCGTATTGCAATGGTGTAAATACTTTACTCCAAAATAGCAAGGATGGAAAATTGAAGTACAAACACAGCCCTATAAACACACCAACTCCAAGAAACAGGCTTAAGAATGTTTTTATGCTAATTGTCTTTTTCTGGATTAAATAAGGAAAGCGGCAGTATAAAATGAAGAAGAACAGAAATGCAAATAAATAGGCTATTAAACCGGTCAATGACCACGTCTCGTTAAAAATGGCAGTTTTGGGTTGTTCGAAAGAAAATAGATATTCACCGTGTGAGCAGAATACGGCCAGCTTATCAGTACTTTTTCCATTTGTTATTTGTACTTGTTTGTCAATGTCGAATCCACGCGAATAATTATTAGTCAACTCATTATTTTCGTATGGATAATTATTCTTTACATTGATTAGCGCCAATATGCTCGTTGATTCGTACGAGAGTATACGGCTTACACAATGTGCGTTAGGTAACGGCATGTAATGCCAATCGGTAGAGTCGGGGAGGGATATTCTGCTAATATCTAAATTGTTGTCCGACCAAAATACGAGTTCGCCTTTTTCGTACACATAGTAGCTTATGTCGTTTTTGGTAAATGGATAGTGGATAAGTGAATCGATGGAAGAATGAACAATAATGCTTTTCAATTCATCCATTGTTTTTGCAGCTTGCGTTTCTTTTGCGTTTAGCTGATTCTGAAAAGTAGCTACGTTGATTGCATTCTTTGGTGAAGAATTGTAAAAATAGTTGCACATCAAACCGGTAACAACGCTTATTAGCAATGCGAACAGAAAAATGCGATTTGTTTGTTTATTCATGTTTTATTCCTAGCTAAGTAATTTAACTCATTCAGCGATATGTTTTTTCAAGACAATATTCAGATAAACAGACTTGTAACTACTTAATTATCATTCGTGATGATATGGTTCTCCTTTTAAAATGGTCATGGCGCGGTAAAGTTGCTCTATAAATATCAACCGAATCATTTGGTGCGAGAAAGTCATGGCCGATAACGATACTTTTCCGTTGGCTCTATTGTATACGCGCTCCGAAAATCCATACGGCCCACCTACAACAAAAACCATGCGCTTATGCGATGCCAGCATCTTCTTTGAAATATATTCCGAAAAGCCCATTGATGTAAATTGCTTGCCTTTATCGTCCAAAAGTACTACTTCGTCATTTGTTTCAAGCTGCTTGAGAATTAAGTCGGCCTCTTTTTCTTGTTGTTCGGCTATCGATAAATTTTTTGTGTTTTTCAGTTCTGGTATAACCACCATCTCGAAAGGGATGTAAAACTTTAATCGGTTTTGGTATTCATCTTGTAATGTCACAAGATTTGTATTCGTCGTTTTACCTACTGTTAATAACGTAATTTTCATTTGTTTAATAGTTTTGCGCTTTTTGGCTTACTATTTGTGGATAGTAAAAAGCAGTTGAAAAATTTGGCTGCAATATATTAATTAATGTACATTTGCATTGTTTTTTCGTAAACCTTTACAAATATGGCGTTTTTTAACGAGAAATCAAATGAAATACAATCTGTTTTTTGAAAAAATACAAGAAAATGAAAACAATTAGATTATTTTTGCTCAGTTTCTGTCTTATTTGTGCTGTTCCATTGGTTCATGCACAATCTTCGGAAGTACCTTCGGGTATCATCTCTGCGCTTGATGGCGGAAATGCAAGTCAGCTATCGGCCTATCTGAACGATAACGTAGAACTTGTGATTGGTAATCAGAACGATGTGTTTAGCAAACCGCAAGCTACCGGTATTATCGCCGATTTTTTTCGGAAAAACAAGGTGAGTGGCTTTCAATTGCTCCACAAAGGTAATAAAGACGCTGCAAGTTTTGCCATTGGAACGCTAAAAACTAATACGGGAAGTTTTAGGGTGTATGTATTAACCCGAAAAAATGAAATTCAACAATTAAGAATAGAACCTTCCAATGAGTAACGATTTCGAACAACTTATTTCTCTTTGGTTTGCCGAAGATATTGGCGACGGCGACCATACAACTCTTTCATGCATACCTGCTTCGGCAAAGGGTAAATCTCAATTAATTGTCAAAGAGAATGGCATTTTGGCAGGCGTAGAAGTGGCACGTGAAATTTTCCGTGCCTTTGATCCTGAACTGAAATTGACCGTTTTTATCACTGATGGTGCTGAAGTAAAAGTGGGCGATGTGGCTTTTGTTGTTGAGGGTAAGGTTCAATCATTACTTCAAACGGAGCGTTTAATGCTCAATATTATGCAGCGGATGAGCGGTGTAGCAACTCGTACCCGCGAATACGTAAAAGCACTTGAAGGAACAAAAACACGTGTACTCGATACCCGCAAAACAACTCCGGGTTTACGCTTGTTGGAAAAAGAGGCTGTGAAAATTGGTGGTGGAGTCAATCACCGTATCGGCTTGTACGATATGATTTTATTGAAAGATAATCATGTTGATTTTGCCGGTGGAATTGATAAAGCCATTATTCGCGCACAGAATTATTTGAAAGAAAAAGGGAAAGACCTGAGAATAGAAATAGAAGTGCGTAACTTCGATGAACTGGCTCAGGTATTGGCTGTTGGTGGTATCAACCGCATTATGCTCGACAACTTTACTCCGGAAAATACCCGCAAAGCAGTGGATATTATTGCAGGTAAATATGAAACAGAATCCTCTGGTGGTATCACTTTTGATACTCTGAGAGAATATGCCGAATGTGGCGTTGATTATATTTCGGTTGGTGCTTTGACACACTCTGTAAAGAGTCTTGATATGAGTTTTAAAGCAGTTTAGATAAGAATAAAGGATAAATATATGAAACGCTCAACTTTTAATAGTTGGGCGTTTTTTTTGTAACCTAATGATTGTGTAAATGAATGTAAGTCGAATGAAATTAAAATGATAGAAAAACACTAGATATTGTTTTATTTTTATCAGTATGTCTAAAAATATAAATGTATTTTTGTAGAAATTTAATACCGTAAATATTTAGAGAAACAATGAAGAAATCATTTTTTATACTCTCGGTAGCTTGTGCGCTGACAGCACAAGCACAAAAGTCTTCAAAACTCGGTGTCAATAGCATCGATGAAGTAGTTAAAGCTATGACGCTCGAAGAAAAGGCTCAGTTTTTAGTGGGTGCTTCGATGGAAAATTTTAGTGGTGTAGGTACAGTTGTGGGTAATACAATGAACCTGGTACCCGGAGCAGCCGGAACTACCGTGCCTGTTCAACGTTTAGGCATTCCGGCAACTGTTGTTGCCGATGGTCCTGCAGGGTTACGTATTGCTCCAACTCGCGACAATGATAAAGCAACTTATTATTGTACAGGCTTTCCGGTTGCCACAGCGCTGGCTTCCACCTGGAATACGGATTTAGTAAAGAAAGTTGGTGAGGCGATGGGGAATGAAGTGCTGGAGTATGGCTGCGATGTGCTGCTTGCACCGGGAATGAACATTCACCGTAATCCACTCTGTGGACGTAATTTTGAATATTATTCCGAAGATCCTTTAATTGCAGGTAAAATGGCGGCTGCCATAGTTAATGGTGTTCAGTCGCAAGGTGTGGGTACTTCCGTCAAACACTTTGTCGGTAATAATCAGGAAACATTGCGTACTAAAAATGATGCCCGCATCACTCAACGTGCTTTGCGCGAAATCTATTTAAAAGGTTTTGAAATTGTGGTTAAAGAAGCGCAACCATGGACGGTTATGTCGTCGTACAATTATATTAATGGTACCTATACGCAGGAAGACTACGAATTGCTTACGACTATTCTTCGTGACGAATGGGGTTTTAAAGGTCTGGTTATGACCGATTGGACGGGAAAACGTAATACTGTTGCACAGGTTCATGCCGGTAACGACTTAATGATGCCCGGTAAAGCGGAACAAACATCTGAAATTATTGAGAAAGTAAAAAGTGGTCAATTGGCTATGACTGATGTGGATGCTTGTGTAAAGCGTATGTTACAATACATTATGCTTACCCCACGATTCAAGGAGTACAAGTACAGCAACAAGCCCGACTTAAAAGCGCATGCTGCCATCACACGAAATTCTGCTGCCGAAGGAATGGTTCTTTTGAAAAATGATGGTGCCACTTTGCCACTTGTGGGTGGTTTACAGAATATTGCCCTTTTCGGTATTACTTCCTATGACTTTATTGCCGGTGGAACTGGTTCAGGTGATGTGAATAAAGCTTATGTAATTGATTTACAGCAAGGATTGCAAAATGCAGGCTTTGGTGTGCAACCCAAAATTAAGGCGGTCTACGATAAATTCAAAGCCTATGAGACTGAGAAGCTTCAGGAAATCAATAAACAACGTGGTTGGTATTTAGGCCCGTTGCGTCCGGCAGAACCTATCATTGACGAATCTTTTATCAACTTCCGTGCAAATGATTCAGAGGTTGCCATCATCACTTTTGGACGAAATTCGGGTGAAGGTAATGATCGTCGCATCAGTGGCGATTTTGAGTTAAGTGGCGCTGAGCGTGCGCTGCTTACTGATGTAACCCGCGCTTTTCACGCAAAAGGTAAAAAAGTAATTGTTATCCTCAATGTGGGAGGTGTAATTGAAACCGCTTCGTGGAAACATTTGCCTGATGCGATTTTATTGGCTTGGCAGGCCGGTCAGGAGGGAGGCAATACTGTAGCTGATGTGTTGAAAGGAAGTGTCAATCCGTCGGGTCGTCTGCCAATGACTTTCCCAATGGACTATACCGATCACCCATCTTCACGCAACTTCCCTGCTGGATTTGTATCTAACTGGGATGACGAGCAAAATGGTACATTGACCAACAAAAAAGATGTAGGTTATACTAATTACGAAGAAGATATTTGGATAGGTTATCGTTATTTCAATACCTATAATAAAGAAGTGTCATATCCTTTCGGTTACGGACTTTCATATACCACATTCGCTTTTAGCAGTGCCAGTGTAAAGAAAGTTGGCAGCGACTGGAAAATAGTGGTGAAAGTGACAAATACAGGAAATGTAGCCGGCAAGGAAGTTGCTCAGGTGTACATTAAAGCTGCTTCAGGCGATATCAAGAAACCTACATGTGAACTAAAAGCTTATGGTAAAACGCAACTGCTAGCTCCGGGTCAAAGCGAATTGTTGACAATGAACATTAAAAACACTGACTTAGCCTCGTTCAACGAAGTCAAATCGGCTTGGGTAGTGGATGCAGGACAATATACAGCTTTTATCGGTGCTTCTATAGCCGACGTTCGACAGTCAGTTAAGTTCATAGTTGACAAACCCCAAATCACCGAAGTGCACAATGTCCTGAAAATGAAAATCTAATAAATCGAATGAAATAACATAACATTCAATGTTGTTTTTATACTAAGAAGGACGTGGTTTCAACATTTGAAATCACGTCTTTTTAGTTAAATTTTATTGGTAATTTTGCATAAAATTATAAACATAGGGACTTAATTGGGGGCTTATATATAATCGTTTCAAAATAATATATCAACTTAAAAGTAAAATAAAATGAAAAAAAATACTAACCATAATACTTGTTGTTTGTACAGTCGTATTTGTCTCTGCTCAAGAAGTGATCTCAAAAATACCTGGGCAAGGAGATGTGATTCCTAATACGCATTGGTTTGTTTCTCTAAATGCTGGTGGTAGTTATTTCCGTACCGGTGGTATGCAGTATAATTATGCTCGCCCTCTTTTTACCAGAAGTAGACTTGATTTAGCTATTCTTATTGGAGGAACTGTTGAGTATACTTTCACACCGATATTTGGGTTAGGTCTTGATGTGACTTACGTCAACTATAGTCGTTGGAATGATCTTAATATGGATAGAGTGAAGGATAATTATTTAAGAGCTAATACAAAGGATGTTGCATTATTCGGATCTTTCAATTTGATAAATGTTATTTTCCCCAAAAGGGTCGGCTTTTGGGAAAAACTGAGTTTGTATGCTAATGTAGGTTCTGGAATGGCATTTTACAAGTACGATGTTTCAGGGCATGCTGCAAACCCAAGTTCATTTTTAGCTCTTGGTGGTTTAACCCAGATTACGCATTAGGTAATTTGAAAGGAAAATCAAATACACTTGAATAGTTCCACAAGCCCGAAAACCATGCTCGTCTTTTTTTATTCAAAGCGATTTTGAGAACTAGTTTATCATTGACTTTTCAAAATAGGCTCCAATAGCAAATGTTCTATATCTAAGGGTGGATAAAGTCTTTTGTGTTTTTTCTTGTAGCACAAACATCCTGAAGAATGACATTAAATTGTAGGCTATCATTGCGAAAGTCAATGCTGCTTCGGTTGCAAAAAAGTCTTTTAGATTGAAGCTGTCGAAGCCAAAATCATATTTTAATTCCTTGATTCTATTCTCGGCATCGCCTCTGCCTCTGTAAAGTCTCCAAATCTCTGCTGCTGGAAGTTTCATGTTGGTTACATAAGCAGAATAACGATAGTTTCTGCAAACTTCCTGTTCTTCAAAAAGCCTTAGTTGCTTGCCTGGTGCTTTAGGTCTGTCTTTTATCTTTTGCCGAACAATAATGATTCTACGTGGTTTATCCCAAGAGTCACTTTGGTACATTTGTTCACAAATTTTAATTTCCGTATCCAATACAATCCAATCCAATTATTGCTTTGCTGTATTACCCGCTGAATAGGATGAGTAAACTTCACAGCGACAATATAATCCATCACTTTCTGTTCCAAATAATCCAATATGTTGGCCTGGAAAAAGCCACTGTCCAAGCGGATTAATCCGATAGTTTTGTTTTTCAATTTCGATAATGTGTCCTCCAGAAAAGCAATAAAATTGTTTGCAGATGAGCAATCTCCGCTTCTTAGCCACATGTTTGCCACTAATTTTACGTCAGCTATAAATGCAATAAGTGGATGATGGCTTGCCCTACCTTTTTTGCTGGGATTATAACCTTTCTTTGCACCTTCTTGCTCACCGTAGCGGGTCATTACAGAGGAATCAATATCTAAGACAAAATTATCAAACTTGACATTGTCGAAAATCCATGAGTAAAAATAATCGCTTACCTTTTGATTGGTACTTTGAGTGAATTTTGAGAAGAAACGTTTATATGTATCTTGTCCCGGCGTATTATTCCAGTCAAAAATCTTTCCCAATGCTGCATCGTGACGAGTGACTTCGGTATGCAAAAATCGGTTGGCACCACATCAAATACTGGTAATAAAACCTTCGATTATGGTAGAAGTCTTATACCCTCGGTTTGAACCTGAAACAGGTAAATCCGCATTCTTCTCTATCAGATCCCTGAAGCATATTTTTTGCAACATTTGCTTCAAAAAAACCATTCCGCCCCAAGGCGTAATCTCTTTGCTGGTGTACGATATATCAAAGTTCATAGGCTCGAATTGTCTATTGCTACGCATTAGAATTTAGTTCATAAAAATAGTGATTTTTTTCTATTGCGGAATTTGTGTTTAAGCTGATAAAAATAGAAAATGGTGAGCATACACCCACCATTCCATATACTGTCCTTGTAAATCTATATTGATTTACAAGGTTTTATTCCATTAACGCCAAATCTGATACATTACCATACCTCGTCAGCTCTGCTGCGAGGTAGTTTATTCTTAAATCCATCTTTATGACAGTATAAAATATTAATGATTCCAACAATAAGTACCTCTCACGATAGATGTTTATAAATGCCTTAAAAATAGAGATATACCGGGATTAAAATCAATTCTATAATACTAAAAGCATCCCTTACATTCTCTTTGTATGCTGATTATTGCAAATTGTATTCATAACTCTTTAGGTTAGCAGCTATCGGTATCAATATGAGTTAGTACTTAAAGTCTGCGGCTTTCAGGTATACCTGATACGCTTTTATCATTCCGGGAAATCCTTTTTCGGCACGAGGCAGGTATCTGAATCCGCTCACCGAATATTTTTTATCCAGATCGATAACGATTTGATGTGGATAGGCTGCATTATCAACTGTCATCCAGTAGGTAGACTCCTGCAAATCGAAAACCTTGTCCCCACTATAGTTTCCGCTGCGTATTTCTTCGCTGTCGGCATATCGTATTTTCCAATCTGTCCGTGGAATGGGGTTACCGTTTTGGTCAAGTATATCCATTTCGGCTACGGCAGCCACATTGGTTTCAACCTGAGCGCTGAGTGCATTCAGACAGAAGAATTTGCTTTCTACCGACTGCACCCATTTCACTTCCTGCCAACCATTTCCGGCTTTGAACGCTCCTGTTGCTACCGGTCTCTCGGCAGAGAGATCGAGTTTTTCTCCCTCTTTGCGGTGGGTAGTGGGTGTTTTTACACGCAGCATATCCAGTATCGGTTCCTTCAATCCCTGGATGGAAGCGTCAGTAGGTCCTTTCAGATCTAATACAATAATTTCGTTCTTTCCGGGTTTCAACCAGCAGCCCGGCATATAGAGTGTTTGTTGAGGGCCAATTTCCCAGAACCGTCCCATAGCATGTCCGTTTACCCATACCATACCTTTTCCCCATGAGTGCATATCGAGGAAGGTATCTCCGGTTTTGTTGAGATTGAATGTAGCTTTGTAATAAGCCGGACCATTGTGTTTTGCAGTGCTGACGTATTTCTTGTTTTCAAGGAAACTATTATCGTCGACAGGGAAGTTGTACACCGTCCACTTATTGAGTTTGATTTCTTTTTTACCCTTTGGGAGTAGTTCCACTTTTTCGGTGATACCCTTTCTGTCGTGTATAGATTTGTCGAAGTTAACGCGTCCCATGGCTTCCACCAAGATATCCAACCGTGGTGCTCCTTTGTGTACGGGCGGAAGTTTAGTGCTGAATTGTCCCAGCCTTCTGTCTAATTGTGCTATAAGCTTTCCGTTTACAAATACCTGTGCCCAGTCGTGCACTTCAGTTATTTTAATCTCTGTTGAGTCAGTTAGCTGAGGTAAGGTAGTACGATATAAAATCTGTCCCCAACCCTGGTTGAATTGTTCCATGGGTTGAATATCATCTGAATATTTAGGTGTTGGCAGATTGTCGAACAAAGGAGCTACTTTATTAAACTTGATGGTTGGAATAGCAATAACAGCTTTTGCTGCAGGAACATCGGGTAATTTATAATCCAGTGGTTCATACTGTTTCAATAAATCACGCAAGAGGGTATACTTAGGTGTAACCCAACCCGCCTCGCTGATGGGTGCATCATAATCGTAGGAAGAACACATGGTGGAATAAGCGGGATTATTGGCTCCTCCCCACCATCCGAAAGTGGTACCTCCGTGAGTCATATACAAACTGAATGAAATATTTCGGTCCAACATATCCTTGATGCCTTGCACCATATCTTTAGCCGGACGGGTTTCGTGTTTGCGTCCCCAATGGTCGAACCATCCGCTCCAAAATTCGCTACACATCAATGGTGTATTGGGTCGAAGTTCTTTCAGTTTTTTAAATTGCTGGTCGATGTTTGCACCGGTTCCAAAGTTGACGGTCCAGAGTAAATCATCCAGTGCATTGTTTGTAAAGTTGCTGCTCCAATCGCATTGAAAAAGAGCTGATTTAGTGAAGCCTGCGGCTTTTACCAAGTCGCGAATAGCAGATATATAAGGTTTATCAGTTCCATAAGATCCATATTCATTTTCCACCTGTACCATAATGATGTTTCCTCCGTTGGCCAGTTGCAGCGGAGCGAGTTGTTTGCCCACTTCATTCATGAAGATGCCTACCCGTTTCATATAATAAGGGTCGAGCGTGCGAAGTTTTACATCTTTCTTTTTGAGTAACCACCAAGGCAGTCCTCCCATTTCCCATTCGGCACACACATAAGGTCCCGGGCGTACAATGACATACATTCCATGTTTTTGTGCCAGTTTACAGAACGCAGCAATGTCGTTTTGTCCATTAAAATCGAATTGTCCTTCATGTTGCTCGTGAATATTCCAAAACACATATAAACAAAGTGTATTCATACCTAAAGCTTTGCACATCTGTATGCGATGTTCCCAGTAAGGGCGAGGAATACGAGTGTAGTGCACTTCAGCCGCTTTGATTACAAAGGGCTTTTCGTTTAATAGAAACGTGCGATCACCTACCGAAAATGTTTCCGGGTGAGTTTGCGCTTGTAAACTCCTGTAAGGGGTGAAAAATGAAAGAAGAATTAAAAAGATAATTTTGTGTTTCATGCTTTTCTTTTGAATAATAATTAATTGAGACAAAGTTAAGCAGATTAATGCACTTCAAAGAGATAGATATCATTCAAAGAGGGTTATAAATAGAGCAAAATATTAAACTAATGTGAGTTCGATATAAGCGAATTAGTCCGAACCAAGTGTTTCGTATTTTACAATCCTGAAGGACTTGGAAAACAAGATTATTTAGACTCAATAACCATTTATCGAACTCACGCTAAATGATCCTATTCAGATGTAAGTTTCTTTAGATAATCAGTTGGTATCAAACCAAACTCTTCTTTAAAACATTGACGGAAATAACCGGAGCTGTTCATGCCTATTTTAAATGCAATTTCCGATATGCTGTACTTACCCTCAAGTAATAGTTGTTCGGCATGTTTCATCTTTATCTTACGGATGTATTCGTTGGTAGATAGCCCGGTGAGAGCCTTCATTTTACGATACAAGGTAGAATTACTCATGTGCACGTTCTCTGCAAGATAGCCGATGTCAATTTTGTCGGAAGAAAGTCTTTCTTCTATTAAGCGGTCTATTTTATCAATAAATTCCTGATCTAATTTATTGATTGCATCAGTAATGATTGTTCGTTTTGCATCGAAACTCTGAACAGGTGTCTCATTGTTGCTTTTTCCGAATAAACGTTTTCTTTGTTCCAATAAATTCTGGATACGGCTAGACAACAGTGATGCACTGAAGGGTTTAGTCAAGTAAGAGTCTGCTCCCGCCTGATAGCCTTCTTCTTTGTCTTGCGGAGAGTCTTTGGCTGTAAGCAGAATAATGGGGATATGACTGGTGCGCACATCTTCTTTTAGTGTTTTACATAAAACGGTGCCATCCATTCCGGGCATCATTATGTCACTCACTATAATGTCAGGAATACAGTCAAATGCCTGTTCTAGTCCTTGTTTCCCATTCTCTGCCGTTTTTATTATGAATTGTTCTTTGAAGGCATCGGCTATGTAGTCGCGAATATCCAGGTTATCTTCTACTATTAATAAAATAGGGTGACTGTTTTCGGGTGTTTCAATATTTTCATCCAACTGCTGATTGGACGGTTCATTCTCAGCAGTAGCTTTAATTTCCGAGTCGGCATGTAATTTCCCCGGATAATTGTTATCAATTGGCAGTCGAAAGTAAAATGAACTTCCTACATTTAATGTGCTTTCGATCCAAATTTCGCCTTCATGCAAAGTGACCAGATTTTTGACAAGTGCTAATCCAATGCCGGTGCCGGAAGCCTGATGTTCACCTCGTTCCTGATAATATCGGTCGAAGATATAAGGAAGGGCCTCAGAGGAAATTCCGTAACCGGTGTCGGAAATTTTCATTTCAACATAATTGCTTCCTTCTTTTTGGGTTTGATAAGTGTTGATGAGAATTTCTCCTTTTTCGGTATATTTTATTGCATTGGATATTAGATTATCAAGAATGATGGTGACAATCTCTTTATCGTAATAAACAGTGAGATTTTCTTGTTCAGTCTCAATTTTGATATTTACCGCCTGTTTCTGATTGAGTTCTTTGTATTTTAGACCCACTTCATAGACTGTGGCCACGATGTTCCCTCGGCTAACACACAATTTTTTATTCTGCGTTTCCGTTTTTCTGAATTCAAGTATCTGATTGATCAGGTTGAACAGTCGCTGCGCGCTTTGCTGGATAATCGTAATTCGGTGATGGTCCTTTTTGGAAAGAGTATTGCTTCTCAGCATATCTTCCAACGGTCCCAGTATGAGTGTGAGTGGGGTTCGGAGCTCATGAGTAATATTTGTAAAAAAGCGCAATCGCTCGTTGTTCAATTCTTGTGCATGCTCATGATTTGTCTTCTCGGATGCATACAGATATTCCAGATTGACCTTGCGTCTGTAAGCCCGGAGAACGGCAACTAATAAAGTTATACCCACTATCAGATATAAAAGATCGGCCCACCATGTTCGCCATAGGGGTGGTGTAATTTCTATTGATCTACTGGTAACAGTCTTTGACCACTCCTGATTTCGGATACGTGATTTTATTAGAAGGTGGTATTTGCCGGCAGGAATATTCCTGAGGCCGATCTGGTTGTCAGTCACCGTATACCATTCATCATCGAGTCCTTCAAGCATGTATGCATATTCTACCTGATCGATCAGCGCGTAGTTTTGTACGTTGAAAGTGATACTGAAATTATTCTGTGTATAATTAAGCTTAATTTTCTTTTCAGAGGTTAGTATCACTTCCGTTTCACTATTCTCAGAATTATTTAGCGACCCATATATCTTCATTCCCGTAATAACAACGGGTGGAGCTTCTCTATTCATTAGAACTTTTTCAGGATCGAAATAGCAAATTCCATTGTTAGATCCGAAGTAGAGTGTACCATCGCGCTGTTCGGTGACGCAGTTGCTGGCAAAACTTGACAGTGGTACATTGTCATGATGATCGTAATTGCTAAATCGTTCTTGCCCTTTCTTTAAACAGCTAATCCCTTTATTGGTACTGACCCATATATTTCCGTGTTTGTCTTCGGTAATAGCCCGAATGTGAACATTGTTCAATCCGCTGTTCCAACCGTAGAGTTTGTACTTCCATTCCTTTAATGACGGAAAGCAAACCAAACCTTCTCCGGTTGCCACCCATATGCGTTTTTCTTTGTCCTCATATATCTGATTTACGGTGTTTGACGGAAAATGCTTTTCCGTATTGAACATGCGGATAAACTTGAAAGGAGCATTGTATACTCCAACGCCTCCTCCGAAAGTACCTACCCAGATACGTCCCTTCGAGTCTTTCAGAACACTTCTTACCAGATTGTTTGTCAAGTCATGGTGGGTAGTAACCCGTTGATCCATCAGGTTAGCTTTGTAGATACCTTCACTTGTGCTAATCCATATTTGTTGATCTTTGTCTTCGAAAAACGAACGTACATCCGCATTCTTAGTCTCTGTTGGAAATATCTGACGAAATTTTCCGGTGCGCGTGTCGTAATGATAAGCTCCACCATTAAAAATTCCAAACCAAAGATTTCCCCGCGAGTCACAGAAAGCAGCCTGAACGGAGTTTTCGCTTAAGTCGCCGCTCTCTTTTCTGTATACTTTTACGCGTTTCCCCTTGTCGAATACATTAATACCACCTCCATCTGTCCCCACCCAAAGTTTTCCACTTTTATCGACACAAGCGCTAATGGCAGCCTTTGCATTCAGATTGGTCAAAGAGGATTGTGACGATGAATATCTTAGTATGTTAAATAAAGTAGAGTCCTGGCTAAGGAAATTTACGCCTCCTCCCCACAATCCAACCCATATGTTTTTATAAGAATCCTGATAAATGCAACGGACACTCGAACTTGCCAGACTGTATTTGTCATCTCCAGCCTTGATATATTGGAACTGCGTTTGCTGGGGCAATAAAAATAGCTGTTGTGACAAATCGAGAATAACAATGCCACCAAACTCTGTTGCAACCCATAACTTGTTGCCATCAAATTGACGAATATCAAAAATCGAATTGGATAGTGGACCTTTGTTTTTGGCAAATGAAATGAAATCTTCGTTAATGGGGTTAAACAGTGCCAAACCCTTATTTGTTCCCACCCATATGTTTCCGGTTTTGTCTTTATACACACAGCGAACATCATTGCCTGGCAGAGAATTCGATAGGAGCGGATTGTTTATAAAATTTTTGGCCCGTTTTTCTTTAACGTGGAGAACGCTCAATCCTTCGCGTGCATGACCAATATACAATATTCCATTACCACCATCAGCCACACTCCAGATATGGTTGCTACCGAAACCGGGTACAGTTTGCTGATTGTAATGGATGAAACGCTGTTCCTTTTTGTTGAAATAGTCAACCCCTTTCCAATAAGTCGTAATCCACAAATTTCCGTCGGCTGCCGGTTGTATATTAGTAATATCGTTGGTGGCGAGACTGTGGGGATCTTTTGGATTGTGCAAATAGTATCGAAATGAATCATGAATATAATCGTATGCATTCAATCCCGAACGTTGCGTACCAATCCATAAAACAGAATCGACCGGGTCATCGAGCAAACAATTCAATTCATTGCCGGTGATGCCCCGTTGTGCACCTTCTTCCTTATAGTAAGTAATAAAGTGAGATCCGTCAAATCTATTCAGCCCCTCATCTGTAGCAAACCACAAGAACCCTTCTTTATCTTGAGCAATGCTCACAACAAAGTTGTTTGACAAGCCTTTTTCCAGACTTAACTGCTTCACAGTGTAGGGCTGTGCCCATGCTAATACAGGTAAAATTATAATTAAAAGTGAGAGTTTCCTTTTCATATTATCAATGCTCTTTATCATATTTCCCAATACAGCAAAGATAAAGATAAAATCTCTTTTATTGTGATATTGATGGATCTATGCATAATTAGCGACCTTTTATGCATGATTTGTATACGACATTTAAAACAAAGTTGATCTATTTTTGCAACCGTATTTCAAGTTTCAATTTGCAATTTGCAATACAAGATCATCCTTTTATTATATTAATCTTAAAAAAGTACTACTTATTATGAATTACCATCAGATTAAGTTATTCCGTCCAGCTATATTGTGGACTTTTCTCGCAACACTCTTTCTCTGCGTCGGCTGTAGTAAAGATGACTATCCGAATGTGGATGGAAAAAATCCTATTATTACATTAAGTGCAGACCACATCCAAACTGAACCGGGACGCAAGTTCGCTATTTCAGGTAAAGTGACAGACAATGATGGATTAAAATCTATCAGATTAGAGAATTCAGATTTGTCATTGGACAAAACCATTGATTTACTAGACATCTATGGTAAACCTGTTGACTCTTACGATTTAGATTACAATTTCCTAACAGCTTTAACCCTTGCAGGTAACGACTTTCCTGTCAAAGTGACGGCTACCGATGTTGGTGGACGTACTACCAATACTACCTTATCGGTGACAATGGATGGTGATTTCACCGCTCCTACGTTTGTTATTGTTCCCGATACCGCGATTACGGTGTTGATCAAGAGCCAGACGATGCTGAAAGTACATTTCGCAACCGCTGATAATAAGGCTTTGGATTATGTAAAAATTACAATCCCGGATCTTAATATCTCAGATAGTATTCCAGCAGCAGGTGTGAAAGAATTAGATGCGATTAAGCTATATACACTTCCTTCATCTGCAGCTAAGTATGCGATGACGATCACAGCTGTAGATAAATTTTCGAACAAAGTTGTGCGAAATTGTATGGTTAGTGTATCTCAAATGCCTGATTTTGCAAAAATGTATTTGACAGATGTAACGGATGTAAAACAACTGACAAGCGATTTATTCGGTGTGCCTATGTTGATGGAACACACCGGTGCATATCAATACAGAGCTCGTTATTATTCTGAAGCTGCCAATACGAAGGTTCGTTTCATTCCTCAAAAAACGGATTTTTCTCCGATTTGTTTCGGTATCAATCCCGACAATACGAATGTCTTGACAGATGAGCCGGATTACTCGCAACCAATTATACTTCCAACAAAAGGATATTATGTTATAACCTTTAATACTCAAACAGGTGCATATAGCGTAAGTTCATATGTGCCAACCGATACTCCACTGGCAATAGGTTCACCTCTCAATTTGAATGGAAGCAATGCTGTTGATGGAACTATTCCTTTTCAAATAGGTCTGGCTGGAGCAGGTTTACCAGGAGTTGCGCAATGGAGCCCTTCAGATCCTTTAGTTTTGACGCAGGACGCAGACAATAAATTCCTTTTCTACGCTCAGATGAGTTTAACGGCCGGTACTACAATAGAGTTTACTATTACTCCTAAACATTCATGGGGTTGGTGGATAGAACCATTCTGGAGATTTGAAAATGGAGACGTTGATTCAGGCGAAAATGAGTCTAATACAAAAAACACCGGTAAGAATATGACAAAAGTAACTGTGAAGAAGACCGGAAAATACATGTTTAAGTTTGATACCCATCTTCTACGTTCAAGATTATATCCAATTGATTAATGATTCAACACATAAAATGCCATAAAAACATGAAACAATATCTAATAATTTTATTATCGTTCTTTACGCTGAGCCTTTTTGCTCAGCAAGTAAAGTTGACAGGTAAAGTCACTTCAGCTAGTGACAAACAGCCAATGATGGCTCTTCCGGTTTTGGTGAAGGGGACTAATAATGGTACATTAACGGATTTAGACGGTAATTTCACCTTGAACAATGTACCAAAAACCGGTACCATTGTTTTATCGATGGTCGGTTACAAAACACAAGAGATAAAATTGAACGGACAAACCGTTCTTAATGTAGAAATGACCGAGAGTATCGCTAATCTCGATGAGATCGTAGTAATTGGTTATGGCTCGGTTAAGAAAAGTGATTTGACCAGTTCTATCTCAGCCATTAAAGGAGACGAGCTAAAAGCTATCAATTCGGGTAACGTGATGAACTCTTTGCAGGGTAAAATCAATGGTGTACAAATCAGCAATGGTGGTGGACCGGGTTCTACCCCACGTGTAATTATTCGTGGAGTTTCCTCCATCAATGGTTCAGACCCTTTGTATGTTGTAGACGGAATGCCTGTTGGAACAAATATCAATTTTTTAAATCAAGATGATATAGAAAACATGCAAGTGCTGAAAGATGCCTCGGCAGCGGCAATTTACGGTACACGTGGAGCTAATGGAGTTATTTTGATTACAACTAAAAAAGGGAAAAAAGGTGCTACCAAGTTTACAGCGTCTACTTCAGTCGGTTTTCAAACACTGACAAAACCCAATATGGCAAAAGCCTCGGAATACGAACAAGTATTTAAAGCCAGATATATTAACGACGGCAACGAACCTGTATACAACAGTAAGGATAATATCACTGACGCAGAAGGAACCGATTGGTGGAACGAAACAATGCGCTCTACGGCATTGATTCAAAATTATAACTTTGGATTTTCGGGTGGTACAGATAAGCTGACATTCTCTACATCTATTGGCTACTTCAAACAATTTGCTCAATATACCAAAGGCGACTGGCAAAAATTTACTGCCAGATTCAGCATGCAGTATGACTTTAGTAAAATAGTAAAAGCCGGTATTGATTTTACACCTAAATACGAGAATTGGAACGATACTCCTGATTTAATGGGTTCAATCATGGCTATGGATCCAACTACTCCGGTAATGCGTCCTCAAAGTGAATGGGTCGGTAATCAATACAGCAATTATAAACGCTCTAACAACAGTCAGGTATTGAATCCGGCAGCTAACATAGCACGTCAGGATGCAAAAAGTGATGAGTATGGATTGTTGGCTACACCATTTGTGAGTGTTGAACCAATTAAAAACTTGATTATTCGTTCACAATTTGGTATGAATGCCCGCTTTCGTTTGACGGATACTTTTACACCACAATTTTTTATTGATAATCTGGAACAAGCTCAGAATAGCAAAGCTAAACGTAAGATGGAAAATTGGGTAGACTGGAACTGGACAAATACAGCTACTTATATGAAGTCGTTCAATAAGAAACATAATCTAAACGTGATGGCCGGTTATACTGTTGAACGTTTTCAGGACTATTGGTTAGAAGGTTCGCGTGATAAAACACCGTCAAATGATGAGACACTTCGTTATGTAAATGCAGGTACGCTAAATCAGAACGCATCCGGCGTGAATGAATACTCATCTCTGATCTCTTATTTAGGACGTATTATGTACAACTATAATGACCGTTACTATTTAACCGCTTCAATGCGTATGGATGGGTCATCAAAGTTTGTTGCCGGAAATAAATATGCCACATTCCCTGCTGCTTCTGTTGCATGGCGTGTAACTAGTGAAGATTTCATGAAAAATCAACATATCTTTGATAATTTGAAAATTCGTGCAGGCTGGGGACGTGTAGGTAATCAGAATATTGATAATTCAGCCTATCAGTCAACCATAGGTTCTTCCGACTATGTTTTTGGGTCGGGATCTAGCCGCGAAATCGGTACATCTGTCGGTTCAATAGGAAATACCAAGATCAAATGGGAAACTGTAGAAGACTATGGAGTAGGAGTTGATATGGGATTCCTGGGCAACAGATTAACCATTACAGCTGACTGGTTCAATAAGAAATCAAAAGATATGTTGATGAAGAAAGATAATCTTTTGGTCTTAGGTTACCCAATGTGGAATGGACAAATGTGGGAGAATGTCGGTAGTATGAAAGCGACTGGCTGGGAAGCATCTGTCAACTGGGAAGATCATAAAGGTAATTTTAGTTATGGTGTAGGGGTTAACCTTTCATCTGTAAAAAATACAGCAGTCAAATTGTTGGGTGAACCTATTTATACCGGTAGTTTTAATGGAGATTATATTATTCGTAATGAAGAAGGACAACAAATCAGTCAGTTTTACGGATATGTTGCTGACGGTCTTTTCCAAAACCAAACAGAAGTAACTTCATACACAGGACAACACGGGGAAATACTTCAACCCAATGCAAAACCAGGTGATATCCGTTATAAAGACTTGAATCATGATGGTGTATTGAACGAAAAAGATAAAACATATATAGGTAATGCATTCCCTGATTTGATGGTGGGTGTGAACGGACATGTTTCGTACAAGAATTTTGATCTTGTAGCCAACTTCTACGGTACTTTAGGAAACGATGTATTTAATACAACCAAGGGTAAATACTCAGGTGTAGGTGGCGAGAATGTATATGCAGGCACATTTAACAGAGCATGGCATGGTGAAGGTACCAGTAACGATATTCCTCGTTTGTCGGTGAATGATGCAAACATGAATTACAAACGTCCTTCTACATTCTTTGTGGAAGATGGTTCATATCTTCGTTGCAAATTGTTGCAATTAGGATATACTTTACCGAAAAATATGATAAAAAGCGTGACAGTAAGATTATCTTTCTCTGCTCAGAACTTGTTTACCATTACCAAATACTCAGGAATGGATCCTGAAGCTGCGACAAACGGTTACAAGAATGAGGTAACTCAGGCAGGTATAGATTGGGCAGGTTACCCCAATCCCCGTACTTATCTTTTCGGATTAAATATGAATTTCTAAAATCAAAAGACATGAAAAAATATATAGCTAAACTATCAATATGTGCTGCATTGATCTTAGCCCTTACAGGATGCTCGGATTTCTTAAATGAGTCGGTAAAAGGACAGCAGGACTTGACTGAATATTTCAAAACTGAGGACGAATGTAAACAACAGGTTACCGGTTGTTACCAATCTATTTTCTATGATGACTGGTGGCAAATACAAAAGTTTTATATTATAGGTGACATGTGTACGGACGATATGTGGATGGGAAATACCACACAGGATCCGGGAGCATATCGTGATTTGGCTCACTATACAGGTAACACATATTCTGCTAGTGATGGTTGTCAAAACTTTTGGCAATACCGTTACAAAGGAATTTTAAGATGCAATGTGGCTATTGAAAGAATTCCGGAAGTCACTTTCCAAAATGAATCTTTGAAGAAAAGATATATTGCCGAGGCTAAATTCTTAAGGGCTTTCCAATGCTTTGACTTGCTAAAGAATTTTGGAGGTGTTCCATTGATATTGGGACTAAAAATGCCTAACGAAACACAAGGCATTGCAAAAGCAACGGCTGTAGAAACTTACGCACAAATAGAGAAAGACCTGATAGATGCAATTGCTGATTTACCAAAGAAAAACGGATATGCCGGTAATGATTTAGGACGTGTTACTAAAGGTGCTGCACAAGGATTTCTGGCAAAAGTGTACCTGTATGAAGAAAAATATACCGAGGCGGAAGATTTGTTGCAACAAGTCACCTGTCGTGGAAAATATGCCGGAAACACGCCGGAATATGACCTGCTCCCTAACTTCGGAGATGTATGGAGCATAGATCATAATAACAGTATTGAGTCTCTTTTTGAAGTTCAAACAAACAGTGATATTACCTATAATCTGGGCGAACGAATCTCTGTGGTTTGCGGATCACGCGATGACTCAGGCTGGTCATGGGGATTGCCAACCAGTAATTTGGAAAAAGCTTTTCTGGATGCCGGTGACAATGTTCGTTTAAACTGGACCATTATAAAAGATGGATCTACTTCTGTTGCAGGAGATGCAACCTGGACAGTGGACAAACCTTACCCTGTTAAAGCAGATGAGCATAAATCCGGACGTGTAACACGTAAACTATACATACCGGTAAGTCAACGCCCGACTCCGTATGACGCCTCTCATATTCCGTTAAACTATCGTTTGCTTCGTTACGCAGATGTACTGTTGATGTATGCTGAAGTGGAAAATGCGTTAGGTCACGATGTTGAGGCTCAATGGGGTCTGAATAAAGTAAGAAGTCGCGTGAGTTTGGCAGATGTTCTTTCTACCGGCAAAACCCTTCGTGATGCAATCAGATTGGAGCGTCGTCTGGAATTAGCGTTGGAAAATAATCGTTTGTATGATTTGCGCCGTTGGAAAGATGATAATGGCAAAAAAGCGATCTGCAACGTTATGGGAACCGACGGAAGCTTTGTGAAGTATAACACTGTAACGTCTACAGACTTGTACGAGAAGAAGAATCAAAAAGAAAACAGCAATAAAGGTGTTAATTTCAAAGAAGACCGTGATCAATTGTTTCCAATACCTTCTACAGAAGTAACGAAGTCGAATGGAAGTATCACACAGAATCCGGGATATTAATAAAATAAGGTAAATTAAGGTAAAATTAGGTTGTGGTCAGGATAATATTTTTGATTTTGAAATAAAGAATCAAGGGTATTATCCTGATATGTTTAAGGACAATAATATGATTGAGGTAAATCATATTCAAAGGCAGACCGGAAAAACGGTTATAGTGCTTTTATAAATACATCAATAAACTCTTTTTTGATAAACAATACAATGAAGAAAAAAAATACAATGAAGAAAAAAAATATTTTTTACGGACTCACGTGTATGCTAGCCTTGTGGTCATGCGGCGAAGACAAGTCTTTTACGCCGGACTACACATTGCAAGTTAGTGCCGACTCCACTATAAATGCAACCATTAATACCGCAACGACCTATCAAACGATGGATGGTTTTGCGGCATCGGATGCTTGGACAATGGACTATATCGGTAAATATTGGGACACTTCTGCCAAAGCAGGAATAGCAAAATTGCTCTTCTCGCAAAATGTAAACTCCGGAACTCCTGAAGGAATCGGATTATCGATGTGGCGGGTGAATGTGGGTGGCGGCTCTGCAGAGCAGGGTGATAACAGTGGAATAGCTGATAAAGCGCGTAGGGTAGAATGTTTCTTGTCGGCAACCGGAACATACGACTGGACCAAGGCGCAGGGACAGCAATACTTCATGCAACAGGCTAAATCCTATGGCTGTAACCAATTTGTACTTTTTAGTAATACTCCTCCGGTGTATTTTACCCGTAATGGTAAAGGATACTCGGATATGGGAGCTTACAGTAATTTGAAGGATGATAGCTACGCCAAATTTGCTGACTTTTTATCGGCCGTTGCACTTCATTTCCAACAACAGGGGTACACAATTCCCTTAATTAGCCCGGTAAATGAACCACAATATAACTGGGGCAGCGGACAAGAAGGCAGCGGCTGGCAAAATAGTGAAGTAGCCAGACTGGCCAAAGAGCTGGATAAAAGTATGACTTCAGCCGGATTGGACAATACAAAAATGCTTCTTGCCGAAGCCGGAGCATGGAACTATCTTTATGAAACAGGCAGTGACGTAGGTCCGGCACGTAGTAATGTGATAAATGATTTTTTCAATCAAAGTTCGCAAAACTATATTGGAAATTTAAAACATACGGCTGGCATTGTTTGCGGTCATAGTTATTGGACAGATTTAAACTGGAGCATGTTGACCGACGTACGTACCAAAGTACACACTGCTGCTCAAAACAACAATCTGAAAGTTTACCAGACAGAATGGAGTATGATGGGAGATGGGTATGAAGATGCTCCGAACTATGATAATGCTTCGTATATGGATTTGGCACTAGCTATGTCGAAAGTAATTCATCAGGATCTGGTGACGGCAAATGCCAGTTCGTGGTCTTATTGGACAAGTGCTGCACCTGAGTGCTGGAGTCAGAAAAGCCGCTTTTATTTAATTCGTATCACTCCGGCCGACGGAGATTACGGTGATATAGCCAAGAGTGGAACCTATTCGGCTGGGAAAAACCTTTGGGTGCTTGGAAACTACAGTTTGTTTGTACGGCCCGGTTATCAGAGGGTTGATTTGAATATTCCTCAACAGTCGAAAAACTTCTTTGGCTCTGCCTATTTATCGCCCGACAAAAGCAAACTTGTGGTGGTATATACTAATGCAACTAAGAAATCGATCAAAATCAGTACAGACATTCAGAGCTTAGGCAAGAAAACGTCATCCGTAAAACAATACACAACATCGGCTGCAAAAGATTTGAAGTTGGAACCGGATCAGCAAACGGGAGTTCTACCGGCCAGATCTGTGGCTACTTTAGTATACGAGTTGAATTAACACCTTTGTAAATTAAGTATGAGATATCGAATTTTACTGTCCTTTGTCGGTATTATTTTCTTCACAACGAATGTGCAATGTAAAAGCATAGCACATTATACAATAGAAACAGAACATGTTTGCCAGAAAATGGAGCACTTCGGAGCATCGGATGCGTGGAGTATGCATTTTGTAGGACTATGGCCTCAGAAACAGCAGGAGCAAATTGCTGATTGGCTTTTTAGTACCGAAAATGCTGCAAATGGACAACCAAAAGGCATCGGACTTTCGTTGTGGAGGTTCAATGTTGGTGCCGGCAGTATGGAGCAGGGCGAGAAAAGCCTTATATCGCCGGTAACCCGTACCGAATGTTTTTTACAAACCGACGGAACTTATAACTGGGATAAACAAAAAGGGCAGCGTAATTTTTTACAACTGGCTAAAAAGAGGGGAGTAAACCATTTTTTGGCATTTCTGAATTCTCCACCGGTTTACTTTACGCAAAACGGATTGGCAACCAATACCGGACGCGGTGGCACTTTCAATCTAAAACCGGAATGTTATGATGATTATGCCCGGTTTCTTTCTAGCGTAGTGGAAGGCATACAAAAAAAGGACGGAATAAAATTTGACTATGTTTCTCCTATAAATGAACCTGACGGACATTGGAATTGGTTAGGCCCAAAACAAGAGGGAACGCCGGCCACCAACAGGGAGATAGCACACATTGCTAAATGCCTTAGCAAGGAATTTGTAAAACGAGGTATCGATACGAAAATATTGGTAAACGAATCGTCCGATTATCGCTGCATGCTGCGCACACATATGACGGACTGGCAGCGGGGATATAGTCTCCGATCTTTATTCAGCCCCGATAGTGTGAGTACTTATTTAGGTGATACCCCCAATGTCTCCCGTTTAATAGCCGGACACAGTTATTGGACAAATACGCCCTTAAGCAATTTGCATGATCTCCGATCTGAGTTGCGCGACTCTTTAAACAAATACAAGGTCAACTTTTGGCAAACCGAAACTTGTATAATGGGCAATGATGAAGAAATTGGCGGAGGCGGCGGCTACGACCGAACAATGAAAACAGCCCTTTATGTAGCCCGTATTATTCATCATGATATTGTATATGCCGGTGCTTCCAGTTGGCAATGGTGGCGCGCCATAGGAGGAGATTATAAGGATGGACTTCTTCGGGCATACAGCGACGACGAGTTACACTCGGGACATGTAGTAGATTCAAAATTGCTCTGGGCCTTTGGAAACTACAGTCGCTTTATCCGTCCGGGAGCTGTTAGGGTGAAGATAACCGGTACAAATGAGTCGGGTCAAATCGTGCCGGAAGGTGATACAGATCCTAAAGGGATCATGTGCTCGGCTTATCAAAACAGAGATAAACAATGGGTGGTAGTGGTGATCAACTACTCAAAAGAGAATCAGAAATTCAATTTCTTTTTGGATAATGGACAAAAACTAAAGTGGCAGATGTATTGCACTTCCGACAAAGACGGCGAGAATCTGTCTCCGGTAGGATTACTGCGAGGAAAGATGGTTTCTTTACCACCACAGTCCATCACCAGCTTTGTATCTAAGTAAACATATCCGGGGTTGCAACCTCAACTCACCTTATAACTAAAGCAAACAGACCGATTCTCCCGAGCCGGTCTGTTTTTATTTTCTCTTGTTTGATCTAAATGTTTTTTAAGGTTATAAAAATACCCCAAAAGTAGAGTTTGTGCGTTATGCCGATGATGCCATACTCCACTGTAGGACAAAAGCTGAAGCCGAGCAAACGCTCGAAGCGCTTGATGAACGAATGAAAGCGTGCGGACTGGAACTACACCCTGAGAAAACAAAGCTGGTTTATTGTCGCGATTACCACCGACAAGAGAAACATGAAACAGTGAAGTTTGATTTTCTGGGTTACTCCTTCCAACCTCGCAGCACAAAGTCAAAGCAAACAGGAAAACTATTTCTGGGCTTCGACTGTGCCGTAAGCATCAGTTCTAGGAAGCGGATAGCGGACAAGTTGGAAGAATTGGAAATCCATCGGCTGAACTTTAAAAGCATAGTAGGTGTCGCCTCGTATTTAGAACCCCTTATTCGAGGTTGGATAAACTACTATGGCAAATTCAGGATAACGGAACTTAATCCTGTTTTTCTACTGCTACGGCAAAGGATAGTGTGGTGGGTACGAAAACGGTACAAGCGTTACAAAACCAATATGAACAAAGCCTATTGTTGGTTGGACAAGGTAAAGAAACAATTTCCAAACATATTTCAGGACTAGACATACTAATACTTTGGGACACGACTCCTACGTATAAGGGACTTACACCCTCTGGAAAAATAACACTCGCTGCACTAACTAATTATCTAAAAATTATTGTATATTTTCAATTTTGCAATTGCTTGCAGCGAGTGCGTCCTGCTCATGCAGGGCGCACACACACGCCTCGTATGTTCATTGGCGGCTTGAAGTGCACTCCGGCAGTTTTGCTCCCGCATTCACTTTGTCGCTGTCTCGACAGCGAACGCTCCTGCAAACCGCCATATTCTGTCTATGCAATAGAATTGATATAATTTATTTCGATGAAATAGCTGAAATCGAAAGTCTTACTGAAAATGTCCTGAATCTTGATCGACATCAAGTGTAACATCTTCTTTTCGTAATAGTGCTTGTTTGAATCTCTGAGCTCTCAGAGCCCTAATGGTATCACTTAATGCTATATGTCATGTATGTGTCTTTAAAATGGTTCTACAAATATGTTTAATAAAACGTATTGACGATTTTCTTCCAAAAATCTTTAAGCTCCATTCTAAAAACAAAAAGAGCTTGACTCAAATTAATGGAATAATAGAGAATGTGGCAATATATCACTAAAGCTAGTTAGCGTATTGCATAGATAAAATCTTTTTCTACCTTTGTCAAAGAGTTATTTGACCGAGCAGCAAATCAAAGCAAACCAATGTGTTTAGCTCGTTACTTATCCATTACCTATTGAGATTATTTGAATTTCAAGTTGCTTAAAATGAGCTTAATAATCAAAAAGCTCACTAATGTGGCAAAAGTATGTCTCGCTAAGTGAAATGTTAGCTCTTTGTCTACTTCACATAAATCTCCAACTTCTTTAAGATAGGCATTCATTTTCTGATTACTCAGAATAGGAAGTAATTTGTCATTGGGTGATACACCTTTGTATTTATGCAAAATCATTTTAGGAACATCTAACAAGAGAATATTTGATTCAACTTTAGTTTTCTGTCTTTTAGTCATAATCCATAAGTTGCCATCAAAAGAGGTGCGAACATTCTTTTCAGTAAGGTTTTTTACGTCGACATAGGCAAGTCCCGTGAAACAAGAGAATATAAAAATATCACGAACTAATTCTAATCGTTTTATTGCAAACTCTTTCTTCAATATCTTTTCAACATTCTCCTGCGTGAGGTATCCTCGATCAACTTTCGTTAAATGGATTTTGTAATTTGCAAATGGATCAATGCCAATTAATCCATTATTCCGTGCTATAAGGATAATGCGTTTGAAATACTGCATAAATTTAGCAGTAGTATTTGTCTGACATTTACCCGTGGTCATTAAATATACTTCAAAGTCCCAAATGAATAACGGTTTAATCTCTTTGAGTGAAATATCCTTCAATTGATATTTGAGTAGTAGAAATTTCTGCAGGTGTCTACGTGTGCGTTCGTATTTTTGATACGTAGTAGTTGATTTGCTTATTCCTACAAGTTTTAGAACATCCTCGTTGTGCTTTTGGAAGAGATCTAAAAGTGTTTCGTGATGTTCACTAATCCCCAGAAACTCATTTTTTACCTTTTCAGATGTAACATAATTATCTTTCCGTTGAAGTTCATGATAAATACCATGGAGGGAAGTTTTGATCTGTTCTAGCTGAGCATTGTATTGCTTGCTATCGGACGTCTGTCCGATAACTTTACCCATTTTTACACTCCAATTTATTGGTTGGATGTCCAACTTGGTATTAAATTGCGCAATAACACCATCAACAGTGACGCGGGAGACAATTGGCATTCTACCATCTTTTCTAATTGCATTCCTTTTCAAGTAGTAAAGAACTTTAAATGTACTCTTCATAATTTCATTTTTTTAATCGTTACAAAATTAGTTGATTGATTGAAAATGAAATAATT
>Ga0209123_1000297_pt1 | contig 70821 bp, 68 predicted proteins | sample BarGraIncu00431A_FD_184500 | JGI IMG/M metagenome (GOLD analysis project Ga0209123, IMG submission 184500) | Arctic peat soil microbial communities from Barrow, Alaska, USA - Barrow Graham LP Incubations 004-31A (SPAdes) (version 2) | ecosystem: Environmental > Terrestrial > Soil > Wetlands >... | reverse complement strand
GATGTTGCGTGTCGATCCCGTGGTTCATGCGGCGGCCCTCAAAGCCAGCGCACGCAGTGGCCAAAGCTTGAACAAATGGGCTGAAAAGGCCTTGAACCAAGCTGCGCACGCGGGCTAGGGTTCAGGCACTGGGCCGCTGTAAATCAGCTTCGCCACCAGCCGCAACGGCTCTGCGGGCTGAAGCGCACCACCTGATGCGTTATTCGTCAATATTAAGTTTGTAAATCAAAACGTATGCTTTCAAAATGCAAACATGAATCGCCGCCCCAGTTTCTTTCGCACCGCCAGCGGCAATGAAATTGACCTGTTGCTGGAATTGCCCGGCGGTCAGTTGTGCGCCATCGAGATCAAACACTCCGCCTCGCCCAAGCTGGGAAAGGGTTTTGTCGAGGTGCTGGATGCGCTTGAACTCAAATCCGGCTTTGTGATTGCCCCGGTGAGCGAGCCCTTTCCCTTGTCCCAACGCGCTAGGGCGCTGCCGTTGAGCCATATTGCAGAGATGTGGCAATGAAATCAGCCTCCAGCCCCCGTAATCATTGCGTGAGTAGCTATTAAAAATGGAACGACAGGTGATGGCCTCGTGCAGTACATGCGCAGCTTCAACAGCTTAGAACCTGTCAGTCTTGAGGCGTTGCATAGCCATGGTGAGCGCGGGAATGGATTTCAGCTGCATCTTGTGCATCACGTTGTGCCGGTGGACCTTGACGGTGCTTTCTGTGACGCCCAGGTCATACGCGATGGCCTTGTTCAGTTTACCCAGGGCGACTTCGGCCATGATTTGTTTCTCGCGTGAGGTGAGCGTGTCATAGAGTCCGCGCAGTTCAGTCATCTCTAGGCGCTCATGCGAGGTGGAACTGAGGCGCGACAAGGCCAGCTCAATGGCATTGAGCAAGTCGGTGTCTTCAAACGGTTTATTCAGAAAATCGATGGCACCAGCGCGCATGGCCCTGACCGCCAAGGGCACTTCACCATGGCCGGTGATGAAGATAATCGGAATGTCCCGCCCCATGGCAGACAAACGTTCTTGCAAGCCAAACCCGTCCAGGCCAGGCATGCGAACGTCCAGCACGACACAGGCAAAAGTTTGAAGGCTTTTCTGATTCAGAAAGTCCAATGCCGAGGGGAACACCTCAACCTGCATGCCCGCTGAGCGCAGCAAACTGCTCAGGGATTCCCGTACCGATACATCATCGTCCACGACATAGATGGTGGGCAGCATAGTGGTAGAGGTATCGTTCATGGCAGCAATGGAATGTTAAAGCGAAAGCAGGCACCCGAGCCGCTTTCGGGTTCCAGACGCAGCCATCCACCATGGTTTTCAACGATGGAGCGGCTGATGGCCAGGCCCATGCCCAGTCCATCGTTTTTGGTGGAAAAAAGTGCGTCGAATATTTTTGGCTGCATCTCAGGTGCAATGCCCGAGCCACTGTCGCACACGGTAAACACGATGCCTTGCGTGGTCTGTTCAGTCACCGTGATGCTGAGCAAACGCTGGTCGGGTGCTTGGTCGCGCATGGCTTCGACGGCGTTGATCATGAGGTTGAGCAACACCTGTTGCAGTTGCACCTTGTCAGCGTTCAAGTTCGGCAGCGCGGGTGACACCAGAACAGTCACTTGAACGCCCGAGTCCTGCAGCAGTGTGTGCAACATGCGCAGCAGGTCGTACAAAATTTGCTGCACGGCGATGCGTTCGTGTTTGATGCCGCCGCGTGAGAGGAAATTGCGAATGCGTGAAATGACATCACCCGCCAGATTGGCATCCCGGTAGACGCGATTCAACGCCGCAGCGACTTCTTTCAAGTCGGGCGTTTCGCGGGACATCCAGCGCAGCGCAGCCTGGCTGTTGGTGGCAATGGCTGAGAGCGGCTGGTTCACTTCGTGGGCGATAGAGGCGGCCAGTTCGCCCATGGCCGTGAAACGAGATACGCGCACCAGCTCGGTTTGCGTGGCGGCCAGCTCGCTTTCTGCCTGCTTGCGCGAACTGATGTCCTCCACAATGACGGCCAGCCAAGGACCGTCGCCGTCAACAGCAGGAATCCGGGACGCACTGACATTGGCCCACAGGTAGCCACCCTGGCGCATCTCATAGCGTTTCTCCAGTTGGTAGCTGGGCATGTTGCCGTCCATCAGACCATGCACGTTGTGCTCGGTCATGCTGCGCTCCGACGCTTCTGTGATCTCGATCAGCGAGAGGCCACGAATTTCCCGCTCGTCATACCCCAGCATTTTTTGCAGGGCAGGATTGGCAATCAGGATGCGCCCTTCACCGTCTGCCATGGCAATACCGACGGCGGTGTTTTCATACAAGCCCAGCCAGCGACGTTCAGAAATTTGCAGGGCGTGCAAGCTGTCTTGAAGGAATTTGCGGTGGGTCACCAGCGCGGCGGTTAATTCGCCGACATCCGAGGCTTGCGAGGCGAGTTCGCCCTGTAGCAGTTCAACGCTGCGCTTGACGGTGATCAGGTTGTGAACGCGGGCCCGCAGCTCTTGTGGAGAGAAGGGCTTGGTCAGGTAATCCTGCACAAATTCTTCCAGCAGATTGCTGCGCAGCGAGTCGTCAGCACGGGCCGTCAGCACAATCGCCGGGATGTGATGGAACTGCGCCATGCCACGCAATTCCCGTATCAGTTGCATGCCGTCCACCAGTGGCATCATCAAGTCGGTGATGATCAGATCAGGCGGGTGCTTCAGGGCCGCTTGCAGGGCAGCCGCACCGTTGACCGCGAGGGTCACGTTGTAGTTATCTACCAGCACATCGTGCAGAAAATGCAGTAGATCCTGGTTGTCCTCCACCACCAGAATGTGCCCCAGCCCACTGCGGTGGGCTAGCGGTGGCGGTGGCAGGCCCGGCAGGCTATCGGGTTCCTGACGCAGCGCGGGCGCTACGTTGTCGCCAAGCTCGCGCACAAAGGTGCCTTGCGGTGCGCGAACCGGCATTTCTACCTGGAAGATGGCGCCGCCGCCCGCAGCATCCAGCACCACCACCGTGCCAAGGTGCAGCTCGACAAATTCCTTGACGATGTTCAGGCCCAATCCACTGCCGTAGCTGCTGATGTCAGTGGGTGCCTGTGCAAAGCGGGCAAAGATCAGCTCCTTCAGTTCGGTGGGGACGCCGGGCCCGTTGTCTTGCACGCTCAACAGGAACCGGTCATTGCTCACCCGGTGCAGTGAGCAGCGTATGCGTCCACCAGCTTGTGTGAATTTGAAGGCATTGGACAGAAGATTGGCAATGATGCGAACAAACTTGGCGCGATCCACATCGACCCATAGCTCGCTGGGGCAGTCGATTTGAAAGACGATGGATCTCTCCTCCGCGCTGGCTGCGAAGCCAGCGGCAACCTCCTGCAGCAGAGATGGCAGGTTGCCGTGAACGTAGGCCAGAGGCATCTTGTCGGCATCAATGCGGGCCAGATCCAGCAGGTCATTCACCTGTTGCAGCAGCGATCGGGCGTTGCGTTGAACGGTGGCCAGGCGCGCCCGCTCGCGTTCGCCCAACTGGTTCGACTCTTTCAGCAGTTGTTCAACGGGTCCCAGGATCAGCGTCAGCGGCGTGCGCAATTCATGGCTGACATTGGCGAAGAACTTGGTCTTGAAACCGTCGATTTCACGCAGCCGTTCAAGCGCCTGTTGCAGCTCACCGTTTTTGCGTGTCAGTTCGGCCTGGATGGCTACTTTTTCGCTGATGTCGCGGCCCTCCGGCAGCAGGAAGGCAACCCGTCCCTGGTCGTCCCGGATGGGCGTCAGGGAGAAGTCGACAAAGATGGTTTTTTCGCCATGCAAGTCTCCGAAAACTTCCATATCACGACGTATAAAGTTACCGTTGGCTGCTTGTGCCACCATGCTGCGAACCTGCTCGCGCGCCTCTTCTGATACAGCCCACCAGCGGGCCTCCCAGAAAGGTTTGCCCACCACGTTATCCAGGGCAATGCCGGCACCTTCCAATGCAGAGCGGTTGATTTCCAGCACCGTGCCATTGACATCGAGCAAGCCCAAGAACTGGTACATGGCATCCAGGATGATGCGGGCGAATTTTTGCCGACGTACCTCACCGGTGTCATGCGGTGAGAGTTGCACGCCTTTAACCGATGCATTCAGATTCTGTTCAGTCAATGGCTCAAGCATGGGCACTCCGATATCTGCTCGTGACGAGCTTGAACGATTCTGCCGTGATTTGGGACTTGACCCGCGACGGGCATCAGAAAAATCGATCGAAATGAATCTGCCCGAAAGGGACGTGATGCTCCACCATCAGCAGCTCCTGGAGCGCTTGGGTCATGGGCGGCGGCCCGGCAAAGTAGAACTCGTGCTCACTCAATGCGCTGGGCAGGGCCGTGGCCAGAACTTCGTGCACGAAACCTGTCCGACCCTGCCATGCGCCATCGTTGCCGGGCATGGAAACCACCGGAATATATTGAATCTGCTGACCATAGCCCGCCAGCGTGCGCAGCATGTCTTCACCACAAACATCAGCGGGCGTGCGTGCGCCATAAAAGAAATACAGTTTGCGGTCCGCCAGCAGCCCGGCCTCGGCCGCGCCCCGGGCGATAGACACCATGGGGGCCAAGCCGGAGCCGCCCGCCACGCAGACAATGTCGCGTGGTGCATCCGTGCGCAGATAGGCCACGCCGTACGGCCCGTCCAGTTCGATCGTGTCACCAGGACGCAGCGAGTCGAACAGGATGCGCGTACCGTGGCCCTGCGCGACACGACGAATCTGAAAGTGCCATTCACCTTGCGGGTTGGCCGTGTTGGCGACCGAGTAGGCACGGGAAGTGTCAAGCCCGGGCAAATCCAGCATGGCGAATTGCCCCGGTTGGAACTGCGCATGTTCACTGGCGAGAAAGCGGAACTCACGGATATCAGCGGTCACATCGCGTGTGCCCAGCAACTGCGCACTTTGCCGCAGCGGCAAAGTACCAGACAGGTATTCAGGGCCGGTCTGCGCCTTGATGGTGACAGGACTCAATGCACGGCACTGGCAGGCCAGGTGGCGACCGCGCTGGCGGTCGCGTTCGCTGAGTCCCGGGGCCTGCGGCCACAGGGTTTCGATATCTCCCTGTAGCAGTTCAAACTTGCAGGCACCACAGCCACCGGAGTTGCATTCGTAGGCCATGCCCACTCCTGAACGCAGGGCCGCCCGCAAGATGCTATCCGGCGCTGACTGGATAAATTCGGAGCCGTCCTTGGCGTTTTTGACGTGCATTTCTGTCATCTCCAGACTACAAACCCAATCCGTGGCGGAAGTCGCGGGTTGCCCCCTTGGCCGATTCGCCAGCACCTGGTGCGTCGGGCAGGGCCGCGCAGTAGGCGTCAATGGCGCGGTCGGCCAAAGGTTCCCACTTGCTTATCCAGCCTTGCATCAGCGCCAGGTTGCCTGGAGTTTCCGTGGCCATCTTGACCAGTGCCGCAGCCCAGCGCCGATGGCGGGCTGAATCGAGCAGCTGGGCATCGGTCAGCAAAGCCAGCAGCGTGTCACCGTTGTGGCGTGCCGAGTCGCCGAGCTTGCGCAACACGGTTTCTTCGATGGCGGGTTTGACGACCAGGTTCAACACCACGATGGCTTCGCCCCAGTCCCAGATGCACAGTGCTTTTTCGACCAGTTCACGCAGGCCTTGCCAAACCGGGTCGTTTTCCCAGAGGTCACGTTCGTTCTCGCCAAAACCGTGCTGTGGGAAGCTCAGCGCCAGCTCTTTGGTGCGGTAAGCGGTGTGGCTCAGCCAACGCATGCTGTCGGCCATCTGGAAATAATGGCAGTTGGTAATGGTGCTGGCAGGCGACACTTGGCCTACATAGGCAGAGGCCATCTGCAGCGTGTGAAACAGATAGCGAGCCGGCGTGTAGAGGCGAGTCAGTGCGGCGACCCAGGTGGGTTCCAGAGAGAGGTTGTGTTCGCGTTGGTTGAACTGATCGAGCAAGCCAAAGACATAGGTCTCCTGGCCGTCTTGCATCATGTTGTAGGTGCGGTAGATCAGTTCTTCCGGGTCACGAAAGGCGTTCCAGTCGGCGTGTTTCAGCGCGGTACCAAAAGTGTTTTTCTTGTACCACTGGTTCATGAACATGTCGGGATCGAGTTCATACGGCGCGTTGGCGTCACGGTCGTTGTAGTGCAGGTTGGTGCTTACGATTTCGTATTCGCTGGGTTTGCGGCGCCGACCGGCCAGGTGGCTCCAGGTCTTTTGCGGCTTCAATACTTGTACGTCGGTCATGGGTGTCTCCTAGATTTTTTTGGTGAAGTAAAAGCGCACGGCGTTGTCCTGGCTTTCGATCTGGCCAGCGAAGGAACTCAGGTCCACTTCAAGATCGTTCATCTTGAAGGGTCGGCCCAATTCCTCCTCGATGGTTTCGCGGCGCAGCACCATTTCGTGGTTGGTGTGGATGCGGATGTAGGCGCGTCTGTCGTCGACGAACACTTCCTTGTCTGGATTGTCAATTTGTGCCGCTGCGATCACGGCCAGGGCCAGATCGCCAGCGCGCATAACCGGGCCGACCATGTTGTTGTGGTAGGCCAGGGTTGAACTGGATGTGCTCATGGTGTCTCCTCTAATATTTTTGGTGTGACGGCTTGTCAAGCCTGTGCAAACAGCGGCTCGACGCTGGCGGTATCAATCAGCACGTCATTGCCGTCGATCTGCACCGGGTACTCGGCCAGTGCGCAGTTGGACGGGTTGATGCCTTTGCCGGTACCGGCGTCAAACTGCCAGAGATGGGCTTTGCAGATGATTTTTTTACCGTCAAACTTGCCGTCGATCAGCGGGATGTCCTGGTGCGGGCAGATGCCCTGAAAGGCTTTGATTTCGCCGCCGTCGTTGCAGACCAGAATAATTTCCTTGCCGTTGACCTGGAAGGATTCCATCTCTCCCTCCCACAAGTCTTCGACCGCGCATACTTTTGTAAATGCCATTTCCAGCTCCAATCAGTGCGTTGCTTTTTCCCAAATGATTTCGATGGTTTCGGTCGGCTTCAAACCCGAGTCCGAGACCTTCATGGTGCGGGGCAGAAAGCTCTCGCCACCCTGGCGACGCACGCGCAGAATGCTGTCTGGTCGAGCCCGCACGCGCCGACCCACCGAGTGGTGCGCGGCGGCTTTGGCCACTTCGTCCATGGTGTTGTCGGTGTCGATGGCCAGCAGTTGCAGTACAAAGTCGCCTTCGAAGTTGGAAGTCAATGGAAATAAGGCCATGGGGTTGTCTCCTGTGTCGTTGTTGTGTTGATTGGCACTGCGCTCAGGCGGCCTTCTTTTGGGCGCGCAGGGCGCGGTAGACCTCGGCCCAGGCATAGTTGTGCGCGTCGTCGCCACACTCGCCGGGTGCAATGTCCATGTATTTCAGTGCGCCGCTCAGGTCCATCGGCTGGATCATCCCGGCCAAGAAGCGGTCAACAATGCTCAGGTGACCGGCGTAGCGCGACGGCTCCTGTTCAAACACCCAGCGGTCCACTTCGGAGCCAAAGTGGTACAGGCGGCCGTTGTATTCCAGCGGATAGTCTTTCACGTTCCAGCCCTTGCCGGGCGTGCCGAGAATTGGCAACTGGCACATGTTGCAGACATAGGGCAGGGTTTCGGGGTAGGTCATGGCCATGTTGCCATCCACCACGTTGTCGATGATGACATCCCAGCATTCGCCCCAGGTGTCGTTCCAGCCTGGGTATTTGGTTTCCAGCCATTCGCGCTCTTGCGGCGTGACACCTGCGGCAGGATTCCACCACACGGTCGGCCGCCAGAAATAGGAGCCCAGGTGCATGCCGTGGTGGGTCTGCCCGATGTCATTCAAGAAGATGTCCCAGTACCAGGGCAGGTCCAGGCCCATGTCGGTCAGGGCGCGCTCGAATTGAGCAACGATCCACTCCTCCATGAATTCCTTGAACGACTGCGTGCGGTGCTCCAGCGGCGTGTAGTAGTCCATGATCGGTCCGGTGAGCACCGAGAACAGCTTCCAGGCGCCCCAGACGGCAATATCGACGCGCTTTTGCGCCTCTGCCTTCTTGCCGTTTTCAATCAACACCTTGAGCGCCGGTCCGCCGATTTGCGCATGACGCGACTCGTCGGTCTGGATGCTGGAGATCAGGTTGGCAAAGGTGTGGTCACCGGCTTCTGCCGCATCTGCCGCCAGCCCCAGAAACTGCATGTTGGTAAAGCCGGTCTCGAAGCTGAAGGTCAGCATGATGGAGACGCTGATGGCATCACGCGTCATCATGATGTCGTCGAAGAAATGGCGTGCAGCAATCATCGCCCAGTCATTGGTGTCGTAGGCCTTGAAGGCCCAGTCCATCTGACGGTCCTTGGCAATGTGCTCGTGCGGAAAGTACAGCTGCATCTGGCCGTGGCGCACTTCGTCCAGGCAACCCAGTGTGGCCATATTGCGCATGCCGGGGGCTTTGGAAAAACGCATCATGCGGGCTTCGGCGCTGGCCGCGGCATATTCGCCGCGGGCGATGGCCCCATAGTGCGCCTTCATGACCGACTTCCAGCCCGGGTCGGAGTTCTCAAAAATGCGGCTGCGCTCCAAAGCCGCCTTGACCGAATAGGCCCCCGCATCCTTATCGCGTTGAACCTTGACGTATTCAGGGTAGGTTTGCTTGTACGGTTCGTCGTATTTTTCCCAGGCATTCTGCGGCAGCCCGAAGGCACCTGAAAGCAGCGGTGGGAACAATTCGTCTTCCGTGACGTAGCGGGGTGTCCAGTTGGTGGTACGCGCCAGGTCATACCAGTCCATGCGATTAAGCAGCGCCATTGATGTCTCCTATAAATTTTGATGCGAGCATCGCTGCCCGGACATGAAATTTAGGAGAGACTGCGGTTTTGCGCTATTAGACTTTGGTTTAGACGGTGGGCCGGTCGCTTGCTGCACACAAGCTATTTAGCGACAACCAAGGCAGTGCTGCAGTGGATTGCCAAAGGTTTATGGGGCTTGATGCAGGGCGGGTACCTTCCTTGAAAGAGATAATCCAGACCCATTCAACACCAGTGAGAAACAACCATGCCAGCCACCGAACTCTTTGTCACCTCAATGGGCAAAGTAGGGGAGAAAGAATTGCTGATCCCCACCGGCCAGCAAGGCGCTACCTTTGCGCATGTTCAGGACTGGGTCACCGCCAAGCTCAAGGCCAAAAAACCGGTGAAAGACATCAGCACCTTCGTGCTGGTCAAAGGCATCAAGCAATGGGCTGTTTTTGAGGAAAAATCCGGTTCCAAAACCATTCGGACGGTTTTCAAAATCACTTAGGTACGCGAACCCAGCCTTCCATCAGCCGCCGGGCGGTGCGGCTCATGAGCACTTTTTTGATGGTCCATTGGCCATCTACTTCCAAGGCCTCAGCACCAACGTTCATGACGCCTGAGGGATGGCCAAATCGAATCCGATTGTCTTCACCCACTGGCGCCACACGGTGCACGAGTGTGCCGGGAATGGCGGCTGCTGCGGCAATTGCGACGGCCCCGGTGCCCGTCATCGCATGGTGCAACTGGCCCATCGAAAAAATGCGCGCCAGCAGGTCAATGGATGGCTTGGATACCTGCTTGCCATCGGACGCGGTGTAGGGCGCAGGCGGGGCCACAAAAGCCAGTTTGGGCGTGTGCGGGCGCTTTGCCGTAGCCTCGGCAGCGCTGCTGGCTAACCCCATCGCAACCGCACCCTGCGCCCGAATGGCTTCGGCAATTCTGAGTAAATCGCGCTGGCCGTTGACGTCACCCTGCAACTCCGTTCCGCTCAGGCCCAGGCTGGCCGCGTCGATAAAGATCGTCGGGTTGCCCGCGTTGATGAGCGTGGCCTCAATCAACCCGAGGCCCGGCACGTTGAGGGCGTCGATCTTGTGGCCGGTGGGGAACATGGTGCTGCCTTCAAGATCGCCGTCATCTGCTGCCGGGTCGATAAATTCCAGCTTGATTTCTGCACCGGGGAAGGCCACTCCATCGAGCTCGAAGTCCCCCACCTCCTGCACTTCTCCATTGAGCATGGGGATATGCGCAATGATTAGTTTGCCAATATTGGCCTGCCAGATGCGAACCGTGGCCAACCCGTCAGCGGGCACCGCCACCAGGCCTGCGCTGATGGCAAACGGCCCCACGGCGGCGCTCAGGTTGCCACAGTTGCCGCTCCAGTCAATGACTGGCTGGTCAACGGACACAGCCCCAAACAGGTAGTCCACATCGCAGTCGGCCCGGCTGGACTGAGAGATGATCACGATCTTGCTGGTGCTCGATGTTGCCCCGCCCATGCCGTCAATGTGCTTGCCGTAACGGTCCGGGCTGCCCACGACGCGCATCAGCAGGCGGTCGCGGGCGTGGCGGTCGGCGGGCAGATCGCTGGCCAGGAAGAAGACACCTTTGCTGGTGCCGCCGCGCATATAGACAGCCGGAATGCGAAGTTGAACCATGAACACCTCAAAATAGTGCGTTGACTATAAAGACCTTGGAGGGTGCTGCTGCACGAAGAAGGGGCTTGCTCATTTATGCCTCTGATTAGCTATTGATTTAATAGCTGCTCACGCACGTTTTACGGGGGTTTGAGGCAAATCCATCATAAAATTCTAAAAGACACCAAGGGAAGGAAGTGGCAATGGGTACTGAAACAAATTCGCATCTGGCGCTGTTCGACGGTCGGCAGATACGCAAAGCGTTCCACGCGGGCGAGTGGTGGTTCGTCATCACCGACATCGTCGCTGCGCTGACGGATGCTGCTGATCCGTCGGATTACTGGAAGAAGATGCGCAGGCGCGACCCCGATTTGAGCCTGGACAGCCAAGGGGGGGGACAAATTGACCCCCCCCTTGCTTTAGCGTTTGAAACGGCGGGTGGGCGGCAAAAACTTCAGTGCTGGAACACGCAGGGCATCTTTCGCCTGATCCAGTCCATCCCCAGCCCCAAGGCGGAACCGTTCAAGCGCTGGTTGGCCAAAGTGGGCAAAGAGCGCCTGGACGAGATTGAAAACCCCGAGCTGGCCATGGGCCGCATGCAGGATCTGTACGAAAAAAAGGGCTACCCCAAGGAGTGGATTGACAAGCGCCTGCGCGGCATCGCGGTGCGGCAAGACCTGACCGATGAGTGGAAACAGCGCGGAGTGACCAGCAGCCAGGAATTCGCCATCCTCACCAACGAGATCATGCAGGGCACGTTTGCCCTCAAAGTGGACGAATACAAGCAGGTGAAGGCCCTGGCGCGTGAAAACCTGCGCGACCACATGACTGACATTGAGCTGATTTTGACCATGCTGGGTGAGGCCACCACCACCAAGCTGCACCGTGACCGCGATTCAGTGGGCATGCCAAAACTCAAAAAAGATGCCAAAGACGGCGGCGCGGTGGCCGGGCGCACACGCAAGGACATCGAAAAGCAGAGCGGCAAACCGGTGATCTCCAAAGAGAACTTCAAGCAGTTGACGGTGAAGAAAACCAAGATGCTGAAAGGGAACGAGGGATGACCCTGCGCCACGCGGTCGCCCGTCTGCGCGAGGCGCGCTCGGCGCGCCTGAACAAGCCTTTTGTCGCCCGGGGTTCGCGCGCACCGCGCTGCCCCGGTTGCCGGGTGATGTTCAGCCACTGTCTGTGTGCCTTGCGCCCCCAGGTGCCGACCCGCGCAGGCATGTGCCTGATCATGTGCGACATCGAGCCGCTCAAGCCCAGCAACACTGGCTGGCTGATCGCTGACGTGGTTCAGGATACGTTTGCCTTTGGCTGGGCGCGCACCGAAGTGGATCCGGCTTTGTTGGCGCTGCTGGCTGACCCGCAGTGGACGCCGTATCTGGTGTTCCCCGGCGAGTTTGTCGCGCCCGAGCGCGTGGTGACCGAAGTGCCAGACATCCCCGGCAAACGTCCGCTGTTTGTCTTGCTCGATGCCACCTGGCCCGAGGCGCGCAAGATGTTCCGCAAAAGCCCCTACCTCAACCACTTGCCAGTGCTGAGCTTGCAACCGGAGCAACTCTCGCGCTACCGACTGCGCCGCTCCACGCGTGATGATCACCTGTGCACCTCGGAAGTGGCCTCGCTGTGCCTGGCCCTGGCCGGTGAGCCGCGCGCCGCCGAGACGCTGGAGACCTATCTGGATGTGTTCACCCATCATTACCTCAATGCCAAACAGTCGATACTGCCGGATCTGGAAGATGCAGCGCACCAGCGCTTGCGTGCGCTGGCCTGATCAGGAGTGACTTCCTTAAGGTTAATCGGGCTGTAACCCTCGTATTCACTGCGTTAGTAGCTATTAAAAGCAGAGCGACTTGTGACCCGGTTTTATGCTGCGCTCAGCGAGAGGCAGAGTCACTTCCGATACTCCAACCAACCAACCAACCAACCAACCAACCAACCAACCCAGCCCGAGCCTGTGCCACCCAAACGCTCACCACCGCACGACCTGTGAGCGGTGCTGCTGTGCCCAATCTGTGGTGGCCAGATGCGCCTCTTCGCGTTCATCACACACCGTGCCGACATCCGCCAAATACTCGACCACATCGGTGTCGAGTCCGAACCCCCACACATCACCTCGGCACGCGGGCCACCGCTGTGGGAGCAATGTGATGCGCAGACGGGCGACGAGATGCCAAGCGAGCCGGATTGGGATATGGCGTTGCAGCCCCAATGCGCTGACACCATGCTTTTGGTTGGTGATGTACCAAATGGCGGCGAACCAGACGCGAAGCTCGGTGCGTGTTTTATCAAAAACGGTGTCCGCTGTTACCGTCGCCTGATGCCTGCATGCCGGACAAATCAATCTACCGCGACTGCGTCGCTCAACTTGCGAGATCACCCCACACTTCAGGCAGATCAGTCCGTCAGCCCATCGCAGCTTCTCCAAATAGTCCAGACATGCCTGTTCAGAGTGAAACCAATCAAGGAACTGAACCCAGGTCGTTGGATAATCTTTCCCACCTATCGGGGCAGTTGTTGGCGCGTCCATTTGGCAATTTTTCCACTTGTGGAGCTAAAGGGATTCACCATCTACATGAACACCGCCGACATGATGGCAGAGAGTCCGCACATTACCCGCATCACCACCGATGCGGTGCTGAACACCATTACGCCGGGCAAGTAACCACCTGGGTCAGTTTTCGGTCGGCGGCAACTCACTACACCTCAGTGGTTGTGGGGAATGACAACGCAAGCTGCTCAAACGCCGCCCTGGCAATTGGCTTGCTGTACAAATAGCCTTGCGCCACTTGGCAGCCATGCGCCTCCAAAAAGGCGGCTTGCTGGCGTGTTTCCACACCTTCGGCCACAACCTGCTGCCCCAGGCCGTGGGCAATAGAAAGGATCGCTTTGACCAGCTCGGCGCGGTAGTGATCTTCGGTGATGGCGTGGATGAAGGAGCGGTCGATCTTCAAGGTGCTGATCGGAAAACGCGCCAGATAGCTCAAGGCCGAATACCCCGTGCCAAAGTCGTCGATGGCAATGGAAATTCCCAACTCACGCAAGGCATTCAGGGTGCTCAGTACGTCCCCGTCTTCGTCCAGCAACAAGCTCTCGGTGATCTCCAGTTCAATCCATTCGGTTTGACAACCGGTTTGTGCCAGTGCCTGGCGCACGGTTTGCAATAGATCGCTGCTCTGAAATTGCCGCGCCGACAGGTTGATGGCCACCTGATGCAGCGGCATGCCTGGCTCATTCCATTCGCATGCGGTGCGGCAGGCCTCAAGCAGCACCCAGGCTCCTATGTCCACAATCTGCCCGCTGTCTTCGGCAATGCCAATGAACTGGTCTGGTGGCACCATGCCGCGCGTGGGATTGTTCCAGCGCAGCAAGGCCTCGGAACCAATCAGGCTGCCATCTACCAGAGCAATCTTGGGCTGGTAGTACAGCTCCAGCTCCCGGCGCTCCAGCGCGTGGCGCAACTCGGATTCCAGCGCCAGCTTTTCGCTGGAGGATGCGGTCAGCTCCTTGGAATAAAAGCGAAAGTTGTTACGCCCGGAACGCTTGGCATAGTACATGGCGGCATCGGCCAACCTGACCAGATCATCAGCCGTGTTGTGATCATCCGGGAACACTGCAATGCCCACGCTGGCAGAGCTGAACACTTCCTTGCCTTCCAGCACAAACGGTGCCTGGAACGCTTCCAGGATTTTGTTGGCGATGCGCCCCAGATCCTCGGCAGCCCGGATATCGGGCAGCAAAATTGCAAATTCATCGCCCCCCAGGCGCGCCACGGTGTCGTAGGCTCGCACACACTGGGTGATCCGCTGGGCGGCCTCAAACAGGAGCTGATCGCCTGCGGGGTGACCCAGTGTGTCGTTGACGGTTTTGAACCGATCCAGATCCAGCAGCATGACACCGGCCTGCTGATCGTGCCAAGCTGCGTCTGTCACCAATTGATGCAACCGGTCGTTGAACAAGGCGCGGTTGGGTAAGCCAGTCAGTGCATCGTAGAACGCCATCTGGTGCATGCGCTGGCGATGCTCATTCAACTCGGTGATGTCACGTATCACGCCAATCAGCAACTCCTGACCATCCGCGGAAACGAAAGGTGTTTTTTTGATTTGGTAATCGCGCACCGTGCCATGCGCGTCCACCAAGGTCTCTTCGCTGATATTGGTTTCGCCGGTGGTGAAGGCAAGTTCATCCTTGCTTGCCAGCGACACGGACTGTTCTTGGGTGAAAAAATCGTTGGCTGATTTACCAATCAGCGCCTCGCGCGGTTGGCCGAGGAAATTGCAAAAGGCCTCGTTCACCAATACCCAGCGACAAGACCGATCCTTCACGAAGATCGGGTCGGCCGTGCCATCCATGATTTGAAGGAGAAAGTCGCGCGAGTTTCGCAGTGCTTGCTCATGTAGTTTGCGCTCGGAGATGTCGCGTGCCACCACCAGCCACCACTCGTTTCCTCCCTCCATGAAGTCCGTACTGCTGAGCTCAACGGGGCGCATGCGTCCATCCCGCGCCCGGTGCTGTGTTTCAAACGTCAGCGTTTGACCCGAAGGCATTTTTCCGCGCTTCTCCAAGGCCATTTCAGGTGTCGTCACAGGATCAATGTCCAACGGTCCCATCGACAGAAGCTCTTCCCTGGTGTAACCCAGGGATCGACAGGCAGCCTCATTGACGTAACAAAAGCGAAATTGCTCATCCATCAGGAAGGTGCTTTCCGACGACAGGTCAATGGCTCGCTCCAGCAACTCCGCGCGACGTTGGGTCAGCTTGCGCTCGGTGATGTCATGCACATAGCCGTACCAAATGATGCCGCCATCGGGATGCGGTTCGGGATGGGTGTGGCTTTCCATCCAGCGCTCGCCAAGCGTGGGGTGCAGGATCCTGTACTCCTCGTGCCAAGTGCTCATGTCGCGCGCCGATTCAACAATGGAATCTGCCACCCGCTGGGCATCGTCGGGATGGGTCAGGGCCATCAGCGCGGAGGCATCGTGGGCGACGTCCTGGGGGCGCAGGCCAAACAGTTTTTCGATGTTCGGCGAGGCATAGGGCATGTAGATAGAGCCGTCCGCACGCAGGTGGTAGCTGCCCATCATGCCCGGAGACGATTCGGCCAGCGCACGCAGCTCGCGTTCGCGCGCGGCCAGATCCGACTCCATGCGTTTGCGTTCGCTCATGTCAGGTACCCAGGCTCATCGACTTGCCTAAAAACTCTCCCAGTCATCAGTGCCCGACTTGGCTGTTGTGTTGTCATGCACAGCCAAACGCACCGCACTGGGCGCCTTCAGTGCCGTTGGCTTGGAGGAGGCGGGGTTGGATAGGGGCCAACTGTTTCGGCGTGTTGTGGCTGACCGGCGCAGTCGCGTGGTGATGGATGGGGATAAATCCGCCTTGCGCCTGCGACAGCTTGAACACCGCCACCGTACCCACCAGGTCCTGCGCCTGCCCTTTCAGGCTGCTTGCTGCTGCTGCCATCTCCTCCACCAGCGCGGCGTTCTGCTGCGTGACCTGATCCATTTGCTGGATGGCCTCGCCTATCTGCGTCACGCCCTGGCTTTGCTCGCTGCTGGCGGCGCTGATTTCACCCACGATGTCGGTGACACGGCGGATTGAGCCAACAACCTCCGTCATGGTGGTGCCAGCCTGATCAACCAGCACCGTGCCTTGCTCGACCCGCTCCACGCTGGCGTTGATCAGGCTCTTGATTTCTTTCGCGGCCTCGGCGCTGCGCCCTGCCAGACTGCGCACCTCGGATGCCACCACGGCAAAGCCTCGGCCTTGCTCGCCAGCGCGCGCGGCCTCTACCGCCGCATTCAAGGCCAGGATATTGGTCTGAAAGGCGATGCCATCGATGACTTGAATAATGTCGGCAATTTTCCTGGACGAGTCGTTGATGCTCTTCATGGTGTCCACCACCTGGGCCACTACTTCGCCCCCCTTGACGGCCACTGCGCTGGCGCTTTGCGCCAATTGGTTGGCCTGACGGGCGTTGTCGGCGTTTTGCTTGACGGCGGAACCGAGTTCTTCCATGGAGGCTGCTGTCTCTTCCAGTGCGCTGGCCTGCTCCTCAGTGCGCTGGCTCAGGTCGTTGTTGCCCTGCGCAATCTGGGCACTGGCGGTGGCCACCGATTCTGAACCCGCGCGCACCGTGAAGACGACATCGGTCAGAGACGTTTGCATGCGCGCCATGGCGGCCATCACGCTGGTGGTATCGCCGCTGTGCACCCGCAGCGGCGTGGCCAGGTCACCCGCGGCCACGCGTGTGGCGACGTCGGACAAGTCAGCTGGCTCGGCGCCCAGCGCACGCGACAGGTCGCGCGTGATCAAAAAGGCCACGCCGCTGACTACGGCCAAGACCAGCACGGCAATGATGAGCGCGAGGGTCAGCGCACTGGCCTTGATGGCAAGCGCTTCGTCAGCCGCCTTCTTCGCCAGCTCATCGTTGTACTTCATATGCGTGTCAAGACGACCACGCATCTTCGTGCCAACCTCAGCTAATTTCGCCAGCACGTCGCGCGCTTGGTCCTTCTTGTTCTGACGAGAAAGCGCCAGCACCTGCTCCATTCCCGGGAGGTACTCGGCCAAGGTGGCTCGATCATCGGCGAGAAGCTGCTTATCCTTGTCGTCGCTGAGGCAGCTACCCCCCAGGCAACCGTCCTTTTCGTACGCGTTCAGCGCCTTTTCAAGATCCGACTTGGCCTTGCTGATCGTCGTCTCGACCTCGGCCATCGCCTTGTCATCGGTGGCAAGGACATGCCTGTAAAGTCGTATTCGCATCGACGAGAGTGCGTCCTTGGCGTTATCCAAAACTTCAAAACTTGGAATGCTGTTTACGTTGGTGTAGTTCACCGCCTCGAACACCCTGTTCATCTGCTGCCGGCCCAGGCCCGCGAGCAACACGATGCCCAGAAAAGCCGATCCGGCCAGGACCATCAATTTCGTTTTAACAGTGAGTTTCATCTTGCATTTTCTAAGGTTGTGGTTGTTTGAAGTACCGACAATTTTTCGCATAAAGCCCGCGCAAACATGCGTAGAATGCTATTTATTTAATAGCATTTTTCATTGAACGTCTTTCACGGAAGCACCCCGCGCGCCTTCCTGAATCCGTGCAAATGTGCGATCAACTTGCACCATGACTTCGTCCCGCGCGGGCGACGGGTGTCGGCAATAAGGTCTGACAAAGCCATGGAGACATGCACCAAGGAATCCCGCAGTTCGTCAAGGGCCTGTGCAAGAAGCATCATTTCGGTTTGGCGTGCTGGGGATTTCATATTTGCTGTGACAGGGCAACCACCTCGCGCGATGCGCAGATTGCTGACGTTCCTATGATTTGAAAAATGCTGCCGAACTGCGTCCGAGTTCAATGCAAGAATCTCGCGGACCAGCATCCCAACATCTGGGTATATTCTGACAACCTTTTCCGGTGGATGCCTTGTGAAAGCCTCCCTTTTTGGGTAGTGATTTCATGACACCTTGTAGTGACTGCACTACAAGGTGTCCTACCCATGCGGGGCATGACCGACTGAATGGTCTATGCAGTCAGCCCGTGATCTGCAAGGTAGCGGATCAATTCGACATTGTTGCCAAGACTTAGCTTGCGCATCAGACGCGTCTTGTAGGTGCTGACAGTTCTGTCGTTGATGCGGAGTTCATAGGCAATTTCCTTCACGCAACGTCCTTTTGCAAAGAGCGTCATGATCTGGCGTTCTCGTGCCGACAGCAGCATGTGTGGTGCAGGATCGCCCTGCGAATCTTTCTCGAACACCATCTGCTCCGCAATGCGGGGGTCGATAAAACGCCCACCGGCGGCAACCCTGCGAATGGCAGACACCAGCGTATTTTCAGAACATCCTTTGGTGACGAACCCATTGGCACCCGCCTGAATTGCGCGCTTGACGATTTGCACCTCGATGTGCATGCTCAGCACCAGGATTGGCAATTGCGCATATTCGGCGCGGATGCGCTCAATGAGATCGATTCCGCTGAGTCCGGGCATGGTCAGATCAAGTACCAGCAGGCCGAAGCTGCCTTTGCCCAGCGCAGCCAGCACGGCTTCGCCGTTGGCAGCTTGCACTGTACCGGCGATGTTATCCATGGTGTCGAACAATTGCGCCAAGCCATTGCGGATCATGACGTGGTCATCTGCAATCAGTACCTGAATCACAATGCCTCCTTTTTGACCTGAATCGGGATGCGCACCGTGATCTCTGTGCCGCCACCCACCTCGCTGGTGATGGACAAGGCCCCGCCAAGCATCAGGGCACGCTCTTTCATGCCGACCAGGCCGAACGAATTCGGCTTTTTGGCGCACGTATCAAAGCCTGTTCCATCATCGCGCACGATCAAGACGTGGTCGCCAGCATCCTGCTTCAAAATGATCGCCACGCGCGGCGCTTGCGCATGGCGGGTGACGTTGGTCAGCGCTTCCTGAACGATGCGAAACAGTGCAATGGCATGCTGCTCGTTGAGCTCGACAACCTTGCTCTGCGCATGTATTTCTATCGGAATGCCGGTGTTGTTTTCAAAGCATTGCGCCAGCCACTCCAGAGCGGGAACAAAGCCCATATCCAGCGCCACAGGCCGTAGCGCAGTGGCAATATTGCGCGCCACACCGATGGCCTCGTCGGTCTGCTGCGTGATTTGCGCCAACTGCTCTCGTAGCGCTGGCACATCTTGCGAGAACTTGCGGGCCAGGACGATGAGGTTGAGCTTCAATGCGCTCAGAATTTGCCCCAATTCGTCATGGACCTCGCGAGCAATGTGTCGACGTTCTTCTTCGCGCACCTCTTCCCGTTTTGCCGCCATGCCGCGCAACTGGTCACGGAGGTACTCCCGGTCAAGTTCGGCTTGTTTGCGCTCGGTGATGTCGCGCGCCACCACCAGCGCCCACCTGTTGCGCCCTTCCATGAAATCCGAACTGTTGAGCTCAACGGGTCGCATGCGTCCATCCCGCCCCCGGTGCTGTGTTTCAAACGTCAGCGTTTGACCCGAAGGCGTCTTTCTGCGCTCCTCCAAGGCTACTTCGGGGGTCATCACTGGATCAATATCGAGCGGCCCCATAGACAGAAGCTCTTCGCGCGAATAGCCCAGGGATCGACAGGCGGTTTCATTGACGTAACGAAAGCGAAATTGCTCATCCATCAGGAAGGTGCTTTCCGACGACAGGTCAATGGCTCGCTCCAGCAACTCCGCGCGACGTTGGGTCAGCTTGCGCTCGGTGATGTCATGCACATAGCCGTACCAAATGATGCCGCCATCGGGATGCGGTTCGGGATGGGTGTGGCTTTCCATCCAGCGCTCGCCAAGCGTGGGGTGCAGGATCCTGTACTCCTCGTGCCAAGTGCTCATGTCGCGCGCCGATTCAACAATGGAATCTGCCACCCGCTGGGCATCGTCGGGATGGGTCAGGGCCATCAGCGCGGAGGCATCGTGGGCGACGTCCTGGGGGCGCAAGCCAAACAGCTTTTCGATGTTGGGCGAGGCATAGGGCATGTAGATAGAGCCGTCCGCACGCAGGTGGTAGCTGCCCATCATGCCCGGAGACGATTCGGCCAGTGCACGCAGCTCGCGTTCACGCGCGGCAAGGTCGTCCTGCGCACGGTAGAGCTCGGTCATGTCGCGCCCAATGCCCAGCACGCTGACGATTTGCCCATTCGCATCCCGTTCAGGAACAAACTTAATATCGTGGAATTTCGTCTCACCGTTCACGGGGATGGCTTGCCGTGCGAATAGCACGGCAAGCCCGGCTTTGATCGTTTGCGCAATAGCCGCCTCGATCACCTTGAATAGTCCATCGGGGAAAACTTCGTCAATGGTTTTTCCAATCACGTCGGCAGCCGACTTGGCGAGGGTCAGTTCGTGTGTGGCGTTGATGTAGAGGTAGCGCCCGTCCACATCCCAGCGGGCGATATTGTCCGGCAGGTTTGCAGCCAGCGAACGGTAGGCATGCTCGCGCATGGCCAGGTCAGACTCCATGCGTTTGCGTTCGCTGATGTCACGCACTAGGGCCAACTGCATCGTCTGCCCCTGGTACTTGAACAGCGTGACCCGGATTTCCACCGGGAACTCGCTGCCGTCACGCCGACGGTGGCAAGTTTCAAAGGTAATGCACCCCTCTTCCAGTATCGTTGTCCAGATACGCGCACCCTTTTCAGGCGTGATGTGGGGGTCAATATCAGAGGGTGAAAGCCCCAGCAACTCGTTGCGGCTGTACCCCAAGGCCTGGCAGGCTTGGTTGTTGACATACACAAAGTGCAACTGGCTGTCGATCAAATAGGCGGCATCGAGTACGTTGTCTAGCACAAACTCCTTGAGTTTGGTGTCACTGTCTTGTAGCTGCGTCGGCTGGTCACTTATCTCCTCGACAGTTTCAGCCAGCGCTTGCGGGGCGCTGGCGTCTTGCCGCGTGTACCTGCCTCTGTCGAACGTGTCGCTTAACTTTTCCATAATGCCATTTCAATAGTGACCCCGTTCATGAATTGAGCCGGTTTTAATCCACGGTTTGTGCAGCCATTCTGCGGTGCTGTATGCCAACTTTCTTTGCGTTGCGTCACACTGGCGTCAGTGTGACATTGCAGAAGGCCATCCATATCCAGGCGGCGCAGCACACATCAAGCATCGTCCACCGCCACCGGGTAGGTAGGCCAGCATCTCTTTGGCCTCAAAGCTCTCCAGTTGACCCCGCCCCACGAAGGCGTGCAGAATGCGTCGATGCAACAACTCCAGCCTGACCTTTGACACGCTGTATGCCGAGGGCCAGCGCCGCTACGTGGAGACCAGCAGCCAGGAATTCGCCATCCTCACCAACGAGATCATGCAGGGCACTTTTGCGCTGAAGGTGGACGAATACAAGCAGGTTCCGACCCGCGCGCGATGATCATTTGTGTACCTCGGAAGTGGCCTTGCTGTGCCTGGCCCTGGCCGGTGAGCAGCATGCTGCAGAAACCTTGGAGACCTATCTGGATGTGTTCACCCACCATTACCTCAATGCTAAACAGTCCGTGCCGCCAGACCTGGAAGATGCCGCGCACAAGCGCTTGCGTGCGCTGGCGTGCATTTGAAATGGTGAGTCGTCCTGGGGTCATTGGCGCGAATTCGCCAGTTGACGATAAACCCTGAATCAATTGGCGCACTAATTGCTTCGTAATCTGGATTACTTAGCAATTCAAGGAGTGCGACGTTGACTGAAAACGGGAGCAATACAACAGGCCATGTCGATCGTCCTGATGCGATTCAGATGGCACTTGACCAGGTTTACGCGCAAGGACTTGCGCACAATGACGGTGAACTGGCCGACTACATACCCGAGTTGGCCAGGGTGGACCCAGACCGCTTTGGTTTGGCGGTGATGACGTCCAAAGGACGTTTGTATGCAGTCGGTGATGTTGATGTGCCGTTCACCATTCAATCGGTTTCCAAAGCGTTTTCATATTGCCTAGCTCTTGAACTGGTTGGCGCTGAAGCCGTGCGCGCACGCGTTGGCGTAGAGCCTAGCGGGGATGCGTTTAACGCGATTGAGTTTGACCCGGTGTCGCGCCGCCCGTTCAATCCGATGGTCAATGCTGGGGCCATCACCGTGGCGGGCATTTTGCGCGACGTGTACCAGGACCGGGCTTTTGAAGCGGTGCTGGAACGCTTTTCCAAGGCGGCTGGCCGTACCCTTGATCTGGATGAAGCGGTGTACCGTTCAGAAGCCAGCACGGGTCACCGTAATCGTGCCATTGCGCACCTTTTGTGTGCGTCTGGCGTTTTGGTGGAGCCTGTAGAGCCTGCGCTGGATTTGTATTTCCGCTTGTGTTCCATTCGCGTCACGGCACGCGATCTGGCCACCATGGCGGCTACGCTGGCCAACATGGGAGAGAACCCGCTGACCAAGGACGAAGTTTTTGATCTCAGTGCCGTGCGAGACACGCTGGCCGTGATGTTTTCTTGCGGCATGTACGACTATTCCGGGAGCTGGATTTACGACGTTGGAATTCCTGCCAAAAGTGGCGTCGGCGGTGGCGTGATTGGTGTGGTGAGTCGCCAGCTCGGCATTGGATCGTTCTCGCCTCGTCTGGACGAAAAAGGCAACTCGGCTCGAGGGGTCAAGGCTATGAAATCCATGGCCGATGAGCTGGGACTGCATGTTTTCGATTGCACCAACACGGGCTCCTCTTTTATAGAGCAATTGATCCGTTAGGGGGTTTCGCTCACAGTGAGTTTTTCCAGCAGCAAGGGCTTGACCTGAGTCAGCCAGGCAACGATGCGCTCGTCGGTGTGCATGCTCTGGGTGCGCTGGTCAATCACCAGGCCGACGAAGCGGCCATCGACCACGGCGGCGGATTGCTCGAAGGTATAGCCGTCGGTGCTCCAGCCGCCGACGAACTCAGCTCCATAACCCTTGAAGACTTCATACAGCCGCATCAGTGAACTGGCAAAGCGCTCGGGGTAACGCTCCTGGGCGCCCAGGCCGAACAGGGCGATGCGCTTGCCGCTGAAGTCCGGTTTGACCAGGGCCAGTTGCGCCAGAAATTCGGCCCAATTGGCCTCCAGGCAGCCAGCACTTCGTCCTGGAATTTCCTCGACGCCGTAGCTCGGAGTCCCCAGAATCAGTGCGTCGTATTGCAGCATTTCGGCAGGCGTGATGCGATTGACGTTCAGCGGTTTGCTGGCGATGTCCTCGCCCAGCTGCTTCTGGATCTTCTTGGCGATCAACCGGGTGGTGCCGGTCTCGGTGCCAAAAAATAGGCCGATTTTGTTCATGGTGGGGTCCGGTCATTTACAGGACTTGCAGTGCCGCAAGTCCTGTGCCAGTGCCCCTGGGCGCTGCGAGAGACGTCAGCTTAAGCGCCTGGCCCACAATCCATGCAACGCTCCACCACGGGCGGGCCAATCAGCAGCTTGTGGTTGAGATCACGCAGGGCAGTGCGCAAGCCTTCTTCAATGACCGGGTGGTAGAACGGCATGTCCAGCATCTCGGAGACCGTCATGCGCTGCTGCGCCGCCCAGGCCAGCAGATGCGCGATGTGTTCGGCGTCGGGGCCGAACATTTCTGCCCCCAGGAACAAGCCGCTGCCATGTTCCCCATAGACTTTCAAAATCCCCTGGTTGCGCAGCATGACCCGGCTGCGCCCCTGGTCCTCAAAAGACACGACGCCTTGCGCGAAGCGATCTTTGTAATGCTGGTTGAGCTGTTTCAGGTTGAATCCAACTGAGGCCACTTGTGGCTCGGTGAAGACGATGGCCAGCGGCGTGCGGCGTAGGCCGGACCGGCTATCGGGATAGCGCCCGGCATTGTCGCCAGCGATGCGGCCCTGATCCGCTGCTTCGTGCAGCAGGGGCGCGTCATTGCTGGCGTCGCCCGCCACAAAAATGGGGCTGTTGCCGCATTGCAGCGTGAAGCGGTCAAACACCGGCACGCCATGATCATCGAGCTGCAAACCGGTGTTTTCCAATGCCAGCCCTGCCACATTGGGCATGCGACCCGTAGCCGCCAGCACATAGTCGAACGACTCGGTTTGCCAGTTGCCGTCCTGGTGCAGGTAATGGATGTCAACACCGGTAGCGGTTTCTGCGGCGGACTTTACCTGTGCATTGGTGTCCAGATAAAACTCTGCATTGAAGACTTTGTGGGCATAGTCCCGAATGGCCGGGTCGTGAATACCGACCACACCGCCTCCAATGCCAAACACTTTGACATTCACACCCAGGCGGCTCATGGCCTGCGCCAACTCCATGCCCAGCGGCCCTGGGCCAAATACCGCCAAACTCTTGGGCAGCGTAGGCAGATCAAAGATGGTTTCGTTGGTGAGCAAGTGCTCGCTCAGCCCTTTCAGCAGTGGTGGCAGTACAGGAATGCTGCCGGTCGCAATCACGATGCGCTGGGCATGGAACGACCAGCCTTGCTCCGTCACCAAGGTATTGGCATTCTGAAAATGGACCTTGGACGCTAGCCGGGCGCTGGGGGCGCTGGCGTTCACCGTCTCCAGCACAAACCCGACAAACCGGTCACGCTCGCGCTGCACGCGTGCCATCACCGCCGCGCCATCGATGGCGATGCCGACGACCTGCACCCCGAACGGCTCCATATGGCGCGCTTGATGTGCGGCGTTGGCTGCGGCAATGAGCAACTTGCTGGGCATGCAACCCACGCGCGCGCAAGTCGTTCCGTAGTCGCCGCCTTCAATCAGCAAAACGGAGTCCGTATGCACGCGGGCGGCCCGGTAAGCGGCCATACCGGCCGTACCTGCACCCACCACGGCGACATCAATTTGAATCGGATTCATGGCAATTGGGCTCCCGAAGTGAATAACTCATTTGGCCAGCCAGGTGGCCAGTTCGTCCGCGCCACCGATGTGTTGACCGTCGATATACACCTGCGGTGTGGTGCCCTGTCCGCTCACCGCTTGCAGTGAGCTGTAGCTGATGCCGTTGCGGCCCAGTTCGATTTCTTCAAAGCGCAGTCCCTTCTCGCCAAGCATCTTGCGGGCCCGCGCGCAGTGTGAGCAGCCGGGTTTGCTGAAAAAGGTGATACGTGGCGGGGCACTGGCTTTGGGGTTGATGTAATGCAGCATGGTATCGGCATCTGACACCTTGAACGGGTCGCCCGGCTCTTGCGGCTCAATGAACATTTTTTCAATCAGTCCATCCTTGACCAGCATGGAATAGCGCCAGCTGCGCTTGCCAAAACCTATGTCGGACTTGTCCACCAACAGGCCCATGCCTGCACTGAACTCTGCGTTGCCATCGGGCAGGAAGTCGATGTTGTCAGCGTTTTGCTCCAACTGCCAGGTTTCCATGACAAAGGGGTCATTCACGGCCAGGCAGACGACGCTGTCCACTCCGTTGGCCTTGAGGACGCCAGCGAGCTCGTTGTAACGCGGCAGATGGCGGCTGGAGCAGGTGGGGGTGAAGGCCCCCGGTAGCGCGAACAGCACAACTGTTTTGCCTTTGAACACGGCATCGCTGGTGACTTTTTGCCATTCACCATCGACCCGAATCGGGAACGTGACTTCAGGGACTCTTTGACCTTCGCGGGATTTCAACATGGTGGTTTCTCGGGTTCGTTGGGTAAGTACTTTGTGTTGGCAATGTACGCAGCCCGGCGAGACGAGTCTGTGCGACAGCGCACCTAAATTCAGGGTGTCAGCGCAGCGATTTCGCAGGCCGGATTCGCCATCAAATCGATGGTTTCTTGACTGTGCAGGGGCGCGCCTAGCCAACCAGCCAACGCCTGCCCGCCTTGCGCCATGATCTGTTCATGGTTGCGGATAAAGAGCGGGCGAGCAATGGGGGCGAGCAGGTTCATCCACCACCGGGTGCTGCGGACATGCCACTCGAAACGGACAACGCTGAGCTGGCCTTGATGAGAAAAATCCCAGTGGCCCAGCCCTTCCAGGTCGCCCTGCACGGCACCTTCGATGGCAACGCCCCGGTCGATGCGGGTCGCGCAGACTTCGAGCAGCACCAGGTAAGGCAGCCTGCCCCGCCAGCAATAGCGCCGCACGTTGTTGATGCCATGTTCGTCACCCTCGGCGGTCTGCGCCACTTGGAGCACACTGGGCCACCACTGCGGCCAACACAAGGAATCCTCGACAGCCGCGTAAACCTTCTCCAGTGGCGCTTCAATACGCCAGATCGTCTGCAAATAGTAGTCAGCCACAGCACCTCCAGAGAACCAGTCAAGCCAGTTGCTAAAGCACCAAGCTTGTCATGTCGGTGCATCCGGTACTGTGCGTTACACCACATTGAAAGCAGGCTCTTGTGTTGACTGCCGCACAGACCGTCACCCCACCGGGAATTACGCTTGCCTCCAACAAGACCAACCAACTTCAAAGTTCATGCCGAATCAAACGCCAGTCCCGCCACATCGATTGCCAACGTGTTTTCGTGACAGATTTGCCTTTGGACTCGTCAAGTTCATGCGGTTTTTCGCGGACACTTTTTTCGCCAAGCGGTATGGCCATCGCGCGGTGGTGCTGGAAACCGTGGCGGCGGTTCCGGGCATGGTGGGTGGTGCGTTGCAGCACTTGCGTGCGCTGCGCCGTATGGAAAGCGATCGCGGCTGGATCCGCGTGCTGCTGGACGAAGCTGACAATGAACGCATGCACTTGATGACCTTCATCGAGATTGCAAAACCCACGCGGCTTGAACGGCTGCTGGTTCTGCTGGTGCAGGGTGGTTTCTTTAATTTTTTCTTTCTGCTGTACGTGCTGACACCCGGGACGGCCCACCGCCTCGTCGGTTACCTGGAGGAAGAAGCGGTGTACAGCTACACCGAATACCTGGCAGGCGTGGACAAGGGCACCTACCCCAATGTGCCCGCGCCTCAGGTCGCCATCGATTACTGGAAGCTTGCCCCAGGCGCTCTGCTACGCGATGTCATCATTGCGGTGCGTGCAGATGAGGAACTTCACCGTGATGTCAACCACCAATTTGCCGATGAGTTGACGAGCCACAGGGTTTGAGGGTTACGCCACAAACACCCGCGCCTTGCGCGGCGTCAGCACCAGGGTTTCGTTGGTTTGCAAGTCGAGTTGCTGGAACAGCTGCGCGGGGATGTGGGCTTCGATGATGTCGCCGCCTCCCGCCGCCGTGGCGTCGAGCGGCAGCAATTCGAGCCGCGCAATCGGCCCGACCACGATGGCACGCGTTAACTTGGCGACAATGCCGCGCTGCTGGTCGGTCAGGCTCAAGCCGGGTATGTAGCGCTGCACGTCCAGGTCGTGCGGACGTACATAGGCAAATGCCTTGGCGTCCTGCACCTCGCTGTGTTCGGGCGTAGCCAGACGCAGGCCGTGGTGGTCTTCGCCGATCAGCATTTCGCCTTCGTGGGCGCGGCCATGGAACAGGTTCACATCACCCAAAAAGCCATAGACAAACGGACTGGCCGGATGGTCCCACACATCTTGCGGCGAGCCGATCTGCTCGATGTTGCCGCTGTTCATCAAGACCACGCGGTCAGAGACTTCCAGCGCTTCTTCCTGGTCGTGCGTCACGAAAATACTGGTCACATGCAGGTCGTCATGCAGACGCCGTAACCAGCGCCGCAACTCCTTGCGCACCTTGGCATCGAGCGCGCCAAACGGTTCATCCAGCAGCAACACTTTGGGCTCCACCGCCAGCGCGCGCGCCAGGGCAATGCGCTGACGCTGGCCGCCCGACAGTTGCGCCGGGTAGCGGTCGGCCAGCCAGTCGAGCTGCACCAGACCCAGCAGCTCATGCACTTTTTGCTTGATGACGGACTCGGCTGGGCGTGTGGCGCGCGGTTTCATGCGCAGGCCAAAGGCAACGTTGTCGAACACGCTCATGTGGCGGAACAGCGCGTAGTGCTGGAACACGAAACCGACATTGCGTTCGCGCACATGGACGTCGGTGGTGTCTTCGCCACTGAACAGGATGCTGCCGCTGTCTGCCGTTTCTAACCCGGCGATGATGCGAAGGAGCGTGGTTTTGCCGCAGCCGGAGGGGCCTAGTAAAGCGACCAGTTCGCCGGAATTGATGTCGAGTGAGACGTTCTTCAGGGCCTGGAAGGTGCCGAAGTCTTTGCTGATATTTCTTATTTCTATGCTCATTTTTTGCTCGAATTTATTTGGTTGAATTGCTGGGTTTTCTTTATTACCGTAACCCCCACTCACTCCCCCCGCCCTCTCCCGCCCCGCCGGGCGGAAGAGGGAGCCAACATCCACATTTGGCCGCGTTTTTTAAGGGAGCGAGTTCATCTTTTGGGCTAACTTTTTCGTTGGGTTTTTAGGTCCTGATTTTTCTGGGTTACCGTTGTTTCAGTGGTTGCTTCTATTACTGTTTCTGTCGTTCATCATTCAAACCTCACCGCCCCAGTTGTCAACTCAGTTCAACGCCAAAAGGCGCGTGTACTTCCCACCTTAAAACACAAGGCCAAATGTGGCAGTTGGCTCCCCTTTCCGCCCCGGCGGGGGTGGAAAGGGGCGGGGGGGATAGGGGGGGACGAACAAGCCATAAATTCAAACACCCAAAAAAATCAACCCCCAGCCGGTTCAGGCGCCAACTCAGCCGCCACCTTCTGATCCCTCTCAAACTGCCATTCCACAAACGACTTGATCACCAACGTCAACACCGCCAGCAAAGCAAGCAGCGAGGCAACAGCAAACGCAGCCACCGACTGGTACTCGTTGTACAAAATCTCCACATGCAGTGGCATGGTGTTGGTCTGCCCGCGAATGTGACCGGACACCACAGAGACAGCCCCAAACTCCCCCATGGCCCGCGCGTTACACAAAATCACGCCATACACCAACCCCCACTTGATGTTGGGCAGCGTCACATGCCAGAAGGTTTGCCAGCCGGTGGCGCCTAACACCATGGCGGCTTGTTCTTCTTCCGTGCCCTGCGCCTGCATCAGCGGGATCAACTCGCGCGCGATGAATGGAAAGGTGACAAACACGGTGGCCAGCACGATGCCCGGTACAGCGAAGATGATCTTGATGTCATGCGCCTGCAGCCAGGGGCCGATCCAGCCATGGGCACCAAACAGCAGCACATAGACCAGACCCGCTACCACCGGCGAGACGGAGAACGGCAGGTCCACCAGCGTGGTCAGAAAAGCCTTGCCCGGGAACTCGTATTTGGCAATGCACCAGGCCGCCGCCACGCCAAACACCAGGTTAAGCGGCACGGCAATCGCGGCGGTGAGCAGGGTCAGGCGGATGGCCGTCCAGGCGTCGGGTTCTTTGAGTGCTTCCAGGTAGGCATCGATGCCTTTGCGCAGCGCTTCGGTGAACACGGCGGCCAGTGGCAGCACCAGGAACAAGAAGATGAAACTCAGTGCCACGGCAATGAGCGTCCAGCGCACCCAAGTCGGCTCAGTCGTGCCTGCCTTGGCTCTACGCAAGGTTCTGGAGTTACTCATGATTGCGCTCCCGAGCGACGGCGCTGCCAGGCTTGCAGCGCGTTGATGACCAGCAGCAGAGTGAAGGAGAAACCGAGCATCACCACGGCCACGGCGGTAGCGCCCGCATAGTCATATTGCTCCAGCTTGCCGATGATGATCAGGGGCGTGATTTCCGACACCATCGGCATATTGCCGGCGATAAAAATCACCGAGCCGTATTCACCCACGGCACGCGCAAAGGCCATGGCGAAACCGGTCAGCAGCGCCGGAGCGATGGACGGGAAGACCACATAGCGAAAGGTCTGCCAGCGCGAGGCGCCCAGGCAGGTGGCGGCTTCTTCGAGTTCTTTTTCGGCGTCTTCGAGCACCGGCTGCACCGTGCGCACCACAAACGGCAGGCCGATGAAGATCAGCGCGATCACGATGCCGTTGCGGTTGAAGGCCAGTTTGATATCAAAAGGCACCAGCAACTGGCCAACCCAGCCGTTGTCGGCCAGCAGGGCGGTCAGCGCAATACCGGCCACAGCAGTCGGCAGCGCAAACGGCAGGTCCACCAGCGCGTCGATGATTTTTTTGCCGGGGAAGGGGTAGCGAACCAGCACCCACGCCACCAGCAGGCCAAACACCACGTTGACCAGTGCTGCTATGAAGGATGCGCCAAAGGTCAGTTGGTACGAGGCCACCACGCGCGGGCTGGCCACGGCCACCCAGAACTGCTCCCAGGTCAGCGTGAAGGTCTTGAACACCAGCGCCGAGAGCGGAATCAAGACGATCAGGCTCAGGTAAAACAGCGTGAAGCCCAAGGTGATGTTGAAGCCCGGCAGCACATGGCGGGTCGGTCGCTTGCGCACGGTGCCGGTGGCTGCGCCCGGCAGCGTTGAAAGAATGGCGGCTGTCATTTATTTAACCACGTAGAGCTTGTCGAACTGGCCGCCGTCGTTGAAGTGCACTTTTTGCGCTTCAGCCAGGGAACCAAAGTATTCGCCTACCGTGAACAGCTGGATCGGTTTGAAGGTGGCTGCATATTTCTTCAGCAGAGAGGCAGAGCGTGGGCGCAGTGCGTGCTTGGCGGCAATCTCTTGCGCTTCATCCGAGTACAGGTAATCCAGATAGGCCTTGGCCAGCGCGCCGGTGCCCTTCTTGGCAACCGTGCGTTCCACCACGGCCACCGGGTTCTCCGCCACGATGCTGATCGAGGGGTGCACGGCATCGACCTTGCCCGCGCCGAATTCGCGGTCCACCGACAGCACTTCAGATTCAAACGTCACCAGCACATCGCCGATGTTGCGTTGCAAAAAGATGGTGGTGGCGTCGCGCCCGCCCTTGGCCAGCACCGGCACGTTCTTGAACAGCTTGGCCACAAACTCGGCGGCCTGCGCATCGGTGCCACCTTTTTTGCGCACATAACCCCAGGCTGCCAGGTAGGCCATGCGGCCATTGCCGCCGGTTTTGGGGTTGACCACGATCACCTGCACGCCGGGCTTGATCAGGTCATCCCAGTCCTTGATGTGTTTGGGGTTGCCGTTGCGGGTGAGAAACAGCATGGTCGAGCTGGTGGGCGAGGCGTTGCCCGGAAAGCGCTTGGCCCAGTCTTTGGCGACTACGCCGGTGCTGGCCAAAAAGTCCACGTCGGTGGTGGTGTTCATGGTCACCACGTCCGCGTCCAGCCCGTCGTTCACGGCGCGCGCCTGGGCGCTGGAGCCGCCATGCGACTGGTCGATCTTGATGTCTTTGCCGGTGGTTTTCTTGTAGTTGGCGACGAAGGCGGTGTTGTAGTCCTTGTAGAACTCGCGCGACACGTCATACGAGGCGTTCAGCAGGGTGGTTTGTGCTGCTACTAAATTGCTAGCTGTCAACGCAAGTCCAGCAAGGGCTAGCGTTACTTTTTGTTTGAAGTTCATGCAGATTCCAGGGGGAGAGTTGAAAGGTGGGGCTGGGGCACAGTGGCGCTGTAGTTCTCGCCGGTCAACGACTGCAGCAACGCCAACCCCAGCGGCCAGGCGCCAAAGCCGGACTCGATGTTGATGTGGCCTGCGTTTTGCAGCCGCACAAATTCACTGCCCCAGGCCCGGGCATAGGCGCCAGCCGTGCGCACGGGGCAAAAAGGGTCGTTGCTGCTGGCCACGATGATGCTGCGATACGGCAGCGCCTGGTAAGGCACCGGCGCAAAGTCGGCCAGAATGCCCCGGCGCTCCGGGTCGGCTGGGGCCACCAGCAAAGCGCCTTGAATGTGCGCCGTGGCCTCGGGTGGCAAGTGGGCGGTGGCGATGCAGCCCAGGCTGTGGGCGACAATCACCACCGGCTCGGTTTGCTCCAGGATGGTGCGGGTAATCGAGGCCACCCAAGCGCTGCGCGAAGGGGTGATCCAGTCGTCCTGCTGCACCCGTACGGCGCCCGGCAACTGCTCGGCCCACAGGCTTTGCCAGTGGCCGGGGCCGGAATCTCTCCAGCCGGGAACAATGATGATGCGTGCCATGGTGTTGTGTTGGTGAGGGTCGTAGGGTAGGTTCCGGCGGATTGTGGAGGTCACGCCTTAAAACTCAAACTACTTATTTCACATTTGGTTATTTCAAAATAGACATAACGATTTTTGAGATCATTGCCCCATGAATCCTGACACCCCGGCGCTGAGCCCTTCTGTACTTGTTGTTTGTCTCTGTGCCGAGTGGTGCGGCGTGTGCCGCGACTACGCGAGCCGCTTTGAACAGGTCAAGGCCAAACTCCCGCAGGTGCAGTTTTTGTGGATCGATGTTGAGGACGAAGCCGACCTGCTGCACCCACTGGATGTGGAAGACTTTCCCACGCTGCTGATCGCCGTCGGGCACGAACCCCGCTTTTTGGGCCCCCTGACGCCCCAGGCTGAAACGCTGGAACGACTGATTCGGGCGCAGATAGAACATGCCGGTGCACCTGCCCTGACGGACCCTGACACGGTAGCGCTGGTCGCGCGGATTCGGGCTGACAAAGCCTGCTGAATCCGACCCTACCCACCCCACGCCCGACGCAAAAGGAGGGTCCATCCGCGCTGGATTGGCGGGGGTTTCCTACTTCAAGCGCTTAGATGTTTTGCCTAGACTGACATCGAACAGAAACCGTTTGATGGAGAGTCCCTATGGAAAAGACTTCAAAATGGTCAGCGCTGCTGGCCGTCGGGCTGCTTGGCTTCTTTCTGACGCTGACCGACGCGCAAGCCGTCCCGAGTTTTGCGCGCCAGACCGGGCTGGAGTGTGTGGCCTGCCACCTGAGCTGGCTGGAGCTGACCACCGTGGGGCGCCAGTTCAAGCTGGGCGGCTACACCTTGATGAAGCCCGTTACCAGTGGCGAGCGTCCGTTGGTGTCTTTCGCCAAGGACGGCAATCCGCCCTTGATACCGCTGGCAGGCTTTGCCCAGGTATCGCTGTCGCACACCAACAATATGAACAGTCCAGGCGCCGACGCCAGCCTGTTCCCCAATCAGGATGAGCTGGTGCTGCAGCAGTTCAGCCTGTTTCTGGCCGGGCGGGTCTCAGACCATGCCGGTGGTTTTGTCCAGTGGACGTATGACGGCCTGGCCCACACCAGTGCCATCGACAACGTGGATCTGCGGCTGGCCAACCGGTACAAGAGCGACAACCTGGACGTGATGTATGGGCTCAGCCTGAACAACAACCCGACCATGTCCGACATCTACAACACGACGCCGGTGTGGGGCTTTCCGTTTGCCAGTTCGGTGGTGGCACCGACACCGGAAGCCGCCACCTTGCTGCAGGAAGGCCTGGCGCAGCAGGTGGTGGGCCTGACGGCCTATTCCATGTGGAACCGCACGCTGTACGCCGAGATCGGAGGCTACCGCACCGCCAGCGAAGGGTTCTCGGCCTTTCGCGCCGGGGTGGACCTTAATGAGGCCGCTGTACTCGATGGCATCGCGCCCTACTGGCGCCTGGCCTTGCAGCATGAATGGGATGGTGGCACGCAATCGGCCATGGTGGGCGCGTTTGGCCTCACGGCCAACCGGTTTCCCGACCCGCTTGCCGCAGTGGGCCCGACCGACAAGTTCAGTGACCTGGGCATCGACGCCCAGTACCAGTACGTGACCGACACCCACCGTTTCAGCGGGCAGATCGCCTACATTCGAGAGCAGCAGGAGCTGAACGGCACCTTTGCGGCGGGCGGTTCGTCCAACCCCAACAACCAGCTTAACAACTTGAGCGCCAAGCTGACCTACTACTACCAGACCAAGTACGGCGTCAGCCTGGGTTACCAGCGTATTGAAGGCGACACGGACGCCGGGCTTTACAGCACGGGCCAACCAGTTAGCGGCAGCGCCAGCGGCAGCCCAAACAGCACCGCTCTCATTCTGGAACTCAACTGGCTGCCCTGGCGCGACCGCCGCTTCACCTTGCAGTACACGGCTTACCAGGAGTTCAACGGCGGCAAGAGCAACTACGACGGCCTGGGCCGCAACGCCAGCGACAACAACACGCTGTTCTTGCTGGCCTGGTTCCCGTTCTGAACCTTGGGGTCAAGCAGGCCGAACTGTGCATCACCGAGAAGGAGAACCGCAATGGAAAATTCAGCACGAACCATGACACGGCGCGTTGGACTGCTCTGGGGCAGTCAACTGTTGGTGGGGATGGCGATGGCGGGCAAGCTGGACAAACAGGATTTTTTCTACCAGACCCAACCCAAGGACAACAAGAGTTGTTCCACTTGTCGTCTGTACACGGCCACCCCCAGCGGGAAAGGCGTTTGCGCTCTACTCGATGGCGAGGTCTCGCCCAGCGGCTGGTGCATGGCCTATTCTCCGCGCTGAGGGGCGCTGGCCTGTCATCATTTGCTATATAAATAATAGCTGTTTACGCAGTGTTGACGGGGGCTACAAGCTGTTTTTTTCATATGGACGGCGCATAAGCTAATAACAAAAGCATCGTTCTCAGAAGCGGGTGCCACGCGGACAATTCTGGCTCAAGGCGTTTTCAAGAGCGCCTGTCCAGTCCCCCGAACCGCGAGATATCCATGTCAGCCATACCCCAACGCCCCAGCCCGCCCAGTGACCAAAAGTATTGGGACGAGGCGCTTGAAACCCAACCCCGCGCCGCATGGGACGCCCTGAAACTGCAGCTGCTGCAAAAGCACCTGGCCCACGCCTACCAAAATTCGCCTTACTACCGCGCCAGTTTCGACGGCGCAGGCGTGCACCCCGATCAGGTCAAAAGCCTGGACGACATCCGCCGCTTCCCCTTCATCGACAAGCAAATCCTGCGCGAGCGCCAACTGGCCGTGCTGCCGTTTGGTGATCTGGTGGCCGTGCCCGAGCGCGACATCGTCTATATCTCAGCGTCGAGCGGCTCCACCGGCGTGCCGACCGCCTCGCCCTTCACGGCACAAGACTTTGAGGACTGGATGGACTACGAGGCGCGCCAGTTCTGGTCGTCCGGTCTGCGTCCGGAAGACCGTTATTGCCACTCGCTTAACTTTTCGCTGTTTGTCGGCGGCCCCTGCGTGCTGGGCGCGCAAAAGCTCGGCGCGCTCTCCATCCACGCCGGTACTGTGCCGTCCGAGCGCTTGCTGACCATCATCCAGCAATTTCAGGCCAGCGCCATCTGGACCACGCCGTCTTACGCCTGGTATTTGGGCGAAACGGCGGTCAAGCAAGGCATCGACCCGAAGAAAGACCTGCACATCAAGCGCATTTTTGTAGCGGGCGAACCCGGCGGCTCGATCCCAGAAACGCGCCAGCGCATTGAGGCGCTGTGGGGTGCGCAGGTCTATGACTACTACGGCCTGTCCGACATCTTTGGCTCCTGCGCCGGCATGTGCGAGGAGAAAGACGGTCTGCATTGGGCCGAGGACCACATCCTGGTCGAAGTGCTGGACCCCAAAACCAGCGAGCCGGTGCCGGAAGGTGAACGCGGTGAACTGGTACTAACTACCTTGAAGAAAACCGCCCGCCCGATGATCCGTTTTCGCACCGGCGATATCGTCTCGTTCACGTCCGAGCCCTGCGGCTGCGGTCGCACTTCGATTCGCCTGCAAGGCGTTCACGGGCGGCTGGACGACATGCTCATCATCAAGGGCGTCAACCTGTTCCCCAGCGATGTCGAATCGATTGCGCGCAAGGACCACGACTTTTCCGGCGAGTACAAGCTGATCGTCGAGCGCGTGAACCACCTGGACGTGTTGACGGTAGAAGTCGAGCGCTCTGCCAGCTTCACCGGCAACGATGAGGAACTGGCCGCCCGGTTCAACGGCCACCTGAAATCCGTCACCGGCGCTGCCGCCACGGTGCGCATCCTGCCGCCCGACACCTTGCCGCGTGCCACGCACAAGGCCAAACGCGTCGAAGACCGGCGCACCGGCGTCTGGAGTTGACCCGGCTACCACCGACCTTGTGAGGGGTGGAATATGCAAATAGCAATTAATTCGTTGGCTAAAGCCACCCTGACCCCTACCATCGCGTCCATATTTGTTCTTCATTGGAGAAAACCCGTCATGCGTTTCACCCCCCTTCTCACCGCCGCCACCCGCGTGCTGGCCGTTCTTGCTCTGGGCGTCAGCGCCGCTTCAGCCCAGATCACGCCCAAGACCATCGTGTTTGGCGTCGCGCCCGGCCCCTATGGCGACCTGATCAAGACCGCCATCCAGCCTGGCCTGGAAAAGAAAGGCTACAAAGTCGTGCTCAAGGAGTTCAGCGACTACGTGCAGCCCAATCTGGCGCTGGCCAACAACAGCATCGACGCCAACCTGTTTCAGCACCGCCTGTACCTGGACAAGTTTTCGGCCGACAAGGGCCTGAAACTGTCGCCGGTCATCAATGTGCCGACTGCCGGTTTGGGCATTTACTCGCACAAGATCAAGTCGCTCGACCAGCTGAAAAAAGGCGACATCGTCACCCTGGCCAATGACCCGACCAACCTGGCGCGCGCGCTGCGTTTTCTGGCCAAGCAAGGGCTGCTGACCTTCAAGAAAGATATCGACCCGGTGCAGGCCTCGGAAAAAGACATCGAGCAAAACCCGCTCGGTCTGGTGTTCAAGCCGCTGGAAGCCGCGCAACTGCCGCGCACGCTCGACAGCGCCACCGCCTCGGTGGTCAATGGCAACTTCGCCATTGCGGCGGGCCTGAAACTGTCTGACGCGCTCAAGCTGGAGCAGTTGGATGAAAACATCAAAAACCTGGTAGCCGTCAAAACCGCCGACCTGGACAAACCGTTTGTGCAGGACATCAAGCAAGTGGTCGAGTCGCCCGAGTTTTTGGCCACGGTCGAGGACTCGAAATACATCTTCAAGGACTTCCAAAAACCCGAGTGGCTGGCTGCCAAAGTCGCCAAGGCCAGCACCCCGGCCAAAGCCGTCAAGAAGTAAGCCCGGCTAACGCGCAGGCCAACGGATCGGGCGCATGTCCCGGTCCGTTTTGCTTTGTACTTCCTTGATTTCTAACCCACCCGCAAGATGATCAAACTAGAAAACATATCCGTCGATTTCGAGCTGCGCGGCAAGCGGGCCCAAGTGGTCAAGGCCGTGGACCAGGTCTCGCTGCACATTCAGCGCGGCGAGGTGTTCGGCATCGTTGGTACCAGCGGCGCGGGCAAAAGCACGCTGCTGCGCACCATCAACCTGCTGGAGCGCCCGAACGCGGGCCGGGTCTGGGTGGATGGCGAAGACATCACCGACCTGACCGGCAGCGCGCTGCGGATGGAGCGCCACAAGATCGGCATGATCTTTCAGCACTTCAACCTGATGCACAACCGCACCGTATTCGACAACGCCGCCTTCGCCCTGCGCGTGGCTGGCAAGAGCGAGGCCGAAATTCAGCAGCGCGTGCCGGAAATTTTGAAGCTGGTGGGTCTGGAAGACAAAGCCCAGGCTTATCCGTCCCAACTGTCGGGCGGCCAGAAACAGCGCGTCGGCATTGCCCGTGCCGTGGCCAACCACCCCGCCGTGCTACTGTGCGACGAGCCGACTTCGGCGCTCGATCTGGAAACCTCGGCGGCGATTCTGGAACTGCTCAAGGAGATCAACGAGCGCCTGGGCATCACCATCGTGCTGATCTCGCACGAGATGAACGTGATCAAGAAAATATGCAGCCGGGTCGCCGTCATGGCGGGCGGCCGGGTGGTGGAAGAAGGTTCGGCCTTTGATATTTTTGCCACGCCCAAGGCCGACTTCACGCGGCAACTGGTGGCGCACACTCTGAACCTCGACATCCCCGATCACCTGATCGACAACATCCCCGGCACGGTGCTGAAAGTGCATTTTCTGGGCGACAAGGCCGAAAACTCGGTGCTCTCGGCCACCACGGTCCGCTTCGGCGTGTCGGTCGATATCCTGCACGGCAAGATCGAATACATCGGCAACCGCGCCATGGGTTTGTTGGTGGTGCGACTGGCTGATTTGCCGGTCGATGCGGCGCAGCCACTGCCCGCCACTTTCACGCTTTCTGTTGCCGAGCGCATCGTCGATGCCGTGCAATTCATCCGCGACAACGCATCCCACGTAGAGGTCCTCCATGCTCATTGATTGGTCATCCCTCAGCACCGACCTGGTTAACGCCTTTGGCGAAACCTTTTTGATGGTCGGCATCGCCAGCGTGCTGGCCATCGCCGTTGGCCTGCCGCTCGGCTTCTTGCTGCACGTCACCAGCCGCAAGCTGTTCTGGGCCAACCGATTTGCCCACATCACGGGCAACTTTCTGGTCAACATCGTGCGCTCGGTGCCCTTTGTCATTCTGCTGGTCTTGCTGCTACCGCTGACGCAGTGGGTGCTCGGCACCACCATCGGCCCCACGGCCGCCTCGGTGCCGCTATCGGTGGCGGCGATTGTGTTCTACGCCCGGCTGGTCGAGGCCTCGCTGTGCGAAGTGGACCCCGGCATCATCGAAGCGTCCCAAGCCTTCGGCGCCAGCCCGCTGCGCATCATCTGCACCGTGTTGTTCCCCGAAGCCTTGCCCGGCTTTTTGCGCGGCTTCACCGTGACGCTCATTAGCCTGATCGGCTTCTCGGCCATGGCCGGCATTGTGGGCGGCGGCGGCGTCGGCGACTTGGCCATCCGCTTTGGCTACTACCGCTACCAGACCGACGTGATGGTCGTCACCGTGGTCGCCCTGGTGGTGCTGGTGCAGATCGTGCAAATGGGCGGCGACTGGCTGGCGCGGCATGCGGACAAGAAAGACGCGTGATTCGTCGTAGCAAGGTGAATGGTAGTTTGCAGTCGCTATTAAATAAGTAGCTGCTCACGCAGTCTGTACGGGGGCTACAGCCTGTTTCTTGCGGGACGAATATTGCCAGGGTCATGGCGACCTCGACGCGATGCAAAGCGAGATCGAATCGCTGGACGGCTGGACGGCTGGACGGCTGGAACTGGGAGCAACGCGTCAACGAAACGCTGCAGCGCCTGCATCTGGACCCGCAAGCCGTGGTCAACACGCTGTCGGGCGGCACCAAAAAGCGCGTGGCGCTGGCCCAGGCATTAGTGGCGCAGCCCGATGTGACGCTGTGCGCCAAACTGACCAAAACGCCCAAACAGCCGGGCAATCAAGTCGTCGTAAATATGCATCAAATCGACCTCTGGCCCCCGTTGCAACAGCGGCAGCATCGCCGGTAAAAATGCCGTAAACCGGCACAACGCCATGCGTTCATGCAGCGCTTTGACTTGTGTATGCAGCGTGGGGGAGGGGTTTGTATGTGAAGACCCTGGCTTTGACTCAGGAGTTACCGACCATCCTTCTGGCAGCATCGCAAATACGAAAAGCTGGATGCAAACCCAGTATCATCGGGCATCCAGCCTCTGCTGGCACTGCCCCATGCCCACCGCCGCACGTCCAGCGTACTCGTATCCGCATCCGAACGCAGGTGGGCCAGTGGGTGATAAACCCAAGCTCTATAACCCGCGCCACCCCGAGCGGTCCCTGTTGTACCGAACCATCGCCGAACACTTTGAGACCTGGCATGAGCTCGCCAGCGCAGGCCAGTTCGACGGCCAAGGCGACCACCACACCCCCAAGGCCTTTGTGCGACAGGCGTTTCGCAAATATCTGGAATGCGGCATCTTCGCGCACGGCTTTGCCCGCGCCCGCTGTGACGACTGCGGGCATGATGGGTGCGGTCTGTCCCGAAGCGGCTACGCTACTTCATGCAGCGTGATGGGGTGGTACTGAATATGGTGCTGCGTATCTTTTTGCGGATCATCGCGCAAAGCCTGCAGACTCACTGCCCTGGTGCGGTGAATGTGGACAAGGCTGCCCTGCATATCGGCGCAGTGGCCTTCATCCACCGCTTCGGCTCCAGCCTCAATGAGCATGTGCACTTCCACGTCTGTGTGGTTGACGGGGTCTTCGAGGAGGTCGCAGGTGATGTTGTTGCCGATGGTGAACCCGCCCCGGTGAGCGTCATCTTCCACCCGTCCAACGGGGTTGATGAGACTGCCGTGGCCCAGGTGCAGGCCGATTTACGTCGCCGCATCCTGCGCGCCTTCGTCGGGCGAGGCCTGCTGGAGAGTTTTGAGGCCAAAGAGATGCTGGCCTACCAGCACAGCGGGTTTTCGGTTGATGCCGGTGTCTGCATCGAAGCACACGACCGTGCCGCGCTGGAGCGGCTGCTGAGGTATTGCGCGCGCCCACCCTTTGCCATGGAGCGCCTGCGCAAAGAGGGTGATGCCCTGGTGTACCGCTGCGCCAAGCAGCGCAGCGAGCCCACCAGCGACAAGCGCGGTGCCAAGGTGGACGAGCTGCACCTCACGCCGCTGGAGCTGATTGATCGCATTGCCGCCCTGGTGCCACCGCCACGCACGCACCGGCACCGCTACTTTGGTGTGCTGGCGCCGAACTCGCCACTGAGGGCAAGCGTGACGGCCATGGCAGTACCAGCGCAGCAGGTCACGGCGCAGACCGGGAAAATCGGCACGGGCGAGGGTGCGCCTGGGGTGTTGCCCCAACCAACCCAGCCCGAGCCTGTACCCACCAAACGCTCACCATCGCACTACCTGTGGGCGGTGCTGATCGCCCGCATCTACGAGGTGTTCCCGCTGCTGTGCCCACTGTGTGGCGGCCAGATGCGCCTGATCGCGTTCATCACGCACAGTGCCGACATCAGGCAAATACTGGATCACATCGGAGTTGACTCGGAGCCGCCACACATCACCCCGGCACGCGGGCCACCGCTGTGGGAGGAATGTGATGCGCAGATGAGCGACGGGGTCGAAGTCGAGTCAGACTGGGATATGGCGGCGCAGCCCGCACCGGACTATGAGGTCGATCAGCGCATCAATTGGTGAGGGGATGAAACGGCGAGTCAGACTCGCTGCGGGGTGAATTTGCGTGCGTCGTAGCCAGCATGCCGGTTATCGCTTTTCTGAGCAGAGCTTTGGGGTGTCGACACCACCCAGCTCAGGTGGTATCACATGCAAATCGAGGGTTCTTACGCAGATAGAGGGCTGTTTTGAGGTGCGATACTTGGCCTCATGTGGTTGAATTTCCTATCCGTTGATCAGTTGGTTTGGTACGAGGTTCATGAAACAATGGAGTCAGCCATTCAACGGGAAAAGGCGGTCAAAGAATGGCAACGAGCGTGGAAGCTGAAATTAATCGAAGAGTTTAATTCTGAGTGGAAAGATTTGTATGACACCGTGTGTTAGCAAAGCACAAAGCAACAATTCATGCACTATCACCTAGCCCGTCATACCGGCGCAGGCCGGTATCCAGTGCTTCTATCAAACATGCCGTTAATAATGTCCGTGCGTTGCACGAGATATTTAATCAACTGGATACCGGCCTGCGCCGGTATGACGAAATCTGAATAATTGATCTCTGATGTCCGTCCAATTCTCCGACTTCTACACCAGCCTCGATCCCGACCCGCTCAAGCGCGGCAAGCAGTTCGAGCATTTCGTCAAATGGTTCCTCAAGGCCGATCCTGAATGGGCCACGCAAGTTGAGCAAATATGGCTGTGGGATGAATGGCCGGGATGCTGGGGTGCGGACTGCGGTATTGATCTGGTGTTTCAACATAAGGACGGCAATCACTGGGCGGTGCAAGCCAAATGCTATTCACCCGACTACGACATCACCAAACACGATGTCGATAAATTCCTCAGCGAATCCAACAGACCGCAAATCAAGCATCGCCTGCTGATCGCCACCACCGACCGCATCGGAGCCAACGCCAAACAAGTCTGCGACGCACAAGAAAAACCCGTCATCCGTTTTCTGCTCTCCGATTTTGAAAAGTCCGCGCTGGACTACCCGGCCAACCTGAGCGTACTGCCGCAAGCCAAACGCAAACCCCGCCCCGAACCGAAAGAACACCAACTCGAAGCAATCGAAGCGGTAGTGGAAGGTCTTAAAGCCGCCGACCGTGGTCAACTCATCATGGCCTGCGGCACGGGCAAGACTTACACCACGCTGTGGATTAAAGAAAGATTAGTAAGCCAGCAAGCGTTGAGCGCAAGTAATTCATTAAGCTCAAACCCCTCCCAACCTCCCCTTGTCAGGGGAGGGGCTGGCTCAGCTCTCCCCCTGACAAGGGGGAGCTGGAGGGGGTTAGATTCTCATGAACAGTATGGAATAAACACTGCTGAATCAATCGGCGCAACCCGCACACTTGTCTTGCTACCCTCGCTCGGCCTGCTGGCGCAAACCCTGCGCGAATGGACATTCGCCGCAGCCACCCCGTTCGAAGTGCTGTGCGTCTGCTCCGACCAAACCGTCGGCACCAAAGGCAACGACGAAGCCATCCACAGCGTGGCCGACCTAGCCTTTCCCGTCACCTCGGATGCAGAAGAAGTAAAACGCTTTCTTAGCGGCGCAGGCAACCGCGTGGTGTTCTCCACCTACCAATCTTCACTGGTTGTCGCCGCAGCCCAAACCGATCCAAGTATTCCCGCATTCGATCTTGCTATCGCAGACGAAGCCCACCGCTGCGCGGGCAAGGTCGGCAGCGACTTCAGCACCATCCTCGACAATTTGCAGATACGCAGCGCCAAGCGCTTATTTGCCACCGCCACCCCGCGTACCTATTCCAGCACCGTGCATAAAGCCGCCGAAGATCGCGGGGTCGAAGTCGTTGGCATGGACAACGCAGCCCTGTTCGGCGAAGTGCTGTATGCGCTGCCATTCGGCCAAGCCATCGAGCGCAAACTGCTCACCGATTACCGCGTCGTCATCATCGGCGTGGACGACCCCACCATCGCGCAGTGGATTGCCAAGCGCGAACTGGTCAGCCTTTCGCCCCCTCGCCCTCTGGGAGAGGGTTGGGGTGAGGGCGCTTTTCGTGATCAACCAAGCCAAACCCGCGAAACAGACAGCGAATCGCTCGCCGCCCAGATCGGCCTGCTCAAAGCCATCAAAGACTACGACCTCAAGCGCATCATCAGCTTCCACAGCCGCGTCAACCGCGCCGAAGCCTTCACCACCGACATGCAAAACACCATGCAATGGATCAGCGACGAACACCGCCCCAGCGGAACCCTGCGCACCGACTTCGTCTCCGGCAACATGCCCGCCAACAAACGCAAAATCAAACTCGACCAACTCAAAGGGCTGAACGCAGATGAACGCGGTGTGCTGAGTAATGCGCGCTGCCTGTCCGAAGGCGTGGACGTGCCCTCGCTTGATGGCGTGGCGTTCATCGACCCGCGCAGTAGTCAGGTGGACATTATTCAGGCCGTAGGCCGCGCCATACGCCTGAGTCCGGACAAGAAGGTCGGCACGATTGTATTACCGGTGTTTATTGCAGCAGGGGAAAATGCTGAAGATACGATAGAGGCGAGCAACTTCAAACCTGTTTGGGATGTGCTGAATGCTTTGAAAGCGCATGACGATGTGCTGGCTTGTGAGCTGGATCAGATCAGGACTGAGATGGGAAGGAAGTCTGGTTCAGGTGGCTTTGCCGGTGGCCTTGGAAAAGTCAGCATTGATCTTCCTGCCACAGTAGATGCGAATTTCAGCAGCGCACTGCGCACCTATTTGGTTGAGCAAGTTACAGAGTCATGGAATTACTGGTTTGGTTTGTTGGAGGTATTTGTGGAGAGAGAGGGGCATTGCTTGCCTTCTGCACTATACAAAACGGCAGATGGGCATCGCCTTGGTAGTTGGGTAAATAATCAACGAACAACAAAAGACAGGATGTCACCGGAGTACAAAGCTCGGCTGGAAGCATTGCCCGGCTGGAGTTGGGATCATTGGTCTGCTAAGTGGGAAGAAGGATTTCGTTATCTCAAGGAATTTGCAGATCGAGAGGGGCATTGCTCGTTTCCTGCCCTATACAAAACAGAGGATGGATATCGCCTTGGACAATGGGTAAGTACCCAACGAACAAAAAAGGACAATCTTTCTTTGGAACTCAAAGCACGGTTGGAAGCATTGCCCGATTGGAGTTGGGAAGCTCGTGCAGATATGTGGGAAGTACGTTTTCGTTTTCTCAAGGAATTTGTGGATCGAGAGGGGCACGCAAATTTGCCTCACGATTACAAAACAGCAGATGGATATAAAATCGGTTTATGGGCAAGAAATCAAATAGCCAGAAGAGATATAACTTCATCGGAGCGTAAAGCACGGCTGGAAGCATTGCCCGGTTGGAGTTGGGAGCCTCGTGCAAATATGTGGGAAGATGGATTTTGTTATCTTAATGAATTCGCGGATCGAGAGGGGCATGCCAAGGTGCCTCGCGATTACAAAACGGCAAATGGATTTCGCCTTGGTCATTGGGTAAGTCAACAACGAACAACAAAAGAAAATATGCCGACTGCGCGCAAAGCACGGCTGGAAGCGTTACCCGGATGGGTTTGGGATGCAGTTGCTGCGTTATGGGAAGAAGGATTTCGCCATCTTAAGGAATTCACAGATCGAGAAGGACATTGTCTAGTCCCTGCGTTATACAAAACGGCAGATGGATATCGAGTTGGTAGTTGGGTGGGTATCCAACGAGCAACAAAAGATAGGATGTCACCGGAGCGCATGGCACGGCTGGAAGCATTACCCGGTTGGAGTTGGGATCCCAATTCAGATGCTTGGGAAAAAGGATTTCGCTATCTCAAGGAGTTTTCTGATCGAGAGAGGCATTGCTTATTCCCCTCTCTGTATAAAACGGCAGATGGGTATCGACTCGGTAGCTGGGTAAATACACAACGAACAACAAAGAACAACATGTCACTAGAACGCAAAGCACGGTTGGAAGCATTACCCGGATGGGTTTGGCGAGTTAAGTGAAAATCGCGTTGCCAATCAATAAAACAGGCCGAAAAAACGTCATACCGGCGAAGGCCGGTATCCAGCGCTTTTATCAAATATGCTGTTGCTTTTGTTCGTGCGTTGCACGAGATATTTATTCAGCTGGATACCGGAACAATCTCGGGGTCAGGTCTTTCGTTATCATATTTTTCCTCCAACCCGCGTAAGGCGTAATCACTAATTCTCCGAATCAAATTATCTGGTGCAATGCGCTTCGCTATGCGGAAGAGTGGGCGAAGCTTCATTGACCCACGCGGACATGCTGCGCTCACCCAATGGGTACTCGGCACCACCATCGGCCCCACGGCGGCTTCGGTGCCGCTATCGGTGGCGGCGATTGTGTTCTACGCCCGGCTGGTCGAGGCCTCGCTGTGCGAAGTGGACCCCGGCATCATCGAAGCGTCCCAAGCCTTCGGCGCCAGCCCGCTGCGCATCATCTGCACCGTGTTGTTCCCCGAAGCCTTGCCCGGCTTTTTGCGCGGCTTCACCGTGACGCTCATTAGCCTGATCGGCTTCTCGGCCATGGCCGGCATTGTGGGCGGCGGCGGAGTTGGCGACTTGGCCATCCGCTTTGGCTATTACCGCTACCAGACCGACGTGATGGTCGTCACCGTGGTCGCCCTGGTGGTGCTGGTGCAGATCGTGCAGATGGGCGGCGACTGGCTGGCGCGGCACGCGGACAAGAAGGATGCTTGATTCAGCAGCCTTCAACGCACGATGAATTCATCGTACGTTGACTGTGGCGTATTTTTCGTATCGGTGCAGCTCCCCTTATAGTCAGATCATGATGCAACGATGGGGAGTCCACATGCGCTGGTTCGCGATACTTTTATTAGGCTGTGCCAGCTTGGCGCAGGCCGCTGAACTGACGGTTCAAACCCTGGTGTTCAAGGGCAAAAGCGAACGCGGCGAAGCGTAGGAAGAAGGTCTGATCGAGATGCCTTTCGTCAAGGCCAGGCAGCCCGGCGACGAAACGCTAACGGACAAAATCAATGACCTGCTCTTTATCCGCGTTCTGAACGGCTTGGCACCACGCCAGCCTAGTGCCTACCTCTCGGGGACAGATGGAGGGGTGCTGAAGGGCACGAAAAGCCAGCAGTTTTCGGTCTGGCGCAACGACGGCCGCATTCTGACTCTCGTTTTTGACAACGAAGGCTGCGGCGCCTATTGCGAAAATTACAGCACCATCTACAGCTTTGATGCCCGCAACGGTCAATTGATAACGCCCACTAACCTCTTCACCCCCGACGGTCTGCGTGAACTGGCCCGGCGTATGGGCAAGGAACAGGTTTCGCGCTACAGGCAGCAGCTGGTCAGGCTCAACCAGGAACTCAAAGCCGCCAAGACCAAAGGCAACGCCAATGAGATTGCCGATATCCATGACCGCATCGAACTCAACACCAATTGCCTGAGCGAGAAAACCGGCGCAGCGGATACACCCGCCGCCATCCGCGCCAGCCATGTGCAAGCCGCTCAGTCTTACCGGTATGAACTGGCCGACAAGGGGCTCAACGTCACTGCCGAACGGTGCAGCAACCACGCCACGCGCGCGCTGGATGATGTAGGCGAGGTCACGCTGGCGCTGCCTTACGCCAGCTTGGCGTCCTACCTCAGCGCCTATGGCAAGGCCTTGCTCTTGAACGAAGGCCAGGCCCAAGTCAGCAAATTTATTTACGGCCAGCTGCTGCGCGGCACGCTCGCGGGCAAAACCGCCATCACCATGTTGCTTGAAAAGGGTTCTGACAACGCCGTCTCAGGCACCTACTTTTACGACAAGTTCCGCGCCCCTATTCCTCTCAATGGCACGCTGAACGGCCCCACTCTGGAGTTGAAAGAGCAGGTTGAAGGCAAGCCCGAGACAGAGGCCACCTTTGTGCTCACCAAGAGCGGCAACGGATTCAAGGGCGTTTGGACCCGCAAAGCAACGAACAAACAGTTTGATGTTCGCGTAGGCCCGTGACAGTTTGGTGTTTGCTGTCGCTATTAAATTGGTAGCTGCTCACGCAGGTGTTACGGCGGCTACAGCCTTGTTTCATCTATATTCACTCGCCGGAGCGGATGATTCATGGGGTGCATAAGGTCAATGTCGGGAGCGGGAGAAGAACGCAGGGCGTCTCGTCCGGGGCGGCCAGCCGGGCTTGCAGATAAGTCCAACCGGAGATGCCCTTGAAGAGCGAGAGGTCACTGCCGGCGATGCGCTGTTGAGAGAACCAAAAGCGCGGGTGTTGTTCTTGGTCGGCTGCCCAGTATTGTCGACGGGTATGGGCATGGCCGTGGGCTGCGGCGATGAGTTCCGGGCGGTCAAGCAGGCGACCGCATTCGAGCAGGATGTCGATGCACCCGGCACTGCCGCAGCACAGGTCGTCGATCTGACGACTGTCATTGCGGGCAAGGTGCGCCTCGGTGGTGGCGAGGGCGATGTGCAAGGTTTCCCTAAGCTGTTCGCTTTCGCAGGAGGTGAGATTGTCGGCCAGAAGGCTCAGCAGGCCAGCATGGGCCAGGGCGATACCGGGGGCGCCGTGGCACCACGAGATGCCGTGGTATTGCACGGTGCTGATGTCGCTGCCGGTGAATTGACGCAGGTCGCGCCAGTTGCGCTGCTGCGGGTTGTACAGGGTGGCTTCGTAACGCAGCGCAGCGAAGGCGGCGTCGCGGTAGGGGCCGTGGCCGGTGGCGCGGTAGAGCGCGGCCAGGGCAACGGCAAAACCGCTGCCGCCGTGCGACAGGCCGCTCAAGCCATACATATCGGGCTTGGCCCAGACCAACCCGTCACCCACCGGACGGGCCTTGCGCAAGAGGTTGTCGCCGCAGCGGCGCGCGCGCGCCAGCAGGGGATGGGCAGTGTCGTTGCCGACTAGTTGCAGCAGCACCAATAGAAGGCCGGCGCTGCCGTTGAGCAAGTCGTGCTGTTGGTCCTGGCGCAGCAGAGCGTCGATGCGGTCATCACCGAGCCAGTGGTTGGCCAGCGCCGGGATGTGGGCGGCCAGCGCTGAGTCGTTGGCAAGACGGGCGCAATGGGCCATGGTAAAGAGCAGGCCAGCCGCACCATGGTCGTAGCCCAGGCCAGGCAGGCCAGCGATGAAGGACTGTTCGAGGGTGCCGCTGAAAGGGACATGGTCCAGGGCTGCGGTCGGCAGGCTGGCCAACGCTTGCTGCAGTTCAGCGACACCGGCTTGCGCCTGAGCCATCTGCCCGTTGGCGCGTGCGGCGGCGGTCAGCGCCAAAGCGAGGCCGGCCAGGCCGTTGTAGAGGCCGGGTCCGAGCGGATGGGAGGTGGTGCCGTCGCTGACGTTGGCGAGGCTAAACCAAAGCGGGCGCTGGTCGGGGCTGATCAGGCGGCGTGACCACAAATCTTCTGCGCAGCTTTTTGCGCTGGTAAATCCTTCGTAATCTTCGGGACGCAGGGCGGCGGCCAGCACCCTGGCTTCCCAGTCCACTTGTTCATTGCTGAGCGCCAGCAGCTCGCGGCGCAGGGTGGCATAGGGGGGCTCGTTGTGCATGGGGGCGACGGGGCGGCTGTGGGCGTCGAGCAGTTGGCAATGGTCGGCGCCAAAGCCGAAGCGGGGAACGTCGAGTAGGCGCAGGTCGGCGCGTTCAACCTGGGACATGGCCCGAAAGCCGGGGGTGAATTGCGACAGGTGACGGTGCAGCGGCTCGAAGGTGAGGTCGAACATGATGCCGTCCGTCAGCGCTTGCGGGGCGACGGCGCCATGCAAGAGCAGGCCGTAGTGCCAGGTGTTGCGGGCGAGATGACGCCCTTGTGCCTGCCGCAGGGAGGCCAACGGGCTAGCCGGGGAGTCGATTAGCCAGTCGCGGCGGCGCAGCACCAGATGCAGTGTGGCGGCAAAGCCAGCGGCCAGGTCGTGGCGATGGTCGAGGGCGTTGCACCAACCGTCGGCACGACGCGGGTAGTGGTCTGAGTTGATCGGTTTTTCACGTTTTTCCAGGCTCATCCAGTCACAGTTGGGGCGGGCGAAATACGGTTCTTCCGGGCCGGCGCCACTGGGCGGGGCGCCAATCGCGCCCAGGTTGTAGATGACTTGTTTGCGGGTGAAACTGTAGAAAGGCATGATGCCGAGATTCAACACCGCGCGCGGCGACATCCATAAGGGCTTGTCGGCAATGGCCGGCATTTCCAGGAAAGGGCGCGGCGAGGGATGCAACAGGCATTCGACGTCGACAAAGACCGGCAAGGCGCCGGCGGCGACGATGTTCTCGTAGTGCATGTCGGCGCCGTTCAAGGCGCGGAAAAGGCCGATCAGACTGCCCAACCGCCAGTAGTAGGCGCTTTCTTCGCCGACCTTGAGCGCAGCCGTGGCAATCCATTCCATCCAGCCGTAGCCCTCGCGCGCCCAAACCTGGGCGATGCGCTGCCGGTAGGGCTGCTCGGGCTGCTCATTGAGCCAGGCGAGGGCGTCGCTGAAGGCGGCTTCCATGTCCATGGAGCGCGGTTTGTAGATGATCCGGGTACCGTCGGAAAAGCGCACTTGCAGCACGGTGCGACCGCCGGCATGGGCGTCGGAGAGGGTAGCGTCGACGGCGTCAACAAGCACCGCATCGCAGGCTTCGGGAAAGAAGCGTCGCCGCAGTTCGACATGGTCGGCCTTAAGACGTTGGCAGAATTCAGCAACGGCACCGGCCCAGTGTTCGATCACCACCGTGAGGAGCCGCGCCAGAACCGGCCAGCGCTGAAAGAGAGCGACATAGCCATCGCGTAAATGCTCGGCGACGAAGGCGTGATAGGCCGCGTTGGGGGCGGTCGTGGACGCTGCTGCGTGATTGCCAAGCAGACTGAGCAGGAGTGGATGGGTCTTTCGCCGCCCAGAGAACATTTCCATCAGCGCCTGCCCGGCGACCTCACCCAGACGGGACAACAGCATATTTTCCAGGCCGGGCCAAGCTTCTTGCGTCAGCAGATCACCGTTGGCGCTTTGGCTAACACCGTAAGCTGTGAGGCGTTCGCGCGCGATTTGCAGGCAGGGGACCAGCAGTTGAGAGAAGGCTAGTTGCTCACCGCCCGGCGGCAAGCGTGCGTTTGCTTCGGCGAGGACGTCGGCATTTTTTCCGAGTGCGTGGGCAGCGCGGATGAGCGCCTCCAGCGTGGCGCACCAGGCTGGCAGAGCGCCTACCCGGCGCGGCAAGTAAACGGCGCTGGGGCGCAGCCCTTCGGCCCTCATGCGGCGGCGCAAGACACGCCAGTCGTAGCCACCGCCAAAACGCAACCAGCGTTTCCAGCGCAGGCGCACAGCTGCTTCATCCTGCCTTTCCTCACGCCGCAGGGGGGCGCTGTCGATGCCGCTGTTGCGGCGGGCGATGTCAGTCAGCAAGGCGCTGAGGTCGCCCAGGCCAGCATCACAGGCGTCGATAGCCTGGGTTGGTGCGGATGTTTGGGTCATCATTTGATCCAGGGGCTGTCAGTGATCTTGGCGCAAGCGCCGCTGGGTTTGTCGATGAGGTTCACTAATCTCCAAGCGCAGGGCGATCTTTGGGTAACAACAGTTACGCAGCGCCACGCCTGTTTGCATGACGCTTGTTGGAAATCAGTCGATAAATTTATAGATTGGAGATGGCGTGCCGCCGTTACTCCCCCAATCAAAGTTGCCACTGAGCCAGGGTTGTTCGGCGGTTTTGTCGCAGTTGCCGCCTTGACGCGTCATTAAGATCGAATAACGATGCTCGGGCGTGTAGCCACCGGCGACCTGATCGAGCTCCTCATCGCTGAGGCTCTCCTGTCGTGTTGTCTGGGCGAGCGTGCTGAAGTGCGCGGCGATCTCGGCTTGGCTGACAACGATGCCTTGTTTGGCGGCTGCTTCAGCCAAGAGGATGCAGGCATTTTCCGGCGTACTGGCCGCTTGGAGTTGCGCCAGGAGTGGGGCGTCGTTATTGAGCAGGGTTTGCAGTTGCTTCCAGAGGGTTTCTGTGTTGTTCATGATGTTTCCTCGATATCGGTCAGGGTTGGGTAGCTATTGCCTTGGCGGAGCATCAGGAGTGATTGCCGGTATTCATACATGGGGCCGCCGTCGCGATGCAGGCGTGGGCTTCTTCGGCGCTCGCGGACTGACGGACGTGGGCGGCGAGTTCGGGGTTTTGGGCGAAGAGTGCTTGTATTTTCTCGATGGTAGTTTCGTTCAGGTACATAAAAATTCCTTATTGCTCAATGCTCGTCGGGTTGCAGGGAAAATCCAGGGTCAGCAGCGGCCAACCAGTCAAAGTCAAGCCGCTCAAGGTCTCGTAAACGTTGATCAAGCGCCAGTACTTCCAAACAACTCATCTTGTGCATCCCCGTGAATATCGCAGGAATATCGGGTGAGTAACAAATCCCATCAAAAGGTTCACAGGTTTTATGTGGTTTCGCCGAATATCGCCGTATTCTGCGTTTCGCGAGCACGGGAGATGCGGTGTGGCGGTCAAGTATTTTGGACACTGTCAGATACCGACTGCGGGGAGTCTAAGGACGCAGCGCCCAACTTTCACCCAGCGCCTGCGCCTGTTGCAGCACCAGTTCCACGGCGGTGGCTTCCAGATCTGGCGGGTATTTGTATTTGCGCAGAATCCGCTTGACCATCAGCCGCAATTTGGCGCGCACGCTCTCGCGTTCTGACCAGTCCACCGACAGGTTCTGGCGCAGGTTTTCGGTCAGTTCGTGGGCGATCTTCTTCAGGGTTTCATCGGTCAGCTCGCGCACGGCGGACTCGTTGTTGGCCAGCGCGTCGTAAAAGCGCACCTCGTCCTCGCTCAGCCCCAGCGTTTCACCCCGGGCGGCGGCATCGCGGAACTTCTTGGCCATCGCCACCAGCTCTTCCATCACCTGCGCGGTCTCGATCGAGCGGTTCTGGTAGCGCGTGATGACGTTGCTCAAAAGCTCCGAGAACTTGCGGTTTTGCACCACGTTGCTGGCAAAGCGGCTTTTGATTTCGCCCTCCAGCAGGCGCTCCAGCAGCTCCACCGCCAGGTTCTTCTCCGGCAGGTTCTTCACCTGGGCCAGAAACTCCTCGTCGAGCAGGCCGATGTCGGGCTTGTCCAGACCGACGGCGTCAAAAATATCGACTACGCGCTCGGACACCACGGCGTGGCTGATGATCTGGCGAATCGCCAGCTCACGCGCCTCGTCGGTGCGCTTGCGGGCCGAGGTTTCCTTCTTGGTCAGGATCACTTTGACGCCCTGCATGAAGGCGACTTCCTCGCGCACCGCCCGGGCTTCATCGAGCGTGCAGCACAGGGTAAAGGCTTGGCTCAGGGCCAGCGCGGTGTCGCAAAAGCGTTTTTTGCCATCGCGGCTGCCGGCACCAAAGGGGCCAGTGTGCAGGCCCAGCACCTGGTTGGCGGCACCGGCCAGCACGCGGTGGCCGCCGCTCAAAAAACCGCTGTAATCAAAGCCGTGCAACAGGGCGTGCAGCACGTCCATCTTCTCCAGCACCACGCTGAACGCCTCGTGCGCGTCCACCGTCGGGCGGCCGCGGCCTTGGGCGGCGGTGTATTCCTTCATGGCGGCTTTCAGCTCGTTGCCGATGCCGATGTAATCCACCACCAGGCCGCCTTGCTTGTCCTTGAACACGCGGTTGACGCGGGCAATCGCCTGCATCAGGTTGTGGCCTTTCATCGGCTTGTCCACGTACAGGGTGTGCACGCAAGGCGCATCAAAACCGGTCAGCCACATGTCGCGCACGATCACCAGGCGCAGCGGGTCGGCCGGGTCTTTGAAGCGCTTCTCCAGCCGCTTCTTGGTTTGCGCGCTGTAGATGTGCGGGCGCAATAAAGCCTTGTCGCTGCTGGCGCCGGTCATCACGATCTTGATGGCGCCCAGTTCGGGGTCGTCGTTGTGCCAGTCGGGGCGCAGCTTGACGATTTCGTTGTACAGGTGCACGCAAATGTCGCGGCTCATGGCCACCACCATGGCTTTGCCGCTCTGGGTGGTGTTGCGCTGCTCAAAGTGGGTCACCAGGTCCGCCGCCACGCTGGTCACGCGCGGCTCGGCGCCGACCACCTTCTCCAGCGCGGTCCAGCGGCTTTTGAGTTGGGACTGCGCGCTTTCTTCTTCGTCCTCGGCCAGTTCGTCCACCTCGTCATCGAGCTGGGCCAGGTCGGTGCCGTCGAGGCTGAGCTTGGCTAGGCGCGACTCGTAATAGATGGCGACGGTGGCGCCGTCGTCCATGGCCTGCTGCATGTCATAAACATGGATGTAGTCGCCAAACACGGCGCGCGTGTCGCGGTCGGTACTGCTGACTGGCGTGCCGGTGAAGGCGACAAAAGTGGCGTGCGGCAGGGCGTCGCGCAGGTGCTGGGCGTAACCGGCTTGGTAATGCTCGGTGCGGCCCGTGTCATACGCAGGCGGCGCAAATTCGACGCGGTGCGGCGCCCGATCGCCATCGCCAGTCGCTACTAAATTAATAGCTGCTTGCGCAGGTTCTATGTGGGCTAGAGGCTGATTTGGCTTGCAATTGGCCTTGCGCGTGCGCAGCTTGGCCTCAAAGCCATACTGCGTGCGGTGCGCCTCGTCAGCGATCACCACGATGTTGTGCCGGTCCGACAAGACCGGGAAGCTGTCCTCGTCCTCGCCCGGCATGAACTTCTGGATGGTGGCAAACACAATGCCGCCCGAGGGCCGGTTCGCCAGCAAGGCGCGCAGCTCTTGCCGCGTGCGGGCCTGCACCGGCTGCTCGCGCAATAGGTCCTGCGCCAGACTGAACACGCCAAACAACTGCCCGTCCAGGTCGTTGCGGTCGGTGATGACCACGATGGTCGGGTTCTGCATCGCCGGCTCCTGCATCACGCGGGCGGCAAAGCAGGTCATGGTGATGCTCTTGCCGCTGCCCTGCGTGTGCCAGACCACGCCGCCCTTTTGCCCGCCGCCGGGTTGCGAGGCCGTCACCACCTGCCCAATGGCCAGGCGCACGGCGTGAAACTGGTGGTAGCCGGCAATCTTTTTGACCAGGCCGCCATCGTCCTCAAACAGCACAAAGTAGCGCAGGTAATCCAGCAAATAGGTGGGGGCAAGCACGCCGCGCACCAGCGTCTGCAACTCGTTGAACTGGCCCAGTGGGTCCAGCGTGACGCCGTCAATCGTGCGCCAGGCCATGAAGCGCTCCGGGTCGGCGGACAAAGAGCCCAGCAGCGCCTCGGTGCCGTCCGAAATCACCAGCATCTCGTTGGTCTGGAACACCTCGGGAATCTGCGCCTTGTAGGTCTGAATCTGGTCGTAGGCCTTCCACACATCGGCGTTCAGATCGGCCGGGTTCTTCAGCTCCAGCAGCACCAGCGGCAAGCCGTTGACGAACAAAATGATGTCGGGGCGGCGCGTGTGGTGCGGCCCTTTGATGGAGAACTGGTTCACCGCCAGCCAGTCGTTGTGGGTGGGCGTGCGCCAGTCGATCAGCCGCGCAAAGTCGCCGCGCGTTTCGCCGTCCAGCTGGTACTGCACCGGCACCCCCGCCACCAGCAGGCGGTGGAAATGCCGGTTGGCGGCCAGCAGCGCCGGGTGTCCCAAGTCCAGCACCTGCTTGAGCGCATCGTCCCGCGCCGCAACAGGCATGGTCGGGTTGAGCCGCGCAATCGCCGCCTGCAGCCGGGCAGTCAAGATCACCTGGCGGTAGTTGGCCCGCTCTGGCGCCGGACCATCGGGGGCGATGTCGGGACCGTAGGCGTGGCTGTAGCCCACCTCCGCCAGCCAGGCCAGGGTTTCTTGTTCGAGTTGGTCTTCGGTCACGATGCCCTCCCAGGCGATGCGATTCGTCGCGCTATTGAATTAGTCCGTAGCTTTTCGCCATTACGTCGTTGATTACTTTCACCGCACCTGGCGGGAGCCCCATCGTTTTTACCGTCACATGCAAAGCTCGTGACAGGGCATCGTTAAGCGGCGGAAGGGCATTTTTGGGAGGGCCCTTGATAACCAAAATGCATCGAATCGCTGGTGCAGCGTAGCCGCAAGCGGCAAATTCAGGGGATAACCCTGTTTCACTATCTGAGTGCCGTTGCAGCCAAGCCGCAAACATAACCTGCAAGGCATTGACCATTTTTTGACGGACTTCGTCGAAATATTTGTCAAACGCTTTCGGATCATTGACTGCATTTGGCACGCTGGACTTCGCTTCTATGACCCACACTTGTTCTGGCTTGTCAACTTCGCGGCGCACCAAAGCGAACTCAGCCATCAGTGTGTTTTTTTGGATGCGTTGATATAACTTGCAGCCCTCTAAATGAAAACAATCGCCCGTTGGATACGGCCCAAAAAGCATCCCGGATTCCTCAAAGGTAATGCTCATCCCAATGCGCTTTCAACTTCCTGCTCATACAAGTGGATGGATTCATCGATGATGGGGTTGGGCGGCATACCCTGCTGCAAATTGTCCTGCTGCCATATCCCGTCAACAAAGGACAGAACCGGTATTGATAGTTGTTGCGTCTGCGCAATTAAAGAGAGTTTTTTGACAACGAAATACGAGTGTGTGGCAATGAAGAACTGGATTCCTCCTTCGGCCAGTGCCGAAATAATCTCCATCAAATTGGAAATCGCCACTGGGTGCAAAGCGGATTCTGGTTCATCGATAAAAATAACCGATTCCCGTGACAGGTAGCGGTTGCCTAGCAACGTGTCCAGAATCGCGATCTTTTTGATTCCTTCTGCGGTTACACCAATTTGAAACTTTTGATTTCGATTGTTCTTGAACTGCCAGCGGTCGCCCGCCTGATCGAATTCAATTTTGCCATTGATGATTTTTTCAAGGCTTGCACGCGATTGGGCAAATTCAAAGTAATTTTTGCCACCGGTTGGTTGGTAGGCCAAGGCCTTGGCCAAGTCGTAATAAGTGTCGTCAAACCCGAAGTCTTTATCCAAACCACGACTTTTCAGGATGATGCGTTGCAGCGAAAGCACCTCTTTGGGAGGTAAGAAAACTGAGTTGCTTGCCCGTGGAGACACGTAGTTTTCCAATACGGAAATATTTTTTGTTGTGTCCTTTCCGAATCCGTAACTGAAAGACTTCTTGTCTACTGTAACTTTGCACGACAAGGCTCCGACGGCGCCTTTTGTCACTAAATCGCCTATTTTTTCCGATTGAAAGGTCCAGTAGAGCTTGTCCGCAATGATCTCCGGGGCGGTCCGAGGATCGCTGCCACGTTGGTACTCCTCCAGCGTGCGCATAGCGCTATATAGCGTTTTCAGCAGAAATGTTTTGCCACTACTATTCGGGCCAATCACCAAATTTATTTTTTGGAGTTTTTCCCATTTCAAAGCGGGCAACGGGCCGAAGTTCTCCAGTTCTACGCTAGTCAACATGGCTACAAAGCTCCTTCAGTGTTTCGCGGGTCAAAGTCATACTTGTAATTGATTGTCATGCATAGACATAAGCTTTCTGCATTAGCCGGTCAGCAGCGCGATATACGGCTGATAACTGTAACTGCGGTTTTTCTTTTGCCCGGTCAGCTCGGCCACGATGCCCAGTTCTTCCAGCACCTTGACGGCCGCATTGGCGGTCGGAAAGCTTGTGTTGAGATGTTGGCGCACCATGTCGATGGTGAAGCGCGGCATCAAGGGCAGCATCTCGAACAGCCGGTAGCTCGCTGGCCCGGCTTTGGGAGATGCGAGCAAGCGGCGGCGGTCGGCAGCCAGCAAAGTTGCAATGGCCACGATGCTGCGCTCGGCCTCCAGTGCGGCCACGGCCACGCCTTCCAGAAAAAACGCCACCCATCCCTCCCAATCACCCTCGGTGCGCACGCTGGAGAGGCGGCGGTAATACTCTGACTGGTGTTGCTTCAAATAGCCGCTGAGGTACATCAACGGCTCGGGCAATAGGCCCCAGTGCTCCAGCAGCGCGGCAATCAGCAAGCGGCCAATGCGGCCATTGCCGTCCAAAAAGGGATGAATCGTTTCAAACTGCAGATGAATCAGCGCCGTCTTTACCAGCGGTGGCAGGGGCTGCGCTGCATCGTGAATAAACCGTTCCAGGTCTGCCAGCAAGGTGGGCACCCGCTCGGGTGGCGGTGGCACAAACACCGCGTTGCCGGGCCGCGTGCCACCAATCCAGTTTTGTGAGCAGCGCAACTCGCCGGGTTGCTTGCCATTGCCCCGTGCGCCATCGAGCAGCAGCCGGTGTGCGTCACACAGCAGGCGCACGCTTAAGGGGAGCCCTGGCCGGGTCACGCAGTTGCGCCTGTACCAGCCGAAAGGCGCGCAGGTAGTTGGTAACCTCTTCTACATCGTCGGTGTTGCTCACCGCAAAGCCCGCTTCCTCATCGAACAAATCTGCCAGCGTGGCTTGGGTGCCCTCAATCTGAGAGGTCAGCAGCGCCTCTTTGCGGATGGCGCTGTAGAGCAGCCAATCCACCGAGGGCACCAGCCCAGCGACCCCTGACAGCCGCGCCAGCGCCAACTCTGCCGCCCGGTTGGCATCCACAAAGCACTCTGGCGCCAGCGCGGGCTTGGCTGGAGGCAGTGCGTGTGGCACAAAAGCCTGAACGGATTCGCCCAAAGTGGTGGAGATGTCGTAGGTGCCTGTGCTGCGCATGGTATGAACGAGTTCTTTAATAGAAGCTTGAGATATTAAAGTAATCTTTAATATTTTGCGATGCAATTAAAGAGCATTTGAATATCCGCCTCAAAGGGTGCGAGAGCAGGTGGCAACTGTGCGCTATGCATAAAATTGGCCTGTAGCCCCCGTAGAACGTGCGTGAGAAGCTATTGAAAACATAGCGACTGCAAAGCATTAGATTCATTTCAAAACTTCCCAGCGCCCGCCTTTGTCGCCACCTACTCGTTCAATTTGGCCTGCATCACGCAGTTTGCGGATGGCACGTTTGACGGCACTTTCTGACTTTTCGAGCAAGTGCGCTAGTTCTGGAATGGTGATGTCTGCTTGATGGCGCATGGCAGTCAAAATTTTCTCCGGCGTTTTCAGTGGCGTTTTCAGTGGCGTTTTCAGTGGCGTTTTCAGTGGCGTTTCGGTCAGAACGCCGCCCCAGTTCATTTCCAGCGTGGTCTGCTCAAACGGCTCGAATGAATCCGCCAAGCGCACCGCATGCCCCATGTCCTCCCAACCTGAACGGATCTTGGGCAAACCAGAGCCCGCACGCTCCCCCAGATTGATGAACAAAAACATCTGGTGCAAGGTACGGTTGCGACAGTCGCTCGCGCCACCCGCCAACGCTTGCGCCACCGGCACGCGCATCATGCCGGGGTTGCGAAACACAAAACCAGAAGGCTGCTTGACCACCAGCACCGAGGCCCGTCCCGTGTAGTCCGCATGGATAAGTGTGTTCACCAAGGCCTCGCGCAGCGCCTGATGCGCGGGCGTGTCGTCCACCCGCTCGCCGCCTTGCAACACAAAAGGCACCTTCAGGTCTTCGGTCAGCTTGCGAATCACGCGGCGGAAAAAGTCATACAGATTGCCTGACCACGCCCCGTCCGGCACGATGCGGTCCAGCCAGCGGGTTTGCGATTGCGCATCCAACGGGCGCTCCTGGTAATCCAGAAAATACAGCGGAAACGCCTCGGCAATCGAAGTCCACTGCCCAAACATCAACAGCCCGGCAGCGGTCAAACCCGCTTCACCACTGGCACGGTTTTCTCGCCAACCGCCGATCAGCCGCAAAAATTCGTCATCGTCCGTGTTCAGCCACGGGTGCCCTGGCCGGTGCACGGCAAAGGCATTGCGGTACGCGCGCAAGCTGTCTGCATCCAGGTCGCGCATGCCAAATTTGTCCAGAATGCGCGTGTCCCGGCTGTCCTCCACCTGCTCGGCCAGCATGCGCTTGACGGTTTCATCGTCGCATTTGCGGTCACCATCGTTGAGGCGTCGGTAGGTGTTGCCCAAGGGCTGGCCGTGCAGGAAAACCGGCTTTTGCTTGCGCGTGGCTTGGGGGATGCTGATGACCAGAATGGTCTTGCCTTCCACCACTAGCTCCTGCACCTCGGCATCGCTCAACAGGTTGGCGCTGACCTTGGCCGGATTGTTCAGGTTGTTGAACAGGTCGCCTCGCAGCTTGGTCGCGTTGTTCAGACCCGCAATGCTGAACTCGCCGTCCTTCTCGCGTACACCCAACAGCACCACGCCACCGTGGGCATTGGCCATGGCGGAATAGCTGGACCAAAAGTCTTTGGGGATTTCGCCTTGGCCGTTCTGACCTTGGGCCAGCTTGCATTCCAGATCGACGGACTCCCGCAGCAGCGACAAGTCTTCCAATGTTTCCAGTTTGGGTGGGTTGGCTGTCATGGTGTTGTGATGTCGTGCGCAGTTAGGTTAAGCTCGGGCTCAAGTGGATCGGGGGTTCCTGGTCGGCGTTATAGCCTCGGTGGGTTCATCGGGGCTTTTTGCTTTTTTTGGCGGCTAACTGTGTCAACAGGGTCACGATATGGAACCACGGCAATTGGGCAACAGGCTGCTGCCCAAATAGTCCATCCGGGCAATCTGGCCCTTGAGCTGCGCCAGCCAGTCAGCGTAGCCTTCGGGCAGGGTCAGTGCGGATTTGCCGGTGGGGGTGTTCATGCGGTCCTTTTCATCAGACTTGCCTTGCTGTGGTTTGGCTAGGTGTTTGAGCATTAAATTAGCCTGTAGCGCCCGTGGACCGTTCGTGAGCAGCTATTGAAAGCATAGCGACTGTGGACGTTGGGTTCACGCCAGTGCTTCCTCGGCGGCGGCTTGCGCCTGCGGCAGCCGCAACTGGCCCGAGATCAGGCGCGGCAGCAGGGTGTCGCGCAAGGTGGCGAGGGTTTGGGCGCTTTGAGTGTTACTTATTTGAGAATTCGTTAAGGCGTTTGCGGTCTCTTCGAAGACTGACAACACATCCTTTGGCGGCATGGCAATCGGCATTCCCCCTAGCAATTTTGTTGTGAGACTTCCTCTGCTGCTATGGGAGTCGGAAAGGTCGCGCATTTCGGGGTATCGCCTGATCAAGTTGTTGAACAGCCAAAGCGATCCGCATTCTTGTACTTTAGCCCTGACGCTAACGACAGATTGGTTAATGTATGTATCGATTGCACAGTAGGATGTTTGGCCTCGTGTATGACCTTGACCAGCGGAGGCAATCAGGATGTCGCCTGGCAATGCTAATTTGGTGGACGAATTCGTAACTGCTTTCAAATTGATTCGTTTCTCAGTGTCGACAATGATCAAGTCTCTGGTTTCACCGGATGAAAACCAGCGAAGGTCGCCGACCCAATACTCGGGCTTTCTTGTATCAGGGGTGCCACCGCTAAACAACTTGGCCACATCCAAAACTTTACAAACCCGCCACCCGCTCGGCACCAAGCCCAGCTCCGACTCCTCGAAGCTGTCGGGAAACAGCCTGGCGGTGGCCTCATCCATGCCTTCGGGTGCGCGGCCTTCCAGCTTGGCGCGCACCGGGTCGAAATCGACAAACCACGACTTGAACAGCGCCTGGGCGATGGCTTCCAGCGTGGCATTGGTTTCACGCAGCAGGGTGATGCGGTCGTCAAGAGTGGCCAGATGGTCCACGATCAACTTCATTTCTTGCCATTGACTCGGAAAGGGGATAGGAAGCTGACGAATCTCAGTCAGTGATATGTATTGTTGAGTTGACCCCTTTTTACGTTGCTCAATTGCTTCCTGTCCCATTGGCGATCGAAGAAAGTAGTAGAGCCATCTAGCACGAAGTTCATCGCCGCACTTCAGTAGGCCAACATTTTTGATGGCGAAGTCAGGATTGGACATCTCGACGAGACAAACCTCCCCCACAGTTCCAATCATGGTCAGCAATAAGTCCCATTGATCAACTTTGCTTCGCTTGTTTATAGCGTTGAAATCATCAATTGAAATTCGATAGGCCGAGTCGCGGGATAAGCGCCCACCTTTGACGTTTTTGGATGTGACCAACAACTTGCCCGTTTCACTTTCTTGGGGGCTGTCATGTGTTCCGTCGGCTACCCGATTGCAGAACTTATCGCATGGCTGAGTCTGGAAGTCTGAGTGAATGTCAAAACTCATACCCCCACCTCCTCAAACCCATCCGACTCCAACGCCCAGCCCGCCAAACGTTCCGCAATTTGTTCCGGGCTGGGCAACTCGCCCTGAAAGTTGGCGGGCAATTGCGGTGTGACGGTGTAGGTGGCAATGCCCAGCGGGCGGGTCATGGTGCGCAGCGCGTATTCCACCATCGTGCGCGTCTTGCTGCGGCAAATGACGATGCCAATGGGCGGGTTTTCGCCTTCCATTCGGTGATGCTGGTCCAACTGATCCAGATAGAACTCGATTTGCCCCTTGTGCTCGGGTTTGAACTCACCAATCTTCAGTTCAATCGCCACCAGACAGCGCAGCCGTCGGTGAAACAGCAACAGGTCGATAAAGTACTCGCGGCCATCGCTTTCCAGCTTGAACTGGTTGCCGACAAAGGTGAAGGCCCCACCCATTTCCGCCAGAAAACCGCGCAGGTTGGCGACCAGCGACTGTTCCAGTTCGCGTTCGGAATGCTGCTCGGCCAGCCCCAAAAAATCAAAGGAGTAGTGGTCTTTGACGGCCAGCAGCGCTTGCGCCTTGATGCTCTCTGGCACGGCCGCGTCAAAGTTGGTCTGCCCCAGCAGGTATTGGCGGTAGCTGTGGTTGTCCAGTTGATGCTGCAGCACGTTTTTTGTCCAGCCAAAGCGGGCGGTGGCACGCAGGTAAAACTCACGCTCCAGGTCGTCTTTGCAGCGCGCCATGATGAGCAGGTTTTTAGACCAGCTGATTTCTGCAACCAGTGGTTGCAGTTTTGGTTTCTCTGAATAGTCACGGTAAAAATCCAGCATATTCCACAGGTTGCGCGCAGAAAACCCGTTGCGCCCTGGAAATTCCCTTTGCAAATCCTGCGCCAAATTTTCAACCACGGCTTTGCCCCAGCCCAATGCGGCTTGCCGCTGGCTGATGTTTTCGCCCAGCCACCAGTAAAGCGCCAGCATCTCGCTGTTGACGGCCCGTAGCGCCTGAAGCTGGCGCTGGCGAATCTGGGTTTTCACTTCCAGCAAAAAGTCGCCGTAGCCGGATGGCTTGGCCCCGTTTGACGGCGTCGTTGTTAAGGGTGCGGACGTTGACGGCACTTTTTCAAGCGCATTTTTTTTGCTTGTACTCATACGGATCCCCCTTCGTTTTCTGCTTCATCCGGCGTATCCCACATCTCCCGATACGCCTGCACGTACCCAGCCGTTGCCACCGGGTCGATGCCGTAGTAATACCGGCACAGCCGCTTGAAAACCAGCAGCATGTCCGGGTCGCAGCAAAAGTCGAGCATGTGGTCAAGCTGATGGTCGATGCGGTGGGTGTCGCGCTCACCGCTTTGAATGATGGCGTCCACTTCGGCATTCGCGAGTGGGACGGCTTGGCGGAACAGGGCCACCATTTGCCCGGCCAGTTGGTGCAAGTTGTCGGTCATTCGGCACCACCCGTTTCTGGCCAATCAAGCATTTCCCAATAGCCACCACGACTCGGGCCGATGTGGCGGATACGTCCGGCGGACTGCAAGGCCAGCAAGTGATGCCGAATACTGTCCAGACTGGTGTGGTTCAGTTCGGCTAAAGCCGCCATGCTCAACCCCGGCTGTTCGGATAACTGCGTTAGCAAAACATCTTTGAGGTGTCTTTGTGGTGTTTTAAGGGGTTTCGAGGGGTTTCGAGGGGTTTCCTTGGCGTTTTCGGTCGTTCCTGTAGTTCCTTGGGTGGTTTCTTGGTCGTTAAGACTAAAGGATGGCCTTGCAAAGCTGGCAATAAACAGCCCCGCGACCTGCCGAAACTCCACACTGGGCGCATTTTCCAAGATCAAGGGCATGCCTCGGCCCCAGCCTTCCACCATTTCAATCCGCCGAAACAGGTCGGCAATCAGCGGATTGCGACGGCGCGAGACATTGCCTTTGCGCATCTCAGTCAGCGTCAGGCCGCCATACAGTTGGCCGGGGTTGCGCACTTCGACCCGGTTTTTGAAGATGGCGACCTGCACGTAGTCCGGGTCGCGCCAGTCGCGGTGGCAAAAGGCGTTGATGATGGCTTCGCGCAGCGCATCCATCGAAATTTCGGGCACGTCCACGCGGTACAAGCCTTCCAGCCGCATGCCGATGTGGATGTTTTTGAGGATGTACTTTTGCGCCTCTTCAATCAGTTCCAGGATGTCGCCGTCAAAGTCATGCCGGTCGATGATGGTGACTGTGTCAGTCGTTCCAAACACGGCGCAGCGCAGCTGGATGGGCTGGCTGGCAAAAAACAGACGAGCGGCGTTGAATAGCTCTCCTTTTTGTAGCATCTCCAGCTTGGTCAGTGCCTGCTGCAGCCTGTTTTCTTCACCATCGCCGAGCGCATCCCACTGCAGGCCAGCGCGTTTGGCAAAGTTCTTTACTTTCTTGATTTCCAGATCGGGCCAGGGCTTGTCCAGCGCTCGGGTGTCCCAGCGCAGGGCGTTTTGGTTTTTGTCCACGATGATGGTTTCCAGCTCTGCCGCGCTGAGCTGGCGGTCTTCGTCGGCGACGCGCATGTAGGCGCGGCCGTGGGCGAAATAGGGCGCGTTTTGGCCGTCAAAGCGAATGTGAATGCAGGCCTTGCCCGACAGGGTTTGCGTGGTGACTTGCGGGTAAATTTTGGGCTCGATGTGGGCGGCGATGGCTTGCGACAGGTCGCGCAGGGTCTTGTCGGTTACCTCCAAACCTGCGGGTTTGCCGCTGGGGGCCACGCCAAACCACAACTCGCCAGCGCCGTGCTTGTTTAGGATGGCGGCGATGGAGACCAGGCCTTCTTTGAGTTCGGCCAGGCTTTTCTTCAGCTCGATGGTTTCGGACTCGCGAAAGAGTTCAGAAGTCATACCCCAGCCCTCCCAGCTTTTGCCGTATCAACAAGTCCAGCTCGGCGCCTTTGGCCATTTGTTCGCCGAGCTTTTCGGTGAGCTGCTGCATCTTGGTGGCAAAGTCTTCATCGTTGTCTTCGACTTCTTCGGCGCCAACGTAGCGGCCGGGGGTGAGGACGTGGCCGTGCTGGGCGATCTCGGCGAGGGGGACTGAACGGCAAAAGCCGGGAATATCCTCGTAAACAGGGCGCGAGCAGCTATCAATTTCAGAGCGACTTGAGGCGTTCGTTGCGCCCTCACCCCGGCCCTCTCCCGCGGGGAGAGGGAGAGATTCACCACGCCAGGCGGCCACGGTGGCGGCGATGCGCTCGATTACGGCGTCGGTGAACTCGCTTTGAACCCGGCTGATCATGGTGGCGAGTTTGCGGGCGTCGATGAACAGCACTTCGCCTTGGCGCTGGGTTTTTTGCTTGACCAGAAACCACAAACACGCCGGTATCTGGGTGTTGAAGAACAGCTGGCCGGGCAGGGCGACCATGACTTCCACCACGTCGGCCTCGACCATGGCGGCGCGGATTTGGCCCTCGCTGTTCTGGCTGCTGGACATGGAGCCGTTGGCCAGCACGATGCCGGCGCGGCCTGTCGGTTTGAGGTGGTGCAGCATGTGCTGCAGCCAGGCGTAGTTGGCGTTGCCTTGCGGCGGGTCGCCATAGACCCAGCGTGCATCGCCCATCAGGCTGCCGTGCCACCAGTCGCTGATGTTGAACGGCGGGTTCGCCAGGATGAAGTCGGCGCGCAAATCGGCGTGCTGGTTGCGGGTGAAGGTGTCGCCCGGCTCTTTGCCCAGATTGAAGTCGATACCGCGAATGGCCAGGTTCATGGCGGCCAGGCGCCAGGTGGTGGGGTTGGCTTCTTGCCCGTAGATGGACACGTCGCCCAGCTTGCCGCCGTGGGCTTCGATGAACTTCTCGCTCTGCACAAACATGCCGCCGCTGCCGCAGCAGGGGTCGTACACCTTGCCGCTGTGCGGGCTAAGGATGGCGACCAGGGTTTTGACGATGCTCGCGGGGGTGTAAAACTGCCCGCCGCGCTTGCCTTCGGCGCTGGCAAACATGCCCAGAAAGTATTCGTAAACCTGGCCCAGCACGTCGCGCGCGGTCGAGGGGTTGTCGCCAAAGCCTATTGTTGAAACCAAGTCCACCAGCTCGCCAAGCTTGCCGTCGGGCAGCTGGGCGCGGGCGTAGCGTTTGTCCAGAATGCCTTTGAGCTTGGGGTTTTCCAGCTCGATCTGGCTCAAGGCGTCGTCGATGCGCTTGCCGATGTCCACCTGCTTGGCAGCAGCGCGCAGCGCCTCCCAGCGGGCCGATTCGGGCACCCAGAAGGCGTTGACTTCTTTGTAATAGTCGCGGTCTTCCAGCTCGGCTTCGATGTCGCCGGGACCGGCCTCGTGGTAGAAATAGTCGTCAGCCGGGTTGGTCAGGCGCGTGACCAGTTCAGCACGGCGGGCGGCAAAGGTGTCGGAGATGTACTTGACGAAGATGAGGCCGAGCACCAGGTGCTTGTATTCGGCGGCGTCCATGTTGGCGCGCAGTTTGTCGGCGGTGGCCCAGAGTGTTTTTTTGATGTCGTCGAGCATGCCGTGGCGCTTTTTCAGAGGGGGAGGGGGTTCGGATTCGCAGCTGGGAATTATGCGGCGCGCTGGAGGCGGCGCAGTCGCTATAAAACTAGTAGCTGCTCACGCAGGCTGCACGGGGGCTATAGCTTGTTTTGGCATATGGCCTCAATGCCCCAAGATTTTGGACAAAAAGTCCTGGCTGCGCGGGTGTTGCGGGTGGTTGAAGAAGTCGTGCGGGTTGTTTTGCTCCACGATCTGGCCCTGGTCCATGAAGATCACGCGGTCGGCCACGGCCTTGGCAAAACCCATCTCGTGCGTGACGCACAGCATGGTGATGCCCTCGCCAGCCAGCTCGGTCATCACGTCCAGCACTTCCTTGATCATTTCGGGGTCCAGCGCCGAAGTCGGCTCGTCAAACAACATGATTTTGGGTTTGAGGCACAGGGCGCGCGCAATCGCCACGCGCTGCTGCTGGCCGCCGGAGAGTTGCAGCGGGTACTTGCCGGCCTGCTCGGCGATGCGCACGCGCTCCAGTTGAACCATGGCTTTTTCTTCGGCTTCTTTTTTCGGCAGCTTGCCGACCCAGATCGGCGACAACGTCAGGTTTTCCAGCACGGTCAGATGCGGGAACAGGTTGAACTGCTGGAAAACCATGCCGACTTTTTTGCGTACGTCGTCAATCACGCGGGCGTCGTCGGTCAGCTCCACGCCGTCCACCCACAGATGGCCTTGCTGGTGCGCCTCCAGCCGGTTGATGCAGCGGATCAGCGTCGATTTACCGGAGCCGGACGGACCGCAGATGACGATGCGCTCGCCGGGCGTCACGCTCAGGTCGATGTCGCGCAGCACATGAAAGCTGTCGCCGTACCACTTGTTGAGTTGGTCGAACTGGATGATGGGTGGAGTCATGAGAGGGCCGCTTTAGCGTGGGGTGCCGTGGTTGACTTGCTGTTCAACCCACAGGCTGTAGCGCGATAGGGCAAAGCAGAAAACGAAGTAAATCAGCGCGATGAAGAGGGTGCCCTCCAGCATGAAGGGCCGCCAGTCGGCATCCGAGTTCAGGGCCAGCGACATCGCGCCGGTGAGCTCGTACAGGCTGACGATGGTCACCAGCGAGGTGTCCTTGAAGGTCGAGATGAAGTTGTTCATGAGGCTGGGCACCACGCGCGCCAGCGCCTGCGGCAGCACCACCAGGCGCTGGGTTTGCCACCACGACAGGCCGAGCGTGGCAGCGGCCTCCATCTGCCCCTGCGGCATGGCCTGCAAGCCGCCCCGGATCACTTCGGCCATGTAAGCGGCAGCAAACAGCGTGATGCCGAGCAGCACGCGGATCAGCACATCCAGCGTGAAGCCTTCGGGCATGAACAGCGGGAACATGAACGAAGCCATGAACAGCACCGAAATCAGCGGCACGCCCCGGATCAGCTCGACATAGAGGGTGCAGAAGGTGCGGATTGCCGGCAGGCTGGAACGCCGCCCCAGTGCCACCGCCAGCGCGATCGGAAAGGCCAGCGCCATCGACAAGCTGGCCAGCAGCAGGGTCAACGGCAAGCCGCCCCAGCGGTCGGTCTCGACGAGGCACAAACCCAGCACGTTGCCATGCATTAGGGTGAAGAACACGGCCAGCACCACCGCCCACAGCAGAGCCAGCCAGGCGTGCCAGAAGGCGCGGGTGCAGCTGGCAACCAGCAGCGCGAGCAGCAAGCTGGTTGCCAGCAAAGGACGCCATTGCGTCTCGAACGGGTAGCGGCCGAACAGGATGAGGCGGTATTTTTCGGCAATCACACCCCAGCAGGCGCCTGCGCCATCGACGCGGCAGGCCTCGAAGTTGGGCTGCCAGACGGCACGTAAGACGGCCCAGCTGAAAAACAAGGTGGCGCCGTAGAGCAGGGCGCAGCCGAGGATAAGCGTCATCAGCCCGGTCAGCCAGTCGCCGAATAGGTTGACGCGCAGCCAACGCAGCAGGCCGCCGGGTTGGCGTGGCGCCGGGCGGGGTGCAATCGGCTGAAAAGTGGAAGTAGTGGGCGAGGATTCAGAAGGCATCAGCGCTCCTTGATCGCCGCGCGGCGGTTGTAGCGGTGCATCAGCGCGGCAGTCGCCAGCGAGGTGCAGAGGTACACCGCCATGACGATGGCAATGCATTCCACGGCGCGCCCGGTCTGGTTCAGGGCGGTGTTGGCAATCGACACTACATCCGGGTAACCAATCGCCACGGCCAGTGACGAGTTTTTGGTGAGGTTCAAGAACTGGTTGGTCAGCGGTGGAATGATCACGCGCAAGGCCTGCGGCAGCAGCACCAGCCGCATCGACTGGCGCGGACTCAAGCCCAGCGCCACCGCCGCCTCGCGCTGGCCCCGGTCCACCGACTGGAGGCCGGAGCGCACCACCTCGGCCACAAACGCCGCCGTGTAGAAGGTCAAGCCCAGCAGCAGGGCGAGGAATTCGGGTGTCAATGAGCCGCCATGTTCGATGGCGAATTCGCCTTTCACCGGGAAATCAAACACCAGACCTGCACCTGACCAGACCGGAATCGGAAAGCTCAAACCGCCCTTGCTCAGGAACAGCGGCCCCAGCGTCCAGGCCTCGCTGGCGGCGGGCAGCCCCTGGGCAAACAGCAGGTACCACATGAGCAATTGCAGCAAGACGGGGATGTTGCGGAACACTTCGACATAGGCGTAGCAGACACCACGCACCAGCGCGTTGCGCGAGAAGCGGCCCACGCCCAGCAAAGTGCCCAGCAGCGTCGTCAACACGATGCCCAGCAGCGCCACGCGCAAGGTGTTGGAGAGTCCGATCAGAAACGCCTGCCAGTAGGGCTGGCCGGAGTCGAAGGGAAACAAGCTCTCGCCAATGTCAAACCCCGCCGGGTCGCTCAAGAAATCAAAGCCGCTCTGGATGCCGCGCAGCGCCATGTTGCGCAGCGTGTTGTGGGCAAGAAACCAGACGGCGGCGGCGATCAGCCCGATGGCCAGCAGCTGGTACAGCCGACCTCGCAAGGCCGGGCTGCGCCAGGATGCGCGTTTCTGGTTGGGGGAGCGTTTCAACATTTAGGGATGTGGGAATGGCAAAAGCAGCTGCTACTCGTCATCGCGAGGCCGCAGGCCGTGGCGATCCATGGTTGTGTGCCAGCCATCATGGATTGCCGCGCTGCGCTCGCAATGACGAAACAGGTAGGTTCATCCTTTCTCGCGTCCATCATCAGGACCCGTTGGTGCTCAGCGCACCGGGTAGGCGTAAATCAGGCCGCCTTGGTTCCACTGCTTGTTCAGGCCACGCGGCAGGTTGACCGAAGATTTTTGACCCAGGTTGCGCTCGAAACTCTCGCCGTAGTTGCCGGTGGCCTTGAGGGCGCGCGCCAGCCAGTCTTTGTCCAGGCCGAGCAGCTTGCCCATGTCTTCGTTGCCGCTGCCCAGCAGGCGTTGCACCGCAGGGTCGGTGCTCGTCGTCTTGAGCTGGTCGACGTTGGCCTGCGTCACGCCGTATTCTTCAGCTTCCATCGTGCCGTAAATCACCCATTTAACGATGGCAAACCACTCGTCGTCACCCCGGCGCACCACCGGCCCGAGCGGTTCCTTGGAGATCAGGTCAGCCAGGATCACATGCTCTTTCGGGTCCTTGGCTTCCTTGCTGCGGATGGAGGCCAGCCCCGAGGCGTCGGTGGTGTACGCAACACAGCGGCCCGAGAAATAGGCGGCGTTGGCGGCTTCAAACTTCTCAAACACGACCGGTTTGAGGTTCAGCCCGTTGGCTTTGGAAAACGATGCCAGGTTTTTCTCGGACGTGGTGCCCGACTGCACGCAAACGGTCTGGCCCTTGAGCTGTTTGGCATTCTTGATCTTGCTCTTGACTGGCACCATGAAGCCCTGGCCGTCGTAGTAATTGGTCACGGTCGAGTTCAGGCCCATGGACGCGTCGCGTGTCAGCGTGAAGGTGGTGTTGTGCGCCAGGATATCGACCTCGCCCGATTGCAGGGCGGTAAAGCGCTGCTGGGAGTTCAGCGGCACGTATTTGACCTTGTCGGCGTCCTTCAAGGTGGCGGCGGCCAGCGCCTTGCACACATCCACATCCAGCCCGGCCCATTTGCCGCTTGAATCGGCAGCGGAAAAGCCATTCACGCCGGTGCTGACGCCGCACACGATCTGGCCGCGGGCCTTGATGGCGTCCAGCGTTTTACCGGCCTGGGCGGGGCTGGCGAAGATCGTGCAGAAGGTGGCGATGACGGCTGCCAGTAGGGACAATTTATTCAGATGCATGTGGGGTCTTTCTACAAGAAGCTGGGTTCCTGTCGGGGTGGGCGTGTGCCACACCAGGCCAGGGGGTGAACTCATCATATTGAACTTTGGGGGGTGGGGTTTGAGCTTGGCGTTATTCCCCCCCTATCCCCTAACCCCTTTCCACCCCCGCCGGGGCGGAAAGGGGAGCGAACTGCCACATTTGGCCTTGTGTTTGAAGGTGGGACGTACACGCGCCGCTGTGCGTTGGTTCGTGACAGACCTGTGGTGCAAGGCACAAGGTTACATGGCAAAGAAGAAAGGAAAGGTTTCGTCAAGCGTGCCAACTTATTGAACCGCCCACTGCGGACCCGCACGGTGGGTGGTGTGGGGGGCGACGGTTAGAAGTCGTTGCCTACCCGATTGGGCGTCATGTCACTCGAACGTTTCGACCGCGTTCCAAGTCTCAGACACCACTGGGTCCGATATTCCCAGCTTATTCAATTCAACCTGAATGCCACGAACGTAGTCACGACATTGGCCGCTCGTACCTTTCGCACTCGCCACTTGGCGAACAAGTTCAGCCACGGATTTGACCCGGATGACGTTCGGGCCGTCGTAGATCGGGACGAGCGCGTTGACGGTCTGCCCACTCTTGATCAATACCTGCAACGGCGTCAGCGCGAAACCCTTGCCTTCCCGCCGCGCAAGATACGAAGACACTTTGTCGGCTTGCTCACCTGGGAACTCGAAGGCAATGCCAGTGCAGGTGGCGTGCTCATCAATCTCTAGGTTGAGGGTGGGGCCAGGGTTCGTCGGACTGCCCCAATTCTTTACTGATGCTTTGCTGAACGAGCGGCGGTAGCCGCGAAGGTCGGCGACTTGGCTCTGCAAACAGTTGTGTTGCTTCTCCCATCTGTCCCACATCAGAGAACCATAGCCGAATACCCACATACAAGCCCCTTTAGAACCCTTTCGCTTTACCAGCCATCGCAGCCAATGCCACCGTTCGCCGATGGACGACATCGCTGCTGGTTTATCCAGGGACATGCTTTCATTCGACCATCGGGCGAGGCTTCGCACCGACTTGCTTGCCCGCCACACGCAATCCAACGGCCATTCGGCGAAGAATCACAGCGACTTGCCTGCCCACCACACGCAGACATTTGACCATTGGGGGAACTATCGCACCGAGACGCCGCGCCGCCACAGGCAACCCAAGCGCCATTGGGCGAGCTGTCGCATCGTGAGGACTGGCCTCCACAAGCAACCATTCCACCATCTGGCGCACTATCACACCGACTCGATTGCCCCCCACAGGCAACCCACTTTCCATTTGGTGAAGAGTCACACCGTGACGACTCGCCGCCGCAAGCGACCATACCTCCATCTGGCGATGAGTCACATTGCGAGGCCTTCCCTCCACATGCGACCATTTTGCCGTTGGGTGAACTCTCGCACCGACTGGCCATGCCACCGCATGCAACGGCGGCGCCATCTGAGGATGATTCACACCGAGCAGCGAGCGGCCCACAAATGACGCTTCTACCGTCAGCAGATGTCTGACAGTTGTCTGGCCCTGCTTCGGAAATCGCCGGCCAGAAGCCAAACAGACACAAGACCCAAACTAGGACGAGTCGCAGAGTCTTCATCCGATGCATTCCTTGTGACGACTTCCTGACGCCCAACGTAAAATTGAGGGGCGCCGATAGGCGTCCCTCTCGAATGCCGGGTTGGACGAAGCCGCTACGCGGAGTAAGCCACCCCGAGACTGCGCTGGCTGAGACGATTTATTCTGCACCTTCACCCCGTCAATTTCGATGGGGTGATTCTGCAACAAATCGCAAGGACTCCCCAGC
>Ga0209123_1000296_pt1 | contig 71073 bp, 64 predicted proteins | sample BarGraIncu00431A_FD_184500 | JGI IMG/M metagenome (GOLD analysis project Ga0209123, IMG submission 184500) | Arctic peat soil microbial communities from Barrow, Alaska, USA - Barrow Graham LP Incubations 004-31A (SPAdes) (version 2) | ecosystem: Environmental > Terrestrial > Soil > Wetlands >... | reverse complement strand
AGCGCCGGCCTACATTTTGGTGGACAGGGCGTATGCCGCCGCAAATCCGTACGATCCGAACAAAAAAACAGTTCTGATTGAGGATTATGCAATATCAGGCGCATCTTTGAAGACTTCCGTGAACGGCTTAGAGCAAAATACACAAGATACTTCACAGGTTTCTGAAGGACCAACCCCGACCGGAACGAATACAGCCGGTGTGACTGCAGCGCCTGCAGATACCGGGACACCTACTCCGGCTGCGCAGGACGGCAGTACTCCGGCAGCAGCTGACCCTAACGCAGGCCTTGTTGTCGTTGGTGAAGGGCAAACTGTAAATGCGACTTATCTGGAGGGCGAAGCGCCGGCCGCTGCTGCATCTGATCCATATTCCGGAATCCTAACAGCGTCGATCGTACAAAATAATGATGCGGATAATATTCCGATTGAACTTCTTGACACTACTGTATTTTTATCGGATGATTCTCTGTTCTACATACAGACGGACAGCACTCTCATTAAAGAAGAGCCGAACATGTCTTCTGTAACGGTGTCAACAATAAGCAAAGCCAAGGGTGTGACACGAATCGGAATAGGGGATACCTGGTCCAGAATCAGAACGGAAGACGGTACCGAAGGGTACGTCCCGACATACTGCCTTTCCAAGGACATGCTTTTTATTGCAATCGACCGTACCGTATGGGTGGATTCATCCAGCTTGAAGCTCCGTGCAGAACCGTCTACCGGAAGTGACATAATTAAGACACTATCCCAGGACACGCCTCTTCACTGCACGGCAATATCGGATAAGTGGTACGAGGTGACTACTTCAGACGGAACGGTGGGTTATGTATATGTTTCATATACAACAAAAACACCGCCTCCCACACCCACTCCGACACCTGTCCCTAAAAAAATTGCGAAGGCTCCAACGAAGACAACAACGACGGGTAAGACAACCGGAAACACTGCAAGTCTTCCGAAAATTACCGGTGTGAACGGAGAGAGTATTGTAAATATCTGCATTTCCATGCTGGGTGTTCCCTACACATGGGCCGGGGAATCAAGAAGCGGCGGTGTGGATTGTTCCGGGCTTGTTGTATATGCGTACCGCCAAATTGGACTAGGCCTTCCCCATCAATCCAACTCTCTTGTAAAATGTGGTGTAAGTATCAGCCGTGCAGATATTCAGGTCGGAGATATTGTGTGCTGGGACATTCGCGGTTCTTCTTCTTCTGTTGAGCACGTCGGTATATATGTGGGCGGCGGACAAGTCATTCACGCATCATCCACACGCGACCGTGTAGAATACGGCAACGTGGATATGTATCCGATAGTCAGCATTAGAAGGATTATTTCCTGACTCAAGATTACTGTGTCGTCCATTCGGTTATCTTTCCGTCAGCCCATTCCATTATGATCGAATCAGAGTAATATTTGGTGTCGAATATATCCGTGACCACATATTCGAATAAATAGTCACCGTCGATAAGAGGAGTTTCTTCCAATACAACAGGACCGTTCACAGTAAAGGAACCAACATCATACTGCGTGGTTTCCCCTGTGTCCCAGTTCTGCCCGTTCATCAGGATAGTGACTTCGTCACCGTCTTTCAGCTGGACAATTTCACGGCTGCTCATTCCGGTTACGCTGTCCAATCCGGTCCAGCAGCCATAGACTTCAAAATATCCGGTATCATCGGAATTCCAGACATAAGCTGCACGCAGGTTTGTTTCCGTACCGTTCAGCAAAATCGGGATTGAATACAGATTATAGTCGGAACCTTCTTCAATGAGGTTCAGATCGACGGAAATCCCGTTGAGGGCAGGCCACACACCCCGGAAATTATCATAGAACAGGCCGTTGTCCCAATCTCCGATAACATCGTTATCGGTGCCCATTAACATATATTCACCATATTCATAATCCATGTAATACAAATTAAACATAACACTTTCAACAGATTCGAACCCATCCGTGAATTCAAGATGGTAATATCCATCGTCGGCAATGAAGGAATTGAAATTGACTGAATAATCAGCAGACGATACCGAGTTTTCATTCTCCTCGGGAAGGACTATGTCAGGATTGATATTGCTGCCTGCATCCGTGACAGACCAATCGGATACAACAACATCAATAAAGCGCAGATAATTCCCGCTTGTTGCCACTTCCGTGTACATATCACATTCATCCGCTGATACAGCCAACGGAAAGAAAACAGCCAGTCCATTTGAATTGGCACGTGTTGAACCATGCACATCAAATGCGACAGCTTCAAATAGTGCGGTCAGTACATCTTCCGCTGTTTTACTGACAACGTCTTTTGTATTCATTGTCAGATCTCCCAGGTCAACCATATTCGTATAGCCTTCTTCATCCGTGTTCCCGCCGAAATTCTCCGCGCGGAGGGCGCCCTGGACATATGCCTGCAGGCTTGTAATATCACTGGTTATCCCGGTCATTTCACCGGCCATGGCGTCAAATGCAGCGACCAGGGCAGGAATTTTCTGAAGATCAACAACAGCAAGGGTTGCCATGTCGTCATCACCGGATATTTTGCATTTATTATAATACGTGTTGCATATTTCTACGCCGAGATACTTGCCGCCTACATCAGGATGATCCATCAAATACTGTGTCCAATCGGTGTAATTCCATCCTCCGCCAGGTTCATATTCTTCGGAAGCAACCATATAGTTGCCATAGGGTGCCAGTGTAGAGGCATTTTCTAAAGTTGACATCAGGCACGTATCAAACCCGATTACTTCAAACTGCTGCCCGACATCCTTAAATGCTTCACCCAGTTCCGGAAGTGTGAGGCTGTCGGAATCATAGACCTCATCAAATTCAACACCGGCCAGGCTTCCGCCGCCATGATTCCAAAACAGTACCATGTATTTGTCGGCAGGATAGCTTTTGATTCCCCAGGAAAGAAAATCAGAGAGGGTTGAAGGGTCTCCCATACTGGCAAGTTTCTGCTCATCCACTAATGTAAGCCCGTCACTATCCGATTTATACCGCTGCAAATAATTCGGATCAATAAGCTTATTCTGCCAGGTGTATGTCCCGCCGGTTTGGATGATAAAATTTACATTGTCGTTATATTTGACACCTTCAAGTTCCGAGAGATTCTGTGTAGCCGCTCCGCCCTGGCTCTCCAGGTCTGTGCCGCACATATATAGCAAAACGGTCCATTTTGCTTTTGGTCCGCCGCCTCCGTTATCATCGGTGCTGACGGATGAGCCGGTTTCATCTGCCGTGGCATCCGTTTCCTCCTCGGCTGTGGACTGATGCGAAGAAGACCCGGTCTTATTATTGGGGTTTACCAGAAAAAGACAACCGGTCAGAAGAGATAGAGACAGATATAGAGAGATCGCCAGGCATAGTGTCTTTCTCATAATTTTGCCTCCTAATTGTGCAGCAGGGTTATTTTGCTGTGAAAAAAGTCCGATATGACCGGTTTGCAGATATACGGCAGTGCACTGCCGTATATTATTTGTTTATAACACAACGTAGTTTGAATTTCAATTTCTTTGAAAAAGACCAAATATTTTGAGCAAGAAGTTTCAAATACCATCTTGACACATAACGTGGGACGAATATAATGGAAGTAAGTCAAAGAAAGATAAAGTCAGAGAAACGCAAAGATTTTGCTGAAAAACAGATGAATGGAAGGTCCTGACGGAAGGGGAATACATAAGTGGCTAGATTAAGTGATGTTATAGAGTGCCTGATCAAGCAAATGCTTGAAGACAATAATGGTTCTGCTGTGATTAGCCGAAGTGTACTTGCTGAGCAGGTGAACTGTGTTCCTTCACAGATTACATATGTTTTATCGACGAGATTTACGAATGGGCAGGGCTATCTTGTAGAAAGCAGGAGAGGCGGAGGCGGACAAATTCGAATTGCACGCATTCAGCGAGTATCCTCTACAGACTATCTGATGCACACAATTAATTCCCTTGGTGAAGATTTATCACAACAGCAGGCAACGGTATATCTGCAGAATTTCCTTGATTATAAGATTATTCAACTAAAGCAGGCGCAGCTCATGAAGGCTGCACTTTCGGATAAATCGCTTGCAGCAGTTGAAGCGGATAAGAAGGCGATTGTACGGATGGATATTTTCAAAAATATGCTGATCAGTCTGATCGCACCGGAAAATTTCCAGAAGAATGATTATGGAGGGTACCCCCAATGAAATGTCAAAGATGTAAAGAACGTGAAGCTAATGTTCAGATCATGCAGCAGATATCCGGGAAGAAACCCCAGACATTCCTGCTTTGTGATGTGTGCGCCAGAGAACTGGGAATATCCATGCCAACATTTCCAATGACCGGGAAAATTTCATCCAATCCATTTGCAGCTATGAGTAATGTTTTTCAATCCAATCTCGGTCTGGGCGCAGAAGAAGCGAATCTGAAGCCGGCATACAGGTGTGACCGGTGCAAGATGACTTTCGAGGAATTCAAGAAGGCCGGCTTTCTTGGCTGCCCAAACTGCTATGAGACTTTTGCATCGCAGCTGGATCCGATTTTCTGCAGGACGCAGATGGGTAAAAAACATGTCGGGAGAAAGATTGGATCTAAATCCAACAAAGGCTCAGCCGATGAGAAGACCGCAGAAGATATCTGTGAAATTGATTTGAACGGCGCCGGTGACCTGCAGGGCGCAGATGCGGACGAGGACGGCAAGAATACAAAAGCAAATAAGCCGTCCGGTAAACCCGTCAAAAAAAGAAAACTATCGGACAAGGGAGCAGAGCCCTCATCGTTTGATGACGAGTCAGAGGAACTGATCGCCCTTGAAAAACAACATATGGACAGGCTTATTGAGAAGAAAAAATTGGACCTTGCAGAAGCTGTGTCCACTGAAGACTATTGCCTGGCAGCTAAAATCAGGGATGAGATTACTGCATTAAGCAAAAAGATTGAGGGGTAAAGTAAAGATGAGCTGGTATACATCAAAAGGACCGGACTGGGATGTTGTTTTGTCGAGCAGAGTAAGACTTGCCCGTGACCTTGAGGGGTATTCTTTTCCGCACCGCATGGAAGATCCGCAGAAGGTACTTGTACGTGATAAGGTGCTCGGTGCAATCCTGGCACTCAATAATAAAACAACCAACCGGTTTGTTACCCTTAACATGGATCTCCTTCCGGAAGCGGACCGTCAGGCCCTGGTTGAGAAACATCTGATCAGTGATGATCTTTCAAAAGGCGGGGCAGGGCGGAGTGTATGTATTTCAAAAGATGAATCCGTAAGTATTATGGTCAATGAAGAGGACCATATTCGAATTCAGGTTATGGATGCGGGTTTTTCGCTTAGACAGGCTTATAAGAGAGCGGAAGGAATTGCCGTCGCACTGGAAAAAACACTTCCTGTCGCATATTCGGATAAATATGGTTTTCTTACGGCGTGCCCGACGAATACCGGGACAGGGATGAGGGCATCCGTTATGGTGCATCTTCCGGCGCTTACCAGTTCGGGAAGAATGAAGCCGCTTATTGACGGCCTTACACAGGCGGGGTTTGCGGTCAGGGGATATCTTGGGGAACACAGTCAGGCGGATGGTAATATTTATCAGCTGTCCAATCAGATTACACTAGGTATATCGGAGACGGATATTCTCGCCGGGTTTGAAAGAATGGTACAGGAAGTTCTGGAACTGGAAAGAAAGATCAGGAAAGAGATTTATGAAAGCAACCCGATGAAAATTACCGACCGGGTATACCGGTCTTACGGCGAACTGCTGTACGCAAGAATGATAACGGATGTTGAGGCAATGAAAAGAATCAGTGATCTGCGCCTTGGAATATCTCTCGGGATTTTTCCGGAGCATGATGAAGTGAAGATGGCTCAGCTTTCATCCTATATTGGAATTGCGAATGTTCAGAAAGAATACGGGGAACTGCTTTCCCCGCGTCAGCAGGAAATACACAGAGCCGAAAAAATCAGAAGCCTATTAACGGAAAATATAGATAATAACGGTCGAAGCGCACGAAAAAAAGTGTGAGAACAGGAGGATAACATGAATATTTCAGAAAGAGCGATAAAAACACTGTACAGGGCATATCTTTGTTCCGCAGCTTTTTCGCTGGATTATATAGGAACAGAAGAGATTCTTTTCGCCCTATTGGAGGGCGATGGTGTTGCAGGCAGAATCCTCAGGGATTACGGGGTCGAAAAAGATGATGTCCTGCGCGAAATTGCAAAGATCGCCGGGCATGAGCCGGCAGAATTTGTGGAAGCCACAATGAATCCGAACGAGTTGTTTGCCATGTGCACCAACCGCACCAAACGGATTATTTACCTTGCCGAATTCTTAGCCAAACGTGTTCGTCAGACGATTGTCGAACCGGAACATATCCTTATGGCAATCATGAGGGACGGACAGTGCACAGGTTACAGGATTCTCTCTTCCCTGGGTATCTCCGGCAGCGAAATAATTAAAGGGATACTCCACCAGACGGAGAATACGGGGGAACACTCCGATGAAGAGATGAATATTGAAGAAGTAAGTTCCTTCGATCAGAACGAAGAGGAAATGCCGCTTGAAGAAAGCCGGTTTGAAGGCACATCAAATGCTGCAGGACCGGGTAAATCAAAAGGCAAGACGTCGACGCTTGACAAATTTTCACGTGACCTGACTGCAATGGCCCGGGAGGGGAAGTTTGATCCCATCATCGGCCGTGAAGAGGAAATCAACCGCGTTATGCAGATTCTTGCCAGGCGCACAAAAAACAACCCGGCACTTATCGGTGAACCCGGTGTCGGCAAAACGGCCATCGCCGAGGGTCTTGCACAGAAAATTGCATCAGACGACATTCCGGATATTCTTCGCGGGAAGCGTCTTGTGTCCCTGGACTTAGCATCAATGATTGCAGGTTCAAAATACCGCGGCGAGTTTGAAGACCGTCTTAAAAAAGCACTGGAAGAGGCACAGGCTGCAGGGAATATTATTCTTTTCATAGATGAAATGCATACGATCATCGGTGCAGGCAACGCCGAGGGGGCGATGGACGCATCCAATATATTGAAGCCCCTGATGTCAAAGGGGGAACTGCAGGTCATCGGAGCTACAACAATTGACGAATACCGGAAACACATTGAAAAGGATGCAGCCCTTGCCCGCCGTTTCCAGCAGGTCCTTGTCAAGGAGCCAAGTACAACGGATACGGTTCTGATACTTAAGGGAATCCGTGATAAATATGAACAGCACCATCACATCCGTATCCCTGATGACGCCATTGACGCAGCTGTCATTCTGTCAAGCCGGTACATAACCGATCGTTTCCTGCCGGACAAGGCAATTGACCTTATTGATGAGGCCGCGTCCCGTGCCCGCCTCAAAAAAACGGACGAGCCAAAAGAGAACAGGGACGTCGGTGCACGTATTAACGAGATCGTCCGGCTTAAGAAAGAAGCTGTTGAAAAACAGGATTTTGAGACAGCACAGAAACTCAGGGAAGAGGAGATGGAGCTTGAAAAGCGCCTCGGAAATCTGCGCGAAGAACTTGAAAAGAAGCAGAAGAGCCTTCCGCAGTCATTGACACCGGATGATATTGCCGACATCGTCGCAAGCTGGACCGGTATTCCGGTTGCCAAAATCAACGAGAGTGATGCGGAAAGACTTAGAACGCTTGAAGATGAACTCAGAAAACGGGTAATCGGTCAGGACGAAGCGGTTACCGCTATCGCAAAAGCAATCAGGAGAAGCCGTCTTGGACTCAAAGATCCCAAACGTCCCGCCGGATCCTTTATTTTCCTCGGCACCACCGGCGTCGGAAAAACGGAATTGGCAAGAGCTCTTGCAGAAGTCATGTTCGGTAACGAGAATGCACTGATCCGGGTCGATATGTCCGAATATATGGAGAAATTCGATGTATCAAAGCTGATCGGCTCACCTCCGGGTTATGTCGGCTACGACGAAGGCGGACAGCTGACGGAAAAAGTCAGAAGACGTCCTTACTCAGTTGTACTTTTCGATGAAATCGAGAAAGGCCATCCGGACATCTTCAACTCACTGCTCCAGATTCTCGACGACGGAAGACTTACAGACAGCCAGGGACGGACAGTTGACTTCAGAAATACGATTATCATCATGACATCCAACATCGGCGCACGTATGCTGACATCGGCTGCCGGACGAAAGATAGGATTTTCAGCACCTGCAAAGGTGGATGAGAAGACAGGACAGGGATATGTCACAATCGACGAAGCATCCAATGAGCACCTCTATGGCGGAAAAACCTATGATGAGGCGAAGACACTAGTCCTTGAGGAGCTGAAGAAGGCATTCAATCCTGAATTCATTAACCGGGTAGATGAGATTATCTTCTTCAGGATGCTCAACAGACAGTCGCTTCTTAAGATTGTCGACCTGCTTACAGCGACACTGTCCAAGCGAATCTATGACCTTGGTATAAGCATGGAACTGACGGATGATGCCAAGGTGCTTTTAGCCAAGCAGGGTTATGATCCTCAATACGGAGCCAGACCCTTAAGAAGAACGATCCAGTCACTTGTGGAGGATAAGTTCTCAGAGGCGCTGCTGGATAAAATAGTCTCAAATGGCGACATAGCGTTGGTCGATGTCAAAGACGGGGAAATCAATATAAGTAGGAAGGGCACTTTTTGTGTTGTACCCGCTGAAAAGGTGCCGGCTGCGAAAGATTCCGCTGCCGAACCTGTCAGTCCTAAGCCGGACGAGACTAAACAGGTCAAAGCCGGACCCAAAAAGTCTAAGCCGAAAAAGGCAGACTCAGCCGATCCTACCGAAAGCCCGCCGAAAGAATAAATCCAAATCCGGCCCGAAAAACAAGAACATTAAAACAAGTACTATAGAACAAGCACTTTTAAAAAGAACCATAAAACAAACACCCCTTTTCGAAGAACTTTTCCAGAGCTAAGCTCTCGGAAAGAACCGGGAAAGGGGTGTTTTATTGACGGGTCAATACGGATTTTTTTTACTGCCTGATAAGCAGGCTGTGATGCCGCTTACATATTATTTCAAATGAAGAGGAATAACTGTGTTGACAGGAAAAGAAGGAAGTTGATCAGAATATAACAGAAGATGTATACAAAAATCAGAAAGAAGAAGACAGTGTCCTCCGTGAGACCCAGAGCATTTCTAAAAGAAAGAAGATGCGTAACCCCCATCAGCAGACAGCTTACCAAAAGCAGGGAAAGGGATCCCCTGCTTCCCATAAGCATAGTAATCAGTACGAATGTTTCCATTACGATCAGATAAATCAGTGAAATGGATATGAGGTCGATGATTTTGCGGAAGCTGGGCTTCCTGTTGCTGAATCGGGCAGCGATATAGAAGGAGATGCCCATTGATATGACAAACAGGAAAAACAAAACGGTAAGACCCGTAAATGAAAGGACTGGATTCGAAAACAGCAAAGACTGATTGATTCCGAATACTACATTTATCATATCCGTAACGAATGGGGTACCCCTGCTGCTCATCATTAAGGCCAGAAGCCCCGAAAGCAAAGCAAATATTAATACAGTTACATAGGAATACGGACGTTTAACACGCATGGATTCCTGACGTATTTTACTTGCAGGACGGACCACATATTGAACGCCGGAAGCAAGACCTGTCGTAATATTAGGGAAAAGTGTCCGTATCTGATCGCGAAAGGTACGAAGCCGGGCAAAGCGCTTCTGAAAGCGGACGGCCCTGTCCAATAAATCCTGAAGGGTTTTGTTGCTCTTTTTATTCCATGGAGCTCTTGCATGGCGGGTCTTCGTTGATGAACGTGCTTTTGCATTCGAAGAAGAACCGCTAAAACCGGCATCTGCAGCAGTTCCAGCTGTCTGGTAAGCATAGGACGGCCCGCTGCCGGTTGTTGATTGGGCTGATTTTCTCTGTGATGAAGAGTCTGAAGAATGATTAGCAGCTTCCCTGGCCGGATCTTTACAATGACAGCGCTCCCCGACGGTTAACTCCCGCCCGCAATAGAAACAATACCGTGCCATCTTATATTTGTCCTCCAAAAAAAATTTTAGCACGAAAATACACCTATCTTTCGTGCCAAACTTATATCCCTCCTGTATAATACGAAACAGATGTTATCAATTTGTGTCAGAAAAGCGGACGGACGCTAAAGGTTTCATTACAAATGATATTTTCGTCCAGGGGGAGAATATAATGTCCGATCATAAGCAGCTTAAGCTGGGGAAAACACCCAATACATTTATTTTTTCCGTAATTGGACTGGGTATAGCGGTTAACTATGCCAGGTTTAAATACGGCATACATGTCAAAAAAAACAAGGAAGTCGCCCGGATGGAGGGACCCCTTGTATGCATAGGCAATCACCCGTCCTATCTCGATCCTTTTGTCATGGTCCTTTCGGTTTATGGGCGCAAGGTAAATCTGGTTGCAGGTGCATTTTTGTTCCGTGACCGGATTATCGGACCGCTTTTCGCTCTGGGAGGATGTATTCCCAAGGTCCAGTTCCGCTCGGATGCCCGCGCAGTCAAAGCCATGCTGACTGTCCTTAAGAACAAGGGTACGCTTGGCATTTTCCCGGAGGGCACACGTTTTGTCGACGGGACATCCATTACGTTTGACGATGCGCTGTCGAGAATGATCAAGAAAACCGGAAGCGGCGTTGCATTTATCGAATCACACGGTGCCTATTCAACCTGGCCGAGATGGAGCACAAACTCACACCGCAGGGGGCGTATTGAGGGCGGGATCAAACTGGCTTTATCCCCTCAGGAAGTTGAAAAACTGAGTCTTGAGGAACTTTCCAGTCTCATGAAGGAACAGATGACATATAACGAATATGACTGGCTTCGCAATAATCCGCGCGTCTTCCGCAGTAAAGCAATCACCGCAGGAGCCCAGAACATTGCATATGCCTGTCCTCGATGTGAAAAAGATAATGTCATGGAGTCCGATATAGATATTCTTCGCTGCAAAGCCTGCGGAAACCAAATGCGCATGGACAGCAGCGGTTTTCTGCATCCTGTCGGTGAGGGAGACAAGGGTTTTGAAGATCTGCACCTCTGGGTACTATGGGAACGGGATCGTATGAGAACACGTATTATGAATCCGGATTTTTCTTTCGTAGAGAAGACGAGGCTGCTTTTGCCATGGGGTGAATTTGAATATCGTGAAGTCGGTGAAGGCGAGATCCGTTTTGAAAACGGACAGGTTATTTATCACGGCAAGCAGTGTGCGGTTGAAAATGGCATTTCATACAGCAAAAAGGAGCTGAAAGCGGCCAAAAAAAGCAATAAAAGCGCAAAGGACCGTACAGCACTTGATAATGCACCTGTTGTCACCAAGACCTTTGACGTACTTAAAATCCGCGGGATTGGTGCCGAGTATGGAAAGAGGTTTGAATTAACTGAAGCAGGAGGACAGATCAACCGCTTTATTCCTGAAAACGGACAGAGCATCTTTGCCATGCAGATGGCAATACAGTGTATGCAGGAAATAGCCGCCAATCCCTGACGGGAATAAAGGGCAGGAGGTCGCCGCTATGCCGTTTGATTCGACTGTTTTAGCCCTGGTATATATGCTGACCGTGAATCTTGCCGGATTTATACTGATGGGAATGGACAAGAAAAAGGCAGAAGAACATCGCTGGCGCATTTCGGAAAAGACATTGTTTCTGACGGCCTCCATCGGAGGCAGCATTGGCGTACTGCTGGGTATGTCGATTTTCAGGCATAAAACCAAGCACCGGAAATTCACTCTTGGGATTCCGTTTATCCTTTCCGTTCAGATCCTTTTGTTTGTCCTTTTTCTCCGGGGATTATCGTGATGCAGCTTTATTGACATGTATTTGAAAATGCAGTACGGTAATCCTGTTCTAACAAAAATATACTTTGTACATATAGGAGGCACTTTATGCATTCAGACACAGCTTACGGCATCTTTTTCGGAGCACTTGGCGCGTTTTTCTTTGTAATTCTATTCGCCGCCATTCTTTTCGGTATTGTGTTTTATATATTGCAAGCCATCGGCCTATACCGGATTGCACAGAGAAAAGGAATTGACCACGCGTGGCTGGCATGGATTCCCTTTGCGCAGACCTACCTATATGCTGAGGTCATCGGCAAAGAAATTATGATCGGTACAGTTAAAATTCCCCGATTTCCATGGGCATACATTGCCATTACATATGGTGCCTCCCTTATCGCAGGAATTTTAAACGTTATTCCTTTTTTCGGGCAAATACTTGTGACCTTATTAGGGCCGGCAATCTATGTAGTCAGTATTTATGTCATGTATCGGTTCTTTAAACTTTTTGAAGGGGAAAATGCCGTTATTTATACCGTTATTTGCGCGATATTTCCCTTTATAATGCCGATTATGATTCTTGTTCTGTGCGACAAGCCTTTTGCAGCTGATGCAGTTGTGATGAAACAAGTATAAAATAGAATCAGGTCCGCAATTATTGCTGCACATGCATGACCTGCATAATAAAAAGGAGGATTTAAAATGACGAAGATTATTATGGGAATCAAGCTCAATCAGAGAAACGAGACCGCCGCGGCATTGCAGGACATTCTGACACGCCATGGCTGTATGATCAACACCCGACTTGGGTTTCACGAAGTATCGGATGTTACCTGTAGTGAACAGGGCTATATTCTTCTTGAATTTGCCGCAAATTCCGAAGACGAAATACTGGAAATGAAGAAAGAAATTGAGGCGCTGGGAGAACTGACCGTTAAGATGATGGAACTCTGAGTACTTTACGAATTCTGATTTACCGGTAATGTATTTTGATCTGACGCGGGACGGGCAGACACAAGCTCTGTTTCCCCGTGCAGGTTTTGCTGGCCTTTTTCAAGCGCTATGCACATAATCTGATGGGTGCGGTCACGCATATCATCAATTTGTTTTGCTTCGGAAAGCGTCGCATCTGCATATACAGGCGGACAGATTACAACAGAAAAAAGAGATTTCCTGCGAATGATACGACGAAGTCCGGTTGAGGCACGTTGGACTAACACGACAGGTACCACAGGAACACCCGCATCAACTGCCATATGGAATGCGCCTTTTTTGAATGGACGCAGCCCGGTATAGTACTGCCAGAGAGACCCTTCCGGATAGAAATGGACTTTCCCGCCTTCTTTGAGCTGCTGTATCGTATTGTCGAAAAATCCCCGCAGGGCATGTGTGGATGTGGGAATCGGTACGACTCCCACCCATTTAATAAGCCACCTGACGACCGGCAGCTTGAAGTTGCCCTCAATACTCGTAAAGATCATCCGCTTCGGGGTGAGTGCCACGGCTATCATGGTGGAGTCGATGTTGTGGATATGGTTGCTTACTGTAATTGCGCCCGCTTTTATATCCCTTAAGTTTTTATGTCCCTCGATACGAAGGCCATACGCTGCATAATCGACGACGGCAGACAATCCGATTGCCCATATATATGTCCATGTATACCAGCCGCGGAAAAACAGGCGTTTCTTCTTGTATGGATGGTCAACATCGATGCTTGACGGAAAAACAGCCCAATTCCTTCTGAAAATCTGCCTGCTTTTGTCAGAATAGGTTACCATGTCGTCTGCAATTGCCTGGGCATATGCAGCTTCTACTTTTGGAACGGAAGCGGCATCATCGAATTCTTTTTCGTCAATCATATGCAATTTTGCAGAGTAGCCATATTTCGTGAGGTCGTCAAAGATCTCCTGCGAATGGCATATAATGTTCTTGCATTTTTTGTATAAGCTGAACCGGAGGAGACGGTACAAAAGTCCGGAGGCCGCAGTGCACCAGCCTATGCCGGCAATATTCAAAAATCCGCGCGCATTTGTACCAAAGGAAGCGACAACAGGCACAGAAAAACGCCTTGCCAAAAATTCGGATTTTTTCTCAAGAGGAAAAGGCAGCATAAGATGAATCAGATCAGCACCTTTAAATGCCTCAATAAGAACATCTTCATCCGGCTTGCCATACGAAATACCCTGCCACCTTCCCATGAAGGAAAAGTAGGGAAGCCAAAGCTTTCTGACCCGGAAAGTATCGGTGGATTTGCCGCACGCAACAACGCGGACTTCGTGCCCTGCATCTGTGAGAAGCTTGTGCAGCTTGACAGCGGCAAGGGGAACGCCTCGTTTAGCACCAACAAATGTATCGACCACAATTACAATAATCATGCGGGCCCCTTTGCCTCCCCGGAAATTTTTCAGTCAATAAAACAGTTTACACATAAATGACCGAACTTAATTATAGTACCCAAAGCTCACATTGTCAGTCAAAAGTTAAAAATGTATCATCCCTTACACAAGAAGTTTAGTTTGTTCGTAATGGCAAAATCACTGTTACAAACCAACACGGCTTTCTTTCCTGTAGTAAACAAGGGACAGGTTTTCATATATGAAATTTTTTTCGCCAGTCAGCTTATATCCCGCCTTTTCGTAACACCGGCGATTCATTGACAAGTCTTCAGGACAATCCAGTTCCCGGAATTTCGCATCACAATGATAATTTTCAACCATTTCCATAATTGATTCTGGCAAGCATTTTTTCAAGAGATTCATTGTATGGGCTTTCCAAATCATGATATCGTTCATAGTGTTTTTGGAAACATGTTCTCTGCAAAGTCAACATATTCCGAGCGTCCGCAGGACGCCATGCAGGGAAGGAAGGATGCTTTTCGAGTAGATTCCGCAGGATTGCGCAGCAATCCGAGGACTGACCGAGCGAGAAAAGCATCCTCCCTTCCCCGACTGACCGAGCGAGAAAAGCATCCTCCCTTCCCCGACTGACCGAGCGAGAAAAGGATCCTTCCTTCCCCCTTTATACAAGCCGCCGCGCCCATTTGTATTTGCTGACACGCCATATGCTGACCGCAGCTTTGAAAAGCTCTTCCAGGCATGTCATGGCAAAAACCTGCCGGAACGGCAGATGCAGCAGCATTCCGGCTCCCATAGTAAGAGGTACTCCGAGTCCCCAAAGAGATCCGATATCGATCGCCGCAGCGGCAACGGTGTCGCCGCCGGCACGCAGGATACCATTCATGTTGGTGAAATTGATACCTTTGGCCCAGATCACGAAGGAGGTTAAAAGAAGAGCCTGCCCGGCATAGTCAAGTGCTTCGGCGGTGAGATTCGGGAATGGCATCAGCAGCAGCCCGCGTCCAAAGAAGAGGACGGGACAGAGAACAATTCCGGAAAGGAACATCAGGCGCAGAAGCCGCCAGGAGTAATTTTTGGCCTTTTCAATTTCGGAAGCGCCCAATAGATGCCCAATCAGAATTCCGCCGGCGCTTCCGACAGCAACGAAGAATATGTTCATAACCTCACCGACGGTTGCAAAGACGTTGAAAGCAGCAATCGCTGCAGTTCCCATGTATGAGAATGTAATACTGTAAAGGAGCACACCCAACGACCAAAGCTGGTCTTTCGTCAGGATCGGTGCAACAATTTTGATGAATTTCCGGGAAAAGACTTTGTCGAGCGGCACAAAATCGCTTTTTCGAAGTGAAATAGGTGCCTGCGCTTTACGTGCAAGCATGACCATGATGCCGATATCAACGACACTTGCGATGACTGTGGCCAGGGCTGCACCCCTTTCTTCCATCCGTGGAAAGCCAAAATATCCATATACCATGATGATATCGAGTACGATGTTGGTGAACACGGAAGAAATAGAGGCAATCATCGGAATGCGGGTGCTGCCGGTTGCCTTTAGAATACTCGAAAGCATAGCCGAAAAGACCTGCAGAAGAAATGCGTAACCAGCGATCTGAAGATAATTCCGGCCGATTTCGATCACTCTTGGATCTTTTGCAAGAATGTGCATCGCGGGATATCCGAAAAAGACGGCAATTACGAAAAACAGGAAAGCAATTATTCCGCCGAAAAGCATAGAACCGGTGAACGCACGCCGGACTCCTCCTGTATCCTGATTTTTGCCCCAGAACTGCGCTGCAAAAACGGCTCCGCCGCTGGCAATTGCCGAGAAGGAACACCGCATCAGGAAGGATATCTGATTTGCCTGGCCAACACCAGCAATATAGGCATCACCGAGGCTGCTGACAATAATCGTATCAATGATGAAAAGGGAAGACATCAGCAGCTGCTGGACTGCCATCGGAGCTGCCAGTTTTACCAGCTTGCTGTAGAATTCCGGGTCGCGCCGCATACGAAGAACACGAAGAAATGAATATGTCATATATATACCTTTAACCCGCTTTGACTGCGGGACTTCCTTTTCTTTCAGGGGACATAAAAAATCCCTGAAGACTTTTTTGCCTTCAGGGACACCAAATTTCATAGATGAAGGAATTAATTCATCATCACTGTGAAAATGGGCGAGAGGCATAGACTGCATGATCAAATTGAATAACATCACGATTAACAACTGCTGTATATTTCATATCCTCTCACCTCCTTTTTTGTTTTTTTATGATAAATCCGACAGCCATTCATTGACAAGCAAATTGCCTTCTGAAATGCCATTTGCGGCCGTATACAGTGCGTTTACCGTTTCAATTCCTGCTATACTGATAATTATTGTTATATTTCCAATTCTGAAATTCGATAAATGCATCAGGGAGACATGTATGGATATGGAGCAGAACAACACAAATGATTTATCTGATTTGCAGAAAAACCTGATGGAGATGCTGCAGAAAGAGGGGGCTCTCAAGATCGGCTTCGGCGATCTGACCGGCATTCCGGCGGAACAGCGAAGCGGTATGCCGCGGGGGATTTCCATTGCGGTACCACTTGATCTTGCGGCGGTTAATAAGCTCGGCGCCGGTATGACATATGCATATTATGCGGAATACAGCCGTTCCAATACACTACTGGACAAGCTGGCCGCCCTTGCGGCGGATTATTTACAAATTCATGGGTATGCCGCCATTCCGATGTCCGTGAAATCTGTGGAACAGACTTTCAGGGGACATTCTTCCATACTTCCCCATAAGACCGTGGCAACGCGGGCCGGCATGGGATGGATCGGCAAAAATGCACTTCTGATTACAAAAGAAAGGGGAAGTGCGGTGAGGATAACGTCGGTTCTTACCGATGCATTGTTTCCCTGTGCAGAACCTGTTAATGAGTCATCCTGCGGTTCGTGCGACATGTGTGTCCGCAACTGCCCGGGGCAGGCGCCGCTGGGCCCGGCATGGACAGTAAATTCCAGGAGGGAGGATTTCCTCGACGTACTGGCATGCCGGAAAACCTGCGTGGAAAGAACGTGGACTGTCGCGCCCGGAATGAGTATGTGCAGCCTTTGCGTACTTGTTTGTCCGTGGACTCGAAAAGCGATCGAAGAAAGTGGTCTTTCCTACGGGTTTCCTGCAGTCGAAATAGCGCAGAAAAGTGATCTGGAAGAGATTCTGGCACTTCAGAAGCTTGCCTTTTTCAGCGAAGCAGAGCGATGTAACGACTGCACGATCAAGCCCCTGACGCAGACGATAGAAGACCTGACGGATGAATATGCCGATCCCCGCCGGTCCGTGGTCTTCCTGAAAATTGTTCAGGACCGGCGTATTATCGGCTCTGTCCGGGCTTATGAAAAGGACGGGACCTGCTATATCGGCAGTTTGACTGTCCATCCGGATTATCAGAAAAAAGGCCTCGGCAAACGCCTTATGAAAGCGGTTGAAACGTGTTTTAACGGTGCCCGGTTTGAACTTTTTACAGGAGCAAAAAGCGCGGATAACATCCGTTTCTATGAAGGGATTGGTTATCATATATATGAAACACGGGAAACATGCGGTAAGTTTACATTCGTCTATCTGGAAAAATGCTGATTTCCTTTCTTTTGTTTTTTGCTTCACAGGAGTTTGCGTGTTGTTAACTGAATTTTCGTTGAAACACGAGGGTTTTCCCGTTATAATAAAACCGCTTGATTTTGCGACATGATCGTAAATCAACATATTTTTCTGTCATCCTGGCCTATTTGGGCTATAAAATACAAGGAGTGTGAATATCATGGCAATGGTTACCAAAAAAAATGTAGAAGATTTGAAGGTCTCCGGTAAGCGGGTTATCGTACGTGTTGATTTTAATGTTCCGCTTGACAAAAAAACAGGCGCAATCACGGATGACAAGCGTATCCAGGGTGCTCTTCCTACAATTAAGTATCTGATTAAGAATCATGCAAAGGTAATTCTGGTTTCCCATCTTGGCCGTCCGAAGAACGGTCCTGAAGCAGCTTTTTCCATGAAGCCTGCTGCTGACCGTCTTGCGGAACTTCTTGGACAGCCTGTTGTACTTGCTGCCGATGTTATCGGTGATGATGCCAAGGCAAAGGCCGCAGCTCTTAAAGACGGCGAAGTCATGATGCTTGAGAATGTCCGTTTTCATAAGGAAGAGACCAAAAACGATCCTGCTTTTGCAGCTTCCCTGGCTTCCCTTGCTGATCTTTATGTTAATGATGCTTTCGGTACGGCACACCGCGCCCATGCATCGACCGCAGGTCTTGCAAATTTCCTGCCGTCCGCTGCCGGTTACCTGATCCAGAAAGAGCTTGATTTCCTCGGCGGTGCCCTCACAAATCCGGCACGTCCGTTTGTTGCCATCTTAGGCGGTGCCAAGGTTTCCGACAAAATCGGAGTAATTGAGAACCTTATCGAAAAGGCCGACACCATTATTATCGGCGGCGGCATGGCATATACTTTCTTTGCTGCACAGGGATTCCCTATCGGCACATCACTTTGTGAGACCGATAAGATTGACCTTGCCAAGTCTCTTATGGAAAAAGCAGCCGAGAAGGGCGTTAAATTCCTTCTGCCTCTTGATAATGTGGTTGCGGACAAATTTGCTGCTGATGCCAACACACAGGTTGTTGACGACGAAAAATTTCCGGATGGCTGGATGGGCCTTGATATCGGTCCGAAGACCATCGCACTTTTCTCCGATGCGATTTCCAGTGCAAAGACCGTGGTATGGAACGGTCCTATGGGCGTATTCGAATTTGATAAATTTGCTGAAGGAACCCGTGCCGTTGCCAAAGCAATCGCCGATTCTTCCGCCATCTCGATCATCGGAGGCGGCGATTCTGCTGCTGCCGTTGAGAAGCTCGGGTTTGCCGATCAGGTCACACATATTTCCACAGGCGGCGGCGCATCCCTTGAATTCCTTGAGGGTAAAGTTCTCCCCGGTATTGACGGACTTCAGGATAAGGTTGCCTGCCGTACTTTTGCAGCCGGTAACTGGAAGATGAATGCCGGTACTCCCGATGAGGCGACCAAGCTGATCTCCGCACTGATTCCCCTTGTTAAGGATGCCAACTCCAGGATCGCCCTCGGTGTTCCTTTCCTTGCTATCCCGGCTGCCCTTGAAGCAGCTGCTTATACCAATGTTAAGATCGCTGCCCAGAACTGCCACTTTAACGAGAAGGGTGCATACACAGGAGAAATTTCTCCTGTATGGCTTGCCAAGCTCGGCGTAACCTACGTAATTCTCGGACATTCCGAGCGCCGTGAATATTTTGCAGAGACCGACGAGACCGTCAATAAAAAGACAAAGGCTGCCCTTGCATGGGGCCTCAAGCCGATCGTCTGCTGCGGCGAGTCGCTCGCACAGCGCGAGTCCGGCGTGACATTTGACTGGATCAAAGGCCAGATTGTCGGTGCATTCAAGGATATCCCGGCTGAGAAGCTCTGCCATATCACGATCGCTTACGAGCCAATCTGGGCTATCGGCACAGGCAAAGTCGCATCTGATGAGCAGGCTGAAGAAGTCTGCGCCTTCATCCGCGGAGTTGTTGCCGAGCTTTACACAGCAGAGGAAGCGGCTGAAATGACAATTCAGTACGGCGGATCGGTAAGCCCGACATCCGCAGCAGGTCTTTTCGCGATGCCCAACATCAACGGCGGCCTGGTCGGCGGTGCTTCCCTGAAGGCTCCTGACTTCGCAGCTATCTGCAACGCCTGATTATCAGGTATTTTCATTTGACTGACTCGGCGCTTCGAAAGGATTTGTGAGGGGAAATCCCTTTGCACTTCTGCCCGAAGCGCCGATTTGCATCATCCGACATCTGCAGGATGTGTCTTTGTACATAATTTGCATGTAATGAAAGGGGAAAATTATGCCGTTGTATTATTTAGGGTATGGATGGCCGCTTGCAATATTGGCACTCGTTTTTTCACTGGCTGCCAGCGCATGGACCAAATCAACATTCAAACGTTACAGCAAAGTGAAATCCAGCCGCAATATGACCGGCCGGGATGTCGCCGAACGGATCCTTACGTCCAACCAGCTGTCCGGCAAATTCGGGTATGGATATTCCGTTAAAATTGAGAAGATCGCCGGTTCCCTGACCGACAATTATTCACCTAAAGATAAAGTGCTGCACCTGTCCGAGAGTGTGTACGACAGCACATCTGTCGCTGCGATCGGTGTGGCTGCCCATGAGTGCGGACATGCCATCCAGGACGCGAGCGGTTTTATTCCCAATAAGATCCGCGGATTCCTGGTGCCGGTTGCCAATATCGGATCGCAGTTCGGTCCGTGGGTCGCGATCATAGGCATCCTGATAACAAACCGGCTGCCGACGACGACTTTCGGTGATATTCTCTTTAACATAGGTATTTTGTTTTTCTTTTTTGCAGTAATATTTTATCTTGTTACACTGCCTGTGGAGATCAACGCCAGCCATCGCGCACTCAAAATCCTGAAGGAAGACAACATACTGACGGACAGCGAACTGGCAGGAGCCAGGAGTGTGCTGACAGCCGCCGCGATGACCTATGTCGCTGCTGCCGCTGCCGCTGTAATTACACTGATCCGGCTGCTTGGGATGCGAAGCAGAAGATAGGGAAGTACAAACAGGCCGGAACGAATACAAATAATCCTTTAATCAAACCAGCCGTCCTACAGAAGTACAAACCTCTGCAGGACGGCTTTTTTATACCATCGTCGAAACTGAGGACCCTTTTGATCTATATATTTATTTTGAGCCTGACCTGCTTGCTGAATTACAGGGCAGAGGCATTCAGATTGAAGTAACATGAATTTTTTCGCTGTTCCTGCAAAAGAAAGGCAGGAACTTTCAGGCTTCACTGCAGGTTTGAGCCCCGGTCAGAACACCATCTGCACCATAAACATATAGCAGACTGTTCCGACGCCGATGCTTACAAGATAGTTTCTTTTCCAGATATGAAGTGCAGCGACAATGGCGATGCCTATAAACTGCGGTGCATAGCCCGGCAGGGAGGTAAACTGTACTGTCTTGAGGCAATATATGATGAGCACGGCGATTACGGCCGTGGGCAGGATTTTGCCGATATATAATACCAGCGGATGAGGCTGCTGTGTCCTGCCGAACAGCGCAAACGGAAAAAGCCTTGTCAGGAATGTGCAGACGGCAACGGTCAGTACAATACCGGCATCATATGCAAAATTCATTTTAACGCGCCCTCCTTAGCCTGGACGATATTCTTACTTCCAAGAATAATGACAATGGAGGCAATCAATGCGGGCAGGATGAAGCTGCCCGCCCCGAATATCAGCAGGGCGGCCGTACCGCATAGAAGCCCCGCAATGGCCGGGATATGAGTCCTTACAGACATCCATTGTTCAATGAAGATGACAACAAAGAGTGCAGTCATGGCAAATTCGATTCCGGTTGTGTCAAATGTTATGAATTGCCCTAAGAGCGAACCGGTCACAGAGCCGGCAATCCAGTATATATGGTTAAAGAGGGCGATTCCGAAGGTTACTTTGTTTTCATCTAACTCTTCGGGTATTTTTGTTGAGCAGAGAAGGGAATATGTCTCGTCCGTCAGCGAAAAAATCATATAGGGATAGAGCTTTCCCATGCCTTTGAATTTTTTGATAAAGGACAGCCCGTAGAAAATATGCCTGCAGTTAATTGATAAAGTCATAAATATAACGGTGAAAAGATTTATGCCGCTTCCCAGGAAAGGAACAAGTACGAACTGCATCGAACCGGCATACACAAAGGTACTTATCAGCAGGGCCCATACGACATTATAATCTGCGCGCTGAAGCAAAAGCCCGAAAGCAATGCCGAGAAACAGAAAGGCAAAGAGTACGGGAAGCGTTCTCACAAAGACAAATCGAATGTGTTTCATCATTTCTGAGTTACCTCCTCCGGGCCGGCGGCAGTTCTGTCGCTGATCAATGTCTTTTCTCCTGCCTGTCAGGACCGTATCTCTTTACTTAGCCCTTTTAGAACGATATAATACAACAAAGTGAGTATTATAATGCGCTTAAGTGCGATATAATAATATAATCTGTACGATATATTGTCAATAGGGAGGCGAAAATTTATGGATACGATGAATCAAACCGTTGCTGTCAACATTAAGAGCCTTCGCGAAAAGAATAAGCTGAGCATGGAAGAATTGTCAAAAGTCAGCGGTGTAAGTAAAAGTATGCTCGCGCAAATCGAGCGGGGTGAAGGCAATCCGACAATCTCAACTTTGTGGAAAATCGCAAACGGGATGAAAGTGTCGTTCGACGCCCTCACCATCCGTCCGAAGAATGACTTTGAAGTCATAAGGACAGCGGATATAGAACCGATCATGGAAGATAACGGGAGAGTCAGGAACTTTTCGATTTTCCCGGATGATGAGAACCGCAAATTTGCTGTCTATTATGTAGAGATAGAGAAGGGCGCTTATTGGAGCTCCGAACCGCATCTTCGGGGAACCTGCGAGTTTGTTACCATCATATGCGGCCAGCTTACCATCCGTTCGGCCGATGATGAACACACAGTTAAAGAAGGCGAGAGCATCCGTTTCAAATCAGATGTAACCCACTCCTATCACAATTCCGGAGAGGGAGTCGCCCGGGTCCATATGATCCTGTATAACGCCTGAACGCAGGCGCATTTTTGATAGCAGGGGAATCCCTCCTGCGGGGGAAGGCTGCCCGCATAAAGCTGCCCGTGTAATAAAAAAGAGGTGCATGCGGCACCTCTTTTTCGGAAGGGAAAAAACGTATCCTCAGATCTTTTTTACAAGACCAGTCAGAACTTTACCGGGACCCAGTTCAATAAATTCGTCGTACCCGTCAAGGCGCATACGGCGAATTTCGTCTGTGAATCGTACGGGGGAGACCATATGGGTTTCAAGGTAGGCCGGGATATCAGCATCAGCGGGAACCCGGGATGCCGAGGCGTTGGAATACAGTGCAGCCGCTGATGGGGCAAAGGCAAGGGTGTGTGCGAATTCCCTGAGCGAGGCGGCGGCTTCGGCCATGAACGGGCAGTGGAATGCGCCGTTGACGGCAAGCTTCATTGCACGGCGGGCTCCAAGGGCGAGCAGTTCCGAGGCAGCTTTTTCTGAAGCGGCTTCGGTGCCGGCAATCACAAGCTGTCCGGGGCAATTATAGTTGACCGGGTAGACGTCTTTGATTTTTGACAGGCATGACTCGACCTGCTCATCCGATAATCCGAGGATGGCATACATGGCGCCGGGGTTTTTGTCAGAAGCGACCTGCATCAGGCGGGCCCGTTCGTTGACAAGAAGAAGAAGTTCGGAATAGCCAATGACGCCGGCTGCAAAAAGTGCGGTGTATTCACCGAGTGAAAACCCTGCGAGACCGATAGATACTGTATCGGGAGTTGCTTCCGTCCCTGATGGTGCGGGCGCGGCCGGCTCTTCGGCACGTTCTCTTTCAAGACAGGCAATGCTGTGAACAATAATTGCCAGCTGGGTGTAGCGGGTCAGGGAAAGCTGTTCTTCAGTGAGATGCAGCAGGTCAACTCCCGTTACATCGAGAGCTTCCTTATATAAGGAAAGGGAGGCCGGAAAAGCGGCCGTAATATCAACGGACATCCGCAGGGTCTGTGCTCCCTGGCCGGGGAATAGATATGCCTTCATGATTTATTAACCTCCGAATAGTTGACGCAATGCTATTGCCGGTAGTACAATGGCAATAACCTTTGATTATCAAAATACTTGATTTTCAAAATAAAAGCAAGCAGTATGGGCATTTTCACCCGATAAACTGCAATTTGGAGGCATTTATTGTGATTCAATCCTATAAAATACTGGGTACCGGTTCCTACCTTCCTGATTTAGTGGTCGATAATGCCCGCTTTTCTGAAATTGTAGAGACGAATGACGAATGGATTTCGTCACGTACAGGAATCAGAAGCAGGCACTTGAGTGCCGGTGAAGCTACTTGGGAGATGGGTGTCAAAGCAGCCGGAAAGGCCATGGAAATGGCAGGCCTTGCTGCGGAGAAACTGGATCTTATTATCGTATCTTCCGTTACCCCGGATTATTCCTCTCCGAACATGTCCTGCATTATTCAGGCCGAATTGGGTGCGGTTAACGCATTCTGCTTTGATGTAAACGCGGCATGTACCGGATTCATACAGGCTTTTGATATTGCAATACGCTATCTGGCGACATCAGATATGCATAATGTCCTGATTGTATCGACGGAAAGCCTTTCGAAGCTTACGGATTATACGGACCGGAGAAGCTGCGTACTCTTTGGCGACGGAGCCGGTGCAATCGTTCTTTCAAGTGCTGATTCCGGTTCCGGGGAGGCTCTTCCCGGGGAAGTATATGAGTGCTTTATCGGAGCGGACGGCACGATGGGACAGGCTATTGTCGGGAAGGCTTTTGACCCGGCCCGCCATCCATTCATTCCGGCCGATGCCCCTGAAATAAAAGACCGTTTTGATCATACCGGAGGAATTTTCCTTGAAATGCAGGGACAGCTTGTATACCGGTTTGCGACGACGATGATGCCGTTTGCAATCGAACGCGTACTTGAAAAATCCGGCATCAGCATTGATTCGATCGATTTTATCGTACCGCATCAGGCAAATGACAGGATTCTGCAGTCGGCAGCCAAAAGGCTTGGCGTACCGAGTGAAAAAATGATTTCACACCTAGCGGATATTGGAAATACTTCATCGGCATCCATTCCGATATGCCTGGACAGGGAAGTGCGCGCCGGCCGGATCAAAAGGGGACAGACGCTGGTCCTTACGGGTTTCGGCGGCGGCCTGACATACGGTGCCTTATTATGCAAATTCTGATTTCCAGGTAAACACAAAATTTCGTAAACTTTATATTCACAGGAGGATTGATCTATATGAACACAAGGGTAACAAGTATTTTAGGAACGAAGTATCCGATTATTCAGGGCGGTATGGCCTGGGTTGCCGACGCATATCTTGCGGCGGCTGTTTCCAACGGAGGCGGACTTGGACTGATTGCAGCCGGATCAATGAACGGAGAACTGCTCCGTAAAGAGATTCAGCTCGCAAGGACACTTACCGACAAGCCTTTCGGCGTCAACATCATGCTGATGAACCCCTGTGCGGCGGAGCTTGCCCAGGTAGTTATTGACGAGAAGGTTGCCGTCGTTACTACGGGCGCCGGTTCACCCGGCAAATATGTCGAAGCCTGGAAGGCTGCGGGCATAAAAGTCATTCCGGTTGTTGCTTCGACGGGCCTTGCACGCCGGATGGAAAGCCTTGGCGTCGATGCGGTTGTCGCTGAAGGCAGCGAAGCCGGCGGACATATTGGTGAAATTACTACGATGGCCCTGATTCCCCAGGTTGTTGACTCAGTCAGTATTCCGGTTATTGCCGCCGGCGGCATCGCAGACGGACGCGGTATCGCAGCAGCGAGTATGCTCGGCGCAAGCGGCGTACAGGTAGGCACCCGGTTTTTAACATCGACAGAATGTACGATTCATGATAATTATAAGAACCTTGTTATAAAGAGCCGCGATATTGACTCACGTGTCACAGGCAGAAGCGGCGGGCACCCGGTGCGCTGCATCAAAAATTCCCTGGTGCTGGATCTTATTGAATTGGAGAAAAAGGGAGCTACCTTTGAAGAGATGGAAGCCATTATGGTTGGTTCCCTCAGAAAAGCAGTAAAGGACGGCGACCTGAAACAGGGCTCCTTCATGGCCGGACAGATTGCCGGCATGGTCTCCAAAATCCAGCCCGCCAAAGAAATTATTGAAGAAATGTTTGCAGAATACGAGGAAATCGTTAAAAAGGGAGGCTCAATCTGATGGTAAAGAATGAGAATACCGCACGGACAGGTCCGGAGATCATTCCGGCTGCAATCATTACGGGGGCTTCACGCGGAATCGGTGCGGCGATCGCAGAGCTTTTTGCCGAAAAAGGCTACGACCTGGTTCTTGTGTACCGTTCCGGGAAAGAAGCGGCCGATGCTGTCAAAGCCCGGTGCGAGGAGATTCGTCCCGGCATCCGCGTGATTACTGCGGCAGCCGATGTTTCAATGGAAGATGATTGCCTGCATGTTTTCCAGGCGGCAAAAGATGCATTCGGACGTGTCGATGTCCTTGTAAATAATGCCGGACAGACCAAAGACGGCCTCGCAATGCGAATGACCCTTGATCAGTTCACCAGTGTGATCGACATCAATCTTACAAGTGCTTTTATGCTTTCCAAGCTGTGCCTACCCCTTATGAGCCGTCAGAGAAAAGGAAGAATTATCAATATGTCTTCGATCGCCGGTGTGTACGGGAATGCGGGGCAGTCCAATTACTCGGCATCAAAGGCCGGCATGATCGGACTTACCAAAAGTCTTGCCAAAGAAATGGGCAGCCGCAATATCACAGTCAACGCTGTTGCCCCGGGCTTTATTGAGACCGACATGACAGCATCGCTGTCTGAGGATCTGAAAAAAGCCGCGATAGATAAAATCCCGCTCGGGAGACTCGGCAAGGCGAAGGATGTTGCTTCGGTCGTAGCTTTTCTGGCATCCGATGAAGCGTCCTATATAACCGGACAGGTACTGGAAGTCTCAGGCGGACTGGTGTTATAAAGAATATTTTCGACATACCCAAAGGGATATCGAGGAGGATGAATATGAGTACAGACAACGGCAAAAAAATCTCTTACACTGACCGGGAGGGACACCCCCGCGTAGTTATTACCGGTACGGGTGTTATTTCACCGGTCGGTAAGGACACGGACTCTTTTTGGGAATCACTTGTAGAAGGGCGCCACGGAATTTCCGCGCTGACCCTTTTTGATCCTGCCGAGTACAAAGTGAAACTGGCCGCAGAGGTAAAGGACTTCGATCCCATGCTGTATATGGACAGGAAGGAAGCGCGCCGTATGGACCGCTACTGCCAGTTTGCCGTTGCAGCTTCCAAAGAAGCCGTCGAGTCATCCGGAATTGTTTTTGCCGATATGGACCCGTTTGATGTCGGCGTTATTATCGGATCCGGCGTCGGCGGACTCAATACCATGCAGAACCAGTATGAAGAACTTCTTCTGAAAGGCGGTCCAGACAGGGTTTCCCCGCTGTTTATCCCGATGATGATCAGCAATATGGCCGCCGGTAAAGTGTCGATGAACTATGGATTAAAGGGTGCGAATTTCTGTGTTACAACAGCCTGCGCATCCGGTTCCCATGCAATCGGCGAGGCTTTTCGCCTGATAAAGCACGGATACCTGAAAGCCGCGATTGCAGGAGGTGCGGAAGCACCTATTACACCGATTGCGCTTGGAGGCTTTTCCAATATGAAGGCCTTAAACCTGACGGATGATCCGGACCGTGCATCCCTGCCGTTTGACCTTGACCGCGGAGGATTCGTCATCGCAGAAGGTGCAGGCATCGTGATTCTGGAGACACTGGAAGGCGCAGCCGCACGCGGCGCCGTTATTCTGGCAGAGGTTGCGGGATACGGGGCGACAGCAGATGCATACCATATCACAAGCCCTGATCCGGAAGGCACAGGCGCTGCCCAGGCGATGCGCCTTGCGATGAAAGAGGGCGGCATCAGGCCGGAAGAAGTCTCCTATATCAATGCCCACGGGACGGGTACGGATTTGAATGATAAATACGAGACGCTTGCCATTAAAGCGGCTCTCGGGGATGCAGCCTATAAAACCGCCATCAGTTCCACTAAATCGGTAACCGGGCATCTTCTCGGGGCAGCAGGCGGCATCGAGGCGATTGCCTGTGCGCTTGCGATACGGGACGGAATCATTCCGCCGACAATCGGACTTACAACACCGGATCCCCAATGTGATCTTGACTACACACCGGGCAAAGCAAGAAAGGCTAAGATAACCGCCGCTCTTTCCAACTCACTCGGGTTCGGCGGCCAGAATGCATCACTCCTTTTAAGAAAAGTGGAGGAATAAAAAATGTCACCGGATACAAAAAACAGCGTGGATTTAAAAAACAACGCGGATACAAAAAACAATGAAGTGAAGCCGGCCAATGAGTCATCCCTTTATGAGACGGGTCTCAGCTTCTGCCAGATAAAGGAGCTTATGGCTCATATGAAAAAGGAAGGGGTCACGAGTTTTCAGATGGGTGAAGGTAAAAACAGCCTGTCGCTGATGCGTGACAAAGAAGTGGTCTATCTTTCCGGTTCATCTGATATACACATGCCTTTTCCGGGAATTGCCGGACAGGAAAACTATCCGGCAGCTGCCGCGGAATCAGCCAAAGAGGATGATGTCCCGCAGGGATACATTGTAACCTCACCGGTTGTCGGCGTGTTCTATGACTCGCCGGCACCTGACCAGGAACCATATGTTTCGCTCGGCTCTTATGTAAAAAAGGGCGATGTTCTCTGTATTATCGAAGCTATGAAGCTGATGAACGAAGTCAACAGCCCTGTTTCCGGACGCATTACAGAGATTCTTGTCAAAAAAGCCAGCCGTGTCGAATATGGGCACAAGCTGTTTATAATTGATCCGGGCCAGGCCGGGGAGGCTACAAATGAGTGAAAAAATTATTCCGGAACCGGATACAACAGATATTTCTCTGCATGTTTCCATGGAAAATCAAAGTGCAGCCGCAGTTCCCCTGATGGACAGGGAAGCGATCATGAAGATCATCCCCCACAGGGATCCGTTTCTTCTGGTGGATGAAGTTCTTGAGATGACGGAGGAATCCATCGTTGCCCGGAAATTCGTAAGCGGGGACGAGTATTTTTTTGCGGGACATTTTCCGGGAATGCCGATTATGCCGGGTGTGCTGATTGTAGAATCAATTGCGCAGGCCGGAGCGATCGTTGCCCTGTCCAAAGAAGAGAACAAAGGGAAAATTGCCGTCTTTGCAGGAATTGACAAGGTCCGCATCCGCAAAAGCGTTTTTCCCGGTGATACACTTCGCCTGGAAGTGAAGCTGACCAAAAAGCGCGGCCCGATCGGATTCGGCGAGGGTAAAGCCTTCGTAGACGGTAAGCTCTGTGTAAGCGGCGAAATTATGTTTGCGATCGTCAACAAGGAATAAGCCAAATAAGAGGAGATGTCTATGTTTCGTAAAGTCTTGATTGCCAACAGGGGAGAGATCGCAGTGACGGTCATTCGCGCCTGCCGGGAAATGGGCATCCAAACGGTGGCGGTGTGCTCGGAAGTCGACAAAAACTCGCTTCATGCGCAGCTTGCCGACGAATGCGTATGCATCGGACCGGACGCATCCAAGGACAGCTACCTGAATATGCAGGCGATTTTATCCGCCTGCCTGACAACCGGCGCGGAAGCAATTCATCCGGGGTTTGGATTTCTTTCAGAGAACCCTGTGTTTGCGCGGCTTTGCCAGAAATGCAGCATAAAATTCATCGGACCGACAGCCCACCTTATGGAACAGATGGGTAATAAGGCCAACGCCAGGAAAACAGCAGAACAGGCCGGTATTCCCATCATTCCGGGTTCTGCGGGAGCACTTTGCGACATTGCGGAGGCAAAATCGGAAGCTGCAAGAATCGGCTATCCCGTACTGGTGAAAGCTTCCTCCGGCGGAGGCGGGCGCGGTATGCGTGTCGCCAATAACGAAGAAGAGCTTCCCGGCGCTTATCAAATGGCAAAAGCGGAGGCAAAGGCATGTTTCGGCGATGACGAAGTCTATATGGAGAAGCTTGTGCTGCAGCCGCGCCATATTGAAATTCAGCTTCTTTGTGATGAATACGGCCATGTCGTCCATCTCGGCGACCGTGACTGCTCGGTCCAGAGAAGAAACCAGAAGATTATTGAAGAGGCCTCATCGCCTTTCATGACGGAAGAACTCCGCATGCAGATGGGGGACGCAGCGGTAAGCCTTGCAAGACGGATCGGTTATACGGGCGTCGGAACGATCGAATTCCTCGTTGATGCCGAGCGCCGCTTTTATTTTATGGAGATGAATACCCGTATACAGGTTGAACACCCGATCAGCGAGGCGATCACCCAGGTCAACATTGTCCAGGAACAGATCCGCGTTGCTGCGGGAGAACTCTTACGTTACTCACAAAGGGACATTGTTTTTCGCGGCCACGCCATTGAATGCCGCATCAATGCAGAAGACCCGGAACATGATTTCAGGCCGTGTCCCGGAACGATTCGGACACTTCATCTGCCCGGCGGGCAGGGCGTGCGGATTGACAGTGCGATATATCAGGGTTATACAATTCCGCCGGATTATGATTCGCTTCTGGCCAAAGTCATTGTATGGGCACCGAACAGGGACGAGGCAATTGTCCGGATGAGAAGGACCCTGATGGAGTTCCTGATCGTCGGCGTCAAAACAAACATCGATTTCCACCTGGCAATTCTGCGCGAGCCGGATTTCCTCCGCGGAAACTATGACAACACATACCTGGCCCGGAAAAAGGATGAACTTCTTCCTTCCCCGTCAGCGCAAGCCACATAAGGAGCGTCAGTATGGACGATACTTTTTCACAAATGAGAGCCCGCCTTGATGCGGACAATAAATATCTCAAAGATCAGGAGACTGCTGAGAAGACGAGTACCGCAGCAGATGCCGGCCAGGCGGGCATCAAGGACCGTTTCAGTTATCTTATGCCGATCCCGGACGATATGTGGCTTCGCTGCCCGTCCTGCCAGGGCGTCATGCTCCGGGAAGATTTTGAGGAGAACCAAAGCGTATGCCTGCACTGCGGTCACTGTTTCCGGGTAAACGCCAGGGAACGCATCGCAATGACGGTGGATGAGGGATCTTTTGAAGAGCTGTGGGAAACCCTTTTCGGCAAAGACCCGATTTCGTTTCCGCGCTACGAACACCGTCTCAGTAAGCTTCGCGAAAAAACAGGGATGACAGAGGCCGTGATTGTCGGTAAAGCCGCAATCGGCGGTTTTGCATGTATGATCGGTGCGATGGATTCGAACTTCCTGATGGGATCGATGGGATCGGCCGTCGGCGAAAAGATCACGAGACTTTTTGAAGAAGCCACAAAGGCTAAGCTGCCGGTCGTTCTGTTTTCAGCATCCGGCGGAGCACGTATGCAGGAGGGGATCGTATCCCTGATGCAGATGGCTAAGACCGCGGCAGCCGTTGAACGGCATCACCGGGCGGGACTTCTGTACCTTTCGATCATGACGGATCCCACAACCGGAGGCGTCACGGCAAGCTTTGCATCTCTCGGCGACATCATTCTCACAGAGCCCGGCACACTGATCGGTTTTGCCGGACGGCGTGTCATCGAGGGGACGATCGCACAGGCCCTGCCGGAGGATTTCCAGCGCGCAGAATTCATACTTAAACACGGCTTCATTGATATGATTATTCCCAGACGCGAGATGAAATCACATCTTGCCGGGCTTATTGCACTTCATTTGAAGCATGCACCCGGAAATAACGGAACACAGGCAGGATCGGACACTATCCTCCCGCCGCTTCCGGTACACCGCAGCAAGGGGTCCGAATGCCTGACCATTATTCGCAACCGCGAAAGACCTACGCTGATGGACTATCTGCCGATGATTTTCACGGATATCCACGAAACGCACGGCGACCGCGCATTCGGGGATGACACGGCGATGTTCACGGGAATAGGAAGACTGGACGGATCCCCTGTTACTATTATCGGCCACAGGAAAGGCAAAGGCCTTCTGGAAAACCAGGCATGCAATTTCGGCATGCCGCATCCGGAGGGGTACCGGAAAGCACTTCGCGCCATGAAACAGGCCGAAAAATTCGGACGGCCCGTAATTACTTTTGTTGATACGCCCGGTGCATACTGCGGTGTTGCCGCGGAAGAACGCGGACAGGGAGAGGCAATTGCCAGGAACCTTCTGGAAATGATGCCCCTTACCGTACCGGTTATAAGTATTGTTATCGGAGAAGGCGGCAGCGGGGGTGCTCTCGGCATTGCGGTCTGCGACGAACTGGCGATGACGTCCAATGCGATCTACTCGGTCATTTCCCCGAGGGGATTTGCATCCCTGGTGTGGAAAGATCCGACCCGTGAAAATGAAGCGGCGGACACCGCCCACATTACGGCCTATGATTTGAAGGAAATGAATATCTGCAATGTTATTCTTGCTGAACCACAGAGCGGAGCCCATGCGGATCCGCAGGAGATGGCACTGACTTTGAAGATATATCTGACGGAAGCGGCAGAACGGCTCAGAGGAGCATTTGCAGCAGATCCGGACGCGGCGATGGAGGCACGGTACCAGAGGTTCAGGCAAATTGGCGATTGCAGCTGATTGATTATATGGTAGGATGAGAAAAAGGATTATTCAAAAAGGATTCCATGCATGATTTTCCGCAAAACACCGGGGAATCCCGGTGGACCCTGATGTGAAACTCTTTTCTTAGGAGGACATCATGTTTTCGCACCTTCTGCCCTATCTTCGTCCTTACCGGAGACACTTTATCATCGGGCCTTCATTTAAACTGCTGGAAGCAATTCTGGAGTTGACTCTGCCCGTTATGATGGCAAACATCATTGACCTGGGGATTACCCGCCATGATCAGACGTACATTATTCATACGGGAATCCGTATGTTTTTCATAATCCTCGTCGGTTTTGCAAGTGCCATTATATGCCAGTACAGTGCTTCGGTGGCATCCCAGGGCTTTGGAACGCGCATTCGGAGCGCACTCTTTTCACATATTAATTATCTTTCGATGGCTGACGTGGATGCCCTTGGGACAGATACACTGACAACACGCGTTACTAATGATATTAACCAATTGCAAATAGCTGTTGCGATGACAGTCCGCCTGATATTCCGTGCGCCGTTTGTCAGCATCGGGTGTATTGCTGCGGCTATGATTATTGATCTTCCCCTGTCCATTGTAATCTGGGTCGGAGTGATTTCATTTGCTGCGGTATTGGCAGCTATTATGCTTGCCGCCTTCCCCCTTTATACCGGCGTTCAGAACAGGCTTGATGATGTAGGCGGAATCGTGCGTGAAAATTTCTCGGGAGTACGTGTGATCCGTGCATTTGCGCGGGCTTCCGTTGAAATCGAGCGCTTTGCGGTAAAGGTCGATGCCCATGCCCGAAGTGTGATTCGTGTCACCCGTATAGCTTCGTTGATGAATCCTATGACCGCCCTGATTATGAACCTGGTGATCTGTGCGATTCTATGGTTTGGCGGGCTGCGTGTGAATGCGGGGGCCATGACGACCGGCAAGGTAATTGCCTTCATAAATTATATTGCACAGATTCTTGTGGCGCTGATAGCCGTGGCGAATCTTGTCGTGATTTTTACCAAGGCATCCGCTTCCCTGCGCCGCGTTGATGAAGTTTTTAACGTGACTTCGTCCGTTCAGGCAAAAGACGCTGATCAATCAGTAACGGCAGGGAGGGTATCCTGGACGGACAGGCAAACTCCTGCAGGAATTCCATTAGACCTGCATGCTGATACGCAGGACATACAAACCGGTATTCCGGCAGTTTCATTTTCGCATGTTGATTTTTCTTATGTCGATAATCCGGAGGCCGATCCAGAGAAAAACGCCCTGACAGATATCAGTTTCTCCGTTCCGCGGGGAAGTGTCCTGGGCATTATCGGAGGTACCGGATCCGGCAAAACGACAATCCTTTCGTTGATTGCGCGTTTTTACGATGTACAGGCAGGAAGTGTGCGGCTGTTTGAAAAAGAGGTAAAGGACCTTACTCCGGAAGCAGTCCGTCAAAACATGGGCTGTGTGTTCCAGGAATCGAGGCTTTTCGCGGGAACCGTTGCAGAGAATCTCCGCTGGGGCGATCCGGAGGCATCGGATGAAGTACTGACCCGGGCCTGCGTTTATGCCCAGGCCGACCGCTTCATTGACAGGATGCCGGAAAAATACCGGACATGGATTGAACGCGGCGGTCAGAATCTCTCGGGCGGACAGAAGCAGCGCCTGACCATTGCCCGCGCGCTTGTCCGTAATCCTTCGATACTCCTTCTGGATGATGCATCGTCAGCCCTTGATTATTCGACGGAGGCAAAATTCCGCGAAGCGCTGTCGGAAATCCGGATGAATACGGGAATGACCGTCATCATTGTTTCCCAGCGCATCGCTTCGATTCGCGGGGCGGATCAGATCCTGGTCCTGGAAGACGGACGGCAAATGGGTCTCGGTACACATGATACGCTGATGTCCGCCTGCGGGCAGTACCGGTCCATCGCCTTGTCACAGCTGTCACAACAGGAGGTGATGTAAGATGCCGCAGGCTTCTTCGATACTTCCCGGAATGAGGAACCTGGCGCCGGACGGGCAGAGCCTGGGGCAGGCCCCGGTCAAACCCTCCTTGAAAATTCTCATGAGAATCTTAGGATACGCCGGACGGCAGAGGGGAAAGATTGTCTTAGTGATCCTCTTTTCTGTTCTCGGCTGTTCGCTCGACATTGTTGCGCCGTTTTTTATGGGGCGGGCGATAGATTTTATGATCGGGAAAGGACAGGCAGACCTGCCGGCGATCCTTTCGATTGTCATTATGCTCCTGTGCTTTTATCTGTTCAGTGCTGTTTTCTCCTGGCTGATGAATTATATGTCCAATATTGTCGCGGCACAGACGGCGGCACAGATTCGAAAAGACGGTTTTGCACGGATAAGCAGGATGCCGCTTTCCTTTTTTGACCGCACTTCACACGGCGATGTGCAGTCGCGCTTTGTCAATGATGTCGATGCAATTTCCGACGGGCTTCTGCAAGGTATGGTGCAGCTCTTTTCCGGCACCGTAACGGTCGCGGGGACACTGGCTTTTATGTTTGTTATGAGCTGGAGGATGACGCTGATTGTGCTTCCGGCGGCCATACTTACCTTTTGGCTGGCATCCCGGATTGCAAAACTGACCGGCAGATATTTTCGCAGCCAGCAGAAATATATCGGTGAGATCAACGGTGTAGTCGAGGAAATTTTCTCCGGCCAGCGCGAAGTCAAGGCATTCGGGCATCAGGGCGCTGCGCAGAAGATTTTTGACGGAATCAACCGGAAATTATACGTGGTGGGGCAGAAGGCGCAGTTTGCGTCCTCGCTTCCGAACCCGTCGACGCGTTTTGTTAATTATGCGGCATATATCCTGATCGGGGTCTTCGGTTGGCTGGTTGGCGGATTATCGATCGGGCAAATCTCGAGTTTTCTTACATACTGGACGCAGTTTTCACGGCCGCTCAATGATTTGACAAACATTACTTCCCAGATAATGGCGGCTTTTGCCTCGGCACAGCGGGTTTTTGAGATGATTGACCTTCCGGAGGAGGCACCTGATCCGGCAGATGCAAAAGAACTGGATCCCCGGAAAGTAAGGGGAAAAGTGGAATTTTCACATGTGTTTTTTTCATACCGCAAGGCAAGCCCGCTGATCCAGGACCTGTCGATCAGGGTGGAGCCCGGACAGAGGATTGCCATAGTCGGGCCGACCGGAGCCGGCAAAACAACCATAATAAATCTTCTGATGCGGTTTTACGAACCGCAGGAGGGTGTCATCCTTGTGGATGGAGTGGATACACAGCATATAACAAGGCAAAGCCTGCGCAGATCGTTCGGAATGGTCCTTCAGGACACCTGGCTTTTTGCAGGAACGGTGCATGATAACCTTGCGTACGGCCGGCCCTCGGCTACTCAGGAGGAAATCACGGCGGCTGCCAGGGCGGTGCATGCACATGGATTCATCAAAAGACTGCCTGACGGGTATGACACAGTGATCCCGGAAGACGGCGGAAGCCTCTCACAAGGGCAGAAACAGCTTCTGACAATAGCCCGTGCCCTGATCACGGATCCGCCCATGCTGATTCTCGATGAGGCAACCAGCTCGGTCGATACTGTGACGGAACTTCGCATACAGGAGGCTTTTGCACTCCTGATGAAAGGCAGGACAAGCTTCGTAATCGCTCATCGACTTTCAACAATTAAAGAATCGGACTTGATTCTTGTACTAAAAGGTGGTCAAATCATAGAACAGGGTACACACACTGCACTTCTTGAGGCGAAAGGTTTTTATTTTACTCTGTATAACAGCCAGTTCGCCCGATAACAGGGCCGGGCGACTTAAAATCCGGTATGATATTTGGTTTATTGCCGCAAGGAGGAATGAATATGGAAAAGAAGATTGCCGTTCTATCAGATGCGACAGGTGCGCCTACGACACTGATCCAGGCAGAATCAGTCATCGTATACGCCAGGAGAGAGAATGGATGGCAGGAGATTTCGAATTTCTCATGCATGGATTTTGCAGCCGGGACACAGCAGGACCTGCGTATCCTTTGTGATGCTATCGCAGATGAAATAGGCGAAGTGAAAGTTATTCTGGGATCCGATATATCGGGTGCCCCGTACTCGGCCTTAAACCGGGTCGGCTTTCTGATCTGCGAGTCGGAGGCGATAAGCGATGAATTCCTGGACGATCTCTTTGATGAACTTGAGGCGGATGAAGAATAAATCCGGCCGGGAATGATACACGGACAAAAACAACTGACAGATGTAGCCATAACATTTTTTGATGGGGGGAACTATGACAGAATTACTCGCTTTGCTGCATATTACCATGTGGCAGGGAGTTATTATATTTGTTGCTGCTTTACTGATAGGAATAGGAAAAACAGGGATCAGTGCTGCCGTTCTTCTGGCAGTTCCGCTTCTTGCGACGGAATTCGGTGCCAAGGAGTCGACGGCAATTATGCTGATGCTTTTTCTCCTCGGTGATCTGCTTGCCGTAAAAGCATATCGTGAATTTGTAAACACAAAAGAGATTTTCCGGCTGCTGCCGTCTTCTGTTCTGGGGTTATTGATAGGAGCCATTCTGGGAAACTTAATTGATGAACATACCTTCAAGATCATAATTGCCGTTATTATTCTTCTGTGCATTGGGACAATGTTCTATCTGGGAAGGAAAGGGTCTGAGTCTGAAATACCGCATTCGATTTGGTTTATCATTATCATTGGCATTCTGTGTGGATTCAGCAGCATGATCGGGAATGCGGCCGGTCCGATATTTGCCATTTACTTATTGGCTATGGGATTTGAAAAAAAATACTATCTTGGCACAACGGCATGGTTCTTCTTTGCAATCAACCTGATTAAGCTTCCGATACAAATATTTGCCTGGAATAATATTACAAAACAGACGATTGGAATAGCACTGATTGCGCTTCCTTTCCTGTTTCTGGGAACAGTCATCGGTATTAAGATCGTGAAGGTTCTCAATGAAAAAGCATTCCGGAACGTTATTGTTGTAATGACTGTCTTAGCGGCGGTCAGGCTGCTGTTTTGAAGGTATTTTTTATCATTCACTGATCAGGAAATTTGCGCTGTATTTGTGCACTGTGCAGCAATCTTTTGATGATGCATCAGCAAAGTGCATAAATTTTGTTGCAAATAGTGCAACTTTTTCCGTTAATGTGTTGACATGCTTGTTCAAACAACGGAATATGTAAAGTAGAATGTTTATCTCTTTCTTCAGATGATTTTTCGAGGGGGAAAACCGAAACCACCAGGAGATTTACCGGGACAATTAATGTTTGCGCAGGGGAGGATCACAAACAAATGAACATGTGGAAAATTCTTGATATTGAGAAGACCAAAGACAGCAGTTCGATTGAGCGGGCATATACGACTATGCGGGTTACCGTTAACGCACAAGAGGCCAAGATGCTGTCTACTGCCTATGAGTTTGCATTAAGACTTGCCAAAATCAAAAACAGTCCGGATTCTTTCAAAGAAGAAATGCTTATCGAGATGTCATATAGCCGTTACTGGAAACTGGCCGCCGCAAAAGCATCACAAGATCGGGCTGGTCCTGCAGCGGACATCACCGGCAGCTCCGCTTCTACTCAATTACAGGGGGCAGTGCTTCCGCAAACGACAGTTTACAACGATTTTCTGGGACAGATGCAAAGAATCTGTGATGATTTTTTTATAAGAAGAGATGTTGCCAATTGGCAGAATCTGCTTCATAAGGATTCTTTCTGGAGTACCAATAAAATGGGTCTCGAGCCATTTATCAAGGATTTCCTGTTGAAGAACCGCAATATTCCATCAGATATCTGGAATATGTTTGACAACGAATATCAATGGACGACAAAAATCGACGGATTAATTGAATCAAACCAGCCCTTTGCCAGATGTCTGCTGAGTGAGACGTGTCCTCGTTGGAAGCTCGACTATTCATTTGTCAGTAAGGGTGCTTCCTTCGATTATGAAAATTATTTCAAATATCGCAAATTTACCAGGGAAGCCGCCCTTGAGAATGATTTGGAGCGGGTAAAAGAGTTTTTTGACAAGGCAATCGACGTATATACGAACGATACTGTTCTATATGAAATTGTTGCTGTTTTTTATTCCACACAGACGCCGTTTTACAAATACGGGAAATATGGTCCTGAGTTCCTGCACTCACTCAACAAACTGATTAAGCTCCATTATGATGACAGCAGGTTTGTTCGTGAACGCGCCGAGTATTACACAAGTTGTGAATACTTTGATGAGGCAAGGGATGATTATGATCTTGCGATGAAGCATAACCCTGAAGATTTGAAGATTCCTTATATGATAGCGGAAACATTCAGGATGCAGAGTCTTTCCGGGGAAGCAAAATCATACCTCAAATATATCAAGAAAATTTATCAGAAAACGCAGTCGGGTCTTGAAAAACAGATGAGTACGACAGATGACCGTGATAAGGTTTCTGCCATTATCGATTCAAATGATGCAGTCCTCGGGTTGGTTTTCGACAGATTGAAATAGTAGGGCTCTGCAGCTGACGGGTTTCTGTCCGGGAATCAGAACAGCTTGCCGATTTCATCCATCCTGGATTTAGCCTGGTCGAATCCGTGCTGATAGTTCGCACGGAGTTGATCGAGGCTTTTTTCCATGCTGTTAAGTTTGTAGGCAGGACGGATAATAACTGCTTTTTTGTCTGCTTCCAGTTGGTCACAGAAGTCTTCTGTTTCGTTGTAGCGGATGTGCCGTGTCTTTAAAACATCGACAAGCTTAGGGTATTTTTTACCAAGGAAGCGAATAGCCAGATCGTACTCCCTGGCATATTCCTTGCGGAAACCGTCAGGCTGGGTGAGGACAATCAGGTTGAAGTCATTACCGTCTAAGATCGACTGGCGGATCGGAATGGAATCGGCCAGACCTCCGTCAAAATATTCTTCCCCCTTCCATTTAATCGGCGGGAAGGCAAGCGGAAGGGCGCAGGTCGCACGCAGGATCTGACATTTGGCATCCATTTCCCGGCAGTTTAAGTATTCAGCCTCACCGGTACGTGCATTGGTTACGCCGGCAAGGGCCGTTCCTTCGTACGCGTGAAAAGTGTCCCAGTCGAACGGGACCAGATGATTGGGGACCTCATCAAATATAAAATCCAGGCCAAAGAGACTTCTGCTCCGTAAAAAATTGCGTCTGCTTATGTATCGGCTGTCATGCCTGTATGTGAGGAGGACTTCAAGATTTCGCCCCGGCTGCCGGGACAAATAGGAAATTCCGTTGCTGATTCCGGCGGATACTCCAATGCAGTACGGAAACATAATGTTGTCGTCCAGGAGTGCATCCATAACACCGGCGCTGAAAATACCCCGAAAAGATCCGCCTTCCAATACAAGTCCAGGCATATATTGTCTCCTTCTTTTACAATCCGAAAGCTATTTTGTCAATGGATTTTCAATATCGTATATCAGGTATATTATAAAGTAATAAGAAAAGAAATCCAAGGCGTTACAGGATCGATCCGTTACAACGGAACCGGAGATCCCGTAAAGAGGGTAACGATCATCAGAATTGCCGACGGCAAATATACATATTTTGATTCCATTGATAAAATTGCACCGTAAACCATTGACATTATTAAATTTTACTCGTACTATCCACTCTGTGTGTTTATAATTTAGTTACAGGCATGCATATAATTTAACTACAGAAAGGTTGTGATGTTAGGGTTGGAGAAAAAGCTGACATTATACGGCTTTAACAACCTCACAAAAACACTTAGCTTCAACATCTATGATGTTTGCTATGCAAAAAGTGAGAGAGAACAAAGAGACTATATTGCATATGTAGACGAGCAGTACAATTCTGAGCGTCTGACAAAGATCTTGTGTGAAGTTACGAGCATGATCGGAGCACATGTCCTTAATATTTCCAAACAGGATTATGATCCGCAGGGTGCAAGTGTGACGCTTCTGGTAACAGAAGAAGCGATGTCCGATGAGCTTATCGACGGTTCCTGCAACAGGGGCACCGGTTTCGGCCGCATACCCAAGGAATCTATCGCAGGGCACCTCGACAAGAGCCACCTGACGGTACATACATATCCTGAATATCACCCTGATAATTCCATCGCAACTTTTCGCGTGGATATAGATGTATCAACATGCGGTAAGATTTCTCCGCTGAATACGCTTGATTACCTTATCAGTAGTTTTGATTCCGACATAATGACCATCGACTATCGTGTGCGCGGGTTCACGCGTGACCTGAACGGCAAGAAGCTGTTCATCGACCACGATATTACGTCGATTCAGGATTATATAGATGACAAGACGCTGGAGACATATGACGCCATTGACGTCAATGTGTACCAGTGCAACATTTTCCATACCAAAATGCTTATTAAAGAACTCGAACTGCAGAATTACCTTTTCAATAAAGATGTCCGTGAACTGCCTCCCAAGCAGAGGCTGTCCATTTCAAACAGCCTGCGCCGTGAAATGATCGAGATCTTCAGCGGAATGAACGTCTACTGATCTGCCCCGATTTTACTGATCCGCTATAAGGAGTCGAAACATGTGTGCTTTTTCTTCCGGGACGAGCGGACTTTCGCAGGAAAGTGCGCCGATCTATGAGGCTTTACAAGAGTACAAATCCATGAGGGTGGTTTCTTTTGACGTTCCCGGACATAAACAGGGGCGCGGAAATCCCGAGCTTACCGAGTTTCTCGGGAAGGCCTGCCTTTCCGTGGATGTTAATTCCATGAAGCTTCTCGATAACCTTTCCCACCCTGTGTCGGTTATCCGTGACGCGGAAGAACTTGCCGCGCAGGCATTTGGCGCGGCATACGCTTTTTTTATCGTCAACGGTACGACGGCGGCGGTTCAGGCGATGATCCTTTCGGTCTGCCATCCGGGAGACGAAATTATCCTTCCGAGAAATGTCCATAGAAGCGCTATTGCAGCGCTGGTCCTTTGCGGAGCCGTACCGGTTTATGTCAATCCGGGCGTCGATAAAGAGTTGGGCATCCCGCTCGGCATGGCACTGGCCGATGTGGAAGAAGCAATACTGACACACCCCAGGGCAAAAGCTGTGCTTGTCAACAACCCGACATACTATGGTGTATGCTCGAATCTGCCTGCAATCGTAACCCTTGCGCACAGGCACGGCATGAAAGTGCTGGCTGACGAAGCACACGGGACCCATTTTTCTTTCAGCGGCAAACTGCCTGTCTCCGCCATGGCCTCCGGAGCGGATCTCGCTTCGGTCAGCATGCACAAGACCGGCGGATCGCTGACGCAGAGCTCATTTCTTCTTGCAGGCAAGGGCGAAAGGGAAGGGTATCTCCGGCAGATCCTTAATCTGACCCAGACGACCAGTGCATCCTATCTTCTGATGTCTTCGCTTGATCTTTCCAGAAGAAACCTTGCCCTGCACGGCACAGGAATTTTTGACGAAGTCATACGCCTTGCGCAGTACGCACGGGATGAAATCAATCAAATAGGCGGTTATTATGCTTTTTCCAAAGAACGTATCAACGGTGATACGATTTTTGATTTTGATACGACCAAACTCTCCGTCTTCACCCGGGCGATCGGCCTGACCGGTGTCGAGGTCTATGACCTGCTCCGCGACGAATACGGTATACAGATCGAGTTCGGCGACTTAGGGAATATCCTTGCCGTCATTTCCGTCGGAGACCGCGAGAGGGAGATCGAGCGCCTCGTCAGCGCCCTATCCGAAATCAAGAGGCGATATTCCAAGGATCCCGCGGGGCTCCTTGACCACGAATATATTCATCCAAGGGTTATCCTGACTCCACAGAAAGCTTTCTATGCCGCCAAAACATCCCTGCCGCTTATGTCCTGCGTCGGACGTATCTGCGGCGAATCCGTCATGTGTTATCCGCCGGGCATCCCGATTGTAGCCCCGGGTGAAATCATCACGCAGGAAATCGTCGATTACATTGTATATGCCAAGGCAAAAGGCAGTTCCATGACCGGCACGGAAGATATCGAAGTCAATGAGATCTGCGTTGTAGACGAGTAGGAGGATCACATAATGGAAATATGGTTCACGGAAGAACATACGCCCGACGTCCGTTTTTCAATCAAGATAGAAAAGACCCTTCATACCGAGCAGAGTGAATTCCAGAGGATCGACGTGTTCGAATCCAAAGAATTCGGACGCTGCCTGACTCTCGACGGCCTGATGATGGTCACGGAAAAAGATGAATTCATCTATCACGACATGATCGTACATGTCCCGATGGCTGTCAATCCCAACATCAGGAAAGTACTTGTAATCGGCGCCGGTGACGGCGGGACCGTAAGGGAACTTACACGTTATAAAGGAATAGAACACATCGATATGGTTGAGATCGACGAGCGTGTCGTAGATGTGTGCCGCGAATTTCTTCCGCAGCTTGCATGTAAATTTGACGATCCACGTGTGGCACTTCATTTTGAGGACGGCCTGCGCTTCATCCGGGCACGTGACAACGAATATGACCTGATTATTGTCGATTCTACCGATCCGTTCGGCCCGGGCGAGGGACTTTTTACCAAGGAATTCTACGGTAACTGTTATAAGGCTTTAAACGACACCGGTATTCTGGTCAACCAGCACGAGAGTCCCTACTATGAAAAAGATGCGGAAGCGATGAAACGGGCACACAAGCGGATTGTCGAGTTCTTCCCGGTCTGTGAAGTCTACCAGGCTCATATTCCGACCTATCCGTCGGGACATTGGCTGTTCGGATTCGCTTCCAAGACATTTGATCCGGTGGCCGACCTGGATGCCGATGCGTGGAATGCGCTGGGACTCAAGACACGCTACTACAATACCCGGCTCCATATCGGATCGTTTGCACTGCCGAACTATGTAATAGATTTATTGAATGCATAAGGCAGCTTTTTAACGATAATACTGTTTGGAAATCTGTTAAGCATTCATTCATATTTCTGACATGAAACTGCAATGTAAATCACACTGTTTTGCCTCTAAAAATCTATTGATAATCACCCGTTTCGGGAACACAATGGTGTCATAAGAACTCAAGGAGATGAATCATATGATTGGCACTGTATTAGGCAGAATGATTACCTATCTCGGATCAGATGCAGTAAGAATAAATCACGCAATGAAAGTATATAGCTTCTCCTGTGCACTATGGGATGAAGAAGCAAAAGATAAGGGGATTTTGAGTACGGACGTAAGAAGAGAGACACTTTTACTGGCTGCCATTCTTCACGACATCGGTATTCACGAGGCTGTACGGAAATACGATTCAAACGACGGAAGATATCAGGAAATGGAAGGTCCTTCGGTTGCGGAGGAAATCCTCGAGAGCTGCGGAGCAGACCCGAGGCTCAGCGCCCGTGTATGTTATCTGGTCGGACATCACCACTCCTATCATTTAATAGACGATCTCGATTTCCAGATTCTGGTCGAGGCAGAGGAAATTGTTAACCTGGAAGAGGATCATGCAGATATCCAGGCAATTTTTGCGGCGCGCCAGATCAGCATGAAGTCAGCCGGTGCCAGGAAGCTTCTGGACAGCTATCTTCTGGGTGCGTCTAATGAGGCCGCAGCCATGCTCTGCTGCGCAGCAAGGTAGTTAGGAAGTCTATCGGCGCAAAAAGGATCAACAACGCCTGTACTAAACGACTTTCAAATATCCTGTTAATATATGATATAATGCAGTAAATGGAGAGGATTTCTTTGTTTGAGTATTTCATTACCGGACTTTGGACGCTTGTAAACATTGCTGTTCTAATAGCAGTGATTATTGTTGTTATTAGTCTGTGCAAATATTTAGGCAAGTCTGACAAACCGAAAAAAGAATCAGACGCTAAACCTCATAGCTTAAGTCCCAGGGTGTAAGGCAGGACTTTTATATTTTCAATTTAATGTTATTTTGAGAGATCCAAACAGAAAATGTTTGGATCTCTTTTTGCGGCTGCAAACAAATTTCTTTTGCCATATTCGTTCAGCTTTTTCTCATATGGAATTCAATTTCCAAGATACATACATAACGAAACGGGATTATCTACATATCATCTTCACATCCTGCAGGTATAGTCACCTCAGATGAAATGAGCCGGCTGCGTGTAAATCCAGTGCTTGTGCTCCCCGTAATCACCGCCGGTTCCTGGCTCAGGGACAATAATTACTTTTATGGAGGTCTCTACTATGTTATCAGACAGCAAATTCGGGAAATGGTTCACTGGTTTTGGAATCGTCCTGGCGGCAGTAATTGGTGTGACTGTTCTAGTCGGAGGACTTGTCCTGGCCGGAATAACTTTGTCAAAATCAGTCAGTCCGCAGACAACGGTCTCAACGACACAGATTTCGGGCAACAGCGGTATAAAAACTGCAGCAGGCACGGCGGCAGCTTCCGCATCGACTGCTCCCGCATCAGCTGCGGCAGTCAGTCCGTCGGCAGCCGAAGCAGGAAAATCGGCTGCGGCAGCGGGTCAATCTGCCGGAAATAACATTCAGTACATCAAATCTACCATGACCTCCGGCGGATATCCAAGTATTACCGTAAAAGCAGGAATCCCTGTCGAGTGGACAATTCATGCAAACAAGGGTTCTATTAACGGCTGCAACAACGTTATGGAACTCACTGATTTCGGTCTTGAAGTGCAGCTCAAGGAAGGCGACAACCTTATCAAGTTTACACCGGACAAAACCGGAAAGATCCAATATTCCTGTTGGATGGGTATGACGTACGGACTGATTACTGTAGAATAAACATGGAACACCGGATCAATGGGATGCGGCTGTTCTTTGACAGATGCGAATGATATCATGAATGTGATTTGCAATAGCTTTATCAAACTGCCGAACACGAGGAATAACTGTGATACAGGGAAAAACCATTCTTGTTGTCGATGATGAAGTCAAAATCGTCGAAGTGATAAAGTCGTATCTGGAAAATGCCGGGTACCAGGCAGCGTGCGCCTATAACGGTGCACAGGCGCTTGGGCTTTTCGACTCATGTGCGCCGGCTCTTGTGATCCTCGACCTGATGCTCCCGGACATGAGCGGCGAAGATATCTGCCGCACCATCCGCAAGAAATCCAGAACCCCGATTATCATGCTCACGGCAAAAGTTGAAGAGGGCAGCATTATTAACGGCCTTGCGCTCGGAGCCGACGACTATATCACCAAGCCCTTCAGCCCGCGGCAGCTCATGGCCCGCGTGGAAGCTGTCCTGCGACGGACAATTGATGAGCCGGTACCGCTGGCAAGTGAATTCTCCTATAACAAAGGCGACCTGGTAATTGACGGACTGAGGCACGAAGTCCGCAAACAAGGTGTGGCCGTCCTTTTAACACCCAACGAATACAAAATATTGATGACAATGGCCAAATATCCGACACGTGCTTTTTCGAGGGACGAATTGATTACTTTTGCGCTTGGTGACGAGTTCAACGGATTTGACCGGGTTATCGACACACATATCAAGAACCTGCGGCAGAAGCTTGGGGACGACAGCAAATCGCCGAGGTATATCACTACCGTTCACGGTACAGGATACAAATTCGGCGGGGAGAAATAGATGACGGTCATGAAAAAATCGGGAAGCAAAACGCGTATAAAAGGAAAATACAGCCTGCAGTTCAAACTCACTGCGGCTTTTCTTGCGTTTACGCTGCTCCTGTTTTCCCTAATCGGCCTTTTTGTTAATTTTGTTCTTGAAAAGCGGTTTGAAAACTACGTGATAGACAAGATTGCACAAAAAAACAGCTCTATCGTCTCGACCCTGGAAATGCGGTATACGCAGTGGGGCGGAAAGTGGGATGCAGACGGCCTTGAGAACATCGGTGTAAGTGCACTCGGCGACAGCCTTATGCTGCACATTTCCGATTCGGACGGCGTGGTTCTATGGGATGCGATGACTCACAACAGCGGTATGTGCGCCTCTATGCTGCAGAACCTTGCTGCAAACATGCAGGGGTATAATTCCCGGTTCAGCGGAGGATATGAAGAGAAACCATTTCCTCTTACCGTCGGTCAAAAAACAGTCGGCAATGTTACCATAGGGTATTACGGTCCTTATTATTACACGGACAGTGATATTAATTTCCTCAACAGCTTAAACCAGCTGCTTCTCCTGGGGACCTTTATTGCAGCTGCGATCTCTTTTGTTATTGGTGCGTTTTTGGCCAAACGCCTCTCGAGCCCGATTTCCAGAGTCATCCGGACGGCCGGACAGATTGCACAGGGCAAATATGATGACCGGATTCATGAGCAGTCCAGCACCAGGGAGATCGGGGAACTGACGGAAGCAATCAATACGCTGGCTGCGACTCTGTCCAAACAGGAGTCCCTTAGGAAACGTCTTACAGCAGATGTTGCACACGAACTGAGGACACCTACGGCCAATCTCCAGAGCCACATCGAGGCAATGATCGACGGAATCTGGACACCGGATGTTTCGCGCCTTGAGAGCTGCCACGAAGAGACTGTCCGGATTTCCAGGCTTGTCAGCGACCTTGAAAACCTTGCGCGCTTTGAAGCCGACAACCTGATTCTCAGGAAAGAGGATTTCGACCTTGTACAGCTGACCGGAAAGATTGAAAAAAGTTTTGAAGCAGATATTTCCGCCAGGAATATTCATGTTACGCAGACCCTTACGGTCCGCCGCATAAACGCGGACAAAGATAAAATGGAACAGGTTCTTGTCAATCTGATCTCGAATGCCCTGAAGTACACGCCGGAAGGCGGGTCCATTGAGATTGCCTCCGCAGAGACGCCGGAATCCGTTGTGATATCCGTAAAAGATTCCGGTATCGGCATCTCCGAAGAAGACCTGCCGTATATTTTCGAGCGGTTCTATCGCGCCGACAAATCCAGAAGCCGCGCAACCGGAGGCTCCGGTCTCGGACTGGCTATCGTCAAATTCCTTGTCGAGGCTCATGGAGGGACCGTAACGGTAGTAAGTAAGCGCGGCGCCGGCAGCGAGTTCACCGTAACTCTTCCAAAAGAACAGTTACTTTAAAATTTTATCTCTTGTTTCTACATAAAATCTCCACATTTGAAACGTAAAATCGTAAGTAACCAAGTACAATAGTGTGAAATCAAACAAGAAATGATGGGCATATGTACATCTGAATGTTTTTTATTTAACACTCTACATACTCTACAGGGGTATGGTACAGGAAGATAGTATTATAGGAGGGTCATTCAATATGCAGCAGAAAAGTTTGAATATTAACGGCATGACCTGCGCAGCCTGCGCACAGAGGATTGAAAAGATAACGGCAAAACTGCCGGGGGTCTCGGAGGTAAGTGTCAATTTTGCAGCTGAAAAGCTGACAATTGCCTTTGATGAGGAGAAAGTGTCCGTTCAGGAGATTCAGAATGCGGTGAGTAACGCCGGATATGAGCTGCTGCCCGAAGTCACTGAAAAGGAAATCACAATCCCGATCGGCGGAATGACCTGTGCGGCCTGTTCGCAGAGAATTGAAAAAGTGGTCGGAAAAATGGAGGGCGTCTCTGCGTCATCCGTCAATTTAGCGACGGAGAAGGCAACGATCCGGTATAACCCGTCCGTTGTCCGCATTTCGCAGATCAAGGCGGCGATTACCAGGCTCGGATACGTTCCCCTGGAAATTCAGAGCGCGAATGCCGTGGACGAAGATAAGCTGCGCAAACAAAAAGCAATCCGTACCCTTTGGACCAAATTCATTGTATCGGCCACTTTCAGTATTCCGCTCCTTTACCTGGCGATGGGTGCAATGATCTGGCAGCTGCGGCTTCCGATACCTTCATTTCTCAATCCCATGCAGTACCCCCTGACATATGCCCTGACCCAGATTGCACTGGTGATTCCGGTCATCATCGCGGGACACCGATTTTACATCGTAGGATTCAAGGCTATCTGGCAGAGGTCGCCGAATATGGATTCGCTGATTGCGATGGGCACATCGGCTGCCATACTCTACAGTCTGTTTTCAATCTATCAAATCACAACCGGAAATTTCGCTGCAGTCGACCATCTGTATTTTGAGACGGCGGGCGTCATTATCACACTGATTCTGCTTGGTAAATCCCTGGAAGCCGTATCAAAAGGCAAGACATCGGAAGCAATCAAAAAACTGATGGGACTGGCTCCCAAAACAGCCCTGGTGATCCAGGACGGCAAAGAAATTGTCATTTCCGTCGACGAAGTCGAAGTCGGTGATGTGATTATTGTCAAACCCGGCGAGAAAATTCCGGTTGACGGCGAGGTTGTGGATGGGCATACATCAATTGATGAGTCCATGCTGACCGGCGAAAGTATTCCCGTCGAGAAAAACACAGGGGATCCTGTCTATGCGGCAAGTATCAACGGCAACGGTTCGATCCGGTTCCGTGCGACCAAGGTCGGTGCCGACACCGCACTTGCGCAGATCATCAAGCTGGTCGAAGACGCGCAGGGTTCCAAGGCGCCCATTGCCCAGATGGCTGACATCGTGTCGGGATATTTTGTACCGATTGTATTCGGCATCGCAGTTCTATCCGCCCTGGCCTGGTTTATCAGCGGGCAGAGTGTCGTATTCTCACTTTCGATTTTCATCGCTGTACTTGTCATCGCATGCCCATGTGCACTTGGACTAGCCACACCCACCGCTATTATGGTGGGTACGGGAAAAGGCGCAGAATACGGCATCCTTATAAAGGGCGGCGAAGCGCTCGAAACAGCACATAAAATCAATACAATTGTTTTTGATAAAACCGGTACGATTACCGCAGGAAAACCGGAGGTAACTGATATCATTACTGCTCCCGGCATCAGCCGTGAGTCACTTCTGCAAATCGCAGCCTCTGCGGAAAAGGGATCCGAACATCCCCTCGGCGAATCAATCGTAAAAGGCGCGGCCAAAGAAAATCTTGAGCTGCTGCCTGTCGATTCATTCAATGCCATTCCCGGATACGGCATTGAAGTTGTCATCAACGGGTCGGACATTCTTCTTGGCAACAGAAAACTTATGGATGAGCGTAAAATTTCATTGTCTGCTTTTGAGGCTGATTCCGACCGGCTCGCAGAAGAAGGTAAGACACCTATGTATATCGCACAGGACGGCATATTTTCCGGCATTATTGCCGTAGCCGATGTTGTGAAAGAAAGCAGTGCCCGGGCAATTAAAAAACTGCATGAAATGGGTATTGAGGTAGCAATGATCACCGGAGACAACCAAAAAACAGCCGAAGCAATAGCAAGGCAAGTGGGAATTGACCGTGTCCTGGCGGAAGTCCTTCCGCAGGACAAAGCCTCCGAGGTGAAAAAACTGCAGGAAATGGGCCGCAAGGTGGCAATGGTCGGCGACGGAATCAATGACGCACCCGCCCTTGCCCAGGCGGATATCGGTATTGCGATCGGTTCAGGTACAGATGTCGCGATGGAATCGGCGGATATTGTGCTGATGCGAAGCGACCTGATGGAAGTCCCCACTGCCATCCAGCTCAGTAAAAGCACAATCCGAAATATCAAACAGAATCTCTTCTGGGCGTTCGGATACAATGTCCTCGGCATTCCGATCGCTGCGGGTATCCTCTACCTTTTTGGCGGACCCGTCCTGAATCCGATCTTTGCGGCCGCAGCCATGTCGCTTTCCTCCGTATCGGTGCTCTCCAATGCACTCCGGCTCAAGACCTTTAAGCCTTATCGCTGAACCGAAATGAACAACCGAAACGAACAACCGAAACGAACAACCGAAATGAACACGATTGAATAATACGAAGTCAGTACATAACAGGAAAATAAAATTATAAATTTATCAGGAGGAACGCGTCATGAAAACGAACTTAAAGAGATTATTAAAAAGAACCCTGGTTCTGGGAGCCCTGTCAGCAATCGCTTTACTTACATTCACAGCATGTGCCCAAACGGATGTCGTCGCCAGCGTATCAATTACTTCCTTTGACAAGGTCCTTAAATTATCCGATGTGACGACAGACGAAATGTATGGGGGATGGGCCCTGAGTGCCCCGGACAAGTCGGCGAGGTTCATCTTCAGCAGTGATTTTAAGGCATCTACCCCCCATGATGTCATGATAGAAACGGATGCACAGCCTTTTATCGACGCAGGACTTGATACATCCAAACTGCCTGCAGGGATGTTTGTCGACGGCAAAATCATGGTTGGGCAGGATCTGGGCGATACGGCATTTCCTGACAGCGCGAAGGCATCAGCTATTGCTTCATACGAGGAACTTGTCAAACTGAAGCGCAGTACAATCGGCTACCACGAGAAGCTCGACCATTACGGAATTGATCTCGGGAACGGCAACAAATTTGAATGGGCCAAGGATATGGGCAAAAACGACAAGGATATCGTATTCGTTCTCGACCCGAAAGTTTTCATTGATGCAGGTGTAGACCCGGCCAAAGTGAGCGGATGGGTATTTGCCAAGGTTGAGATGAAAGATGCCGCAGGAAAACCTGTCACACTCGATAAATTCCTGAAACCATTCAATCTTCAATAACAAAAAAACATTAAAGTAAGGGAGGTAATTCCGGATGGATGCCAAAAGTGAAAAAATCCGCGAATCATGCGCTTGTGATGAACGAAGCACAGCACGCACGCTCAAACTAAAGACCGATCTGTCTTCCCGTCTGAACCGGGTGGAAGGCCAGGTCCGCGGGATTAAAAGCATGATTGAAAAGGATGCATATTGCGATGATGTGCTGAATCAGCTTGCAGCTGCACAGTCCGCCCTCGAAGCTGTCAGCAAACTTCTTTTGAAAAACCACATCCAGGGATGTGTCGTCGAGAAAATCAAAAACGGCGATGAGGAAATTGTCGATGAACTCCTGATTACGATCGGGAAGATGCTGTAGGGTACGGTCCGGCAGATTTATATGTCAACTAAAAATGATTGAAGTGATTTTCACTTTGCCGCTTGACTAAGACAATTGATTCTAATAATATGGATCATGTTTGGCGAAATTGCGTGATCTTGCACAAAAATGGTTTCGATAAACAAAATAAACTTTACACCAAAAATAGGAAAGGAATCAAGCGATGCAAAGTTTAGCAAATGCAAGTCCGTTCGAAATCATTGCAATCTGGGTTGTCCTGTTTATTTCATTCATTGGCCTGGCTTATGCTTTTATCCTTAGACGACAAGTACTGAAAATGGACAAAGGTAGTCCGAAAATGCAGCAAATATGGGGGGCAATCAGCAAAGGGGCTAATGCTTACCTGAAAAGGCAGCTTAAGATCATCATTCCGCTGATTGGAGTACTAACCGTAATACTGTTCTTATCTGTATACATCGTTCCACCGAGCGAAGAAGCTTCACAGCGCTTCAGTTCATTGAATGCGGATCAGGTCAGGATCGTACTTGGTATTGGCCGCGCAATCGCATTTGTAATGGGTGCAGGCTTCTCTCTTATGGTCGGACAATTCGGTATGAGAATGGCCGTACACGCGAACGTCCGGGTAGCCGCCGCAGCCCGTACAAGTTTTGCTGATGCGCTTAAGATCGCATATCGTTCAGGAACGGTTACCGGAATGCTTACAGATGGTCTGGGGCTTCTCGGAGGAACGCTGATTTTTATCATTTTTGGTATTGCAGCACCGGATGCCCTTTTAGGATTTGGTTTTGGCGGTACCCTTCTGGCTCTGGTCATGAGAGTCGGCGGAGGTATATACACCAAAGCTGCCGACATTGGTGCAGATCTTGTTGGGAAAGTTGAAGAGGGAATTCCGGAGGATGACCCGCGAAATGCCGCTGTTATTGCCGATCTTGTCGGGGATAATGTAGGTGATTGTGCCGGTATGGCCGCCGATATCTTTGAGTCTTATGAAGTTACCATCGTATCAGGATTAATATTGGGACTAAGCCTTATGGGCGTGACCCACGAACTGAAATGGCTGATATTCCCGCTTCTGGTTCGCGGCATAGGTGTTATCTCCTCGATTATAGGTACGTACCTTGTAAAAGGGACTACCGATGCAATGGCTTCCATTAACAAGGGCTTTTATACATCCGCCGGTATTTGTCTCGTGTCTTTCGCCGTTCTGGCAGGGCTCTATATGCATGAATGGCGTGCTTTCTGCTCCGTCGGCGTAGGAATTCTGTTATCTTTGGTTATCAATGCGCTGACCGGTTACTTTACAGATACTAAATACAAACCGGTCAAAGACATTGCAGCTGCATCGCAGACCGGCTCTGCGACGTTAATCATCCGGGGCTTAGGTATCGGATTTGAATCTGCTGTATGGCAGGCCCTGATCATCGCGCTGACAATACTCGCAGCTGTATTCATTTATAACGGTCAGTCTGTAATACACGTCCTTTACGGCGTGGCAATGACCGGTATAGGAATGCTGACACTGACAGGCAATAACGTTGCTATGGATTCATTCGGACCTATTGCAGACAATGCCAACGGTATCGGTGAAATGGCAGGCCTTGATGCGGAAGCGCGCCGAACAATGGCCCATCTGGATGCAGTCGGCAATACTACCAAAGCGATCACAAAAGGCGTTGCAATCGGCAGTGCCGTTATTGCGGCTGTTTCTTTGTTCGGTTCATTCCTAACTGACATTACACGGGTTCAGACACAAATGGGTGTAGCCGATGGTTTGCGTATCATGGATACCGGAATAAGAATTTCCACCCCCATCGTGTTCGTAGGTGCGCTCATAGGTGCCGCGGTTCCGTGGCTTTTCGCATCCCTTATCTTTAATTCCGTCGCGCGTGCTGCGTCCCTTATCGTACGCGAAGTCAGAAGGCAATTTAAGAATCCCGGTATTATGGAGGGCACAGTGGAGCCTGATTACCAGAAAGCGGTTGATATCTGCACAAAATCCGCACAGCAGGAATTGATCGCCCTTGCCCTGGTCGCAGTGCTGACACCCATTATTGTCGGCATATTCCTCGGTGTTGAGGCGCTCGGAGGCGCACTGGCCGGCGTTATCCTTTCCGGACAGCTGCTTGCTGTCTTCATGTCCACCTCAGGCGGAGCATGGGATAATGCAAAAAAGACGATTGAAGACGGTTTGTACGGCGGTAAGGGTTCCGACGCACATAAAGCTTCCGTTGTGGGTGATACCGTGGGTGATCCGCTCAAGGATACCGCAGGCCCTGCCCTGAATCCCATGATCAAAGTCATTAACATGGTTGCCCTGCTCTTTGCACCGATATTTGTCAAATATAACAACACGCATATAGGAATGCTTACTGTAGGCATTATTTGTATGCTGATTATATCCGGAGCGATTATTTTCTCCAAACGCGGCGGATTTTTCAAAAAAGCCGATGTGGAAGAAGGAGACATCAATTTCTGAAATCATAACCAAATAGGAAGGGACTGCTGCAAAACTTCTGCAGCAGTCCCTTTTCTACTTAACAGCGACAACGCTTAAATCTGGTAATTGTAATCCGGTGCAATCTGACGAAGGAACTGCCGGGTGCGTTCCTGTTCAGGATTGTTAAAAAATACCTGCGGTGCTGATTGCTCGACAATTCTGCCGTCATCCATAAACACGATATCCGTGGCAACTTCACGGGCAAACCCAAGTTCATGTGTTACCACGATCATTGTAATTCCTTCAAGGGAGACTTTCTTCATTACAGTGAGTACTTCCTGTACAAGTTCAGGATCCAGGGCACTGGTCGGCTCGTCAAAAAGAATGACTTTCGGATTCATCGCAAGAGCCCGTGCAATGGCAACGCGCTGCTGCTGCCCGCCGGACAACTGTGTGGGGGAGTAACCGGCACGGTCGATGAGTCCGACCTTTTCCAGATACTGCACAGCTTGGGCGTGTGCGGTTTTTTTTGGCATTTTTTTAACGACAATCAGACCCTCCGCTACGTTTTCCAATGCTGTTTTATGAGCGAAAAGATTAAATGCCTGAAAGACCATAGCCGTATCCTGACGGAGTCGAAGAATATCTTTTTTGTGCACGGAGGCAAAATCAACCTGGAGCTGATCCAGGCGCAGCGTACCTGACTGGGGTGCCTCGAGCATGTTTATACAGCGGAGCAACGTGGATTTTCCGGAACCGCTGGGGCCCAGGACAGCTGTCACGCTGCCTTGGGGTATTTTCAAACTGATGCCGTGCAGCACTTCGTTTTTGCCGAATGATTTGTGAAGATCCGTTATTTCAATCATGATACAGTGCCCTCTCATGCCTGCGCAATCGCTTTTCACCCAATGAAATAAGACGTTCGAACAGGATGCAGATTAACCAATAGAGTGCCGCGGCAACGATATAGGCCTCAAGGAAATTGGATGTACGGGCAGCGGTTATTTTGGCCTGCCCTATGATCTCCGGAACAGATGCGGCAAAGGCAAGGGATGTGTCCTTCAGTAAGGCGATAAACGAATTGCCCAGGTTCGGGATAGCCACAACCGCTGCCTGAGGCAGAATTATACGCCGCATAGCCTGCGCAGAAGTCATGCCCATAGACTGTGCGGCCTCTACCTGGCCTTTTCCGACCGACAGTATCGCCGCACGGATTGTTTCCGATAAATAGGCGCCGACATTCAGTGAAAAGGATACATACATGAAAACGATGGCCGGTATCTGTGATATGTCGATCTGCCAGTTATATTTTGTGCTGAAGTAGCGCAAAACAAGGGGTATGCCATAATAGGAAAGAAAAATTTGTACTAATAGCGGTGTCCCCCTCATGAAAGATACATAAACAGATGTTATACGCCAAAGGACAGGAATCCGGTAAATTTTTACCAGTGCTATGCAAAATCCGATCATTGCCCCGAACACAAAAGCAATCAGGGCAATCGACAGGGAAACAGGTATGCCCGCCGCCACTTTGGGTATGGACCGGAGCATATACTCCCAGTCAAGCAAACTGTTTCCCTGCATGTAAATTACCTCCGCGAGAATTATTTTGAATAATCGACGCCGAAGAAGTCGATGGAAAGCTTGCTCAATGAGCCATCCTCTTTAATTTTTGTCAGGGCAGCGTCCAATTTGGCCTTCAGTGCTTCGCCGGCATCGTCTTTCTTCAATATGAAATAGGTCGGTTCGGCGTTGACACGTTCACCAACCGGTTCCACCGCAAGGTTTTGTGCCTTGGCTTTGGCTGTCGCCATGATCGGATCATTTAATGTCGCATCGATACGCCCGTTAACGATATCCTGCAAAATTGTGGTGATGTCTTCCTCATAGTAAACAATTTCCAGAATATTCCCGTTAGCGGCATTCCAGTCCTCCAGAACCCTGGTGAATGAATCACCGACTGTGGTGCCGATTTTTTTGCCTTTCAAATCATTGAGTGACTGGATGTCCGTTCTGCCGGTTTTCACAATCAGCTGGCTCACACACAATGCATAACTGTTGTCTGTAAGCAGGTACTTTGCGGCGCGGTCGGGATTACTTGTAATCTGATTAGCCAGGACCTGGAATTTATCGGCGTCAAGTCCGGGGAAAAGTGAGTCCCACGGGCCGGTAACAAAATCAAATTTGATCGACGGATCAGCTTTTTCGATCAGCCTCAGCACTTCGATATCATAACCGGTCAGGTTTCCCGCATCATCAACGTAAGTAAATGGCTCATAAGTGCCCATTGTGCCGACTTTAATCACCTGGGGTTCGATGGAAGGGACGGTTGTCGTTTCAGCTGAACTTGCAGTGACCGGCACAGTAGTTAAAGCGGTTGAGCTTGTAGTTTTGGCTGCAGCCACACTGCATCCGGCCAAACCAAAAATCAGGGCAAGTAAAACGGACGGGATCAAAATTAATTTTTTCATATTGTTTCCTCCAATTTTTATCGTGTTAATAATCCGGCGTCCAGCACATACTGGCTGCCGGTGACAAACCGGGATTTTTCACTTGCCAGGAAAAGGACCGCTTCCGCAACATCTTCCGGTTCTATCCATGGCACGGGAAGCAGATTGCCGGCGGAACGTTCCGCTATTTCCTGCGTCGTTGTGCCTTCCAAAAAGGCGAGACCATCATTCATCGGAGTATTTACACCTGTGGGGTGGATGCTGATTACCCGGATATTATGAGGGGCAAGTTCCAGCGCCCAGGATTTGGTCAAGCCGACAAGCGCCCATTTTGATGCGGCATAATGCGAGAGCCTGTTCATGCCCCGCAAGCCTGCAATCGAAGAATTGTTAATAATCACACCTTTTTTCCTGGCAATCATCTGGGGAATAATGTACTTTGCAGCGAGCCAGGCGCCTTTTACATTGATGTCCATCATGGTGTCCCACTCGTTTTCTGACAACTCGTGGGAAAGTCCATATGCACAGATACCGGCGTTGTTGAAAAGAATATCAACTCCGCCGAACTCCTGTTCTGCACCGGCGGCCGCCCTCTCCAAATCAAGTGCACTGCGGACATCCCCGGTAAAAATAAGAGCTTTCGAACCGGATTTTTCAACTTCTGAGGTAAGGCTTTCAAGGTCATCGGAAGAACTGTTATTGTATGCCGGATACGATATTCTGGATGCCAGGTCGAATCCGACAACATTGGCACCTTCTTTGGCAAAAGCCAGAGCGACCGCGCGGCCCTGTCCCTTTGCCGCCCCTGTAATAAATACGGTCTTTCCTGTAAACTGTCCCATTTTTCACCTCTTTGTATAACTTTCAAGATAATCATCCAATTCAACATGCAAGACATTGTTGATCAGGTTTGTTGCAATCATCAGACCGGCAAACGCCGTCAGGTCAACAATTTGCTTGTCGGTGAACAGCTTTTTGAGCCGGGCAAAAAATTCGTCGCTGATCCCGTTCGGAGTCGACACACAATATGTTCCAAATGATATGAGAATCTCTTCCCGTTCCGAAAGATGGGGCTGATCCGGATTGTCCCCGGAATCAATCAATAATTTGCGGAAGAATGTCGAACATATCAGACAATTATTCTGTGTGGAAACAGCATGGCAGAAAAGGTTGATTTCCCTGTCTGTGGCAAATGACTTCACTTCATCCCTCAATGGGTACCATTCCATTAATGCATGAAATGCGGGGGGAGAATGAAGAAGAGTGAGTTTCATGTTCGTGATCCTGCCGTTTTGAGCGAACTGATTTTCAATCAGGACTTTTGTTTCCTCAACGGCTTCCTCGTAATGAATCAGTGATATTCGTGGCATATTAACCTCCTTACAACATTGATATCCAACTAAAAGAGTAGGATTAGTAAGATTAAACAAAGTATATAGATTTCCTTTCGGAATGTCAACCTGTTTCCGCGAGTCATCTTACCGGAAACAGATAAAAGGACACCTCCTGAATGGATTTGCCATTTGCAGATTTATTTATCAGACATCGGATTCTACATATTATCTACATATCAGGTACCTATAATCATCCTATAAACATAATTCAGGGATAGAAACGGGCGCTTTTCGGGTATGGAATCTGAGTAACGGCAAGCCGCCCGGACCTTCATGAACACAGGAACATAATACAGGGAAAAGAGGCGGAAAATGGCTCGCAAACAAACGGATCTTACAATATTCATTGATGGGATGACTTGTGTCAGTTGTGAAAACCGCATTGAAAACGCGCTCCGCAAAACCACGGGAATTGAGACGGTTAAGGTTAGCTTCGGAAGTGCAAAGGCTGTGATCACTTATGATGCCTCCATTATTCATCCGGACAGCATTGTGAAAGTGATTGAATCGCTTGATTACCAGGTCAGAAAACCAGTTCCGTATGCATCCCGGACACCACAGCCGGGGAAGGCTCAGACCGCAGGTGCGCCCCAGGTCAAAAAAACCAGTATCAGCCAGGTCCTGGGGATTTTGATTATTCTGGGAGCGCTGTTCATGATCGTAAACCGGTTCGGAGGATTCAACATATTCAATTCTTTTCCCCAGGCCGAACAAGGCATGGGATACGGGCTTCTTTTCCTGATCGGAATTCTGACCTCGATTCATTGTGTAGCCATGTGCGGCGGCATTAACCTCTCGCAATGTGTCCCGAAACAGGCAGTGCCGGCACCGGGAAAGAGTAAATTTGCCAATATAAGGCCGAGCATCCTCTATAATACCGGCCGCGTACTATCCTATACAATTATCGGAGGCATCGTCGGGGCCCTCGGTTCCGTTATCAGTTTCTCCGGCTGGGCCAAAGGAATTGTGGCAATTGCAGCCGGTCTTTTCATGGTGGTCATGGGTCTCAATATGCTGAATATTTTTCCGTGGCTGCGCAGGTTCAATCCGAGAATGCCCAGGATATTTGCCAGAAAAGTAAATGCGGAAAAAGCGTCGGGCAGCAGGGGTCCGCTCTATATCGGACTTCTGAACGGATTAATGCCCTGCGGTCCCCTGCAGGCGATGCAGCTTTTTGCCCTTTCAACAGGCAGCCCTGTCAAAGGCGCGTTGTCGATGCTGTTTTTCAGCCTGGGAACTGTGCCCCTTATGTTCGGGCTTGGCGCTCTGAGTTCCCTTCTCAGCAAGAAATTTACAACAAAAATGATGCAGGTCAGCGCCGTACTCGTGATTATCCTCGGCATGGTCATGTTCCAGAACGGCATGGGTCTTTCCGGCATTTCCGTACCGACATCACTTTCCGGTTTTATGGGCAGTACAAATTCTGTGAATGCAGCTGCAGCGCAGGTTAATAACGGTGTTCAGCTGATTACGACACAGCTGACCAGCGGAAACTACGAGCCGATCACCGTACAAGCAGGTATACCGGTGAAGTGGACGATACATGCGGCAGAAGGAACAGTGAACGGATGCAACAGCAAACTTCACATACCGGAATACAATGTCGAAAAAACACTTGCAGTGGGTGACAATGTCATTGAATTCACTCCCGGTAAAAGCGGCACGGTTCCTTACAGCTGCTGGATGGGCATGATCCGCAGCCAGATCAACGTGGTAGATGATGCTGCTGTAAAAACAGGCGCATCCGACACGGCCGCAAGCGGTACAGTAGCCGGCGGCACGATCGCCGGCAGTACGGTCACCGGTAATACAATCAACGGCAGTGCAGCTGCAAATGGAGCAGGCGGATGCTGTGCAGTTGGAGCCGCAGGCCCGTCGTCGACAACGCAGGAGCAGATTAAAGCGGCACAGATTGTAAACGGCAAGCAGCAGGCTGTTATAACCGTAGACGGATACGGGTATTCCCCCCGGATTCTGGTCATACAGCGGGGCCTTACGACGGATCTGACATTTGATATAAAGCAGACAACGGCCTGCAGCGGCAAAATCAATATCCCGGAACTCAATCTTCAGCTTGATCTTGCCAAAGACGGGACCATTCCTGCTTTTACTGCACAGAATGACTTTACAATCAGCTGCTGGATGAATATGCTCAGTATGAGGGTTATCGTTGTCGATGATCTGGGCAAGGCAGATCTGAAAGCAATCCTTTCGGGCTCTTCCAATACACCGCAGGCTGCCGGAGGCAGCTGCTGCGGCTGAACAAACCAATCACAGCATTTTTGATAAAACTATGATGGAAACAAAAGCTGCATAAGGAGAATTATTATGGAAAAGATTACATTGAATGTTCTGGGAATGTCCTGCTCACATTGTGTCAACGCGGTAACGAAAGCGGTTATGGCACTTGCGGGTGTAACAAAAGTCGATGTTGACCTGGATGCCAAGAGCGTCGCAATTGAATATGAAGCGGGAAAAAGTACTCCTGCCGATTTCAAGGCGGCCATCGAAGACCAGGGGTATGACATTGCCTGACTGTCATAGTTATTCATCCTCTGTGACGCCCGATTTTTAGTTTCTGCGATACGCAAAAAGCAACGCCTGCTGAAACAAGTAATAATTGTACTTGTTTCAGTAGGTATTATGCGTGTAACCTGCACATAAAACCTCTTAGAATATAGAAGAAGTTTAGGGACAATCACCAATTATTCGAGGAGGTTACTTATGAAAACCGGAATCAAACTAAAAAGACTGTTATCCATCATTCTTGTCGCAACCATGCTTGCGTCGGCTACTGCATGTACAGGAAAAGCTGCAACAACAGATTCGACAGCAAAAGCAGACGCATCGGCAACTACCAAGGCAACTGCGGCGGCCACGACTGCAGACACCACAGCAAGCCAGGAGCCTATCACGCTTACTATGTGGAGTATTGCTACGGAAAGCGATTCCTTCAGTAAACCATACGCCGCGGCAATTGCAGCATACGAGAAAGCCCACCCGAATGTTACAATCGTTCACGAGACGTTTGAGAATGAGTCCTACAAGACAAAAATCAAATCAGCCGTTGCCGCCAATGAACTCCCTGATATTTTCTATACATGGGGCGGCGGATTTTCAAAGAGCTTTGTAGAATCCGGAAAAGTTATGGCAATTGACGATTATTACACAGATGCATATAAGGCCCAGCTTTCTACTGCTGCCCTTGGAAATGCCACATATAACGGAAAACTTTACGGCGTGACATACACAACACCTATTTCCCTCCTGTACTACAACAAAGCGATGTTTGATGCACAGGGGCTTACAGCTCCGACAACATTTGACGAACTGAAGGCTGTCTGCCAGAAGTTCCTTGATAAAGGCATCACACCTTTCGGCATCAGTGTTAAGGATACATGGGTCACGGCTATGACACATGATGCACTTACCCTGAAATCCGTTGGCCCGGCTGCCCTTAAGAGTGTTCTTACAAAAGCCGGCGGAAGCTACAATTCAGCCGATTTCCTCAATGCCGATACAAAGTTCATGGAACTTGTAAATATGGGAGCATTTATTAAAGGCGCAACAGGCCTGTCCAACGACGAAGCAAGCGCAATGTTCTATGACGGCACCGTTCCCATGTACATCACCGGCAGCTGGATGGGCGGATCCATTGCGACCGACGCTAAAAATCCAGGCGATTTCGACGTTGCCCCGATCCCGGTTCTCAACGCCTCCACAGCTAAGATCACCGACTTCATGGGCGGCGCTGCCGATACCCTGATGGTTGCTGAATCTTCAAAGAATAAGGAAGCTGCCGCACAGGCTGTTTTTGAACTCTCCAAGACAATCTCAAAAGAAGCGTACCTCGCCGGATCAGGAATACCTGCCTGGAAGGTCGATTATGATGACAGCAGCGTTAACGCAATTACAGCTAAAGAAGCTAAACTTGCAGGCAGTGCCACATCTTTCACACTCTGGTTTGATACCCTCATGGAAGCTGACGATGCAGGCGAATACCTTGCCAACCTGCAGGAACTCTATGTCGGCAACATGACCCCTCAGGAATTTGATGAGGCCATGGCTGCACAGCTCGAAGGCTGAACCCCTTCCTGAAAGCCTTTCCGGCTGATAAACTGCCCAATTACTTTTTTCTTCTTATTTCCAACTTGGTTGTGGGACGTCGCTTTCATCCTGATGAAAATCTGAACAGGAACATCAGGATGGAGGGGGCGTCTCACTTCAAAGTTACCGCGGGGGGAGGACCTTATGGATAAAACAATGAAGAACAAGACGGCGATCCTTCTTTTTTTACTGCCGGCCTGTATCTTGTTTATAGGAATTATCATCGTACCCATTCTTATGTCCGGATATTACAGCCTCTTGGACTGGGACGGTATTACCGCCAGTAAGTTTGTCGGGTTTGACAATTACATACAGATTTTTACCAAAAAATCGATTGCATTTCCCGATTCTGCCAAAAATGCTTTTATTCTAGCAGGATTGTCCGTCTTTATTCAGCTTCCGATATCCCTTGGACTTGCCTTAGTGCTTGCAAAGGGTATCAAAGGCGAAAAACTTTTTACGGCAGTCTTTTTTATACCGGTCATTATTTCTACGACGGTTATCGGCCAGTTATGGCTGAAAATATACAATCCGAATTACGGAATTGTGAATATGGCCTTAAAAGCGGTTGGTCTGGAATCCCTGAGCCATACCTGGCTCGGCGATGAGAAAACTGCCCTTTTTGCTGTCTTCATCCCTATCCTCTGGCAGTATGTCGGCTACCATATGCTCCTGATGTACACGGGTATCAAGTCACAGCCGACCGACCTGAGGGAAGCGGCGATGATCGACGGTGCCAATGAGTGGCAGATAGCGCGGTACATCACTATACCTCTTCTGAAACCGGTTCTCCAGGTCTGTGCGATCTTTGCAGTTACCGGATCACTTAAAGCATTCGACCTGATTTATATCCTGACGAACGGCGGACCCGCCCACGCAAGCGAAGTGCCGGCCACCATTATGATTAAGCAGCTCTTTTTACGGAACAATTATGGAGTGGGAAGCGCCATTGCTGTGTTTATCGTCTTCATCTGCTTCTTCTTTGCCATTCTGATCAAAAAAGTATTCAGAACGGAGGTGGATTAATGAACGGATTACGCAGTGCACGGCACCCTAAAAGCAGGAAAAAAATAACTGCCGGCGGAATAATAATCAGCGTTATCCTTGTTTTATGGTCCCTTATCCAGGTTTTCCCCCTGTATTGGATGCTGACTTTTTCCCTCAAGGAGAATGCAGAGATTTTCGGGAAGAATGTAATAGGACTCCCGATTAAATGGCTCTGGTCCAATTATACGACAGCCCTCCAGTCGGGCAACATGTTCAAATACCTGCTCAACAGCGGAATCGTAACGGCGGCCACGATTGCCATTACAGTAGTTGCCGCAACGGCAGCAACGTATGCACTGACGAGGATGGTCTGGAGAGGCAGAAAAACTGTCAATTCACTCTTCATGCTGGGAATTACCATCCCGATCAACGCTGTGATCCTGCCTGTTTTCCTCATACTCTCAAAAATGCACATTACAAATTACTGGGCGCTTATTATTCCTTACTCCGCTTTTGCGCTGTCAATGGCTGTTTTGATCAGTTCCAGCTTCATGCAGGGCATACCGAAGGAGCTCGAAGAGGCCGCCTGCCTCGATGGCTGCAATATATACAGTATTTTCTGGCATGTCATCCTGCCGCTGATGCGCCCGGCTCTGGCAACGCTTTCGATTTTTATTTTTCTGCAGTCGTGGAATGAACTGATGTACGCGGTAATCTTTATCAGTGACTCGAGGTACCGGACCATTACTGTCGGTATCCAGAACTTAAGCGGTTCGTTTACAACAGACTGGGGTCCAATCGGTGCGGCACTTGTAGTAGCTACATTCCCCGTCCTGATTATCTATGCATTCTTCAGCAGCAAAATTCAGGAAAGCCTTGTTGCAGGCGCCATTAAAGGATAATCTGTTCCAAGAGGTGAAATATGATTCGTGAAGAAAAGTGCAGGAAAGAAGCGGAAATTCTCGCATCCAGGATGACATTGGATGAAAAGGCAAGCCAGCTGACCTACCAGTCCCCTGCGATAAAGAGACTGGGAATCCCTGCATATAACTGGTGGAACGAAGCACTGCACGGGGTAGCCCGGGCGGGAACCGCGACGAGCTTTCCGCAGGCGATCGGTATGGCCGCCATGTTTGACGATGAGCTTATTGGCAGGATTGCCGATGCGATTGCAACGGAAGGGCGTGCCAAATACAACGAGAGCTCACGCCACTCAGACAGGGATATTTATAAGGGTCTGACTTTCTGGTCACCGAATGTCAATCTGTTCCGGGATCCGAGATGGGGACGGGGACACGAGACCTACGGGGAAGATCCGTATCTTTCCGGAAGGCTCGGCGCTGCTTTTATCGGAGGTCTCCAGGGCGACGGTGAATATTTGAAATCTGCTGCCTGCGTTAAGCATTTTGCCGTGCACAGCGGACCGGAATCGCTGCGCCATGAGTTTGACGCACAGGTATCCGACAAGGATCTGTGGGAGACATATCTTCCCGCTTTTGAAGTTTGTGTGACCGAGGCCGGCGTCGAAGCGGTAATGGGTGCGTATAACCGCACAAACGGTGAACCGTGCTGCGGAAGTTTCTTTCTTCTGCGTGATATCCTGCGCGGGCGCTGGGGGTTTAAGGGTCATGTCGTATCCGACTGCTGGGCGATAAAGGATTTTCATATGTCGCATATGGTCACCCGGACGGCGACGGAGTCGGTGGCCCTGGCAATGAATGCCGGCTGCGACTTAAACTGCGGCAATATGTATCTTCATCTTTTGCGTGCATTCCATGAAGGGCTGGTTACCGAAGGGCAGATAACGGAAGCGGTCACCAGGCTTCTGACCACACGCAGCAAGTTGGGTCTTTTCAGCGGAAGCGAATATGACCTGATTCCATATGAAAAAGTAGAGTGCAGCGAACACATCAGCCTTTCCCTAAAGGCCGCAAGGGAAAGTATTGTCCTTCTCAAAAATGACGGGGTTCTGCCCCTTTCAAAAAAATCCTTGAAAACGATCGGGGTAATCGGACCCAATGCAAACAGCCGGATAGCTTTGAAGGGTAATTATTACGGTACATCTTCCCGTTATATCACCCTGCTCGAAGGAATCCAGGATGAGGCTGGAAGCGATGTGCGGATTCTTTTTTCCGAAGGCTGCGAACTTGCAAAAGACCGTGCGGAATCGCTTGCACTTCCCCATGACCGGACAGCGGAAGCTGTGACGGTCGCAGAACACAGTGATGTCGTGATCCTGTGCCTGGGCCTGGACGAGACACTCGAGGGTGAGGAACCCGACGAAGGAAACCAGGGCGGATCCGGGGACAAATCGGATCTACTTCTGCCTGCAGTCCAGATTTTGCTTCTGGAGCAAATACTTGCTGTCGGACGTCCCGTTGTGCTCTGCCTGATGGCAGGCAGCGCAATTGACCTTGTGCAGGCGGACTCCCGCTGCAGTGCCATTCTTCAGGTCTGGTACCCCGGTGCCAGAGGCGGCAGGGCGGCAGCCGATATTCTGTTCGGCAGCACTTCGCCTTCCGGCAAGCTTCCCGTGACGTTCTACCGGTCAACGGATAATCTTCCTGCCTTCACGGACTATTCCATGAAAAACCGGACATACCGGTATCTTGAAGAGGAGCCGCTTTATCCGTTTGGGTACGGACTGACTTACGGGAATATCGTGTGTGAGAGTGCGGTGCTCCTGTCGGAACCATCCTTTGAGAAGGACGTACAGGTTCGGATTCATTTTATAAACGACGGGAAAGCGGATACACAGGAAGTCGTTCAGGCGTATATCAAAGCGGAGGATTCACCGTTTGCCGTAAAAAACACCAGCCTGTGCGGATTTAAGCGAATCTCACTTCGTGCGGGGGAAGCCGGGGATGTTGAGATGATCATTCCCTGGAAAGCCTTTACCGTCGTGGATGACCATGGGGACAGAGTCAGCGGCGGGGGGCGGTTTACCCTGTATTTCGGCGTTTCCCAGCCCGATGAAAGAAGTACCGCTCTGACAGGGAAGGCACCCCTTGTGCTTTCCATTAAATATAAGTAAGGTATGATAATGAAAAACGCACGGACGGGGCATATTGAAGTAGAATCCTGACGCGGGGTGGCGGACAGTGGAGAAGAAGAGTACATTCACAAAAAGAAGAAAACTCTTCGCGAGATTTTCGTCGCTTCAGCTCGGCAAAAAAGTTCGATATCTTTTCCTGTTCATAATAGGCGTTTACCTGATTCTTTTTGTACTGATCTACTCTTTTTTCGTCCGGGGCAACTTAAGTGAATATGCGTCGCAGAAAAACCTCAACGCACTTACATCTATCAGCGGCAACCTGATGTCGGAGATGGACAGAATCAGTGATATGAGTATTTTGACCATGTCAAATGATGCAGTCGTTACCTATCTGAACAATGAATCGGAAACCAGTGCCCGCAATTCAAAAGATGCAGTGAATGCACTGCACGATATGATGAATGTTTATGAAGGTATTTCGTCGGTATACATTTTCCAGATCGACGGGGATTATGTGTCAGCCGCACGCAATGTGACGTTTGCAAGCCCGGATATGTTCAAGTCTGCAGCATGGAATCAGGACCTTATCAAAAAAGCGGGCGGATATGTCCTCTCGATTAACGGAAACGGCCTGTTTTTACTCAAGAATGATGTAGACGGGAAGCCCCGGGACGTGATTACTTTTTTGCGCGTCATCAACGATCTCAACACACAGAAGCCAATAGGTTACCTGGCAGTTAATCTTCCTATCAGCATCCTTGTCGGGACGTATTACGACCACACGGACGGGGATAGCAAGTTTGCCTATTTCTACAAAGACCGTTTCCTGTCGGGAGATGATCTTTCAGGGGAGTTCGCAAAGCTTTCCGGATCAGACGAGCCTTACAAACAGATTGTTGTCGGCAGCTGGGGCGACGAGAGGATTCTCTCTTACTACGATATTGCCGATACTCCGTTTACCATTGTATCAAGCGAGAGCTTCTATGCCGGAGAAATGATCTCGACGGAGGTCGCCGTCCTGATTATTTCCATGATTGTCATTACCCTTGCTGCGATTATTCTCATCAGTGCATTTATTTCCTTCTATATTACCAAACCGATTAAAGGTCTTGTACATTCAATGGATTCCGTTGCAAAGACAGGAGGCCTGCAGAAGGCGAAACTGTCGCTGCCCGACGATGAAATAGGTCACTTGAAGAACCGGTATAACATGATGCTCGATGAAATCGACGGACTTTTCAAGGAACTGATTACAAAAGAAAAGAAAATCAGAAATGCCGAGCTCTCCGCGCTGCAGGAACAGATTAAACCGCACTTTCTGTATAATACACTTGATACGCTTGCCTTTATGGCGAACGAGGCCAAAGCCAAAGAGGTGTATGATGCGATCCAGACCCTTGCAAGCTTTTTTACGAATTTCTTAAGTGACGGGAGCATCGAAATCCCGCTCCGGACAGAGATCCAAATTGTGAAAGACTACCTGAAGCTCCAGAAATACCGGTATGGGGACATTTTTGACGACGAGTACGACTGCGATGAAAAATATCTCGAAATGAAAGTCCCCCGCCTTATCCTGCAGCCGATCATCGAAAATGCACTATACCATGGTGTCCGGCTGAAAGGTGAAAAGTGTATCATCAGGGTATCCGTTTTTGAAAAAGAAAACACCCTGCATATCGTTGTATATGACAGCGGAATCGGTATGTCCGGGGAGCAGATTGCAGCGATTATGAAGTCCAATGAGTATGACAGTTTCGGATTCAAGGGAACGATTGAGAGAATCCGTTATTTCTGTGATACCGATGATGTATATGAAATAAGAAGCCAGGTCGGAATTTATACGGAAGTCGATCTCAAAATACCGCTGACGTCAGCCAGAGAAATAATAAAATGGAATACCGGTGAGAATGATATGGAAGAGGCCAAAGGGGGAGGGAACGATGTATAGGGTTATGATAATAGACGACGAAAAAGCGATCCGCGGACTTCTTAAATCCTCGGTCGAATGGAATCAGTTGGATATGCAGGTGGCAGGGGAAGCGGAAAGCGGCATTGAAGCAATCAATACGATTGACGAGATACGTCCGCATATCGCTTTTGTCGATATCAAGATGCCGTTTATGGACGGCATCGAATTTTCAAAATTTGCTATCAAACGGTATCCCAATCTGAAGATTATTGTCCTGACGGCATTTAACGAATTTGAATATGCCCGGCAGTGCATAGGAATCGGTATCACGGAGTTCCTTGTGAAGCCGATTAACCGCAAGGAAATCCAGACAGTCCTTGAGAAAATCAGGAAAGAACTGGATGCAGCGATACCTGAATGGCCGGAGGCGGAGCTGGAACCGTCCTGCAGTACTACGGCAGAAAAAATTAAGGAGTACCTGCGGATCAATTATACCTGCCCCGATATTAATCTTACCTCAACGGCGATGGAGTTCGGCTTCAATGCGAACTATCTGAGCCGTATGTTCAAGATAGAGACCGGTGTGAGTTTCTGCGATTATCTTTTTGCGCGGCGCATGGAAAAAGCTGTCGAATATGCCGGTAAAAAGATGCTGATGTATCAGGCGGCAGAGAAGGTGGGGATCCCGGATCCCAATTACTTCGGACGATGCTTCAAAAAATATACGGGTAAATCCTACTCGGAATATGTAAAGAACGAGGAGTAGATTCATACACGAAAACGGCATATGATAGAAAGGGCGGTTTTTCAGGGGAAGACGGATCGGATGGACGGACCTGCCCCGCAAAGGAGAAAAGGCATATGATCGGAAATGTGTTAAATAAAATGATCCTCTACTTCGGTTCGGACTCGGTAAGAATTCACCATACAATGAAAGTGTACTGCTTCGCAAGTGCACTTTGGGAGGAAGAAGCCTGCGCAGAAGGTTTTGCTGACTCGGATGAACGAAGGGACACACTGCTCCTGGCGGCTATTCTCCATGATATCGGCATCCATGAAGCGGAGCGCAAGTATCATTCATCCGCAGGAAAGTTCCAGGAGATGGAAGGACCTTCTATTGCAGAACAAATCCTCCTGGAATGTGATGTGGACCCGGAATTAATCGTGCGGGTCTGTTATCTGGTCGGTCATCATCACACATACGGCCTGATCGACGATCTGGATTTCCAAATACTTGTCGAGGCGGATTTATTTGTAAATCTTGAAGAGGAACACGCCGGAAAGGACGCGGTTCTTTCTGTCCGCGAAAAATATATGAGGTCGGCCGGTGCAAAGAAACTACTGGACAGTTATCATCTGCCTTCCGCCTGACGTGATTACTGACTGTCGAGATACGCCTGCAGACGGCTCACATATTCGCCGACATGCAGTCCGTCCGCCAAAGCATGATTGACCTGTACGGAGAACGGAAGAAGAATTCTTCCGGCATCTTCAAAATACTTGCCCCAGGAGATCCTGGGAGCGGCATCATCTGCACTTAGTTTAATTGGATGAGAGACATGCGTAAAGGTGATCCAGGGAAGGCATGTGATGTATATCAGGTCATCGCGATGACCGTCCGTGTCCTTCGGCAGGTAATCGACCGTAAGACGCGACGCCTCACGGGCTTTTTCCGTGAAATGAAGCAAGTCACCGGATAGATCCATCGTAACAATTTTGAAAAGATCATCCCCGGGCGTTATGTCGGTGAACGAAGGATGCATCTTTTCGTGAAGGATGACACGTCCGTCCCGGATCCTGTAACGGAAGTTCTCACACTCGTTGGCGGCCATTGTGACAGCAAAGACCATTGAATAATAGAGGGATAGTTTGTTTTGCCGTACAAAGCCGATAAAATGCGTGATGTCGATATTCATGCAGACATTGTACTGCGGATAATCAAGTGAATGAAAAAATGCAAAGTGTTCCCTGCGCTTCCATTTGTCCATATCAATATATTCCATTGACTGCCTCTTTCTATTTTCGGTGCCGTCTTATAGTGCCCATTTTATCAGAAAAAGACAGGACGCGGTCACCGGAAGTGCCTGGTTTACGTATAAAACGTATTCTGCTTGTAGACTACGTCAATAAGTTATACACTGATACTAAAGTAAATACTTTTATTAAACTGAGGCGGTGCAGGTGATGGAAAAAATTCGCGGAAGTAACATTGAAGTCAAAAAAATAAACCGCAATCAAATATTCCGGTATGTGAATAAATACGAAAAGGTATCAAAGCCGGATATAGCCGCGGCCCTTGGTATCAGCATGCCGACAGTCCTTCAGAATGTTAAGGAATTAATGGACCGCGGATTGATCTGCGAAGTCGGCGAGTTTGAATCCACCGGCGGGCGCAAAGCCAAAGTCATAGCACCTGTGCACAATGCCCGTTATGCTGTCGGTGTTGATATTACAATGAATCATGTCAGTTTGGTCCTGACCAATTTGTCGGGAAAGGTCCTGAAACATTCCCGCCACCAGAAAATATTTGCAAATGAAAGACAGTATTTCAAAGAAATGGGCGAAATGGCCGTCAAATTCCTCGAAAATGCTAAGATTCCGAAGGATCGTTTCCTGGGATTTGGTATTTCCGTTGCCGGAATTGTAGCGCTCGATAATAATAAAATTTCAATTTCGCATGCTATCGGCATTAGAGATGTACCTTTTGACATATTTTCACAATTCATCCCTTATCCGTGCATATTTTCAAATGATGCAAACGCAGCCGGCATTGCCGAGATGTACGGTGTAGATGATCAATATGATTTTGTATACCTGTCATTAAGCAACAGTGTCGGCGGAGCGATTATTTTCGGCAAATCAAATGCCCACATCGGGGAGCATTCGAGCAGTATATTTTTCGGGGATAACTTCAGAAGCGGAGAGTTCGGGCACATGATGCTCATGCCGGGGGGCGGTACATGTTACTGCGGAAAACGGGGCTGTGTCGATGTGTACTGTTCTGCGAAAGTCCTGGCAAAGTATACGGACGGTAAGCTGGAGAAATTTTTCTCGGAACTTGAAAACGGGAACAAAGAATTCATGGCGGCCTGGGAGGAATATCTTTCCAATCTGGCCATGGCTATTGACAATGTCAGGATGGCCTTTGACTGCAGTGTAATTATCGGCGGGTATGTAGGCAGTTTTATTGAACCGTATCTTGCGCATCTGCAGGAAAAAGCGGCCCGGTTAAATGTTTTTGAGAATGACGCCCTCTATATTAAGCCGTGCCGGTTCCGTGTTGAAGCTTCCGCCCTCGGGGCGGCACTGCGGCATGTGGAGAATTTTATCAGTTCCATTTGAAAATAATATTTGTTCAGGTAATTCAGGGGAGGAAAAGCATTCGATCGCTTTTCCCCCCTTTTTTTGTGCGTGTTACACAAAAGAGTCACTGAATGCCATGGGTTTTTAACGGAATTTCCAAATTTGTATTGACGGAATGTTTTACCGGTGATATTCTGTAGCCACTTTGATAAAGCTGATTAACAATGTTGCTAACAAAGTAGAGGCGTTACCAACCTAACCGCACCCGAAACCAGAACCAGCAAACAGAACAAAAAATGGGAGGAAAAGAAATGAAAAGAAATGTAAGGGTTATTTCTTTGATCTTGTCCGTAGTCATGGCATCGGCCATACTCGGA
>Ga0209123_1000295_pt1 | contig 71152 bp, 79 predicted proteins | sample BarGraIncu00431A_FD_184500 | JGI IMG/M metagenome (GOLD analysis project Ga0209123, IMG submission 184500) | Arctic peat soil microbial communities from Barrow, Alaska, USA - Barrow Graham LP Incubations 004-31A (SPAdes) (version 2) | ecosystem: Environmental > Terrestrial > Soil > Wetlands >... | reverse complement strand
CGCCGAGAAGCTCACCATAGAAGGGGCTCGTAAGCGTTTAGAAGTTAGGAAAAGGTACCATAAGCCGGAGCACTCCAAGGAAGCACTCGCAGCCATCCTCCAGGATGTGAGAGAAGAGCTCAAAAGCCTACGGGATCAGTTGTAAATACAGGTTTAATCGGTGCGTAGCGCAGCCTGGTAGCGCACTAGACTGGGGGTCTAGTGGTCGCAAGTTCGAATCTTGTCGCACCGACCATTTAAATCAAGGACTTAGCTCTCAAGGCTAAGTCCTTTTTTTATTTTACAGCTAAAATATGTAGCGGATATGTAGCAATAATTATCAAAAGCCATAGTAAGGAATCCGCTTCGATAGCAAAAATTAGCTGCGTAACTGCAACACGTGTCCGAATTTAAGGTGACCACTTCAGCGATATTGATATCGTCTTCGACGCATTCCTAGTTTTTTTATTTTTCTTTCCCGACGAAATAACTTACCAACCATCCGCCGATAAAATAAACGGGCCTGGATAAATCCGGGTATGGGAATTCAATTGAGAAGGTAACCGCCAAACCCGTGGAAGTGGCTCGTTTGCTAAAAGATGGCGACCCGCCTTGTCAGGACATGGCTTCGACCAAATTCACCGCATCCAATAATATATGTTTGTAGTCATCAAAACGGTCAGCATGAGCCACGAGCCACGACTATAGTCCGTGCCCCTTGGAAAGCTCCGAATCGCTCCAGAAGTAGACCTAGTCCCGATAACGTGGGATTGCCATGGGTAGCACTAAATTTGGACCGTCGTCTCTGCTGATTCCATAACGATATTATTGGAATGACTATCGTGTCGGGTCCATTTACCATCGAGACGCTGCCATGGGAAGACTCATTTTTAACAGGCACTAAATCGTGCTCGCTTGACAATATAATAAAATATTATATTGTTGACTTGATTGTATACGAATAGTATATTTAGGTTCCAACGGGGGGATAGAATGGCTAGCATGGAATTGGCACACAGGCTCAAAAGGGCGAGAGAGGCCATAGGACTGACGATTGGCGAGGCAGCAACAAAAGTTGGCTTCGGCAACTATCAAACTCTCAGTAGTATTGAAAAGGGAGACCGCGAGGTTAAGGCAAGCGAACTCATAGCCTTAGCTAAAGCCTACTTCTGCGACCTAAATAGACTGCTTATGGGAGAGCCGACAGAGGAGCCAGAGGTTCATTTTCTCTGGAGAAAGGCCCCTGCACCTGACAAAAAGGTTGCGGTCGAGGCTGACGTCAAGCATCGGTTTGAACAGTACCACCTGCTTGAGCAGCTTTTGGGAATCGTGCAGGAAGGAAATCCCCGTCTCATATCGGTGTCTCCCTCCAATATTGCCACCAACCATCAAGTGGACGCCTTGGCCAGCAAGGTTAGCAATATGTTGGACCTCGGGAGCAGACCGGCACTTGCCCTGCAAAAGGTTTTGGAACAGACGCTTCGGACTAAAATTTTGTATGTTCAATTGGCAGATTTTGGCTCAGCTGCGTCCACTGTCCATCCGATTTTTGGCGCTGCCGTGGTAGTGAATAGTGATGAGGCTCCATGGAGAATAAATTTCACTCTTGCCCATGAACTCTTCCACATTCTTACTTGGGACACTTTCTCTGCAAAAGATATTGAGCAGGATGACACCTTATTCAGAGACATTGAGAAAAAGGCAGAGCGTTTTGCTGCTACCCTGCTTCTTCCCGAACGCGAGGTGCGGCAGGAATTAAATAGCCGGATTGCTGACCACAAACTCTCATTTTCAGACATTGTTGATGTTGCACGCGAATTCGGTGTTTCAACACAAGCGCTTCTCTACAGGATGGCGAATATGCGCCTCATCCCCTGGCAGGCTGCTGATGATGCCAAAAACGACGAAGAACTAATCATGCTCGACCGACGCATTAGAAAGGACGCTGGGTATGAAGCTCCTGAGTCGGAGCGGTTCATCCTTCTTGCAGCGAAGTGTCTTAGGAAGGGATTGCTTTCCCGTGGCAAGTTTGCTGAACTCCTTGAAATTGACCGGTCTGATATAGACGAGTATTTGGAATATCGCGGCTTAACCGAAGCGGAGGGCATGTCCTTTGAAATTATGGCTGCTTGACGCTGACGTAATTATCAAGCTGCTTGAGCTTGACGTATTCGACCGATTGGCCAACCAACATGAATTGCATGTAGCATCCACCGTTGTCGATGAGGTCAAGTATTATCGTCGGGGCGGGCAAAAGGACGGGCAAAAGATACAGGTAGGCTTTAGGCAGACCTACATAGCTTCTGGGCGCGTCACTGAAGCTGCGGCAACGGCTGAAGAGATGCGTGACGTTGTAAGTAGGTTGCCGCCGTTGAAGCAACAGGCGATTCATGCCGGAGAGATAGAATCGCTTGCCATTCTTGTGCGTGAAGAAGGTTTAACGCTTTGCACATTTGATGCTGCCGCAATCAGAACACTTCCGTTCCTTGATGCATCTGCACGGTCAATTTCAGCCGAGCGACTCCTTCAGACCTCCGGGCTTAAATTGTCTCCAGGGCATAGACTTGATGTTCGCTTGACAGAGGATTATTTCAGAAACAATCTTGAACACGGGCAGTTGGAATTTATCCAGACGGCTCGATAAAAAACTCCAAGCGTTGTGCGGCAACACTTGGAGTCTCCCCGCATGGAAAGGCTGGGCGCTTGAATTACGAGTCTACTTTTTATTTATCGCAGGGTGCCAAGGACTTCAAGCGTTGAAACGGTTTCCAGAAGCGAGGTGATTCAATTGGCAACCAATCCATCCAGCGGTGCCGGTCACGTTACGGGGCGCAATAAAAACTATACGCTCAGGCCGAGGTGAAATATCGAACGTAAAGGAAAAGCGTCTTTTGTTGGCATCGGGGTATGTTAGAAGTGGTTTTGTTGCAAAGTTATTCCTGAGGTCTGTTGAGGAAATTTGAAAACCTTCCCTTCCGCAAGGAATTGATGAAGGGGGGTGGGTAGTTAGCTCCTCCTGAGATACTCACATAATTGAGTCTTGGCGAAGTTAAGCATCCCAACCTGCCAATTTCACAATGTTTCATCAGCTTCTTTGCTGCTGTGACGAGGCACGTGTAACTTGTTGATATTACGCTGTTAACCGGCGAGGAGGAGCTAACTACCCACACCCCTTGATGAATATCCCCACGCCTCTCGCCGTAACACTTCTGAGCCATGCACATCCTGAGCTTGAACAAGGTCAGCTTGGACCGTCGATTAAAGTGCTCAAGGGGCCGTCGCAGTCGGAAAAATCGGCTGTGAAGGGGTTGAGCGCGATAGGCTGAACGTGCCATGGCAAAGTAATGGTGCGTAGGGGGGGCAAATGGCGGCGTTCCAGGGTGGGTCTCCACTCTGGTTGTGGGGTTGTGCTGCCATTTTGGTTTTTGTTTGTGCTCTGGAAATCCCATCTTTAACCGAGTTCTTAGAGCCACGCGTGGGCAACGAGGGCTGATTTATATGAAGTGCCGACCTGGTACCCTCTGCCGGTATGTATTTCCCGCCTCCACAAACTCCGTGCTGCTTTCAATGCCTTGGCCCATTGCCTTGAGGCCCTTCTCGATAATACCGAACTTCCTGGTAAGCCGGGCCTCATCATAGCGCCCCAGCTCCCATCATAAAGAGGTGCTTTTCCCTCTTTCAACAAGGCATCCTGGCAGCTTCGCAGTTCATCTGGCGAGACGTTCAGGACCACCATCGCAATCCCCTCGTACGCCGCTTTCCGCCTCTATTCATGCCTTTGGACCGGAGTATAGCGGCAAGGGTATAAGGGTATTCATGCCCCTGTCCCCGGCCCAGCAGGGCAAGTGAGTGGTGCTGCCGTGGAAGAGGTCAGTTTTCTTCGCCAGGGCGTACGTCTGAAGTTCTCTCTCGGCTTCGCCCGCAGCTACTGTGTCAGGACCTCAAGGAAACCTGGGACGGAGGTTTCGTTGTCCACCGCGAACATCTTCTGCGGAATCCATTTGTTAAACAGGCCAGCCTTGCCACCGAATGTCGGCTCTTTCCCCCCTTTGGCAGGTTCCAACTCGTTGCCGAATCTACCACCAAATCAACCAGCGCCTGGCACCGAAAATAAGCATGGAGTTATCAGCTCTCGGGCGTTCGCGGGGAAACTCCCGAGAGTCCGGTCGCCGGGACCGGTTGTCTGTACTCCTCCATGGTGGTGAAAACGGTGCAAAAGGGGTATTGTGACGATTCTCTCCCCCCCAAATGGCGTGCAGCGCCCGCCGCTCGTCTGCTGATGAGGCGTTGGCTGCCGAGGGAGCGCAGGAAGTCGGCGAAAATCTGAGGGTAAAGAGTTTTCCGGTTCCCGTGTTGCGCGATGCCATCGAAAACATCGCGTATCCTGGCGTCTGTTTCCCGCTGCCCTACCCGGACTAAGGCCCCCCCCTGAAAACCCTCGCATAACCCAAATATGGCGGTCTCCCGGTCTATCAAAGGCTCAGGGCGGGCCGCCATTTTTGCCACATCCTCCATGTCCATCTATAACCTCCGAACCCTCCACATCCCCCTCACTGAAATCTTGCTTAACATATTTCCAGCAATTCCGTCCATCCTATCCTGTCCCCCTCATTTGCACCTCAAAAAGCGACCTTTATACATCATCTCGTACCTCATTCCAGCCTGTGACTGACATAAAAACATAACTACAAACAACAGTAAAATATGATATTGATTGTACTTTCTGGTATGTTTTAAAGCTCGGTGATTATTGACGTGTTTATCTCATATAAGTGTATTTAACTGAAAGTTATATCTGTACACCTTTTTATTGAAGCCAAAAAAACACAAGAAAAATAAAAAAATTACCAAAACACCTTGAAAGCTATTTTGAAATAGCGTAGTCTGAACGCTATAAATTGGGCATAAAAATGGAGCCAAGGCATGAATACCAAAGCGTTAGCTGAGATGGTTGGACTACCTCCCAAGGCCGTCGCGTTTTTGCTCGATAACAAGATTGTTGCCCTCCCGCTCCAAGAGGAAGACCTGTTTTTTATGCACAAGTATGCGGAGGTCTGGGGGAAAAGGGAGTTAATCCGGCTGCAAATCGCCCCCATCAACCGCAAAGAGCGAACGTCAATCCTTTTGGGCGCTGGCTACAATAAAACTGAAAATTATGTTATAAAACGGCTGCATAGGCACTATGACAGCCAGACAACTGATGCGCATGATGGTGGCAATGATGATGGGATTGTGGGGAATTGTGAGGGGCGAGCAAAACGCGGTGTGTACCTCCACATTGACCTAATTGTTGACGAGGTCATGACCCATTATAAAATACCCAAAAATATGCGTAATAAAATCGTGGCTATAGCTCGCAAAATGCGGAAAAAGGTGAGCAATGACCGGTACCGGAGCGCAGATGTCGTAGAAATATCCAGGAATTTGAACAGTTATAAAAAGGCCGTACCGCGTAAAACAACAAAAAAACAGCAGGTTACATCGGCAGAGGCAATGAAAAATATTTTTGGGATATGATAGCTTCATCCCTCACAAAATTGAATATGGAAAGTTCATGGTCCTTCTGTTCCATTTTTGTATCGGTCCCGTTTAAGTGATATACATAGGCCATTCTGGAAGATTTTGGCGAGTAAAGGGCGAGTAAAGGGCGAGTAAAGGGCGAGTAAAGGGCGAGTAAAGGGCGAGTAAAGTCCTTTTGAAGGGCCATCGGGTCCCATAAGGTCCGATAGAAGCGCCATTATAATGACAGGGAGGCCACACTCATGACCAACATCATTCTTAATTTGACCATGGCAAAGCTTGCAGTTCTCGCTCTCTCCGGCCAAGAACAGGTATGCTGTACATGTAATGTCAAAAAACCTTTTCTTGCTTTCCCGCCTTATTATCGGTATTTCCGCTCCGGCAGCTCAGTTATGGTCATGCCTTGGTGCTGGGACTGCCTCTACGACACGGCCTTGAATCGCCTCAAGTCGGACGCAAATCTCAAACATAACCCTGTGAACGCTTGGGTCTACGCAGCAGTGAGAAAGGCGTACGATAATGGCTTAATCGTAGCCGTACCCTGTTTCTGTGGTGAACCGGGCACTCATTTCCATCACTGGTCGTTGCGGCGACCGCTCGACGTAGTGTGCTACTGTCGGGAACACCATAACAAGTTGCACGCTTGCCTTGATAGGATTTTAGCGGCCGCCGGATTTGTCCCCGAACATTACCGCACCCGCTATTTCCTACGAAGCGAAAATGGGAGATTGAGGGTAGCTAAAGAGGAGTACCCTGTAGGGCCGAAGGGAATCATCGAGTTAGCTCGTTCTGTCCGAGCATGGCCAGCGATGCCAGTGGCGGGGATGCTGTAGTATGATTATGAAACCAGCCGACAGAAGTGCCCTTACCACCTCAATGACTCACCTGCAGAACCACCGCTTTCGGAAAAGGTAAAAACAGAGCGTCCCTAAGGCTTGCGGAGGCGGTTATCCTGTGGAATTCAGTCTACGCTTAGGAGAAGCCAGGGAGATGATGACTGAAAGTCGGGCAGTGCCTTGTCTCTGATACTCGATGTGGAAGAGGTGGAGATGATACAGAGAGCCGAGACTGCTGAGTTCAGTGGTAGACCGCTGCTCATCGACATATATCGGCCTGGTGTGAATGTGTTAAATTTAAAACAAGTATCTAAGGATGGTTTCACGCGACTGTTCATTTGCAGGGGGGAGGGCAGTCTTTCGCTCACCGGTTAAAATCTTTCTTAATTCAGCCATGTCGAATGTGTTTTCAAGAATAGATTTTATAAAAAGAGATGTGATTTCTTTAGCCATTTTTTCCGCTGTCAGTTCTGATTTGTTTTCTTGGATAAAGCACAAATAAGCCTCCGCTACAGCACACAAACGCGAAAGCGTCCCGCCTCCAAGCTCTTCCATGATGTCGGTAGATTCTAGGCCAGATTCCTGATGAGATTTTTGGTGAGATTCTTGGTTTTGAATCTTGGGTTCCGCTCCCGACATCAGCCATTCGGCCCTCACTCCCAATGCCCGTGCGATTCTAGCCATTGTTTGCGCTCTTTTCAGGCGCGCATCATCGCTTTTCAAAAGTCTTGAGAGCGTGGCTGGTTGAATCATGGCCTTCTCTGCAAGCATCGTTTTGTTCCACCCCAGTTCGTTTAAACGCAACAGGATTCGTTCCGCATGTGTTGACATTTCGTGCTCCTTGGCGAGATTTGCATAAATTTGTCGATACGGCGATTTAATAATTGACTATTGCTTGTAAATGAGGTATGCTTAGGGTACAAAATTGATTATTTTGGAACTTGAGGTGCTGTTCCCGTCATTAACGACAAGATAATTATATCATAAAATACAATAAGGTCAATCGAAAACTTAAGGAGGCGAAGATGGAAATATCTAAGAAATACAAGGCAATTTCATTTCGGGTCCCTTTGGAGCGTTACGCCGATGCCAAGAAAATTGCCGAGCGGCAGGGCATGGCTCCGGGTGTCATGGCGCGTGTAGCTTTGTTTGAGTATCTGGAAAAACTGAATAAGGCTTAAAAAGGCTAGGAGAGGAGGGTGTGACTGGGAGGGGTGATGGACGGGGGAAACAACCGCGAGTGTCCCGTTTGGTTAGTTCATTCCAGTAATTTGATGGCTTTCACCGGAGTCTCGTAAGAAAAAAAGAATTCAATCCCTACCGCGAGCCGACGCGTCACTCGGACAAAAAGGAGGTTGCAAATGAAAAAGGTAATCAATGGAATCCCGTTCTACACGGAAACAGCCAAGGAGGTCGCGAATTGGGGCAATGGCCTGACGTACTACGACTTGTTTTACGAGGCAGAGACTCTCTATGTGACCAAAAAGCGCTTTCTTCATGAAAATTGCAGGTTTCAATGACTGGGGTGCTCGTGCGCATTTTCTTAATCCCATGTCGAATGAGGATGCACTTGCGTGGTGCCTAAAGCGCGGTCGCAGCATCTGCTAAGGGCAGTAAAGGCTGACCACGGCGGGCTGAGGAGTGAATCTAAGGCTCGTCACCAAGCTACAAACCTGGAAAAGGGCGAATGACCATGAAAAAAGTACCGACAATAAAGTCGGCTGGGAAGGAAGAACAGGTCGCGAAGGCCAGGAAAATGCAGTTCCGCGAAGCCATGCAACAGATGAGAGAGGAACTTATGGCAGCAGGAGGCAACCTCAACCGAAATATTAAGAAGTTCCCCTCGACCCCTACCGTAACCAAAACCCCCTAAAGGAGTAACGATTTGAAAGCAAAGACCAGAAAAGTGAGAAAAAACGTTTGTTACCACGAGGCAGCACACGCCATAGTCCACAGCCTCGCTGGCTCCAAGGTTTACGGTATGGCAGTTGAAAATAAATCCAAAAAATTTCCTCTTCCTGACGACACCAACGGTATTTGTTTTATTGACTGTTCTCGCAATGCTTCCTTTATTCTGACCCATGACCCCGATGGCTGCCTGCAGGTTGACAAGAAACTTTTCAACAAATATCTGAGCACACTTAATAAAGCTGACAGAGTGCGGCTAATAAGTGAACTCCGCGCATATATCTGTGGCACCCTTGCCGGGTTCGCAGCTGAATCCATGCTGGCCGGGAAGTGGCTGCACGGTTTCTCGGACTCGGATATGCAGGAGGCCGACCTGCTTTGTGAATTGCTGCCAGGCGGTTCGGAGGAGTGGGCCTATTTGGCAGGCGAAACCGGCAAAGCTGTGCAGGCTTTGAGGCCTAGCTTAGACAAACTGGCAATTCACCTCGACAAGCTCGGAATTATTGATTTCACGACCGACGAATACGCTCAGAAATGTCTGCCCGAATCATTTAGCTTGAAAGGCTGGCCAAGGGTTCCTGAGCCCTAACGGCAAAGAACCTGGATAAGGGGCCTGTGCGAAAGTTGGGTGCAGGTCGATGAGGGCGGGGAGTAGACAACGATTCACCCTGACCCCTCCCGCGCCTACTTTAGGTGGAGCAGACAAGGTGGCCGATGATTGACCCACGCGGGGGGTATAGGAGTCAAGAGCTATGAATGTGCGAACCAAGAATTTATTCGAATTGTTCGGATGGAAGCACAACGAGGACCCAGACGCAGCGTTGCGAAGGGCTATGGCGCGGGTGGATGCCGAACGGTTCGAGTTTGCGCGAAAGTTTAACGAGGTCAGGGCGAAAACAAGCGAACGAGGAGTTGAAGCTGAACCTGGAACCGGCGTGATTGGGGGGGATAACGGTGTCGAGGGGCTGTGTGTCGTGCGAAAGAGCTGCTACCGGGTCGGGGTTTTGAGCGAAGCCGTTACGAGGCGCACCTGTCCGACCATCGCCGAGGGCTGGTAGAACCGGGGAGGAGCTGAGTACATGATTCCGCCGTATGATACCGTGTGGAAACAAAGAATTACGGGGCAAAGACCAGAAACACAATAAAACCAAGGAAAGGAGAAATTACATGATGACAGTCAGAACCAAATCCCTGAGAAAAAATGCCTGTGAGAAACTGAATGAGCGCATCGCAGATATGCTCACGCAGCAGCACAAACCCTATTTCATCGAGTGGTATGTGACCAAGGATGGCGAAGTAATCACCGAGGAGCTTGTTGACCAGAACAGCAGGCTCGACCGTGACGATATCAGAGCAATCGTCAAATTCGGCTGCGGCTCGGTCTCCTGCGACTGCGATTGGTGCTCCGGGGAGAATGCTGTGAAAAGCGTGGATGACATCGAGTTTGACTCCGAGGAATATGCCCACATGAAGAGCCTGGTTGACGAAAATCTGGGCGAGGTACCCGTTGGCTTTTTCGACGACGAGACATTCACCTGTGCCGGGTGCGCAGAAGAGGTCAGCGACAACTTTAACGGCGATGACGCCGAATATGCGGGAGCAACCGGCTGTGGAACCTGCGGCATGAAGTTCTGTGGGGAGTGTGCCGAGGACTTGGTGCTGCTTAGCAGCCTCTACGACGCGTCAAGCTTCATCTGTATCCACTGCCGCCCGGAGGCGTTCATTGAGAGCATTACAATCGCAAGCGGAGACGAAGTGCGGCTGGTGGGAGAGCATGCTCCTCTTCACGACGAATACGACGAGGAGACCAGCTACTTCTCAGCCTTTCTCACCCACTACGAGACCGTCCTTCAGGACGAATTCAAGTATGCCGACATCAGGTTTGACAAAAATGCCTCACGAGACCAGTTTGAGCCCTCAGTCGATATCGACGCATTTTGTAGCATCAAGGAGCGCATCCAGCAGTGCTGGAGAAAGGCCATCGATACCTTCGAAGTGTAAGCACTATTAACCAAGACCGCCCTCCTGGCATCTGAGGCAAACAGAGGCCACCCGAGCTAGGTTCCACGCAGCCTTCCGCAGCAACGACGACGAACACGCACCGGGTCGGCTGGGAAGGCAGCGAAGAGGGAAAGTGGTTCGCCGACATCATCCGCCGCAGCGACGCCCATTGCGCCGCACGGGCAGAGAAAGCCCGGAAAATGGCCGAGAAGGTCCAATGGCTAGGGCCTGGGAAGAAAAGCCAACGTTGGAGGCACTGGGACCTAAACTGGCGGCGATAGTTCTGACCTAGGCCTGATGGGAAGGGTAGGGGAAAGGGAGCTGAGGGGATAGGCAAACCAATAAAAAGAGAGGAGAAATCGCATGGAAGAGAAGTTGCCGATATGGCTCTATATAACTCCCGATGGTTGGGGGAGTGAAACATTTTATCTCGACGAGGACCAGGCCGAGGAGGCCGCCGACGACTTGACTGAAATCTTTGGTGAGGAATGCAGCATTGACGATTGTACCCGTCTAACTTTTTTCCAGGGTGTGGACGAGGAAACGGCTATGTACGAAGGGGGCCGTGACGGCCATGGCCATCTCATTCGCCGTAAAGGCGACGACTTTGTGCGCATCGAGGAGTTTAGGAGTCCCGACGACTACTGCTACGAGTGCAAAGAGGAAAAAAGCTATTGCGATTGCGATTGGGAGTAATCGGCACGTAACCTAGTGGGCGGCAGGTTGGGGGAGGGGCAGTAAGAGAAGTATGGAAGTGTGTCGCTGCCTAAGCGGTTAAGCAGCTACCAAGCTGGATACTACTAAAAAAAGGAGATATCCAGGGGGTTTTCTCCTGGGACGAGGAGAATGTTCTGGTCCAGAACAGCAATTGGGATATCCAAGACCGCAACAACGACCGCGAGGAAGGGCAGTACAGGCCGACCATGGCGGGCTGAGGGATGGAAACCAAGGCTCGCCACCAAGCTACCAACGGGGGGAAGGGACAGGCACAGGCTAGGGCCAGGAAATATACTGGGCGGCAGAGCGAGGTTCACCCGAGTCGCGGACATTAGCCAAAATGGCCGCGTGAACCGAGGTCGGGGAGCCACAAAATACAAAGAGAGGTGGGCATGAAAAAACGTCTTAAGGACTACGTATCTGATGTCACGTTCAACGGCTACCAGTACGCCATCGAACGCGGCTGCATTGTCGAGTATGACTACAACAAAACGCACAACCGTCGCCGCGCGTTCCGGCTCAGCGAGTCCGGCAGGGTCGAGGCCGACGGCATTAGGAACCTGGACGCCGAGGACCAGTGGAGCGAGATGCTGAGGTTGTTCAATGATGCCGCCTCTGACTGGCAGGAGCGCCACAATAACCTCAACTCCTAGCGGAGGGGTAGGCATGAAGAAGCACATTACGGAAGAGGAAGCCCAGGAGTTCATACGGTCGGTCATTATCCCCGACGACCGTGCCTGGACGACTGACTTCGAGTTGAGCTACGAGGACAACGCAGCCCTGGAAGAGTGGCTGTGTGGTTGTGTGGTTGTTGGCTGGGCAACACAGGGTTCCGCGACCAAATCGAGGACCACCGCGAGAGCGGCAAATACAGCGAGGAGTTGTAGCCATGGGACGCATTAAGGAACAGCTTATATGCGAAAAGGAGTACGGGATGTTGGAGCCGACCGAAATCGACTACGACAACGAGGACTGGTACAACGCGCTCTACGCAGAAACGGCGAACGACGAGGAACCGGTGGAACTGCACCACAACGACTACAAGCGAGCATAGAGAGCGCAATGAGGAGCTTAGGCAATGACGACTACAAAGATTATCGCAGCTACAGACAACTGGCAGAACCTGGACATAAGCGAAGCCATGTATTACATCCCTAGGTTGGCATACCAGGTTCTGGAACTGGAAAAACAGGTGGACGAGCTGGAAAACGGAACCGAAACCTACTAAACCCTCATCGATGCCTATTCGAACACCCGACGGCCTCCAAATCTTCATAGTAGGGGTCGAGTGTTTGGATAGCCACCGATAGTCATAGGAATAGAGGCCAAAAAAAGAGGTCTGCGGAACCCGCAGTAAGAGACAGGAAAATCCTAGGAAAGCCAAAAAGGTGGAGTCACCTTGGACTACGACGTTCCGACGAATTACCGTTGACATTTAAGCCTGTCTGGCTGACCGAGTAGCCGGACGAGTCCAGCGCAAGGCGGCAGTGAAGGACCTAACCCGGCACAGCCGGAACCAAACAGGTAGAATCGAATTTTGCTAAAGTTGTTTCAACGATGCAGTTAAACCAACCCAGGAGGCACAAAATGAAACACTACATTACCAACAAAATCGCAGTACTGGGTCGCTACCAGGTAAAACTTGACGCCGAAATCGATGGGCTGGATTGCTACGTTGCCCCTGAATGGGATGCCGAAAACAGCCACATCGTTTATGCGGTTGGCAACGGCAACCCGGTTTATGTCGGCTGTCTGGATGACGACGGCGAAGAGCTGAACCGCAACGAGGAGGATTGGGCTGCTGACTTTACCGACGAATTTGACGAAGCATTTGAAGCTACCCGTACCTATCTGTACCTTGGCGAAAATACTCTCCGGCCTGTGAATGCGAGGTAATACATTTGCGGAAAGGCTTGGGGCCTGTTGGGGCCGGTCCAAGGTGACTACTAGGAAAGCTACGAGGACGCCGAATGGTACGGCAGTCTCTATGCCGAGACCATGGCATGCGAGGCCGACATGCATTCCGTAACCACAACTGCGCAGGAAAATACAAGAAAGGCGGATTAGAGTATGTGGGTATACATTCAGACTGACCGGGTCTTTGGACTGTGGGGTATTTCACACCCGATGGCAAGTGGCACCCAGACAGCGACCAAGACACTAAAGCGGAAGCTGCACGTAGAGTGCACTGGCTGAATGTTGGCAACGGTACCCGAACGGACCTAATCGCAATCTAGACCGAAAGTACGGTCTTTTCTGCGTTAGGCTAGAAAGTCCACCACCTTATAATTACAAGGAACTGTACGAGGCAGCGATGGGACTGGCTCGCAAATGCTACTACAACTTCAAGATGCCGTGACAGCCTATGAAGGAGAGAAAATCAATGCAATCAGAAGAAATCATAAGCACTCAGAAAGCGGGCAAGGCGAAGCCGATTAAAGAGTGGACGGGGCCTCCGCCGGTTTACTACACCTCGCACACTGCCACCATTGAGGTAAAGTTCAGGCCGAAGTGTTACGACCCGACCCACCCCGAGTTCCAGGCGGCTCTTATCCGCTCCATGGAGCGAGTGTTTGACGAAATTGTAATGCGCCCACGGTTCCGATGCGTCATATCGCACTTCCCGGCTCCAATTGATGAGGTCGCAGGTATAATGGCCGGTACGGTGACTTGGAGCGAATATCCGGACGGCCACGGAATCAGCGATGCAGACAAGGATTGCCGGGAACAGTACCGCAGGGCAGAACGTCAGAGCATTGAGGCCCGGAAAGAGAGTTTGGAAGCAACCAAGGCTGTGAAATAGCCAGAGCCGGTAAGTAGTGAAAAGATGGGACGGGGGGTATCGAGTTCGCTAGGAGCGTGGAGCCATAAGTTATGAATGAAAAAACTGAAAATTTGTTCAAGTTGTTTGGATGGAAGCTCAATCAGGACCCAGATGCAGCATTGCAGAGGGCTATTGAGCGGGTAGATGCAGGGCGGTTCAATTTTGCGAGGAAGCTGAACGAGGGTAGGGTGGGACCAGCTGAGGAACGTCAAAGAGCTGTATGACGGCCAAATGTTCCTCGTGCGCTGATGCGCTCCGGAGGTTGCCGGGCCGAACCTAACCACTGCCACGGCCAAAAAGGTAGCATAGGCAGGCCAGGAGTAACAGCAAGCAACGGATGCCGCAGAGGCTCCCTTGCATCAGAGCAAGGAGCTGTACCGTGGCGTACGACTCTGTCGGGGTTGCGGGGAGCGTTCCTTTATGTGCCGGATGAGGCGAGGAATCCGGCCCATCAGTCGCCGCCTATATTTTTGTCACCTCCCAATATTTAAAAAAAACTTGCGGGGTAACCTTTCCCGCGTGGTGAGTTGTTTGGAGTCAAATGATTAGCAGCCAGAAGTAAACCAATCGCTTGGAAAAAACTGCCAGCGGTTTCCCAAAACCTGGAATTTCGCACCTCTTCCTTCATTCCTTCATCCCGGCCAAAAGCCCCCTGATTGTCTCCAGAACGAGTTTCTGTTCTTTCCTTCCGAGGCTCTTTACCTCAACAAAGGCTTTCATTAAAGCATCGGGTGCAACCCGCCTCTGGTTAATATCCAGCAGCTGCACCAACGACACCCTGAGAGCAGCCGCAAATCTTCGGTAAACACTAATGCTCGCGTTAGTTCCTCTCTCAATGTGGGATACATATGTCGGGTGGACGGAGGTTAATTCAGCAAGCCTCTCCTGGGATAACCCAAGGTCCTTTCTGTAATCCCGTATCCGTTGTCCCACCAGCCTCAGGAATTCCGCTTCTGCGATATCTATAGTTTTCATGCATAGAAAATAGTCTAAATTGTTGGCTATATTAATAGAATATAGTGACGATAACTGCGAGGTAAAGCATAGAATATAATCTATTTTATGATTGTTTATTAGCGCTTTATGGTGTATCATGCGCAATCTTTTAAAATCCGGGCATGCATCGGGGGTGTCGTGTTCCGTGACAAGGATTACATCTACAAGTCAGAAATAAAAAATGCCAGGCAAATAAAACCTAAATCATCAAAATTTTGTTACGGGATACTTGTCTTTATAATCTTACTCATCTTGCCAATGTCCTTTATCGATTTAATATTTATTTATTTCAATAATTGGAAGATGCCAGACACCTTAGCCTTTTTTCTTTGGGCTACTCTAGCTGCGAATTTGATACCATTACCTTTCCTGCTTTTCTTATTTTTTAGAAGCCTGAATTTTATCAGAAGGAATGACAATTTGAGCCTGGACCGCATTTTGGGATACGCTATTAACCTTAGGTTCAGATATATGACCGATAGTGAATACAATTTCTATGTGGATGATGATGGCAAATTCTAGTGGCTTAGCCGTTTAGAACCATCGGTTAACCCAACTACTTGGTATTGATTGGGCCAAATTCGTTGTCAGAGCTAAGATAGGTTCGGGTGGTTCTAACCGACAAGCTCACTAATTTTTTTCTACGATTCCTGTCGTGGCCGAGAAACATGAAATACGGTTAAAACAATGAGCTGGACAACCCAAATCCCGGAGGTTCTATGTTCAGTAGACTGGCAGGTGCAGCAATTCTTTTATCGGGTCTAATTTTATTTTCGGGGTGCGCGGGCATGAAGGGTGGAGGGGGCAATACTGTCCAACTTAATGATGCCAAATCACTGAAGGTGATTATCCCGAATGGTCCAGGGGTTACTGACAATCATTTTACAAAGGTTGCTTTTGGCAAAAAGATGTTGGAAAGGGAGAAGAGTGTTTTAGTTACCAATGCTGCAAGTAGTAATATAGCAAAGCAGGTTTTTATCAGACCAAAAAAGAAAGATGCAAACAGTTTCGAAATTGAAAAGAGCATTGACAACGGTGATTTCCCTGGTTCTGGCTTGATATATACGCTGGGCTACACCGTTAGCAATGATGGCACCAATACGTTTGTGGAAATGAAACCCATCAAATACCGCACGTATCAACACGGACTGATATCCTTCGACGTGCCACCTTTTAGCGAAGATGAGCTGTTTGACTACCTCTCAAATCACCTGGTCGGTTTTAAGTTTGAAGTTGATTCAAATAACAACATTGAATCGATTTATCAGAATCTTGGGAAATACGACAGGGATGTGCGCAAAAAATCCGAAAAAGACCCCATTACAGGGATAATCTTCAAAAACCGATATGCCATCCCATATAAAGGTAAGACTGTCCAATTTTCGCTCCAGCCATTTTCTAAAATAGGTGGCACTCGTGTTGTGATTTATATCAATATTCCTGGATATTACACCCCTGGAAATGATGTTGACTTCAACCCTCTGCTGAATGATATCAAGGCAAAACTAGAATCTATCATTAACTCATAAACAGTCTTGGAGGGATTTGTAATGTCGAAATATTTTTCTGGAATCGCCATAGTGATAATATTGGGGCTTATCTCGATTAGTGCGTTCGCGGACGAAGGTCGTCAGGTGTCAGAATATCGGAAAGCTGAGTTCCAGGCCCTTGCCGATTCCTCACAACTTGTTATGTCGCTTGGCGGAGTTTCTGATTTTGGAACACTCCCGATGTCCAACCGGGATATCGTCATTAAAAATGTTATGGCAAAGGCCGCAAAGAGGGGGGCGGACGGAATTCATGTTTTTTCTGAGAAGGAGAGAAGGGGCACTAACGCATTCGGCTTGAGTGGCATTCAGTTACAAATTTCGGCAGAAGCCTTCAAATTGGTGGAGCCGAACGTTGCCGACGTCAGGGCTGCAATCCACAGCAAACACAACACCAATCTCATAATTGTCCAGAACAACATGAGCCATATCGTCAAGAACCACTACATCGAGGTTGGCGACGACCTCATCACCGAGGTTTTGAATAGCGGGAAGAAAATCGACATAAAAATCCTTATGCTTGATACCTATACATCACTTGAGGGGGAAAAGGCCATCGACGGACTACGACAGATAGCATCCTCAAACGTTGATAAGGAAGTGGTGGCTCATGCCGGTGGCTTGCTGGCCAAAAACCACAATGCGGATGGGCTCTATGAGCAAATAGTAGGCGCAAACGACAGCACCGCCGCCAAGTTCATTACCAGCTATACAAAGATAGCGACCGAAAAGGACATTCCCAAACTCCGAAAGCTGATGAAACTGCACAGCTCGGATGTCGTCAGGACGGAGGCAGGGAAAGCCCTTGTGAGGCTCCATGACGATACTTATGTTGAACAAATGCTGCAGGCCGAAAAGTCCATCGAGGTGGCAAAGGCGGTCAAAAAGGAGATGCTGCTGCAGTGAAGTCGGGAATGTCGTCTATGGCTCACTGTTGCCGATTGCAACATAAGCCTTGCTTAATGGTTGGAGTGCCTATATAAAGTGGATATTATGGGAATCCAAGAGATACTTGTAGTAGACGATGACAGCGATATCCTAAGTCTCGTCAAGCAAATCCTTGAAATCGAGGGCATGACGGTTGTAGTCGCGGCAAATGCCGAAGTGGCCCTCCGGCATTTATGTGAAAAAGTTTTTAGTCTGATGATTACCGACCGCAGCATGCCAGGATTGGATGGTTTTGCACTGGCCCGGAAAGCCGCTGTGATTGCGCCTCTCATGCCAATTGTCATGATGACTGGTGATATTTTACCTGATACTCCGCATATGGCGAAGAAAGCTGGGATAGCAGTGGTCCTCAATAAACCCTTTCACCCCACCAAATTGCTGCAAGCAATTCAAGAACTCTACCTGCATCAAAGCCCAGTGCCGGAACCACAGGCAAGGTGAGCGTAACTGCGATATCCCTGTTTAAAAAGAGACCAACATAATTGTTGAGGGCCTCTCTGATTCAGGGCTATTTCAGAGCTATTTCCATTTAGAAATGTTGAGTCAGGTTGGATTAGTTCGGCTTGGGGAGGTCCGCCGCGTTCCGGTAGTGCCGACCGGGGTTTTGCGCAGCTCACATCTGTATCTTCCGCTCCATCAGATAATCTGGTACCAGCAGCAACATCATATTTGCTGTCTGGCATATCCGTTTCACCGCCCTCTTGCGCTCTCGCTCGCTCATCGTTTCCATACCAGCCCTAGACAGCATGACGTTGATAAGCTCGGTCCGTTGCAATGGTAGAGTTAACACATACCCCATTTTCCCTCCTCCTTGTCATCGACTTCGAAGGCGTCGAAGCTGTCGGCCTCCGTAGCGGCGGCTCGCTCTGCTGGGTCTGGTCGACGGTCGATTCCGTCGCGGCGGTAGTGCTCGGCGGCCAGAATCATGTCGCAACTAATGTTTGCGGGCCTGATGAAGTGCGGGATTGCCGCTATCATGAGGTGGACCGCAGCCTCGACAAATGAATTGTATTCTCGCCACTCTTCGCCGGTCATGCATTGCGCTGCACCCACTTCGGCCAGTGCGAAAACCATTTCGGCGGCGGTGGCTGATTTGATAAGGTCATCGCACCCGGCGAGATTCGTTGGGACACTCATATAACATACCTCAGCCTTTTAGTAAGCCTCAAAAACCCATGTCCTCTGGGCGTAAAGGCACCCTGTTTTTTTCTGGAATGTACCTCAAGGTGGTTGAAATTATGCCAGATTGTTGACGATAAAACAACATTAAACTACATATATTGTACATGAATTTTGGGGCACTGCAAAGCCCATCCGCGTGGTAATTCTGCCGGTACCTACAACCTTGCCGTTGCCACTGCCATGGTACTCGACGCTTGCAAGACCACCGACGACTGGCACTGGCCCGGCCAAGAAGAGGCACGAGGATATTTTGTCTGCGGGGCGGGTGGCAACTCGCGAAGGGAGACGGGTGGTGAGTCACTATTTCGCCACCAGAGCGATTGAAGTCTGGGAGAAAGCCCAAAGTGAGGTGGGACGGGGAAGCCGCACGTGAAGGCACGTTCAAACGAGGAGCTAAACCCGCTAGTCCTCATCCTCATCAAAATCACAGTCTTCAAAACCGCAAAAATCATTATTATACAAAGGGTTAAATAGCCGCAGTAAAAACTCACGGACAAAAGATTGATTGGTAGAAATGTCCGCAAGGTATTCTGGTACGTCACCATGGTAGAATTGTGGATGGTCGTCAAAGCCGTTTTTCTTCACGTAGGAATAATCATTCTTTGAATATTCAAAAAAGAGTTCTCGGATGAGGCCAGTAGCTCTCATATCTAAATTATGGCAATGAATATCCTCGCTACACATAGTTTGGTACGTGTGCCAATCAAACGAGCCATAACTGGTTTCAACAAAGGTACCACTAATAGACTTGGTAAAAGTCTTTACAATATCCAAACCTATCTTTATTATCCCTCCATACCAAGCTGTATCAAGGTGAGATAAAATAAAGCAGTCGTTCTCCTGTTTCTTTGATTTTGGCTTTGACAGCCCTTGAACAATGTCTGCAATGGACAACGAATCCGTAGACATCTTATCGGCTACTTCTTGGGTCATTCCCTTCTGTGTCACAAAATATCTATTTTTGGTGGCAAGGTAAGGGTTTATGCCACCTAGGATTAATGAATTCTGCAAATGCCCTGAATCCCTTGTTTCAGAATGAGCTTGTGAAGCATATACAAAACCATGGATACCATTTGCCTCCATAATTTGCGCGGCATAGGCTGATATGGTGTTTAGACGATGAATCATCTCATTGTCTGGGTCCTCCCCTTTGTTTTGTGGACTCCAGACCCCAGGAAGGCCATCCCACACAACTTTAAAAATATTAAAATTTGACTGTGAGAAGTTTGCTTCAACAACATTTTTTACATCATCAAATGCAGGAATCCACGGTTCTAACCGTAGGCTTGTAATGTCATCATCTTTATACGTGGGAACCAGAACAAAAATCATGTTTCGGTCATAGAGTATCGTATTAATAGCTGCTTCCCTTACTATCCGTTCCTGCATCGGCGAAATCAGTAAATATATTATGTCTGATTTACTCATGGGGGCAAAAAGCGTTCTCAAGTGGCCGCCATAACCCAAAAGTTCAGTAAACGCCTGTCGTTCGGTCTGGGCGCTCTTTTTTAATTCGGCTATAACCAAACCATTGTGACCAGGCACATATCCCAAAAAGTCAGCTCTCATGGTTGAGTCACCGTCTTTTTTTAACGGGACTTCACAGCCGAAAAGAGATAATTCCTTCATCAATTTCCAAGTATTAAGGTAGGTATCTAAAATCAAGTTATATAGAACTTCTGAAGGACTATATTCCCAAGGGGTATCGTGAACGATTTTTTCGGGTAGGCTTGGTTGAACTAAAAGTTTATAGAAACTATCTTTTTTCTTCCAAATATAATTTTGGATTTCTTTCTCTGTCATCTATACTCCAAAAGGTCTATGGTTAAGCACCAGTGCCACTGTTGGGTGAAGTATAGCTCTTCATGCTGTCAGTATTAGCAAAAGGTAGCTTTCCTAGCGACGGAATATGGTTTTAGTAGCAACTATCCCCGCAGTGTTTGACCGTTGGTTCACAGGAAAGGTGTTTTGGCATCCGGGACAATCGAAAATACCGTTGATTACTCTTCTGTCTTGCAGGATTTGTAAATCATGTTTGGCTGCGCAAGAAGGGCAGGCATAGTGGGGCGGTTGGCCATTATGTTGATAAACGACTGCGCCGCCGGGCGTCTGTGCCAATGTGTAGCTTGAGATTTTTTGCTCCCAGTTTTCCTTCTGGCGTAACTGCGCTTTGAGGCACAGGTTTTCCTCTTGCAGGGAATTCAGATTATCTCTGAGCGAAAATAGGGAGTCTTGCACCTTCCCGATTCGCTCCAACGCGTCTCCAACCTTGTCACGTACCTTCTCGTCTACCTTTTGGTTTATGCCGAAAGTCAGTGCTTCTTTCGCATATTTAAGGCCCTCGAATGCGGCCTTGAATTCAATCATGCGCCCCTCCCAAAATAGATTTATGCATTGCTTGATGGTTCAGTTTCGGCCCCACTGAGCGGAGAATGGGTTAGCAGGCTTCGGCTTTGCTATAGCAGCTATCCGGCGCTCAAGGGCTTCCAGGAATCGGATTGCTGATGCGACGTGGTGGTAGATAAGAAGAGCCTCGTCATAGTTCAACATTTTATTGTCGTGGGCGAGGCTCTGGTTATTCCGGACAGCGTTGAATGCATCGAGCGTTGAAATGCTGGTTTTGAGAATCCGTTCAGTCATTTCAGATTCAAGATAGCCACTTCCCTTCAATACTTTGACGTACTCCCCGGCCAGGCTGTGGAGGGGTTTATCTCTTTCTGTCGTTATTCCTCGCTGTTCGCATAATACTCGGAAATATTTGACTGCGAAGGTATGCAGCCTGTCTAAACCCACCTCGGGCTCGTTTCGCTCGATGGACTCACGGACTGCCATGGCTAATACGGCAAACTCTTTTTCGGGGCTATTGGGAGTCAACTCCACAATCTCTTGGGTTCCAGGAGTGCCAGAAATCCGCGATAGTGCCCAGCTACATTCCTCGTAAACCTTTTGCTGTTCGACGTCGGCTGGGTCCAATCTGACGCACTGCAGCAGGTCTTTGAGCAGTTTTGCAACGATATGGTTTGGTTCTTCTCTCCAAAATGCTCTGAGGCGATTTGCTTTCGAACCGCTGTTAAAGTTGTACTTCTCCTCCAGGATACTCAGGCCCGTGCTATCGATGACGAATTCATCAAATGTGTTGTTCGAAAATTCCAACACATAGCCGCCTCCCATGTTGAATAAGGTCTCGAATTTCCGCTTCTCTATGTTGGTTAGGTCAGACATAACTTTCCACCTGTAGGGGGTTCGCTCAGCTTGTTTCTGAAGGTCGTGCTAATGTAGCACGTTTCCCAATGGGGATACAATGAGGATAAAGAATCAAAAGCGGCACAGAGTCGGATAGAAAAGGCACGGGTATAGCTGGTAAATGGGCAAGCTCTCTTGAGACGAAGGGCCAGGCAAAAGGGCCGACAACGCGGGTAGATAGGGTGATGGCAGAGATAGCAGGGATGGCAGAAAGGAAACGGCAATCGGGGTAATGTAGGTGATGCGACAATGTGATTGATACGGCAATGTTGGCATAAGGCTGATGCTGGGATGCTATTCTGCGTTTCGTGCTCTGATGCGACGTTGTGGGCGATGCGGGCGATGCAAGAATGATATCATGCGGGTGATGCTGTGAGATGAAGGTGTGATTAATGTGAAGGTGCGTCGATATGAGCGAGGCGTCAAGGATACAATGCGGACGATGTAGCAATGAGACGGTGGGGGCGATGCGAAGATGTGGAGATAGGGCTTGTCTGATGGTAGGCAGCTGCGAACTGGTACTGCAAATACCATCCGCACCAATCTTTGCACTGTTCTAATTAATATTAGCTGATAGTGGGAACACCCCGATATAGTTGCAGCTTGGCGAAGGCGGAACGGGGGACCTACGAAGTGAGTTGGCATCCTGGATGGCGAGCATTTTTGTTCAGGAGGAGGAATACCTTTCGCAGCGGCCCAACCTGATGATGAACCAGCTTGGCGGCAAGAGCATCATCTTTTAACAGGCAATGCCTGTACAGGGAGAAAGAAACCATTGGAAAGAAACTCATCATAGCGTTGCGTTGATTTGTCTTTGCATGGTGCTAACAATGGAACTCTCCGGTGTCGGAGCCATTATGTCGCCTGAAGGAGAGTCGTCGCAACACGTAAGGTGGCCAGCATCGAGGATGGCGATGTTGGCGTTACGACCAATCCAGCTTTTCGTCGTATGCTGGACCTGAGGTCGGAATTGTTCCTCTGATACCTCCCGATTCCAGGTTGAGAACGTTGTGGCCGTGTTTTCCATCCGATTTTGATTCTGCCTGGAAATGTCCAAAAAATCGGCTTCCAAATTTGCCCTGTAGTGGCACTTTTCGCTTACCCCTTGCCTTTGGGATTCATCATTTGCAAATGCCCCTTAAGTCGCGTTTATTTGAAGTGCCCAGTTTTTGCCTTAATTTAACAACAAAACGAATGCAAAGAATTGTTTGGAAGTTTGCATTCGCCTTTGACTTCAAGTAGTTATAATTGTTGAGCTTTGTTGTTTTATGTCTAATATATGCTAAATAAGCTTTGTGTTGAATGCTAACTTATGGTATAATTTTGATTAGAAATTGGAATTGATTTTTTTGGCCTGTTTGAGGCTGATTTCAACCGGTAGGGGGTCCAGGATGAGAAAAGGGGTTAGGCGGAAAAGTCAGGAGCAGAATCAGACCCAGGAGCTGGAAAAAACCGAATCCCGGAACGGTAACTTAAACCGGCCCCAAAAGGGGGACGTGACGAAGGTTGAACCGATTCGGAATGAGAAGGATATCCGACTTATTAAAAAGCTGTTGGCTGACAACCCCCGCGACTTCGCCATATTCACTTTGGGTATCAACACCAACCTCCGCGCCTCTGACCTCCTCCGTCTCACCATTGGCCAGGTACAGCATGTCAAACCGGGCGAGCAGTTTTCCCTGCGCGAGAAGAAAACTCAAAAGGTCCGGTCCATTACGATGAACAAAACCGTCTATGAGGCAGTTCAAAAGCTGTTGAAGTCCTTGGGCACCTCAGACCTCAACAAATATCTGTTTCAAAGCAGAAAGCACGCAAATGGCGGAATGCTAACTGTTGGGTATCTTAATCGGCTTGTCAAAGCGTGGTGCGCTGAGATAAACATTAAAGGGAATTTTGGGAGCCACAGTCTTCGCAAAACATTTGGTCACAGCCATAGAACCCGATTCGGAACTGATATACCGACGCTTATGGTGATGTTCAACCATGTCACGCAACGGCAGACCCTGGATTATTTGGGAATCCAAGGCACTGAAATTAGGGACGCGTACCTGCGGGAGATTTGATAACGTACTAAAATTGCACTAAAAAAGGGGATACCGATGTGGTATCCCCTATGTTCTTTCTGCTACAGATATTTAAAATCTTTGCTCATTCTATTCCATGCTGCATCTCCGACATTTTTACCAGTTATTTACGCTCTATTTGCCACATGGTAACATTGCTGCATCTTCCCCCCTCGACCTCAGAACCTCGCCTCCGCCGCTCTCTCAGCCTCAATGACCCCCGTGGTCATCGCCTCAGGCATCCCCCCGGCGACCACAGTTCCACGAGCACATATCACCCCCTGTCACCACTCTCCGTATAGCATCTCAGCATTTTGTATCGGGACATAGTCGATGAGCAACCCCGGCTTCCGTCCCACATAGTATCTTTCCACTGTGAGGTATTCAGCAGGCACCGGGGAGGTAAAAAAGTTACTTTTTTGGTCGCCGCCGTTCCTCATCATAGCGAACACACCCAAGTTCACCGCCCTCTGCAGTTTCTCCAACGCCTGGTCATCCCCGAGCCGCTTGAACCATTCTGCAAGGCCCACGGTTACGAAAACCGGCATCCTAATAGGCCCTTTGAGGAGTCCTGATGCATCTAGAATGTCGGTTCGCACGGGGATACGCCGGATAGGTTTGCCATTTTGAAGTGCGAATTCACAGGATTCCCCGGTATGTCTCATCTCTATGCATTTGGCCATGGTCATTTCCTCCACTGGATTCTCAGCAATGCGCATTTATATCTGTCCATCATTTCATCCCACCGCTGGTGAAGGACTGCCAACCGGTACTTCACTGATTGCTTCGGGGTCGGTAATAGCAGCTTTCGCCTACAACGGGGGCAGAGCAAAAAAGGTCTGCCGTTATCGCTGAAATGCACCATTTTGACATGTCGCTGTAGGTTAAATAGATAGTTACGCCCACAGCGGCAGACAACGTGCGACGGTATCTCGGCTCTCAAAACATATTCTTCGCCCTGAATTCGGAAGTCTTTACGGCAGTGCCCGCAGGTTCCCCAGAGCTTTTTATTATCGTCATCATAGTCCCGCAGAGAATAGTTGATTCGCTCGATATTATTGTGTCCGCAGCAGTGCGGACACCGATAATGTCGTTGCATCCGGAAGCGGTTTCGGGAGACCTCTATGAGTGCCAGATTGCAGCCTCCTTAGGTGTTGTATTGTCGCTTTGGTTAGCAAAATAGGCACTAGTATACATAAATATGACATAAAAAGCAAGTAACACCTTATTTTTACACATATAATACCGCATAGTAACCCCGTCTACTACGGGCAGAGCCCCATTGTGCCTATTTGTGGGGATGGGGGGAAATTAGTGGGTTTTTCACTCTCTGCACAGAACCGGCAATGGTAACTCTTGGGGCGCTTGTGTAACCCCCGCCCCGCAAATATTGGATAAAATACTTAAAAGCTCGGTTGTTTTGAGGTGTTAAGGTATTTTGAGTGGATTTTTGGGTTGACAGTGCTATTGTGTCGGGATAAACGCTAGGGGTCGGTCTATTTTTATCAGTATCCTAGCCGCAAAAATGTCTATAAATTGAGAGCTTAGATAAATGCCTTCTTCCAAAGCTACATCTAAAACCACAGAGTCGGGCCTGAAGCGGACGACATTTGAAATCTCCATCCGGGACCAAGAAGAGTTTTTGGCGCTGGCGAAAGGCCGCGAGACTACCATCTCAGCACTATTCCATGGCCAGCTCCTGCAGTTCCGGGCTAATGATGTTAGGAATTTTGACTTTCAGCTTCTCGCTGTAATCAACGCCAACTTACCTCAAAAAATCGTTACCTTCCGCCTCACCTCGGAGGCTGAAGCCCGGCTCCAGCAGGTGAGGACCGATGTTGATGCCGTCTTTGCAGCAGCTAAACTCAGGAACCTCAAACAAATAAATAAGGACGTGACCAAAATAGCTGGGAAAAATGCTGAAGAGGTATTGGGAGAAAGGAAACTACGTAAAAACAAGATACTTGGCGCTGACATAGTCAGGTACATCATTCATCTCGCGGTGAGAGCGACTAGTGACAGTATCGAGGCTGAAGTAGAGGCTGAAAAGCCTGAAAAGACGATGGTTATTGTTCTATTGCCAGAAGAAGATTATAAAACTGTCTGTGTGTACGCGAAAGAAAAAGGCACCACCGCTAATCGGCTATTAGCTCAACTATTTCCCGATTTCACCGATGACGAGTTTAACTCTTGTTCCGTTGAAATCGAGATGGGGCGGAAAACGGACCAGAGCAGATTCCGCAACCCGGACAATGACCCACGCGGGCTGTGGACTCCAGAAGCTTTGACTGGCCTATATGCCCATCGACCGGGTATGGATTACGAAATTATCAACCCTTTAACTGGTGTTGCTTGCCATAGTTATAAATATGGATGGCGCTATACCAAAGAACGCATGGCACAGCTAATCAGAGACAATAGAATTTCGTGGCCTACCCGTAAAAACGGAATGATAACCCGAAAGAAGTTTCTTTCGGAGATTGAGGTGGCGTATTGCAGAACCAGCATCAACATCTACGCCAGCATGTATCCAGACCTCAAAGCTAAATCTGAGCGCCTGAAAGTATCTTTGCAGAATGTTATAAAGGTCTTTATAGTGTTTTTAGCTGATAAAATAAGAGAAAAACGACTCTGATGAACGAAGCATAAATCCCCTACAGCATTAGAATCCCCGCAATAATATCACTCCCAGTATCAATTCCCTCCGTGTCCGTCGTTTTGAACCTCCCAGTTGCCTGAAGATACCTTGAATATCCCAATACCTTATTAATAAATTGTGTAGTGGTTGAACTGTAATAAACCTATTGAGCTAACAACAGCTATAAATGTGTGTATATTAATATTGCATTGCCTTTTAATTGTGAGTATGATATAATTCGTCCATGTTAGATTCAATGGTAATGCTGTTTAGGAGGGTGTGGCCGTGCGAATAAGCAAATCATTGTATATCCGTGGTCTTCAATGTAGCAAATCCTCCTACCTCGAAGTGTACCGCCGCCAACTTAAAACTGTTACTGATAGCGCCCAAAGCCTTTTCCGGGATGGCCAGCTCGTTGGCCGGACAGCACAGGGCCTTTTCCCTGGAGGCGTGCATATCCCTTACATTCCCGGCGCGAAGGGGCAGGACGACCAGGTGCGCCTGACTCAGGCGGCCATGGACTCCGGGGTCAGTGTCATCTATGAAGCCGCCTTTCTCTTTGGTGACGCCTTCGCCAAAGTGGACATCCTTGTAAGGGCTGGCAACGGAACAGATAACGCCTACACCTGGAATATCTACGAGGTTAAATCCGGTACCTCAGCCGAGGCCACACACCTTGAGGACATTGCTTTCCAATATTACGTCTTGACCGGCGCGGGAGTCCGAATCGGTACCGTAAGTCTGGTCTACCTCAACAGCGAATATGTCCGCCAGGGAGAGCTGAACCTCAACGAGCTTTTTACCTGCAAAGACCTCACCGAATATGCCAAGGCCCGGGAGGGTTTTGTCTCAGAGGAGCTGGTCCGGCAGCGGGTGATACTGGTAGGAGAAATGCCGGAACAGGGCATAGGCAAGCATTGCGCAGCGCCCTATGATTGTGAGTACAAACAGCATTGCTGGAGCCACATCCCCAAGGACTCGGTCTTCGACCTTCGGGGCAACGGCGTTAACAAATACGACCTTTACAATCAGGGTATTATTAAACAAGAGGATGTTCCGGCGGAAATTCTTAAGAAGATGAACGCCAAGCAGCGCCAGCAGGTTGAAGCCACCATTAACCGGGTGAACAGCTATAACCCGAAAGCTGTCGCGAAGTTTCTCGACGGTCTGAAATTCCCTGTCAGCAATTTTGATGTTGAGACTTTCAGCTCGCCCATTCCGCTCTACGACGGCATGAAGCCGTACCAGCAGACCGCTTTCCAGTACTCGCTCCACATCGTTGGACAGGACGGGACCATGCAGCACCACGAGTTTCTGGCAAAGCCAGGAATCGACCCGCGCCCATCGTTTATTCAATCGCTCGCTGCAGCAATGCCGAGCACTGGCAGTGTCGTGGCGTTCAATATGTCGTTCGAGCGAGGGATTATAGCCGGGCTGGCTAAGCGCTTCCCGGAGTACGAGGCGCTGGCCGCGAGTTGGATGAGTAACCTGGTTGACCTCATGGTGCCCTTCAGACAAAGGGACGTGTATTTTTGGGCCATGAAAGGCTCGTACTCCATCAAATACGTTTTGCCCTCACTTTGTTCAGAACTGAGCTATAAGGGCTTTGAGATTGCGAATGGGAGCGCGGCCATGGCGGCGTATCACGAGATGACGGCACTGATAGATGACCCAGAGAAACTGGCAAAGCTTCGCGCTAACTTGCTGAAATACTGCCACCTCGATACTTTTGGCATGGTCCGGCTGATTGAGGCACTGCGATTGCTGGTGGAAGCCGGACTTGAACCGTTCGAGATGGCACTTGAGGAAACCTTTGAAGAGACCCTTGTAGTCTAGCAGCCAAATAGGAGGAAGCACCGTGGAAAGGACGGACCCTGAAGGAGTACTGCGCGAAATCTGGACCGCAAAGGGCGTGAGCGATGAACGGCAAAATGAACTCATTGCTGGTGTTAACGCGAAGGCCCAACCATGCACGCAAATCGGCCCTTGGCTGATTTAATAGCATCCCCTAAGTCTCCCTGTGTCGGCTATCCGCACGACCCTGCATAAGTAGCCACCCGACTATCTGCACGACCGTCCACATGCCCCACCTTGTAGCAAAATAGAATAGTATCATTATTTGCGCGATAACCTTTGGTAACTTCCCGAATCTATAAGCTAATTCCTTGACATTATCTGATTAATCATGTAAAATATATGCATATTAACGTTAAGTGTGCTGTTTGTCTTTTAGAAAGGAGGGCCTTTTGAGAATTCTCACGATTGGAAATACGAAGGGGGGCGTCGGCAAGTCCACCACCGCCGCAAACCTTGCCGTCGCTGCCGTCGCCGACGGCAAGCGGGTTCTTCTTGTTGACTCCGACGAGCAGAAGTCAACACTGGATTTTCGAGCAATTAGAGAATCCGATAACATTAAAGCGGTGGCAATAACTACACCTACGCTGCATAAAGACTTGGGAGACTTCTCCAGCAGCTACGACCTCGCGATAGTCGATGTCGGTGGAAAGGATAGTGCCACGTTTCGGAGCGCCATCGTTGCAACCGGCGCAGAGGGACTTTTCCTTGTGCCGTGTTTGCCATCTACGTATGACATCTGGAGTACCGAGCAGGCGATGAAGCTCTTGAGGGAGGTCCGGTCAATATGTCCTGGCCACATCAATACCAGGCTCCTTATCAACCAGATGCAGGCAAACACAGTCATGGCCCGAGAAGCGGAAGATGCGCTTAAAGCCATGGCCACCGAGAATGATTGCCCGGTGTTGGCTACCCGGTTGCACCTCAGGGCCGCGTACAAAACCGCTATCATGTCCGGACAAGGGGTGCTGGAGTACGAACCGAAAGGTAAGGCGGCAGCTGAGATAAAAGCTTTGTACAACGAGATTTCCGCCATCTTATTTCAGGGTCAGACGCAATTTGGCAGGGTAGGGGGGCTTCACCCATGACAATCCCGAAAAAACCGAGTGCATCCCCCGAGGCGCTGGAAGCTTTTATCGCTGGGGGAACGGTAGCGGAGGCCTCGCCGCATGGTGCAGAACCGGCACCACTAGCAACGGCACCAACAGCCACCCCGGCCAAACGAAGGAAGCCCATCCGGCAGAAAGAGGTTGTTGTGAGGCAAACCTTCGTGCTCAATCAGGCGGTTGTTGATAGGATTGAAGCCTATGGCTTTTGGCAGCGGCTGACGAAAAAGGCCGTTTTAGAGATGGCTCTTGAGCAGTTTTTTGCCGACAAGAAGGTTCGCGCTATCCCGAGGCAGCAAGAACAGGAGTAGTTACACCGTTTGCACCTCTAGCACCCGCTTTCACCCCGTGCCTACAATAGCCTTTGCGGCCAAACATCAGCACTCAAGATGCGGCGTTGAAGGCAATCGAGGCTGGACAGTCGGTATAAGTCAGTGGGCGCAATATCTTATTAAATTTAGGCCATTCCATTCTCGCTGGGATGGCTTTTTTTGTCCCCGGCTCAATTCCTTCCTCAAATACTCAACTCTTAGAATCACATCAATAATGCACCGCAAGATATAGCTAATCCCCTGTAAGTAAGGTATTGTGCTTATCCTTGTCTTGATAAATATGTCTAAAATATGTTATTATATGCCTGTATTTGATGAGGAAAAGGGGGGTATATGAAGTTGATGACCAAGGCGATTATCGAGATACTTCCCGCGCTACATTCGACTGAAGACAAAGACCCCGCAGACATTCCCATCATCGCCAAGTTCTTCACCCCATGGTCAAACTGGACACACTTTGTGACGGAGGGCGAGGCTATACTCGATGATAACGACCAGCCAACCGGGGATTATCTCTTTTTCGGATTCGTCGTTGGCTTTGAGCGTGAGTTGGGATATTTCGTGCTGTCGGAGTTAGAGGAGGTAAACGGCCCCTGCGGCCTCAAAATCGAGCGGGACCTCCACTTCACTGGCACTCTGGCAGAGGTCATGAGTGGCAAGAAAAGCTGATTGGCAAGAATTCAACCGTTGAACTATCACGTCGGGGAGGGCCAGAATGCCAGCCAAAAAGTTACTTTTTGTGGCAAACACACGTTTCCTGGCCGAGAATCGTAACCTTTTCGGCGGCTTGCAAGGAGATGTCCGAAAGCGGCTTCTGGCAGTCCTGAATACCCCCTGCCAGACGACCTGGGACGACGCCCATACCATCATCATTACTGGCGAAAGGTCGATATCACTCTGGCAGGCACTCATCACGATTGACCCGACCTTCCCCAGAAGCAAGCCCAGTGACAATGCATGGCCGCAGATACCCGACCAGTTCACCTTGTGCCGGGCAATCCGGACGGCAACTAAGACGGTGAAGGCGGAGGTGGAGCCGGAAAGGAGCGGAGGCAGCCAGCATGATTGAGCAGGACGAGCGCGTGACGGCCGTCGTCTTTCGGAAGTGGGGCAAGAAAGACGGCGGCGGTATCATAGCGCTGTTCCCGGAAATCCCATCCGGCACCTACGGCTACCAGGTCCCGAGTTATGAGCATGTCGGCCACCATGGGGCGGCTGATTACAAGGACGTCATGGCCCGCACAGTTCCGGCGACCGAAGAAGAGTATCGCTACCTGAAACGTGAACTGGAGGCCATCGGCTACAACCTGGGAGTCTGCACGTTGCAGACGGCCAAAATGCGTGCAAGGTGCTACAGAAGGACAAAATGAGCGAGGGGAGGGCAGCATGAGCGAGGTAAAGACGTATCAGGAGCGCCTGAAAGAGCAGGTAAGAGCCGTATCCGACGTGGCAAATCAGCTGTCCCCCCGCAGCTGTGCAGAGTTCGCTAAGCAGTTCACTCGGCAGCACCGCACCCTTCAACAGTGTCTGACCCGGATTGCTGTGGCATGGCTGGAGGAATTGGCAAAACCTGAGACTCGGTACGATTTGCGAAACGAGGCGAGCGTCAAACTGGCCAGGGAGTTTGTGGCGAAGGTCCAAGAACGTGGATTACCGTACATCTAAGGACCGGGGGGACGATATGAGCACAGTGAACGTTTCATTGATGTCGCCGAGGGTTCGCGAGGCATTTCTTCATTCCCGACCGGCACTCCTTGCCTGGGACATGAGAGCCCATGAAATTCTCAAAGACTCGGTAATCAATCATTATCGGGTCCACGAACCCTTTGACCGCAAAGAGGTGCGGAATGAGAAGCGGGGCGCACTTTTACTTGCTGTCATTGCGGATGCGGCCCCGGTGGCCTATCTGTACTACTCCTCTAAACATCAGTCACCTGACCACGACCTGATGTGGATTTCTGTCTGTTTATTCGCCGTTGCCACCAGCTTAATTTTTTTCCGGTGCGTACGGAGGGTCCGCAGGGTGTACCTGCGGGGAGCCGAATGGCAGACTTCGATAAACAAGCTGATTCAGCTGGTAGAGGAGCTGAGCGCCGAGGAGCAGCAAGAGCTGTATGCCGCTATGTATGTGCTCGGGATGGAAATAAGGGCTTCGAGAGTGAGTGCCGCGAATGCGTACAATAACGGGTACTGGGATGGCTTCACCATGGGTGGGGACTAGAGCCAATATCGTGCCGCGCTGAACTTTTTATTGGTATATTGGGGGTGGCGTGCGCTATTGTGTCGCCAACAGGAGCTAACCGACCACCCAATTACAAAAAATAAGAGCCGTGCCCTACTGTAAACTTTCGTAGTTAGGGGCGACCCTAATGTTTCCTCCAAAGGCATTAGTTTTCAGGTAGTGTATTTCTCAAGTTTTATCTGTATGAGATTCGCTCGTTCTTCTAAAAAATCTTCAAATTTGTCTTCAGTCCAAAGAGCTTCATCTGTTGGGATAAGATGAAGCTTTATAAAAGCTTGCTTGTCACTTACGTTTGTAGGGTTGTTAATCCATAATGAAAACGGCTTGGCCCTCTTTTCGTCACGATTTGTACCTGGGTCAATTAGTTGAAAGTTTTTAATGCTATTGATTTTTGCCCAATCAAATTTTAAATTTTCTAGAATTGATTTTGGCATAATATGGTCAATGTCGTTGGTCCTAATTGTTTTAGCTTGGTCATACATAAGATAGTAAATAAATGGACTATCTAACTGGTCTAGATTGTTGGTGTCATATTGTGTAGTAAAAGTTATTGGGTGGTTGGCGTAGACCTGGAATAATTCATCTATTGGGAAACATCTGTTTTTATGATTTTTAATTTCTCCGAGTAATTTTCTTATTCCGGTTTTATAGGGAATCCAACCAGCTCCTCTGCTTCTAAATACTCCGTTCACCAATGAGTGATACAGCCACCTTTTCATTCTTGGAAATTCGGAATTCCCTGCATCATAATTATTGAAGAAATTTGAGACATCCTTATTGTCTATTGGCTTATGAAATATGTGATAGGCTATAAAAAACAACGGAATGAACGAACGGCTACCGTCTTTGTAATAGTCATATATTTTAGAATGAACTAAAAAATCCTTAAGACATTTGAGTGTGCATGTAATTCTTTCTCGGTTGTTTATTGCGAAATTAGCATCGTCTCCGTCAATAGATGCCATTTCCTTTTTATGATTGTCTTGAAGTATAAAAATTAGCTTTATTAGATTGTCTTGCGAAAGACCAATCTCCTCGTAACTATCTAGCGTTACCCTTAAAAAAGCCTCCATTTCCCAAGCAAAGCCTTTTAGAATAGATGCCACTAAGTCAAAAGAAGATAATTTAGTCCCTCCGTCGTTTAATCTTCTAAACAATTCGACAATTCTCTGCCTGTTTGCTGTTTCGTTGAGCGATTTATTGATTACAACTTTTGAAATACCAAGTGTTTCGGCAGTAATTACATTTTTATAAAATGCTTTTACATTTTTAGTAATATGAAATTTCTTAGTGTAGTCAATTATGCTTAGCACAGAGATAATTTCTGATGCTACTTGGTCTTCGTCATTTGTGTCTTTAAGCCTTTTGAGAAGTCCGCTTGCCAAATACCAGTTATGTTCTGGTATCGCTCTGTCTTCGTTGTCTTTTGATTGTTTTGCTAGCTTTTGTGTGTCATTCTCAAACTTAAATTCAAATTCAGAATTGAAATCGCTATACAAGTCAAAATATAACACTTTACCGTTGATGCTGCCTTTCAAGCCGATGTAAAATGATTGAAGCCTTTGTTGCCCATCAATAACAAAATTTTGCAGTTGTGTTAAGTTGTCAACCTGTCTCGATGAAATTGTATCTCCGTCCTTTGTGAATGGTCTAAAGTTAAACAAAGGTTTAGTGTCTCTTTCTTCTTCGATGACCATAACACCACCGAAACTGTCACCCTTTAAAAGCGTGTCAAAAAGTAACTCCATTTTGTCTTCAGTCCATACCAAAGGCCTCTGGATAACAGGCAGAACAAATTTTTCATCAGATATTTCAGTGATGATGTCGGAAATTCTGTATGTTTTCCAAATTGCCATTTGTGACTCCTGAGTTTTTGGTGACCATCTGACATGGACTGAATGGTGGTTTGGACCGGTCCATTCACATCTAATTAGTAAAGATTTTGTCGATAACGATTACTTGAATGCCAAGTAACTCAGCAATATCATTAAGTGCAGGTGGAAGTTTACATTGGATTACCAACACTGAATTTCCGTTTGGGATATCCTGCTGCACCTTTTGCCAGGCCCGAGTAACTGCCCGATATTTGACACACTGGAACAGCCCACGGCTCAAGTCGTTATCGTTTGATATAATGGATTTGACCTCCACTGCAACTCGGCGACCGTGTCCTTCAAAAAATACATCTACCAAATCGCCCGACGGGAGAGGGAATTCCTTCTTCCCTATCCATCCTTTGCGCTGCTCAAAGATTAGCTGGGGATTGTTAAGCACATATTCTTTTAATGCCCGATGTGCGTCTGATTCACCCTCAGAGGACCAGCCGCCTGTGGGTGGCTCGAATTCAATGGTGTCTTCTATATACTCTGGTGGGATTCCATCGACAATTGGCGTCATTCCAAAACGAACCAAAATCGAATCCCAATCCTCAAAGTTAAATATGTCTTCGTGGATTTGTTCTGACATTGCTTTACGGTCATTAAAGGTCAGGTGAGCTATCCTATCTTGATGGACATAACGCTTCAAGTAATAATCACATCCGTCCCCTGGGATTCCAGATGATTTATTGACGATAAGAGCGTTAAGTGGTGGAATTACTTGTCCTGTTTCTTCTTCGACAGCGATAAGACCGTTGCCGACGGTCCCGGCGGGATATCCGTATTGAGCTGCAAAAACATGGTGTCCAAGGTTTCTTCGAACAATTTCCCTGTCAAGATGGCCATAGGTAATTGTCCGCCCATGTTGCGCACACCATACAAGTAAGGGGAATATATTTCTGGCGGTCAATTTCGTCCATGTTGTACCCTGTAGCACAGGTGGGATAGTCATTTCCGCTCCTCAAATTCAATTTGTTAAAATAAACAGCGGTCGATTATTTCTGAGTAGTTTATAACACCGCACATTGGAAAGTAAAAGTTAATTTTATGTTCTTGCTCAGCTTGCTAGCAGTATGACTGCCTGTATCAAAACCCTCTTTAGACGCCTTCCTGTAACATATTGATTTTGCACATCACTTATTTATGCTTTTCTCTGTCCCAAAAGAGGTCTCTATGGAATACAGGAATTGAGTTCACCCTACCCACATCCTTAGTGCTTTCTTCCCTCGCGGTCCTTTGTTTTCGTGACAATGAAAACGAAATCAGACCACTTAACCATCCTCCTTACTTTTGAACTCCGGCTACGATGGTTGCTCTGTAGCTGTTTCCATTCCTTACGCCACTTCCTAGATTACCCCCATCCTGACATAAATCGGGCGCACAGCTTTCCTTATCTGAGGGAGTTGCCGTGCAAAGACAAGCCCTCCGCTAAGACAGCACGCCGCCACATGTCACCACCAATAGCGTTACACGCGGGCATAATACCCGCCATTGACGACCCTGCAGAACAACTCCCGGAAGGAGCCAAGCTACCGAACGGAGCCATACCCATGAATGACATGGTGAAGAAGCTCATGACTCTTCCCCGCTTGTCCTTTCGAGAATCGTCTGGAGCACGGTATTGCTAGAGGCAATGGTTGTCACAGCTCCGAATCCAGCCACGACAATTGATACGAAGAGAGAGGTGAGGGGAGGGGGAAATAGCTCGACATCGCGAAGGAAGCAATGCCAGTAGCGAGGATAACGGTGCCTCTAACAATTGTCCTGCCAAGGCCAAGAACACTTTTCTGAGAGGCGAGGGTGGCGGTACCGATTAATGCCCCGCACCCAGCCGCTGTCATCAGAAAGCCAAAGGTGTGAGCGCCTCCGTGGAGAATCTCTTTTGCGAAGACAGGAACCAGCACCACATATGGCATCCCCATAAGGCTTATCAGAGCGACCAAGAGGAGTATGCTCCTGATTGGCCCGAAGCCGAAGGAGTAGCTGAAGCCTTCACGGAGTTCATGCAGGACGTGCCGTCGCTCCTTTTTATGAGAGCTGGGTCCAAGGCGCATGGCAACAAGCGCGAGCAATACTGCCATGTAGCTGGCGCTGTTCAGGAGGAAGCACACCCCTTCACCGACCGAAGCGACCAGGAGTCCTGCAACGGAAGGTCCGATAAGTCGAGCAGCTTGGACCATGGATGAATTCAGGGCAATCGCGTTGCTGAGGTCTTCCCGGTTATCTACCATCTCGACGACAAAGGACTGCCGTATCGGGATATCGAAGGCATTGACGACCCCGAGGAGCAGGCTCAGCACGACAATGTGCCAGACCTGGATAGTCCCGGAGAGGACAGCGGTAGCCAAAAGCGCTGCCTGGAGCATGGCGAGAGCCTGGGTGCTAATCAGAAGAGGCCGCCGAGGCCACCTGTCTGCAAGTACCCCGGACTGGTGCGAGCAGGAAGGTCGGGATTTGGCAGGCAAAGCCCACTACCCCAAGCAGGAAAACTAAACCGGTGAGGCTGTGTGCAATACGCTTCCCCATCGGTTGAGAGGGTTCGTATAACGGAGTTCATTCGATGTTCCGGCCAGGGTAGAGAGCCATAACAACCTGTCTCAAAAACCCCCTTAAAGCTGACCCTGTAACATGCTGAATTCACGTAACTCAACCCCCCTCATTTTCGGCGTGCCCAAAAGAGGTCTTTTTGAGACACAGACCCAATAGATTGCAGAATATAGGATTTGTTAATTCAACGGATTTGTGCTATTAAAATAATGTTGTTAACATGCCTTTGAAAAAAATATGCCTGTTTTATAACCTGAATTTTGGCTTTTTTCAGTTAGTGTTCTTTCGACTGCAACAACAGTTTCCCTCTTCTTACTGGCAATATAAGCAAATAAGATGTCCAATTATAAGTTGTATGACCCATTATTTACAATAGGCGGTGAATATGAAGCGCATTCCTACTGATAGAGAAATACTAGAAATTATCTATGAACGTTATTTCACAACGTTCATATCATTTTCAAAAGAAGACAAAGAACGGTCTGCTAAGATATATGTGCCAATAAAAATACAAGAAATAGCGAATTATCTCCACACTGACGGTGACATTATTTTCGGTCGCCTTTACTACTATCTTGATGGAAAGTACGGATACAGTCAGGACGGTGGCACGCGCGTCTCTTTCTTTTCTCTTGCTGTAGGTACAGACAGACATTGTGTGAATTTCCCATTGCTCGCTTCGGTTCTAGCCTCTCTCCAAATGGAGCATTCCAAGTTTCGCACAGCAACCGTGATTTCATTGTTTTCGGTGGCCGTTGCTGTCGCAGCCCTGCTCGTGACAGTATTTTCGAGTTTCTGTTGGCGTGTTGAAAGAAAGCAGGCGCAACTAAACGCCCAGGACGGTACATCTAGCTATTCGGTCGGAAATAAGCCGTCGTTGCAGCAAGCGTTCTCCAGCGTACGGCGGCCATAGAATTCTGTGTTCGTAATGCAGTTTCGCTTAACTGATACTATTGCGGTTTCTAAATGCGAGAAACCGGGAAATCGAGCGGAGGCATAAATTGATAGAAGAAGGAACCTCTTGTCAGCGCTAAAAAAGAATTCACCTGGTTGTGGAATGGCAATAATGGGTCTAATGGCCTTCGCCATGGCTGCAAGATATTGGTATTTTTTGATTGGCATCGCTTTTCTCGCTTTTGCATCCTGGATTGTTGCTCAAGGTGTAAAATATTGGTTCGCACACAGAACGTCCAAAAATAAATTTAATACCGGGGGAATTAATGTGTCTACAGCCGTTACAGGCACTCCAGCACCTGTTGTAGTCTCTGACCCAAAAGCTGATATTCTTTTCAACCAGCAACCTCATCAATACAACCCTGAACTACAAGTGAAAACAATTGCTTTGAATTATGGAAATACGAATAATGGTGAAGTTTATGCTGCGATTGGAAAAGACCTGGCAAAGGAGAAAGCAGCTGCTGAAGTTGCTATAAAAATTATCAATAGGCTCGGAGTAGCTTTGGTTGATGCCGAAATTCAAAGGATTCTTGTTGCAAAAAAAGCGGCTTTGCATGAACGCCTATCAAAAGTTAATACTGAAATTGAACAGCTTTTAGCAACCGAAAAAGCTACTGTATTTACTGTAGCTTCGGTGGAGAAGGCCGCTGCTGCCAAAGTTACTACAAAAACAAAAGCAGCAGATAAAAAGGTTCAGGTCATAAAAAGACTTCTTGCCGTTCTGGATTGTGTCAGAATGCAGCGGTTTCATGATGCTGAAAAAACGTCCATGCGAGAATGCGTTGCACAAGTCAATGCTGAAATTAAACAGATTTTAGCTATCGAAAAAGCTGTCGCATTTGCGATTGCTGTTGATGCGGAGAAGGCCGCTGATGCTGAAGTTGCCGCAAAAGAAAGAGCAGCCAAAGAGGTAGAACAAAATATCAATAAGTTTGGTGCTTTTTTGGTTGATGTAGAAATACAGCGGATTCTTGAGTCAGAAAAAACAGCATTACGAACACGCGTTGTTCAAGTTAATGCTGAAATTGAACAGCTATTAGCAACTGAAAAAGCCGATGCACCTGCTGCTGTTGCTACTGATAAGTCCGCTGATGAGATTGCTATCAAACAAATAATAGCAGATGGTAGAGAGCACATTGACAATAAATTTCATATCATTTACGCTCCTACAGAAACGCAGTTGATTTTTGATTCGGAAAATATGGGTATGTCGGGGCGTGTTGCTCAAGAAAATGCTGAGATTCAACCCGAGTTAAGAAATAAAAAAACTACTGGCGTCGTTACACCGGAAATGACCGCTGCTGCTGTAATTGACGTGGAACAACAAGCTGCTGAAACTGAAAAACGCGTTGTTGAGATTGGTTTTCAAGGCGTAACCGTATCTGCTGCTGTTTCGGATTGCTTAAAAAAGCAGTATGTCAATTGTGATTTTTGCAACACTCTGGGTTTACACAGTATTTTAAGTATTACGGGTTACACGATAGAGTGTAGTTGCATTGCGTGTGGGGGAAATTTCTTCATATCCAAATTTAAAACTAACAGCACGCCCACTCCAACCGTCACAGAGCCAAAAATCACACAGATGCTCACTCATTTCGATTTTGTGCTAACCAACAAGGTAGGGCCTCTAAAGACCGGCTACCAGTGGTTCGAGGAAAAAACGCAGAAACGGCGTCTGCGAACAGGTTCCCCCAAGGCATACGAATGGCTACTTCCATTTATGCCTCTTGAGGTGGCAAAGCTTTATAAAAACATGTCGGTACTGGAGCGGGGTCCGGGATTTGCACATGTAGTTGTCAAAGAGCTAAGAGTGCTCATACGAGAACGTAGACAGGACAAAAAAACATATAATGACCTGCTTCGTGCCCTATATGGTGCTTGCGTCTTAGTAGACTTTGCTAAAGATATCGGTTTCTTGGGTATGTCTGCACACCATCTGGCCTGCTACATTGATATTAGAGAACTCCTCACTATTGAGATTGACTACTCTACGATGGGCTATTGCTACAATGGAGCGCTTTTGAAAACGGACATTAAGTGGCTGATAGAAGTTTTCGGAGAACCGGTCAGTCATCAGAAATTTAACGCTATTTGGCCGGAAATTCGACAAAATGCAATTTCTCGCTATTGCTGGGAAAAGCTGGCAAATGAAAACAAAACAGTTAGTTGTCGTTCATTTTCAAATACACAAAAAAATATGGACGAGTGGTTAATTGAGCTGATAAAGAGGATGGGGTATTCGCATTATGTCAATTATAATGAACGTTATCAGGCTAATGAACGTGAGAAACAATGTGAAGAAATCGCAGCACTTCAGGATAGAAATCATAAAGAGTGGCTGGGACGAATGGCAGCCCGTGAGGCGCGGGTTACAACCAGTATGGTTTCCGTAGAGGCGGCCAACTCTGTAAAGCAGCGCGGTTTTGCCATCCCTGAGCCACCTAAGTCCTCGCATAGCTTTTCTCTTGATATGAGCAGAATCGAAATGAAACTGGCGGAAACGGTCGCTGTTTCTGCCATTCTCAAGGACATCTTCGCCGATGACGTGCCAGTGCCATCTCAAATTGCAGTTTTTGAATCAACCGATTCAGACATGCCCATTGCTGGTCTTGATGCCCAAGCCTTCAAATTTATGCAAGTTCTTGCATTAAAGCTTGTCTGGACTAGGGAGGAGTTGGAAAAACTAGCCGCTGACTATAGCTTAATGCTGGACGGTACCCTTGATACTATAAACGATGCCTCATTTGACCACTTCGGCGGACCGTTCCTTGAAGGTGACGACCCAATCGAAATCAATGCTGAATTTGCGAAGGAGATAGTTGCATGACTATCGCAATCCCCACGAAAGCCCCGGATGTTGTAATTGGCTGGCGTTGACTCTAAGTGATTATTAGGGCTAACCAGCTTGGGGCCGATGCCCTCAATACCCTACATCGTATAAAGAAGTTTTAGCACGGGCCCCCCCTCCGTCGGACTCATCGTACCCACTCCGTCAGATTAGATATTATTGAAATCGTCTTGACCAAATCAAGGCGATTGTATACTATCGCATGCGCATTCAGCCGGATTATTCTCGGCGATAGCACAAGGAAATCATATGGCTAAGAAGAATACGTCTGGCGGCGGGCTCATAATTGTCGTGATAATTATAGGCATGTTAATGAAGTACTGGCAAGTCGTGCTTGCCCTAGGGTCTGTCGCCTTGGGAATTTGGGCCATTGCGCGGTTAATGAAAGGCTCGTCCGGCACACAAACGCCCATCAGTCTCCACAAGACGTCATTCCCAACGAATTTGCCCCCCTCTCCCCCATCCAAGCCCCTGACCCATATATCGATGCCAACCCTCAAAATTGAAGTGACAACCAGTTCTTCTCGGGCCTCTTCCATGGACGATTCAGCTTATCAGCCATACCACGGTAATTCATACGTCAACATGACAAATGCTCAAAAAGCTTCTCCGGATTCGGTCTGGGTACCGCAAGGCAGGACCATCGAGTGCCAAGGATATTCCATCCCCGGAGGACTCATATATTTTGGCACCGGTCTTCCGAACCTGCGTGGCTACGGGCCGGAACCGGCGCTGATTGACCCCGCTTACAAAATCGACAAGAACAACCCAGATAGGGAAGGCCAGAACATGAACTACTGGCCCTCCTATGACCAGAGCCATCCCGCTTCACGAGCCGCCTTTCTGGAATGGCTTTCCACCGGGAGGAAAGAACCGAATGCCTATATCGGTTACGTCTTCCTGTATTTCTACGGCTTGGAGCGCCGGGTCTTGGCCGATGCCAAAACATCCAACGCTGCGAAGGTCGAAATCGATACCATACTTGCAGAGGCAAAGCGCCTCCTTGCCATTTACGGGGACAACAGGTCTTTCCGTGGATATTGCTCCAGCTTCATCGACCTTATCCAGACCTCGGGAGCAACCGAGAGGCTGTACAAAAATCCGCCCAGCTACACTCTCCCCTGCTACGAGATACCCTCTTCAATAAAGGTCGGCTTGGGGCAGATGGCTGCCGACGGTATGCTTCTACCATCCCAATGGGCTTTAGCGTGGGTGTTGACCGACCCGATGACACCGCGCCGGACTCCGGTGCACCGCTGCCGGGAGGAATTCGGCAAGCTTTTCTGCCTCAAATACACTGAGAAATACGGGGAAGGCTCCAAACTCAAGCTGAACAAGACCAAGCTCAAATCCGGCTATCGCCCGTCCAGCCCGACCTTCAATGGAGCGATAGAGATTCCGCTCGACGGCATCTTCGACGTGACCGTTTTAAAGGAGCCCATCAACACCCTCCGCACAATAGCTGATTGGTGCTCCAACGAACTGGACACCTATAGCCGGTACCTGGGGCGCAAGAATTCCGATAAAGACTCCATCGAGGCCGCCGTCCTGTTGCCCCAGTCGTTGCTGGATATGCACGATGGCAAAGAATACCGGAATCTCTCTGCGTGGCTGCAGGAACAAGCTCTTGCTGAGCTACCTGTAAAAGTTAGTTTTTCACAGCTGCTCCAGCATGTCCCCTCCATAGTCCGGGACAGCTTCGGCAAACGCGAGGCAACCGCCATAGCACAAGTTTTTTCCCGACTGGGGGTGGGAATGGAGCCCGACCCTCGGTTTGGCAGCTTCATACCGAAGACCGACCAGGACATCATCCTGTTTAAGCTATCCGGGACCGCTCCTAACTCTCCTTCAGCCGGGTATGCTTCAGCGACCGTGGTGATGCATCTTGCCTCCGCCGTCGCCTGTGCGAATGGCAGTATAGACCCCAGCGAAGAGCGCCATCTACAGGAACACCTTGAAACATGGCTGCACCTCACCTCCGATGAAAAGGCAAGGCTGCGGGCACATACCCAGTGGCTCCTTTCCTCCTTCCCTGGCATGAATGGCGTCAAGAAAAGGCTGGAAGTCCTCAACCGTGAGCAACGGGAGTCGCTGGGGCGTTTCCTGGTTGGTGTTGCACAGGCGGACGGCTACATTGACCCGCTAGAGATGAAGATTTTGACCAAGATTTACGAAATGCTGTGTCTGGATTCCCAAAGCCTCTTCGGTCATGCCCACGCCGCCGCCATAGAGCCGGTAACCGTTCAAGTTCCCGATTTCTCCAAGCCACAGGGGTATGCCATCCCAGCGCCGCCGCCCAAACCTTCCGACGGCATCTCTCTCGACATGAGAAGCGTCGAAGCAAAGCTGGCGGAGACGGTCGCTGTCTCTGCCATTCTCCGCAACATCTTCACCGAAGATGAGCCGACAACGTCCCATGATGCCCCCTCAGAACCGACCGGTTCTGATGTTGCCATTGCCGGACTCGACCCGGAAAGTTTCGCCTTCATGCAGGTGCTGGCATCCAAACTGATGTGGGCACGGCAGGAACTGGAACAACTGGCCTCAGAGCACAATCTGATGCTGGATGGCACCCTCGACAGCATCAACGATGCTTCGTTTGACCATTTCGGTGGGCCTTTCTTCGAGGGGGATGACCCCATCGAAATCGATGCAGAATTTGCCAAGGAGATAGCAGTATGACCATCGTAATACGCCCGAAGGACCGGGATGCCGTCATTCAGTCACTGCGGGCTGGGGTTGTACCCCGCACAGGCCAGCACCTCATCCAGGTGGGACGGGGCAACGAAATCGGGGCGCTCATCAAGGACATCGAGCGGGTCGCCGACAGCGGCTCCTGCATCCGCTTCGTCATCGGGGAGTACGGCTCCGGGAAAACCTTTTTCCTGAACCTGGTGCGTGCTATCGCTCTTGAGAAACGTCTAGTAACCATTCACGCGGACCTCACCCCGGACCGTCGGCTGCACGCGACCGGTGGTCAGGCACGCTCACTCTATGCCGAGTTGATGCGCAATATATCGACCCGCTCCAAGCCTGACGGCGGGGCCATGCAGAGCATCGTGGAACGGTTCGTCACCGAAGCGCTGAAGGAGTCGAAAGCCACCGGTAAAAACCCGGAAGTAGTCATCCACGAGCAGCTGGATATCCTGTCCGAGATGGTTGGGGGGTTCGACTTCGCTCAGGTGATAGCCGCTTACTGGAAGGGACACGACACTGGCAACGAACAGCTCAAGGCTGACGCAATACGCTGGCTTCGGGGCGAATTCAGCACCAAAACGGACGCCCGCAACGCCCTCGGGGTGCGGACCATCATCGATGACGGCTCTTTCTACGACCACCTGAAACTGATGGCTCGCTTCGTGAGACTGGCGGGCTTCGAGGGTATGCTGGTCTGCCTGGATGAACTGGTGAACCTGTACAAGCTCTCAAACGTTCAGGCCCGGAACTCAAATTACGAGCAGATTCTCCGTATCCTGAACGACTCGCTGCAGGGTACTGCCGTTGGCCTAGGTTTCATCTTGGGAGGGACACCCGACTTCCTTCTGGATACCCGCCGAGGACTTTACAGCTACTCCGCTCTTCAATCCCGCTTGGCAGAAAACACCTTCGCCGTCAGGGGACTGGTCGATTACAGCGGGCCCGTCCTGCGTCTCAGCAACTTAAGCCCCGAGGACTTCTACATCCTGCTGGGGAAAATCTTGCACGTCTTCGCCTACGGCAAGGTCGAGGACCGTCTTATCCCGGACGAGGCATTGAAAGCGTTCATGGAGCATTGTTCCAAGAAAATAGGCGACGCCTACTTCAGGACACCTCGGACCACCATCACAGCCTTTGTCAACCTGCTGTCTGTTCTGGAGCAGAATCGGCAAGTAACCTGGCAGGAAATTCTCGGCACGGTAGACGTCAGGCTGGACATCAATCCGGACTTGGATATCCCGCAAGAGGAGGCGACGGCACCGGTATCGGTATCTGCCGCTGCTCCACCTGCTGCATCACCAGTTGCTTCATTCATTCCCCCAGACGAAGAGGAAAACCTTGCAAGCTTCAAGCTCTGAGGAATCACAAGCGTTCTACCTGCTCGATGAGAAGGTCCGCCGCTGGGTCTGGGACCAGGGGTGGAGCAACCTTCGTGACGCGCAGGAACAGGCGATACCGCCCATCCTCGCCGGTGATACCGACGTCATCATTGCTGCAGCGACCGCCACCGGAAAGACGGAAGCGGCTTTCCTTCCCATTTTTTCGCGTCTCTTAAAGGAAGAGGCGCAGGACGCCTGCGTCGTCTACCTGAGCCCCCTGAAGGCCCTCATCAACGACCAGTTCTTGCGCATGGAACAGCTGTGTGAGCGGCTGGATATCCCCGTGTACCCCTGGCACGGCGACATTTCTGGAAGCAGGAAGAGCAAGTTTCTCAAGAAGCCAACCGGAGTCCTCCTCATCACCCCGGAATCTGTGGAAGCGTTGTTCGTGAACCATGGGACCGCCATTCCTCAGCTCTTCGGTAAGCTCCTCTACATTGTGGTGGACGAACTCCACTCCTTCATCGGCTCGGAACGGGGACAGCAGCTACAGTCGCTCCTCCACCGCATAGAATTAGCCATCAACAGGAAAGTACCGCGTATCGGCTTAAGCGCAACCATTGGTGACATGTCTCTTGCGGCACAGTACCTGCGCCCCAACGGTGACTCCGAGGTGGAGATGATTGTCTCCACAGCCACAGACCAGGAACTGAAACTTCTGCTGCGGGGATACAAAACAATCCCCCCGGCCACGACGCCAACGGAAGATGCCCAGGAAGAGATGCCCGATGGAAGCCTTCTCGACATCGGGAATAACTTATTCAAGACTTTGCGCGGTAGCAGCAACCTCGTTTTTGCCAACAGCCGAAACAGGGTGGAGTTCTTCGCCGACCTATTGCGCAGGATGTGCGAAGAGCAGCATCTCCCCAATGAGTTCTGGCCGCACCATGGCAGTCTCTCTAAGGAACTGCGCGAGGATGCGGAAGCGGCCATCAAGGACAAGATACGGCCTGTGAGCATCGTCTGCACCTCAACGCTTGAGATGGGTATAGATATAGGCTCTGTGACGAGCATAGCCCAAGTCGGCGTTCCTCCGTCTGTGGCCAGCATGCGCCAGCGCCTGGGTCGTTCCGGACGTAGGGATGGTGATGCGGCCATCCTGAGAGTATATATTCAGGAGGCTGAACTGAGCGAGAACTCTCCTCCGTCCGATTGTCTGCGGGCTGGCCTGGTGCAGACCATCGCCATGGTGAGGCTCCTGCTGGAAAAGTGGTATGAGCCTCCGATTACTGGTGGATTACACCTCTCAACCATGGTTCAACAGTTGCTATCCCTGATTGCCCAGTATGGCGGGGTGACTGCTGCCCAGGCCTTCCATGTCCTGTGCAGGAATGGTCCATTCCCGCTTATTACGCAGCAGATGTTTGCTGACTTTTTGCGCAGCCTCGGCAGCCAGCGCCTCATCATGCAGGCGAGCGACGGGCTGCTGCTTCACGGCCAGTTGGGGGAGAGGATTGTCAACCACTATTCGTTCTATACAGCCTTCATGGCACCCGAGGAGTACCGGTTGGTGTCCGGCGACCGGACCCTCGGAACTCTCCCCATTGACCGACCAGTTGCCGAGAATTCCCTGCTTATCTTCGGTGGGAAACGCTGGCTGGTAATGGAGGTGGATTCGGCAAAGAAGGTCATCGTGCTGAAGCCTGCCAAAGGGGGCAAAGCTCCGGTATTCGGCGGCGAGGCGGGCTTAATTCATGACAGGATTCGAAAAGAGATGTTTGCGGTTTACACGGAAGACACCGTCCCGGCCTTTCTAGATGCCCAGGCGAAGGAGCTTTTGGTGGAGGCAAGGGAGAACTTTGCCCGTTACGGCCTCGACAAGAAAGCAATCCTCATCCACGGCAGCAACACGTACTTTTTTTGCTGGGCTGGAGATAGGGCAATGAATACTCTTGCCGCCATTCTCCGGTCCAAAGGCTTGAAAGCGGAAAACGAGGGGATTGCAATAGTGGCACTGAACGTTTCGCCGGACCATTTACGAAGCTGCTTACATGCCATGCTGAAGGAGGGTCAGCCGGATGCCCTGGAACTTGCGAGGTCGGTGGCGAACAAGGCATGCGAGAAGTATGACTTGTTTCTGACCGATGAACTGCTAAGTGCAGAATATGCTGCATCAAAGCTTGATGTGGAGGGGGCCTTAAGCACCTTAAAAGCTATCCTTCTATTTAAGTAAACTTTTGCGATGCTAGGCAAAGAGGGCTACTAACACTGATACGGTTTAACTGGCTCAATGGTGAGGATAAGTCGTGCTTGTCCATGCCTGTCCACTGAGGGGGCACCGGGGCCTGCTCTCTGGGGGAGCCACTTTCACCAGGCAGAACGCACCCCTCTTGGGACAGCCGCGAGGCGGTCCCTAAACCGACCAAGGCCAATTTCTGGATTAGCTCTTGACAGCCGCGTCTTAACACAGCTAAATCATGTGAAATCGACTAGGGGAGGGTAGGGCATGACCAAGGCTGATATCGTTGACAGGGTTCTTGCGAAAACTGGTTTCACGAGGAAGAATTGCGTTGACCTAGTGGAACAGGTCTTCGAAACCCTGAAGGATACCCTGGAGAGCGGCGAGAAGGTTAAGGTCGCAGGCTTCGGCAACTTTGAGGTGAAGGAGAAGTCCGACCGACGCGGGAGGAATCCGCAGACCGGGGAGGATATAACCATTGAGGCCCGGCGCATACTGACTTTCAAGGCGAGCGCTGTGCTCAAAGAGGCTATTAACTCGCCACGCGATATGTGGCCCAACTTTACGATACGAGAAAGACCCGAATGAATAATCCGCATGTCATTATCATAGCAGGCCCGAACGGCGCAGGGAAATCCACGACCGCTCCGGCTATTCTTCAGGGTACTCTTGGCGTTACTGAATTCGTCAATGCCGATACCATTGCCGCTGGACTTTCGGCATTCAACCCAGAGAAAGCAGCATTCCAAGCGGGCCGGGTAGGTGCAGAGTGGATATTGATGTTGTAGCCTGATGTCAGTTGTTTTGCAACTTCTCAGTTCAGGTGAAGGTTTGCAGGTCGGCCTCCGTTTTCCATCGGTTATTTCTCGATGAATCGCTCATTCCGGGTACTCCATATAGTGTCAGGAGACCACCCCTTCCACCTTAACCTTTCCCCCCTTAACCTTGACAAAAATCCTTTAATTTCGTAGGGTGTAGCGGCTTCACCGATATCCGATGATTATTCTGGCTGAGCTAATTGTTTTATGGGGGGCGCAGATGAAAAAAACACTCACCGAGCGCGACATCTGCACCCAGTATATCACCCCGGCAATCGTTAAATCAGGATGGGACCTGCATCGCCAGGTTCGTGAAGAAGTCACCTTTACCGCTGGTAAAATAATAGTTCGCGGCAAACTTCATACCAGAGGGAAGTCGAAACGCGCCGACTACATCCTCTACCACAAGCCCAACCTTCCCATCGCAGTCATCGAGGCCAAGGACAACAAACATGCCGTCAGCGACGGAATGCAGCAGGCCCTTTCCTACGCCGAGACTTTGGATATTCCCTTCGTCTTCAGCTCCAACGGTGATGGTTTCATGGTACATGACCGTACCGTCATTTCAGGCATCAAGGAACAGGAACTTGCTCTTGATATGTTCCCTTCGCCTGGTGAACTCTGGCAACGGTATCTCGTGTGGAAGGGGATACCCCCAGAACAAGAGTCGGTCGTAACCCAGGATTATTACTTAGAGCCGGGTTGGAAATCACCGCGCTACTACCAGCTTAATGCTATCAACAAGACCATCGAGGCCATCGCCCATGGACAGAAGCGGATTCTCTTGGTCATGGCCACTGGCACCGGCAAGACCTACACCGCATTCCAGATAATCTGGCGACTCTGGAAGTCCAGGCAGAAGAAGCGCATCCTCTATCTCGCCGACCGTAACATTCTTATCGACCAGACCATGACCAATGACTTCAAGCCATTCGGTTCGGTCATGACCAAAATTAGGAACAGGAAGGTTGACCCTTCCTACGAGATTTATTTGGCGCTTTACCAGGGAATCTCTGGAAGTGCGGAATTTCAAAACATTTACCGGGAGTTCTCTCCGGACTTCTTTGACCTGATTGTGATTGACGAATGTCATCGCGGAAGCGCTGCTGAGGATTCCGCCTGGCGAGAGATTCTGGACTACTTCACGAATGCAACCCAAATCGGCATGACTGCCACGCCGAAGGAAACTAAGTTCATCTCTAATATTAGTTACTTCGGTGACCCGGTATACACCTATTCCTTGAGGCAGGGGATAGAAGATGGTTTTCTTGCACCTTACAAGGTCGTTCGGCTTGACCTGGACAAGGACGCTGGATGGAGGCCCACAGCAGGTAAGACTGACAAACTCGGAAACGAAGTTCCTGACCGTATCTACAACCAGAAAGACTACGACCGGGAAATGGTTCTGGAGAAACGTACCGAACTTGTCGCTCGCAAAGTCACGGAGTTTCTGAAGAAGACCAATCGCTTTGACAAGACGATTATCTTTTGCGAGGACATCGACCATGCCGAACGGATGCGCGTTGCAATCGTTAACGAGAACGCCGACCTGGTAGCAAAAAATAGCAAATACGTCATGAGGATTACCGGCGACAATGAGGAAGGGAAGCTGGAATTGGATAACTTCATTCACCCTGAGAGTACCTATCCTGTCATTGCCACGACCTCTAAGCTGATGACGACCGGCATTGACGCACAGACCTGTAAGCTCATTGTTCTCGATAAATCCGTCAGTTCCATGATTGAGTTCAAGCAGATAATCGGGCGTGGCACTCGTATTAACGAGGACTACGACAAGTTCTGGTTTACTATCATGGATTTTCGGCGTGCGACGGAACTTTTTGCAGACCCTGCATTTGACGGTGACCCCGTCCAGATTTACGAGCCAGGCCCAGAAGAGACACCGGTGCCCCCTGAGGAAACGGGCGAGGATGAACCAGTTGAAGAAGGGCAGGGTCCTGATTCCCCAGGGCCAGGTCCTTTCCCCGAACCACCTGACGCTCCTGGCGGTGGTGAAGGCGGCAGACGTATCAAATACTACGTCAATGACGTGCCGGTCTTTGTCGTCAATGAGCGGGTTCAGTACTATGGCCCGGATGGCAGACTCATCACCGAATCTCTCAAGGATTATACAGCGAAGAGCATCCTGAAGGAATTTGCCTCGCTTGATGACTTCCTCCGTACTTGGAAACAAGCGGAGAAAAAACAGGTCATCATTGATGAGTTACAGGATATGGGTATCTTCTTCGACGCGCTGGCCGATGAAGTTGGCAAAGACCTCGACCCTTTCGACCTCATCTGCCATGTAGCCTTCGGCCAGAAGGCGCTCACTCGCCGAGAGCGGGCTAATAGCGTTCGTAAGCGTGATTACTTCACGAACTATGGCGAGAATGCCCGTGCCGTACTTGACGCTTTGCTCGATAAATATGCAGACGAAGGTATTCAGAATATAGAACAGATGGATGTATTGAAGGTTACGCCGTTCGACCGTTTTGGGTCTCCTGTTGAAATAGTGAAGAGCTTTGGCGGTAAAAACGAATATACGGCAGCAATTCATGAAATGGAGACGTACATATATTCTAATATCCAGACCATCTAAAATGTATTTTGTGAAAAGGAGCAGAGATGATAATTGAGGAATTTATAGCTGCCATGTCCAACGCTTCGCCCCGCCCAATAGGAGTGAAAGTGTGCACTGAACTCTGGAAACTGCTAGCATCTGAAAATTTAATTATTATGAGAGATGTTGTTGCTCCATCACTTGCCCCAACCATCATATTTAAGGCACCTTTTTACGAAGATACTTTTTTGATTTATACGCCAGAACTCGACTGTACCAAATTCCATTTTGAGTTACCGCCAAATACAAGCAACCAATAAAATCAACTACCCAGATTACAAAGGTAAAAATGTCTATTTCCACTACCATCAAATCCATTCAGGACATCATGCGTCAGGACACCGGCGTCGATGGCGACGCACAGCGTATTTCCCAGCTGGTATGGATGCTTTTTCTGAAAATTTTCGATGACAGAGAGCAGGAATACAAACTCCTTGACGACAACTACACTTCACCCGTTCCTAAACGGCTCCGTTGGCGTTCTTGGGCTTCGAACCCCGAGGGGATGACTGGCGACGAACTGTTGGAGTTTATCAACAACGACCTTTTCAAGACTCTGAAAGACCTCTCTTTTTCTCCAGACGATAACCCTCGTGGTTTTATCGTCAAAGAGGTCTTTGAGGATGCCTACAACTACATGAAGTCGGGCACCCTTATCCGTCAGGTGATAAACAAAATAAACGCCATCGACTTCAATATTGCTTCCGAGCGGCATCTCTTCGGGGACATCTACGAGCAGATTCTCAAAAACCTGCAAAGCGCTGGTAATGCTGGGGAATATTATACCCCCCGTGCAGTAACGCAATTCATGGTTGATATGGTCAATCCACGTTTAGGGGAGAAGGTGCTCGACCCCGCCTGCGGTACCGGTGGTTTTCTTGTTTGCTCCATCGAGCATATCCGCAAGAACGAGGTCAAGACCGTCGCTGATAATGCCATACTGCAAGGGACCATATTTGGCGTAGAAAAGAAGCCCATGCCGCACCTGCTCTGTGTCACCAACATGCTTCTTCATGGCATCGAGGTACCTTCCACCATTAGGCGCGACAACACTTTGTCTCGCCCGCTACGTGATTACACTCCAAAAGATAGGGTGAATGTCATCATCACCAACCCTCCCTTTGGCGGCGTTGAGGAAGATGGTATTCAGGCTAATTTCCCTGCATCCTTCCGTACGAAGGAGACTGCCGACCTCTTCCTGATACTCATCATGTCGCTATTGAAGAACAAGGGGAGGGGGGCGGTGGTTCTTCCCGATGGCACCCTTTTCGGGGAAGGCGTTAAGACTCGCATCAAGGAAAAGCTGCTGGAGGAGTGTAACCTGCACACTATCGTCCGCCTCCCCAACGGAGTCTTCAGCCCTTACACCGGCATCAAGACCAACTTGCTGTTCTTCACCAAGGGGGAGCCGACTAAGGATGTCTGGTACTACGAGCATCCCTATCCGGCGGGGTACAAGTCCTACTCCAAGACCAAGCCGATTCGCATTGAGGAGTTCGCCCCTGAGAAGGCATGGTGGGAGAACAGGGAGGAAAGCGAGTTAGCTTGGCGGGTGCCGGTGGAGGATATCAAAGCTAACAAATACAACCTTGATATCAAGAATCCCAACACGGTTGACGAAGACCACGGCGACCCAGTGGAGCTGCTGGCCAAGTACAAAAAACTGCTGGCCGAGGTTTCCGAGACACGGAATACCTTGAAGCAGGAACTGATGGCAGCTCTTGACCGGGGGAAGGCATGACCCCAGAGACATTTTTTGAAAACTTTGCTTACTTAGCTGATGCCCCCAACGGCGTGCAGAAGTTGCGGGAGCTGATACTGCAGCTTGCCATTCGTGGGAAACTAGTTTCCCAGGATTCAACCGACGAACCGGCTGCGAAGCTGCTGGAGCGGATACGGGCAGAGAAAGTCCGTCTGGTGAAGGATAAGAAAATTCGAAAGGCCGACCCCCTTCTACCGGTTACTGCCAAAGAAGCTCCCTATGAACTACCTCAGGGATGGGTGTGGGGGAGAGCACAAGATGTCATGCTGTCTATTACAGATGGGGACCACCTTCCACCGCCTAAGACTACGAATGGTATTCCACTTCTCGTAATCGGCAATGTCCGCTCAGGCAGTCTTGATTTCTCTGAGACGCGGTTTGTTTCGACGAAGTATTTTGAGGCTGTTGACGAGTCTCGTAAGCCACGAAAAGGGGATTTGCTTTTTACCCTCGTTGGCTCGTATGGCATACCGGTTCTGATTAGTTCGGAAGTGGAGTTTTGCGTCCAGCGTCATATAGGGATAATGAAGCCCTCCAGGCTCATTGACAGCCGATTTCTGACGTATCTTTATGGTTCAAGCTTTATATTCGACCAAGCGACACGTTGTGCAACCGGAATTGCCCAAAAGACGGTTCCTCTTTCAGGTTTGCGTAAATTCCTTCTGCCTCTCCCCCCTTTGGCCGAACAACAGCGTATTGTTACCAAAATTGTCCAGATTATGACCCTTTGCAATGAATTTGAGGCTCGACAGCAGAAGAGCCAGAAAAGGCTTCTTCGCCTGAACAACTCCGCTCTTCACGGACTTACCAGCGCCATAGGAGCCAACAAATTCACCACAGCCTGGCAGTTTGTCTGCGATAACTTCAATATACTTTATTCCACTCCCGAAACCATCGCCAACCTTCGCCAGAGTATCCTGCAGCTTGCCGTGCAGGGGAGGCTGGTACCACAAGACCCAACCGATGAACACGCGGCAAAGCTACTTGCGCGGATACGAGCGGAGAAGGCTAGGCTGGTGAAAGAGAAAAAGATTCGAAAGACCGAGCCATTACCGCCAGTCGGTGCCGACGAAGCGCCGTATGAACTGCCGAATGGGTGGGAGTGGACATATCTATCGGAAATATCCGACCAAGTCCACTACGGCTACACAGCGTCTGCAGACCATAATTTTAAAGATGTTAGAATGTTGAGAATTACTGACATACAAAACAATAAAGTCAATTGGCAGACTGTACCGGGCTGTCAAATTGCTCCTGAATCTGTTGAATCATATGTTCTCAAGAGCGGTGATTTATTGATTGCGCGGACTGGAGGGACGATAGGTAAAACCTACCTTGTAGAGGATATTAATGTATGTTCTGTGTTTGCATCGTATCTCATCAGGGTGGTACCAAACCGGCACTCACTGCCGAAATATATAAAATTGTTCGCCGAATCTCCTCTTTACTGGCATCAGCTTTACGAGAAAAGCATGGGAACTGGTCAGCCGAATGTTAATGGAGTTTCTCTCAGTTCTTTGATTCTTCCTTTTCCGCCTCTAGTCGAACAACAGCGCATAGTCGTTAAGGTTAACCAGCTCATGGCTCTCTGCGATGGTCTTGAAGCTAGACTGACCAAAGCCCAAACAAAGGCTGAAAAACTGACGGTAGCGGCGGTACATAGACTACTTGCAGCGTAAGAGGATTTGTACCGCGCAAAGTCAAGCTGACAAACGAATTGCATGGGGTGACGTTAGGACCATGTAGGAGGAATACGTAATGTGGGCTGATATCGATACCGACCAAGATTTTCTAAATTACTCTGAAGTGGCTGAGCTTGCGAGTGAGCTAATAAGTAATCCCAGAATGCTTCCTTTGTCGCTGGGGATTTTTGGGGGGTGGGGTGCAGGTAAATCGTCTATGCTTCGCCTGCTGGAATGCTCACTTAACGATAGTTCGCAAGATTTTCTTATCGTTAAATTTGATGCGTGGCTATACCAGGGATTTGATGATGCTCGTGCAGCTCTTATGGAGGTTGTCGCCTCAACTTTAATGCAAGCTGCTGATGCAGATGAAGGACTGGTGCAAAAAATCAGCAAATTTTCCAAAAGAATCGATTTGCTAAGAGTTTTTGGCCTGGTTGCGGATGCCGGTGCGACATTCGCAGGGTTCCCCACTTTTGGATTACTTTCTAAAGGTGCTCAATCGATTGGACAGCTTATAAACGGAGATGGCAACAAAGAGGATTACCAAGGTGTAAAGGCTGCGGCTTCTGACCTCAAAGAGAAGTCGCAGGGGCTTTTGAAGGAATCTGAAAAACAGACACCTCCCGCAGAAATTGCAGCGTTTCGTAAAGAATTCTCAGAAATTCTTGGAGCACTTGGGAAGACACTTGTTGTATTTATCGACAACATTGACCGTTGTCTTCCGAAAAATGCAATTCAAACCCTCGAAGCAGTTCGTCTATTTCTGTTTCTCCCTAAGTCAGCTTTTGTAATTGCTGCTGACGAGGAAATGATTAGACATGCCGTCTCAGAGCATTACGGTAATTTAAATGAGCGTTTAGTTACCGACTATCTTGATAAACTAATTCAAGTCCCAATTCGAGTACCGAGACTTGGAGTCCACGAAGTCAGAGCCTATATGTTTATGCTTTTTGCGCTGGCAGCCGAAGTTGATGAAAAGAACCTGGAAAGTTTGCGCAATGGGTTAGTGTTGAATTTGCGAGAGTGTTGGAGGCAAGCGCCTATATCTAAAGAGGCTGCCATTGCCCTCCTTGGAGAGTGCGCAACGGCGGAACTTACCAGCTCATTTGGTATTGCTGACCGAATGGCAACAATACTCGCAAACTCCTCTCGCGTCGAAGGCAACCCTCGTATTGTTAAGCGTATGCTGAATGTTGTTAAAATGCGTTCTCGAATTGCTCAGCGGCGGGGAATGCCATTGGATGAAGCTGTAATTGCAAAGATAGCACTATTCGAGCGCTGTACAGATAACCAAGCAACGTCTGAACTATTTCGCCTTATTAACGAGGCTGCCAATGGGAAAGCCGAAATAATATTGAAATTGGAAGAGACAACTGAAGAACCAGAAGTTTTCAAGAAGCTGTGCCCAGAACTCTGGCATCAAAAACATTTCTCTTTCGTAATAGAGTGGTTCCGATTGGAACCACATTTGACAGGAGTTGACCTCCGTCCTGCCCTATACCTTAGCCGGGAAACAATGCCTTTACGCTTTTCGCGAACAGGTTTGTCAGCCCAAGCTGCGGCTACCCTAAATATTTTGTTACGTGCGAAAACTATTAATTCACCTTCCGCAAAGCAGGCGTTAGTCGGTCTTGAATCTTCGGAATGTATCTCCGTCATGGAAGCTCTTGTTGTCGAATTACGAAAAGAAAGTGACTGGATGCGAAAACCAGCAGGGTTTGATGGCGCAATAATAATCGCGGAAAACGACTCAAATGCTGGGGGGGTATTGGCTGATTTTATAAATTCTTTGGGCCTTAAAAAATTACCACCTTGGTTGAGTGTCCTTGTGAAAAAAGCAGAGTGGTTCAATGGAAAGGAGGCTTCCTGATGGGCACGTCCACTTCAAGTAAAGGGCCGTTAAACAATTCTCCATTAGTTCCCCCATGGGCAGATGCCACTCCAGACCAACCAATTCCACTTCCACCTGAAGGGCCGAGATTTAAGACGTTTCGCGCAAATATGGGTAAGTTTGTCAGTACTGGTGAGGGCCACTATCTTCAACGCTCCTTGGGAGAATATGCCAGAGGTGCCACAGGAGGTTCGGCCATTGGCGCAAGGCGATATGGCGCTATGTCAAAAGCGGGTAGCACCCTTTTCGGAGTAATTAACGAACTTCGTCAGGGTGGAACTGGAGAGGTCAGTACAGGCGTTAACTTAACGGCGCTAGCAGGCAAAGATGTTGATTTTGCAATTCAAGAGATAGTAACTGCCCTTACACCGAATAATGGCGATGCAGAAAAAATTCGTGCAGCTATGAATACTGCCCTATCTGAAGCATTAGAGGGTGTTGAAGAATTCAACCCGCTGGACATTAGTGATGATATGTTAATAAATATGATGATTTTTTATTTGCGTGAGTGCGTTTTTGAACAGGTGATTATGGATTCTAATCAAGCCTTTCAAAAAGGTGATTTGCAAAAATGTCAAGAAGCGGAGGGAGCACTTCATGACCTTGTTGATAGTGTTGTAGACCAGCACATGCGGCCATCATTTTTACCCGGAGTTATGAATCTCACACAAGCACAAGTGAATGACATACAACTAAGCGCAATAAAAGAAGTGCTAATCGAATGGGAGGGATATGAGCCATGGTGAGGATAAAGTGTGACGCAAATCCAAATATGCTCATAAATCTGCCTGAGCCTGTATTGGGTGTCCTTTTATATGGAACCAAATCGAACCTTTTTAACGGAGCTGCTCTCGGGAATCAAGTTTGTAATGAAATAAAGCGACTTGGTATTCAGGTTTCACAGCGAGCTTTTGATTTCTTAACAGTATCACTTGCCGTTACTGCAGCAGACACATTCTCAAAAAGAGATATTACAGCCGATGGTTGGACACGAGAGTTTGAATTAGCTATTTCAGTGTCTGACCCCGATGCTTGGGGGCCGTTGCGAAGTATCCTTGAAACCGCATTACAGTTTCTGAGTGGCGATATTTGGCATATAGATATACAAGGCGGCGGCCCTGATATTCCCACACCTCATCCGAGACATAGTAGAACTAGATTTATTCCTCTTGCAGGTCGGAATTGTGTCAGCCTTTACTCTGGAGGGTTGGATAGTTCTATAGCAGCACTTGACTTGCTGTTCCATGGTCACAATCCAGTTCTGGTAAGTCATTCATATCGAGGTGATAAGTCCGTTCAGAAAGATGTAAGTAACTATTTCCCTCGCATTACATCCAAATTCTCATCAAATCTTCATCCGACCATTTGTCTTCCTGCAGAAACCTCAATGCGGACAAGGAGCCTTAATTTCCTAGCTTTTGGTGCAGTCGTGGCATCTGCTATTTCTGCGACCTCAGGTAATCAACAAGTTGATTTATTGATTCCAGAGAACGGTTTGATATCTCTAAATGCTCCTCTTACGCCCCGTCGTTTAGGTTCCCTTAGCACTCGTACAACGCATCCCTATTTTTTGAGCCTGATTCAGAAACTATTTGTCGGACTGGAAATCCCTGCAGTTATAAAGAATCCTTATAAATTTCGGACTAAAGGTGAAATGCTCTCCGAATGTTTTGACCAGGCAAACCTTGAGCTCCTTGCATCAAGGACAGTATCATGTGGGAAATGGAAGAGAACCGGCCAGCAGTGTGGGAGATGCGTTCCTTGTTTGATTAGACGGGCTTCCTTTTACGCCGCAGGTACCCCAGACTCGACACTTTATCGGCGTATGGACTTAAGAAGAGTTTACGAAGATGGAAACGAGGGGGACGACCTATTAGCCCTTATGCTAGCCGTGAACAAATCGAGACGCGGAAACAATAATGCCTGGTTAGCTTTAAGTGGGCCATTGCCTGAATTGCCTGAAGAAAGGGCGCGATATCTTGACGTATTTCAACGAGGATTACATGAGGTCGGGGCTTATCTGGAAAGCCAAGGATTGCTCTAGTGATAGATTTCCATTGCCATATTGATTTATATCCAGACCCGAAGAAAGTGATTGAGCTAATCGACGAAGCTAAAATTTACGTCCTCTCTGTTACGACGACCCCCAAAGCGTGGTCAAAGACCAACTTGCTTAGCAAAGGTAAACCTAGGATACGAACAGCTTTGGGACTTCATCCTCAAATCGCTCATGAACGGTTGAATGAACTTGGTCTCTTCGATAGGCTTATCAACGAAACTAAGTATGTGGGTGAAGTGGGGTTGGATGGCTCTCCTGAGCTAAAACAGCACTTTCCTGCACAATTACAGGTCTTTGAACATATATTGAGGACATCTACTAACGCAGGAGGCAAGATACTTTCTGTGCACAGTAGGAGAGCTGAGGCTCAGGTTTTAGATGCCTTGGGTCTTTTCCCCAAAGCTGGCGTCCCAGTATTGCACTGGTTTTCAGGTTCAAAAAAGCAACTTCAGCGAGCTATAGACATGGGCTGCTGGTTCTCAGTGGGGCCAGCAATGTTACGAAGTGCGAATGGCAAAAGCCTTGTGCAGCTCATGCCAAGAAACCGAATACTGTTAGAGTCTGATGGCCCGTTTGTGAAGGTTTCTAGCCGACCTGCATTACCTACGGACATGGAATTGGTCGCGAAAGAACTTGGAGTACTCTGGTCATTATCTGTGGCTGAAACTAAACAAATACTTATGATGTCGTTTAGTACAATCTGTAAAATTGGGCATGATGATAGTCTTTAACATCCGGAATTATATAGCCTAACAATGGCGTAAAATATTTCTAGAAGCTCGATTTGCTGAATGCCACTTACCTTCGCACGCCCTCTGGATATCATCCCTGTAGTGGCATTCGCAAAACACTAGAAAGCAGACTTAGAAAAGGAATAAAGCATGACAAAAGCAGACATCGTTGAAAGAGTTTATGGCAAAGTAGGGCTGACCAAGAAGGAGTCGGTTGACGTGGTCGAGGAGTTGTTTGCGCTCATCAAGGATACCTTGGAAGCCGGAGAGAAGATTAAGATTGCCGGTTTCGGTAATTTCGAGGTCAAGCAGAAAGCTGACCGGCGCGGCAGGAACCCCCAGACCGGGGAAGAAATTACTATCGAGGCACGTAAAATCCTCACCTTCAAGGCGAGTCCCTTACTAAAGCAATCCATAAATTCTGTGCCTTGAACATGTTGAGAACCCAGAAGAAAAGATTGACAGTTGGAGCAATAGCCGGACTTATGGTGGCTTTAGCCATCTCAAACTGGTTTTTACAGAGCCCGGTGTTTTCTTCCCTTGCCATGGTGTCTTCAGGTACACTCTTGTTTGCTGTTTTTGGCCTAGTTGTCTATCTCATACTGCTGATTCGTAGAAGTGAAGATTTAGCGGTAAAAGTCGCCGAGCCGGACCCGTCTTTACCTAAGACAGTTACTCCGCCTACGGACCTGGTGCTTAACCAGGAACTGCAGCGCACCCAGGAACTTGAGCGCATCAAGGAACTGGAGCGCATCAAGGAACTGGAGCGCGTCAAGGAGCTGGAGCGTATCAAGGCTCTTCATACCTTTTACATGGATAACCTGTCTGCTATTCAGCATGCAGTAAATGATTTCGAACAGTTACGAAACCACAAAACAGGCTACTTTACCAATCATCAGCTCAAAACATGGGAAAATACATATACCTATTTATTTGATAAATTGGTAGGCAAGCAATATGAAAACATCAATCTTTTAATAGCCAACCTTTCAGTCATTAAATCTTTTTTCTCGTATTACAATAATGCTGCCTCGTTCCGTCTGCAATCTAATAATTTATTCGTTACCTCAGAACTCAAAGCTTATAGCAACTTCTTTAACAATATTGAAGGGAGGATGCTTGATGACCAGCAAAGACAGGCCATCATCACGGATGAAGATAATAACCTTGTTATTGCTGGAGCTGGGTCCGGAAAAACAACTACAATAGTTGGCAAGGTGAGTTATGTAATTGACAGATACAATGTCAACCCTCAGGAAATTCTACTTATCTCCTTTACAAATAAATCGGCAGAGACTCTTTCAACTCGAATTAATATAAAAGGAGTCGAAGCAAAAACCTTCCATAAGTTCGGAAAGGATATTATTTCTGAAGTTGAGGGCAAGCAACCAAGTATATTTGACGAAAGCCAATTTGGAGTTTTCATAAGCGAAGCTTTTCAAAGACAACTTGAAAATATCAGTTACTTGAGGAAGGTTACAAAATACTTTGTAAAATCAATGAAGCCAGAAAAGTCACAGTTTGAGTTTAAAAATCATGGCGAATATGTTCAATACCTCAAAGACTATAATATAAAATCGTATAAATTAGTTAAGACTTCAGCCAACGGTATCACAACTTATAACCGAGAAATAGTAAAGAGTGTGGAAGAATGCAAAATAGCCAATTTTCTTTTGTTCAATGGTGTTGACTATGAATACGAATCATCTTATGAACACGAAACGGCAGACAAACAATTTCAACAATACAAACCAGATTTTACTATAAAGCAAGATTCTAAAATTATTTACCTTGAGCATTTTGCAGTTGCTAGAAATGATAGTGTCCCTGACTTCTTCGCACATGATGGAGAAAGTGTTGAGGATGCTAAAAGACGATACTGGGATAAGATTAATTGGGCAAGGGAGTTACATAAGAGATACGATACAAAGATGCTAGAAACTTACAGTTATGAAATGTTCGAGGGCATTTTGTATGACAAACTGACCGAACGGTTGCGCGAAGCCGGTATTGTTTTAAAACCTAAATCTCTAAGTGAGATATGGAGTATCATTAATGAGGCAGCTGAAGATGAGGTGTTTAGTTTCATCGCCCTATTTCAAACATTCATTACCTTGATGAAGTCTAACAATTATTCCATTTCCAGCATAATAGAAAAAAATAATCGAGCACAAGATGGTCCTATAAAATATCGTAACACTTTGTTTTTGCAAATCATCGAACCCATATATTACCTGTATCAAAATCATTTATTGCATCGTAAAGAAATTGATTTCAGTGACATGATTAACAAAGCTTCGGAATATATCACAAGTGGGCAGTACGGCCGGAAATATCGTTACATTATTATTGACGAATTCCAAGATATCTCGATGGCTCGCTATCAACTTGTCAAGGTGCTTAAGCTGTGCAATCCAGCTTGTAAGCTTTTCTGTGTTGGTGATGATTGGCAATCAATCTATCGTTTTGCTGGCAGTGATATAGCTCTCTTCAAGGATTTTGAACAATTCTTTGGTTATACTGTTAAGTCTAAAATTGAGACAACATACCGCTTCAGTGACCCACTCTTGCGGTTGAGCAGTACATTTATACAAAAAAATCCTAATCAGTCCAATAAAGAGTTACGCAGTTATTCTCAATCTAAAGCAACTGAATTTAATTTGTTTTATTCGTTGTCAGAGAATGGAGATGACACCTTAGCAATTCAACAAGTTTTAGATAAACTTATTGAAACAGTTCCAGATGTTGAGAAAAAGAAAATATATCTACTCAGTCGTTATAACAATGATTTCACAAGGGTAAAAAAAAACCCACCTCTGTTTAAAATAGACAGAACAAGTAAAATTCCTACTCTCAATTATTCTGGTATTTATCCTGATGGCAGGGACTGCAAAATAAAACTTGAATTCTATACTGTCCATAAGTCAAAAGGTGATGAAGCCGATATTGTTATTATCATGAATTGTAATTCTGGAAAGTACGGATTCCCTTCTGGAATGTCTGATGACCTTGTTCTGAACTTGCTTTTGAGCCAAGCCGACCAATTTGAATCCGGTGAAGAAAGACGGTTATTCTACGTCGCAATGACACGAGCAAAGGAAAGGGTTTGCTTTATTGCCGATACTTATTATAAATCCAAGTTCATAACTGAGTTGGAAATTGCAACAGGTGGGTCGGGTATCAGAAAGTGTCCACGTTGTAAATCAGCTGACCTTGCCAAACGCAGTGGAACAACGAAAGGCAAGCCATGGGCTTTTTGGGGCTGCTCAAACTATGGTTATGGTTGCAAATACAGGCAATGGATTAAAACACCGAACAAAGAGCTTCCATGCTAAGAGAAGTAAGTAATAGCCGTATGCATTGCCAGCAAATATGAAAAGAGTCCTGCGATGATTAAACCGGTCACTGAAAAATCAATATGGGAAAACCATGAGCAAATTATCGGGAAGGGACAAAGAAGCTCTTTGCATTAAACAGGCGAATCGGGCCGCAGCAGTAGGCCGTTTGATGCTTGGCCTGATAAAGGACTGGCAAGAATTCATGGAAGCTGACTCTACCGATTTAGTGAGCCTTCCACGTAGACAACTAAAATCTGGCCGAGTAGATGTCAAAAAAAGGCTTTCAACCTCGATATCAGGCTTTTGCAAGAACAACTTCATCGGCATGACAGAACAAAAGCTATCCCAACTTTATGAAGAAGTTAAAGCGACAAGGGGGCTAGAGCTTCCTTTGCTCGAATTTGAGGAGCGATTTGCGGTTGTTCAGCCCGGAGTTTTTAAGGGGATTCCGGCGCATTTAACTGTTTCCATAAGCTTGTGGGGGCTACAGTACCTGGTTCCAGAAGAACTCTTGGCCAAAGATGTGGCAGACGCGGTAGAAATTTCATTGACCGCCAACTTAAAGCTTCAGGCGTTTAAACACCTCAGCCAAACTGAACTTCATGACAAACGCGATGATATTAGACTTCTTGTAAGGCAAAAACAATTCGGGGCGCGAGCTGCTGTCATTGCATGCTTTAATCTCATGGAGGCATATTTGAACGGGCTTGCTTGGGAATATCTGCGGACAAACAACACAGATATACTCTCCAACCGCCAAAGGAACATCCTCGATGACAGTACGTCAACATCCATACGCGATAAACTGAAAAAATACCCTGAGATGATAACCGGCTCAAGTCCGTGGGGGGCTCAGGATGCCGAATTGCAGGGATTCCTTGATTTAGTGAAGCCCTTTCGAGATTCCTTGGTACATCCCTCTCCGTTCAACGCTCCTGAGAAGTTTGGGGGTTACGATAAGTTGCGTCTTCTATATAGAGTCGATTATGATACTGCGGCGATGGCTGTAGCGCTAACTGACAACATTATAAAAAAACTCCATAGACATATCAGAGGTGACTCTGAGCCAATGCCCAATTGGATGATTGACTACAGTCCTTTTGAGGTGCGCGTGTCAAAATAGGGGCGATAAAATAGTCATTCCTCAGTTAGATTGGTGTTTTTCGATGCCCATCTACCGTAAGCAAGCGGCGTATTGAACGGAGTCCCTGATGAAACTGAAAATCCCCTTGCCATCGCAGTCTGAGTCAGAAGCCGGTGAGGTTATCCTCTTTCAGGCGAAGGATGGGACTACCGTCCTTGAAGTCCATCTTGACCACGAGACGGTTTGGCTATCCCAGGACCAGATGGCAGAGCTGTTCGGCAGGGAGCGGTCGGTAATCACCAAACACCTTCGCAATGTCTTTAAGGAGGGCGAGTTGGAGGAGTCGGCAGTTCGTGCAAAAATTGCACATACTGCTTTGGATGGGAAAACCTACCAGACGCAATTCTATAACCTGGACGCCATTCTCTCTGTGGGCTATCGAGTAAACTCGAAGCGGGGCACCCAGTTCCGCCAGTGGGCCACCCAAGTCCTCAAAGACCACATCGTCAAGGGCTACACCGTCAACGAGCAGCGGTTTCGCGAGCAGGCAGAGAAGCTGAGTGAAATGCGGCACACCGTTGAACTCCTCTCGCGCACACTTACCACCCAGGAACTTGTCACGGATACCGGAAGGGACGTGCTGCGGGTCCTTACCGATTATGCCTATGCCTTGACTACCCTCGACCGGTACGACCATGGCACGCTGGCTATCGAGGGGACCACCGGCCCGGCTCCGTATGCTATCACCTATGAGACAGGGCTTGGGATAGTGGCTTCCATGAAGGGGGAGTTCGACGGCCTGTTCGGGGTGGAGAAAGACCAAAGTTTCGAGAGTGCCCTGGGTACCATCTATCAGACCTTCGGTGGCGAAGACCTGTATCCGAGTATCGAGGAGAAGGCAGCCAATCTGCTGTACTTCGTGGTGAAGAACCATGCCTTCAGCGATGGCAATAAGCGGATAGCCGCCGCAGTCTTTGTCTTCTTCCTGGGGGCCAACGGGATTCTCTATCGGGCTGACGGTTCCAAGCGCCTCGCCGACAATGCCCTGGTAGCGCTGACCCTCCTCATCGCCGAGAGCAGGCCCGATGAGAAGGACACCATCGTCAAGGTCATCGTTAATTTGATTAACCGTAGCAATGATTGACTGGATACCGTCACCCCCTTAAGATAGAGCAGAGGCCCACCGACTCAGAAGGAATCAGCGGGCATGAACCGTAAGCATAAAAAGCGGTATCGGTAATAAGTCTTTGATGAGTATTGGGGCACCCAATTGGGTTACACATAACGGAATCGAGCGACCACGTTCAGCGGAACCAGCGGAAATGCGAGCGCGACACATTTAAAATGGCGCAAAAGTGTCAACATGTATGCTTAACTACCATTGAATACGGAGGTGGTATGAAATACATGAAATACAATGAATTGATTGATATGTGGAACGAGGAAAACGATGAACAGTGGTGCAATATCGGAGAGAAGAAAAAAGTCGAGTTTGCATTTGCCGAAGGTCGGCGTACAGGGCTAATAGAAATTGCAGAGATAGCAGAAAAACTGAGTGAGAGCGAACATGAGACTTAAGGACATACAGGACGGCGCAGAATTCGCCGCTGGCGCGATAGACGCTCTCAATATCACTGGGGTGGCGAAAAATCGCCCGAAAAAAGGAAGAGCATCCAAACAGCTGCAAATTCTTATACCAAGCGGAGGTGTTTGATGAAGGTGGTCAGGTCAAATGCATTGCTACTACAAGTGACTACGATGTGTTGGTGAGAATTCAAACTCCCGGAATATATGAGGCATAGCAGTGAGCAAGCCAGCTAAGGAAAAATCAGACAAGAAAAAGCCGTCATGGAGCGATATCAAAAAGGCCATTGCCGGGTATGACCGTGCCGCACTGGTAGGTCTGATATCCGACCTGTACGCCAGCAGTGCCCAAAATAAAACATTCCTGCATGCTCGATTCTCTGAGGGAACCGACGCTCTCAAGCCATTCCTGAAAATAATCGAAGATGCCCTCTATCCCGACGTTTACAAGAATAAGCCAATAAAAATCGCCATCGCAAAGAAGGCCATAAGCGACTACACCAAAGCCGCAGGTGAACCGACGGGGATTCTTGAACTGATGCTCTTCTTCGTTGAGACCGGCACAGAATTCACACTGAATTTCGGTGATATCGATGAAGGCTTCTACTATGCATTAGAACGCATGTACGACAAGGCTCTCCACCTCGTACTTACGATGGGCAAGGAGACCATTGACGAATATTACAACCGATTTGAAGACCTTGTGACCTCAACCAGCAGTATCGGCTGGGGGTACCACGATGCTCTTGGGGAGATGTTCCATAACGCGTTCCCGGAGGACGAGGAGTGAATCGGCGTTTCGACGCCAGGTAATCGACTGACTGACTGGCTGAGTAGCACCGGAAGGATTTCCATATGGCAATGTTTACCCCTACAGAGAAAGGGAACCTCACCAAACTGCTTGCCTGCGCTGCTAGCCCGGTAGATGTCAACCAAGTGGTTGCCAGCCAGGAGGCTCACAGCCTGGAGGCGGTCACCCATGAGGAAGCCACCCCGCAGACTGTCAATCAGGAACAAGTTCTTACACTTGATGGTCTCCATGGCTTCCTGTTCGGTCTCGCCGTCACCCCCGAGTCAATTGAGCCAAGCGAATGGCTACCGGTCATCTTCGGCGAAGGTGGGCCGCAACTGGATGATAAAAAGGCCGGTGAACGCCTCCTTGGAAACCTTTTCTCCGTGTCAAACCGGATTACCCAAGAAAACCAAGACGGTGTGCTGGCCTTTCCGTTCGGCGACCCCATCAAATCAAAAGAGGTCCAACGTATCCAAGACTGGACACGCGGGCTTTACCTGGCCATCAGTCTCCGTCCTGAAATCTGGGCGAAGAGGTATACGGTTAATGCTAAGAGTTCACAGCCATATGAAGCTGATTCTGAGATAACCTCCTGCTTTTCGGTAATTATGGGGATTTCAGACCCAGAGAAAATCACGGAGTTTATTCAACGCTCCCAGGGAAAGGATTCGGAACTCGTAAAAAACACGGCTGAGTTCTTAGCCCGATTGTTTGTGTTGCTGCCCAAAGCTGTAGCGAAAATTCAAAAGCATGGCAATGCAATACGTGACGGTCTGATAGTCCCATGCGCGGATAGACCGGTCGGTCCAGTGGGGGCAGTCGGTTCAGGTGAGCCACGGCGAGTTGAAAAGGTAGGGCGCAATGAGCCCTGTCCGTGTGGGAGCGGTGGTAAGTATAAAAAATGTTGTGGCAAATGAGGGCGAAACGTTAGTTGCTACCTGCGAATTAGGGGAAGAGCAAATGAGCAATAACAATATTGGCACAGGAATAAAATGGTTGTCAGCGCCCGAAGACAAAAACTACCCTGCAGCTGAGTCATTTCTTTCTCTCATATACGACGGAGAACAGGTTGGCCATATCGTGGCAAAGCTCCGCGAAGCTCCCATGGCAAAATTCAAGGCGAAGGACATTTTTCGCGCATCTGGGTTGTCCCTTCTTGGGGTCAGTAACTCTCATGTCGAAAGGGACCGAAAAAAGATAAAAGATGGCACGGGGTTATCGCCACTTCTTCTTGTAAGAGACCCGCAGAACGGTAAAGCCATCATAGCCGATGGGTATCATCGGATGTGCGCCGTTTACTCATTCAATGAAGACGAATGGATTCCCTGCAAGATAGCTTGAATAACGCCTTCATGCTACATGGCCCCCTGACAAGTCCGGCAGAGGATTTTCCCACCAAAGCGCTTCTTGTTCAGTCTGCAGAAGTAGGCGACCTTTTTGTCTACATCTGCACCGCACCCTTCACAGATACCTTGTTTCTCCGCTCCATTCCCAACAACCGGTTCCGCATGGTCAACCAAGTCGATAATCTCAGATTCATCCGCAGACACAGGCTTCTTTTGGCATGTTTGGCAGAGGGTTTTCCCGCCAAATTTGGCCTTATTCATCCGGCAGAAATAGACAACCTTGCTTTCTACCTCGACCCCGCAGGATTCACAAGCCCCTTTGGCTTTTGACTCGTTAGCAGGTACCGCAATCGGTTCAGGACTGGTAGGTTGTTCCTTGGGGGCAGGTTTTTTATCTTGAATGGTGACGCCGAACTTGCCTGCATAGTTGAATTTCGCAGGTCGATGGAGCCGGGCCAGGGAACGTGCAAAAGTATCAAGCGTTTCGCTGGATACCATCTTTACCGCAGTAGCGAAGGTATTGACGACGCCCATTCCATCAACTCGCTTCCCAATGGACTCCACAAGAGCATCTGCCTTGATGACCATGGATGAATCGAATGTAGAAGCGGTGGGGCGGTCAATCCGGGAATTGGGCGCAACGAGCACAAAGTTATGGAATGCCGCAGACATGGTAATGCCGAGCCTTGTAGGCAGTAAACCGCGCTGAGTGACGACCTTCTCAAGAAGGCTAATGTGTCTCTTATTTTGTTCAACGGGGGATTCGATTCCGACGTATGCCTTACCGTTCCATACCAGGAATTCAGCTTCCGGGGTAATTTTGATGCCGTAGTAGTAATTCTTCGATTCAAGAACGTAGACATCAAGGAAACGGTTTATCAGTAGATGGTCGATTTGTGCCACAAAATCGTTAAATTCCAGCCGGAGGTCATGGATAACGGCCCAGTTTTGGCTGTCGTGATACTTGAAATCAATATAATAGGCGGAGCTATCTTCACCCCTTACACCCGAACCAATACATTTGATTTCCCGCTCTAGCAAAAACCGCTGTTTTGCTGATACCTGGCATTCCAGCAGCCGTTTCAATTCCAGTACATCGGCGTCTCGGTTATCGCTTTTTTTGATTATCATCTTTGTCCTCTGGGGGCTATATAAGCTACGCATAATAGCATTTTTTTTAACTTAGCCCAAGCTATATGCTCGCTTGGCTTTCCTCCAGGTCAAAACGATGATAGGATACCGGCCATGTGCGGTCGGATTAACCTCCCATTACCATGTATCATCATAATCTTTTTGGAGAAATGAATGGAAAAGGACCCGAAAACACCGAATCCTGTCCCACCGCCCGACGTGCCCGATGATTACTTCCGGTTCCATATTCCGCACCTTCATCTTGGCAACGTCTTCGGGAATGATTGGTTTGCGCTGAAGGCCGAGGGTTTTGCTCGTTTCTTTGGGACACCTGTCTTTCTTATTTCACAGACAGTTATTGTCGCCATCTGGATAGGGGTGAACGTCCTTGGGTGGACCAAGTTTGATATCTACCCGTTTATTCTGCTTAATCTTGCGTTCAGTCTCCAGGCGGCCTATGCAGCTCCTCTTATCCTGCTTGCACAGACCCGGCAGGCTGACCGCGATAAGGCGCACGCTGATGCCGACGCACAACATCGGGAAGCCATTGCTGAGGCTGCTGAGCAACGACAGGCGCTGGCAGCAGAACAGGCTGGGCAGCTTATGCTGCTGGTTCAACAGAATACGGAGCTGACCGAAATCATAAAAGAGTTAAGTCAACGTATTGAGACCTTGACCACCGAAATGCATGACAAAGTTATTCAAGGCGGTACGAAAGCATAGATGTCAGACGCAACCCTTGGGAATGCATCGTTGGCCCTCATTCTTTATCAAAGCCGACGCTGACTGGATTGGGAGATATACAGCCATTAAATTGGTGGCTTGCCGCTAATCTGCCTCTGAATACCCTTTAAGGAATCAAAATGCCCGTGTTTACTTCCCAAGAGAAAAGGTACCTTACCAAGCTCCTTGCCTGCGCCGTCAATCAGGGAAAAGTACTTTCACTCGATGGCCTGCATGGCTACCTGTACGGCTTAGCCATCAATCCGGAGCCGATTTTCCCCAGCGAATGGCTTCCTGGCATCTTCGGCGAAGAGATGTTGGAATTGCCAGGCGAAGAAGAAGGTAACCATCTAATGGGAAGCCTCTTAGAAGTCTATAACCGTATGACCCAACAGAGCCAGGACAAAGAGCTGACGTTTCCGTTCGATATACGCACCATGGATATTGAGGATATCCCACGTGTTCGGGCATGGACGCACGGGTTTTTTCTGGCCATCAGCATGTTCCGGGAAGTGTGGGGTTTGGTCGCTGACGGGGACTTTGATGATGATGAGCCTGAACCGTACGGCGTGGAGGATTATGGCGAAGAAGATGTGGCCAGCGGGAACGTAGAAATGAGGGCATGCTTTTCAGTCGTCATGGGAGTTGCCTTCCCTGAGCGCATACCTGAACTTTTTCACGATGGCGCAGGGAATCCCGTTACCCATGGCAAAAAAGGGCCGAACTTGGAAGCTACACTCTTAACTTTACTTACAGATGCTGTTGCCAGCCTGCAAAAGTATGCTAACTCGGCACGTGATGGCAAGGGGGGGATAAATTCTGACGATTATCAGCACCATCAACAGCTACTACGGGTGGAGAAGATAGGCCGTAACGACCCCTGTACTTGTGGGAGTGGCGCAAAATATAAGAAATGCTGTGGCAAGTGACTTTCGCTGAGTGGATACCGAGAACATCCTTTGTTACCAATATTACTTAACACCAGCAAGGCTGATTCCAAAAAGGACTGATAAATGACCATGTTCACCGCCCAAGAGAAGAAGGACCTCAAGCAACTCCTTGCCAGCGATGCCAATGAAGATAAAGCTCTTTCGCTTGAGGGGCTACATGGCTTCTTGTTTGGCTTGGCCATTATTCCAGAACATATATTGCCAAGCGAATGGGTACCTGAAATCTTCGGTGACGCGATGCTGGAGGTGCACGGCCAGAAAGAAGCCACCCGCTTGATGGGAAGTGTTTTCAGCGTCTACAACAGGATGGTTCACCAGAATCGAGAAGGTGAGCTGCTCTTTCCATTTGATTACGACACCATGAAGCAAAAGGATGTTCAACGCATGCGGGATTGGGCGAAGGGCTTCTTTTTTGCCACCAACCTTCGACCCGAGGTATGGAGGATGGATGGAGATGAGGACTATGATGATTTAGAACCGGATTTTGGCGAGTTGGACGATGATAATGTAGAGGGTTTGGACGAAGAGTTTGAGGATTTTTTCGACGAAGACGCTGAGATATCCGGGAGCTTTGCAGTCATAATGGGGGTGGCGTTCCCGGAAAGAATCCCGGAACTCTTCGACAATGTCGCCAACAGCCCCGATGCACTGGATTGTGAAGACCCGGACCTGGAGGTGAAGCTTCTTGCAATGCTTGAAGACGCCGTAGAGACCCTTCGAGTGTATGCTGAACCCTTTGAAGATGTCTTGGACGAGGATTTGAAGACGCGGTGCGCTGATAACTACCAAGTTCCGCAGATGCCAATACATGCGGAGAAAATCGGGCGCAACGACCCGTGCCCTTGCGGGAGCGGTGCGAAATACAAGAAGTGCTGCGGTAAGTGACTTGGCATCAGTAATGTGCTATTAAATAGCTGTTATTACAAAGAACGGAGGTCAGAGTCATGAGGATGGCATTTGTTTGTTTGTTGGTTGGCTTGTCGTTGGCGGGGTCAGCTTTGGCAATAGAGCCTGAAATGGCGAAAGATACACTTTCAGTAATTCATTCCAGGAAGAGCGTGAAATCCTTCACTGGTGCGGCTGTCAGTACGGAAAATCTTGATAAAATCATCCGAGCTGGCATGGCTGCGCCAACTGCAGTCAACAAGCAACCATGGTCGTTTGTAGTGGTAACCGACAAAAAGAAAATAGATGCCTTGGCCGCCGGGTTACCAACCGCACGGGGAATTGACAAGGCAGGAGCTGTCATCGTTGTCTGCACGGAACCTGAAAAAGCTAACTTGCAAAGCAAAGACTTTGCAATTATCGACGCATCGCTTGCAAGTGAAAACATCCTCTTGGCTACCGAGGCCTTGGGGCTGGGCGGGCATTGGACCGCCTCTTATCCGTATGAAGACAAAATGAAACATGTTCGGTCTGTGCTTGGGATACCAGCCAATGTCATTCCGTTGAACGTCATATTGGTCGGTGTTCCAACTGGTGAGGATAAGCCGAAGGACAAATATCAAAAGGATAAAATCCATTGGGGGAAATGGTAACTCACCGACCGCTAAAGCATTATGTGTGAAACGTTCAAGAAAACCAACGATATTCAGAAAGCAAATAGAGGCGTGTAAATGGCCATTTTCGGTTCGAAAGAACAAAAAAACTTAACCAAACTCCTCAGCACTGCCACAAACCAAAAAAAGGTCATGACACTTGATGAGCTTTATGGCTTTCTCTTTGGCCTGGCAATCATCCCTGAAATGCTCGTTCCCAGCCAATGGATGCCCACCGTATTCGGTGGTGAGGAAATGTGCGATATCGAGGATGAAAAGGAAGGAGAGCGCCTTTTAGGAAGCCTGTTTTCTGCTTATAACCGCATTAACACTGAGTGTAGCGATGGAAAGTTTGCCTTCCCTTTTGATACAAAAAAAGCCGCAGCCGACGATATCAGCCGTATGCGGAAATGGAGTCATGGGCTATATCTAGCATTGAACAAATCTAAGAAAATATTTCAGTTTTACAAACAGTCTGGAGATGATACAGGTGAACCGAATGTTGACAAGGACACTTTTGCCGTTACCTACTGCATCTTAAGGGCGGTCGCACGGAATGTGTCAATGACTTTGAGACACCTACCATTCGAATTTAGTGTAGCCCTTTTTAGCTCGTCGCCGGCTTGGGTGGATTAATCCATACGGCTTCCGGCATGGGCTCGTGTGTTGGTGGCTTCCT
>Ga0209123_1000294_pt1 | contig 71169 bp, 58 predicted proteins | sample BarGraIncu00431A_FD_184500 | JGI IMG/M metagenome (GOLD analysis project Ga0209123, IMG submission 184500) | Arctic peat soil microbial communities from Barrow, Alaska, USA - Barrow Graham LP Incubations 004-31A (SPAdes) (version 2) | ecosystem: Environmental > Terrestrial > Soil > Wetlands >... | reverse complement strand
TTGCACCTCAATAGTTGAACTTGGATGTAGACCACAGCATGGATTTACATCAATATCACCTATCTTAACTATTCTAACTTGTTCTCCGAGTTTTACTGGAATCTTTTTTAATGATAATTTTTTTAGCTCAGACTTGGTTGGATATAGGATTTCTACATTAATATTGGTTGATACTATTTCGTTAGCATTTTTTTCAGCTACTTTAATTTCATCACTGTTTATAGCTTTATCAAGATCAATAGTTGTAGAAGACTCGCCAAGGTGGAAACCAATGGTATTAACATTAAACAAATCAGAAATAGCAGCAGATAGTATGTGCTGTCCTAGATGTTGTTTCATATAGTCATAACGCAAATCAAAGTTAATGATACATTTAACCTTATGGATTTTTAGAGGTTTTACCTGGACGATGTGATATATGATACCTTCTTCTTCATATACATAAATTACTGGAATGCCATTTATAAATCCAGTATCACTTGGCTGACCACCACCCTCAGGGTAAAAACATGTCTTATCTAATTCTACATGATATTTGTTTTCTTTTTCAACTACATCTAAAACTTCAGCAGTAAATTCAGTTTGATAGGGGTTTTTATAATATAACTTTTCCAAAGTTTAACATCTCCTTTTACTAACTATGCATGTATAGAATTCATGGTGTATTTTTAATCTATTTGAAACTCAAGATTTTATAATAAACTCTAGAAAAATATTTAAAGCAATATTTTTGTTTGTTTTAATCTATATTATACCATAAGAATATTATAGTATAAAAAATACAGAGTAGATATTAAGATCATAATATTTATTATGGGTATATAGGTTTCTTAATTAAAATGTGCAAGCTCATTTTGTTGTCTTAAGAGGAGTTGAATCTAAAGAAATAGCAATAGAAGATTAAAGATAATAATGTGGCTTCCACAATTGGTTTTATAAATAACAATCTTAAATAAAAAAGGCACCTTATAGTAAGAAATACTCTATAAAGTAGACAAATGAAAAAAAGTCTACACTATAGGGTATTTTTTGATTTAATAAGTTTTTTTAATAATAATCATATTGAGGGTTTGTCCTTGCATATAGATAATAATATTAAAAATGATCTTATTAGGAGGTATTAAATGGATTTTAAAAATATAATACAAAATGATAGAGAAAATAAAATCAAAAGTAAATTTGAAGGAGATTTTTTGGAGTATTTAGATATAATTAAAACTAATCCTGATAAGGCTAAACTTTCTCATAAGAGGATGTATGACACAATAATGAAAGGAGGCTTTGAAATCCTAAAGCCTGAAGAAAACCCAAGAATAAGAAAAATATATGGTAATGATTTAGTAAAAAGGTACGCATTTTTTAAAGAAGATTTTTTTGGCATTGATAAAGTATTGATGAAGCTCGTCAGTTATTTTTACTCTGCATCTATGAAGGGCGAGGAATCTAGGCAGGTACTGTATTTAGCGGGTCCTGTAGGAGCTGGGAAGTCATCACTCGTGGAAGCTTTAAAGAATGCTTTTGAGAATACAGAACCTGTATATGTTTTGAAAGGATGCCCTATGAATGAGGAACCATTACATTTAGTGCCAAAGCATCTTAGGCGAGATTTTGAGAAAATACTTAATGTAAAAATAGAAGGGGATCTTTGCCCGGCGTGTAAATATAGGTTACTTAATGAATATAATGGAGAATATGAAAAATTTCCCGTTACCACTACTACATTTTCAATAAGATCAAGAAAAGGTATAGGGGTTGTCCCACCGGTAGACCCTAATAATCAAGATACTTCAATTTTAACAGGATCCGTTGATATATCTAAAATGGATATTTATTCAGAGGATGATCCAAGGGTTTTTTCTCTTAATGGGGCATTTAATGTTGGAAATAGAGGACTAGTAGAATTTATAGAAGTATTCAAGAATGATGTTGAATATCTTCACACCATAATAACTGCAACTCAAGAAAAATCAATACCATCCCCTGGGAAGGGCTCCATGATTTACTTTGATGGTATAATTATTGCCCATTCTAATGAAGCCGAATGGAATAGATTTAAGTCAGATCATACAAATGAAGCTATTTTAGATAGAATTGTAAAGGTTGAGGTTCCCTATTGCCTTGAGCTGAATGAGGAAATAAAAATTTATGATAAAATACTAAAGAAGAGTAACTTTAAACCTCATATAGCACCACACACCATTGAAACTGCAGCGATGTTCGCATTGCTCTCAAGGTTTACACCTTCAAATAAGGTAGATCCTATAACAAAGCTTAAAATTTATAATGGTGAAGAAATAGTAGAAAAGGGAACTACTAAGAAAATGGATATTAGTGAATTAAGGGAAGAGGCAGGTCTTGACGAAGGAATGCATGGTATCTCCACAAGATTTATAGTAAAGGCAATTGATAATGCTATTTCAAATTCAGAATGTGATTGTATAAATCCACTTAGTATTATGGAAAGTATTATTAAATCCGTTAGGGAAATGGACATTGCTGAGGATGAAAAGAAGAAGTATATGGGATTTGTTCAGGATAGCATAAGAAAGGAATATAACAAAATATTGGAGAAAGAGGTAACCAAGGCTTTTATACACAGTTATAAGGAACAAGCCGAAAGTTTATTTGATAACTATATAGATAATGCAGAAGCCTTTGTTAATAAAGCAAAATTGAAGGATAAAGCTACCGGAGAGGAACTTCAAGCAGATGAGTCATTTATGAGGTCTATTGAAGAACAGATTGGAATATCTGAAAGTTCTTCAAAGGGTTTTAGAAGTGATGTAACTTCATATATGTTTTATGTGGTTAGAAATGGTGGAAAAATCAAATATGAGTCTTACGAGCCTTTAAAAGAAGCAATCGAAAAGAAACTAACAAGTTCAGTAAAAGAACTATCAAGAATTATAACTAGATCTAGAGTACGTGATAAGGATCAAGATGAAAAATATAACGTAATGGTTGAGCAAATGAAGGAAAATGGCTATTGTGATCATTGTTGTGACGTAATACTTAAATACGCAGCTAATAATTTATGGAAGGATTAATACTATGACAATATTTAGGGACTACAATATAACTCCCATAGAGCATGACAGAGCTTCCGAGGATAGAAGACGGCATCGTCAGCTAGTTGAGAAATCTATAAAAGAAAACCTGGGAGATATATTATCAGAAGAAAGTATTATAGGGCAAAGCAAGGATAAAAAAATTAAGATACCAATAAAAGGTCTAAAAGAATATGAATTTATTTTTGGTAAAAATAAGGGCGGAGTCGGCAGTGGCGACGGCACTGAAAAAAGAGGTCAGGTCATAGGTAAAGAAAAGACTGAAGGTGAAGGCAAAGGTGGAACCAAAGCTGGCGATAAAGAAGGTGAAGATATCTATGAAACAGAGATAACCTTGGAAGATGCACTGAATTATCTCTTAGAGGATCTAGAACTTCCGGAAATGGATAAAAAAAAGTTTTCAGAGGTTTTAACGGAAAATGGTATTAAAAGAGCAGGTTATCAAAAACATGGTATTAATCCACGTCTCGCTAAAAAAAGAACCGTAGCCGAGAAAATTAAAAGAGAGCAAGCAAAAAGTAAAGCTTTATTGGAGCAATCCACGGTTGAAGAAATTGAAAGATTGCCATTCAAAAATGAAGATTTAAGATATCACAGAGTAAAGAAAGTTTTAAAAAGGGAATCAAACGCAGTTATTTTATGTGTAATGGATGTATCAGGATCAATGGACACAACAAAAAAATATTTAGCGCGTTCGTTTTTCTTTGTATTATCTCAATTTATTCAATCAAAATATTCAAATGTAGAGGTTAGTTTCGTTGCACATACTACCATTGCCCAAGAGGTAAACGAAGTTGACTTCTTTCATAAAGTTGAATCAGGTGGGACGTATATTTCTAGTGGATTAAATAAAGCTTTAGAAATAATAGAAAAAAGATATAATCCTGATAATTGGAATGTTTATGTTTTTTACGTTAGTGATGGAGATAATTGGAACGAAGACAATGAAAAAGCTATAATGGCTGCAAAAAATATTTGTGAGGTAAGCAATTTATTTGGGTATGCGGAGCTTATGAATAGCTATTATTCTGCTTCTATGAAAAATGTTTTTGATAAGGGAATAACTAATAAAAACTTTCTTTCAGTGGATATAAAACACAAACAAGATTTATGGAAAGGTCTTAAATATATGTTAAAAAAAGATCAAGAGAGGTGATATGGGTTTGGAGTATACCTTAAAGGACTTAGAAAATTGGAATCAAAAAATCGAGGCTATAGTAAATGAGTTAGGACTTGATTATTACCCTCAAGAATTTGAAATAATCGGATATAAAGATATGCTAGCCTATGAATCTTATGTGGGGATGCCATCAAGGTACCCACACTGGAGCTTTGGTAAATCTTATGAAAAAAATAGTACATTCTATAAATATAATTTAAGTGGATTGCCTTATGAGATGGTTATAAACTCTAATCCTTGTTTAGCCTATCTAATGAAGGAAAATACATTTTTATTACAAATATTAACGATAGCTCATGTTTATGGACATAACGATTTCTTTAAAAATAATAGACTTTTCAAGGTGGGAACTAGAGCTGCATCCACTGTGGAGATGTTTAAATTTCATGCAGATACGGTAAGAAGTTTTATAAATGACCCAAGTATAGGTTACGAAAAGGTAGAAAGAATATTAGATGCAGCTCATGCCATAAAGTTTCAAACTTCTAGAGTCATTGGAGAAAAGAGAATACCCGAAGAAGTTTTAAAGCAAAGAATTTTAGATGATTATAAAAACAATAATGAAGTTCATAGTAACTTGGATGTTTATGTAAAACTAGAATTTCCAGATGTAAATAAAATACCTATAGAGCCAGAGAATGATATTTTATATTTTATAATTAAACATGGCGATATGGAGGAGTGGGAAAAAAGTTTATTAGAGATTGTAAGGCAGGAAACCTCGTACTTCATACCTCAAATAGAAACGAAAATAATGAATGAAGGATGGGCTAGCTTTTGGCATTATAATATACTAAAAAAACTGGATTTACCAGATGAATTATATTTAGAATTCATTAAGCGCCACAATGATGTTATAGCTCCAGGGCAAGGATCTATAAACCCATATTTCGTAGGTTTTAAGATTTTTGAAGATATTTTAAAAAGATATGGAATGGATAAAATATTTGAGGTTCGCGCCATTGAGCGAGATGAATCATTTTTAAGAAAGTATTTAACAGAGGAACTTTGTGAAGAACTTAATTTATTTGAATATGCGGCTAAAGATGGAAATTATGTAGTGAAAGAAGTGGCTGATGACAATGGGTTTAAAAGTATTAGAAATACCTTAGCTAGTACTTGTGGTGTGGGTTCTATACCACTTATTAGGGTAACAGAAATGTCCCCAAAAGACAAAACTTTAATTCTAGAGCATGTTTATGATGGAAGAGAATTAAATATTGCATATGCAGAAGCCACATTAAAATATATATACGAGTTATGGGGCCATACTGTAACTTTAAAAACAACACAAATTGGAAATGAAATTAGAATTGAATGTGCTGATGATAAGATTATTGTGAAAATGTAATAGAACCTCTGTATAGCATGAGCTTTACAGGGGTTTCTATTATTTAATCCATTGTCTTGCAATTTTCTTTGCTTCTCATCCAGCCATATGAATTATTCACATATCAAAATTTAAAATTTAGTTTATCATATTTTATAATACCCACTTTTAATGACACATATTATAAAAAAAAACATAATGGCATTTTTTTAATTTAACTATTACATTAGATAGGAATTACATTAGAATATTAAGCATGAAACATTTGATTATTGTAGGCGCTTAGCTTATGATATATATTGGAGTAGTAGAATTTATCGCTGTTAAAAAGAAGGTGCTACTTAGAAGATTAATTATATATTTTAAGGAGAAAAATTATGAGAAATAAAAAGATACTATTAGCTAATAATTTATTATTGATAGCGTTATTAGCATTTACTTTAATCCCCATTATGGCAAGTAGGTTACTTAAATTACATGGTTCTATAAGTGGTAATATTTCACTTATGCTTTCTGGGGGGACTACAATTGTAGTACTTGGAGGAATTGCATTTTTTTATTGCAGAATTACTAAAAGAAGATTTAGCAAGGTAATGGTAATAAAGAAAATCTCTATAAAACAAGTTTATTTAATTATGTCTGTAGCAGTTGGGACTTACATATTTGCAGTTGGCATTAATTCAATAAGCATGAAGTTATTTCCAATTGTAATAAAAGATAGTTCGGTAATATCAAAATTGCTAAGTAGTAGCTCAACATTATTAGGACTTTTTGTGGTGATTCTAATTCCAGCTTTTTTTGAAGAAGTATTTTTCAGAGGGATTTTTTTAGATGCTTATGAAGGGTTAAATAAAAAAATGAAATATTTTATAATAACATCAATTTTTGCAACCTTTCATGGCAATGTGATGCAAATTATATATGTAATGTTTTTGGGGTACATTCTTCTTAAGGTAAGGGAATATACAGGTTCATTAGTAGGCAGTATGACACTTCATGCTACAAATAATGCAATATCTTTTATCATAAGTAAAGTGGTGATGAATTACATGAACCTAAATAATACTGGGATTGGTAAGGGTGTGATAGATTCTTCAAACGCAGCTGCCACAGCGCAGGCAATGAATGTTAGCTTCACTGTAGCAATACTTAGAGCATCAATATTTTTTCTTATCGGAGGCGCTATATTATTTACAAATTTAAGGAAATTGAAAGAATACAAAGAAGAATTAAATAGAGAACAACCTGTAGTTAAGGATGAAAAAATTACAATCACAAATAAAAAACAATATATTCCACTAATTATATATTTTATTTCTATGACTATATTGATCGTTTTAAAGTATAACCTTTAAAACAATCAATTTTAATGATTATTTATAATTTATTGGACATAATAAAAAGAATAAGTTTACAGTATATATTAGTACATAATTTCTTTTTTAAATTTCTAAACCTCAGTCTATTTGACAACTAATATAAAATGTTGAAAATTTCACCATTGCATTATAAAATATAATGCCTTATAATAAAATTATTAGTTATTGTTAACGTGAACAATGGCTTATAATCTATTAAAGAAAGGTGAGTTTATGAAAAAATTTATGGATGAAAACTTTTTATTATCTAACAATACAGCAATCAATTTATTTAATGATTATGCTAAGGATATGCCTATTATTGATTATCATTGTCATCTAAGTCCAAAAGAAATCTATGAAAACAAAAAATTTAATAATATAACTGAAGCTTGGTTATATGGAGATCATTATAAATGGAGAGCTATGAGAAGTAATGGTATAGATGAAAAATACATTACTGGAAATGCAAGTGATCTTGAAAAATTCATGGCATGGTCAAAAACAATGCCAATGGCTATAGGTAATCCTTTATACCATTGGACACACTTAGAACTTCAAAGATATTTTGGAGTACACGATGTTTTAAACGAAAAGACTGCTCCAGCTATTTGGGAGAAGGTAAATAAGTTACTCGTTTCCGAAGGTTTTGGAGCAAGAGATTTAATTGAAAAGTCTAATGTTAAAGCTTTATGTACAACAGACGATCCAATAGATTCATTAGAATATCATATAAAACTAAAGGAAGACACGAAATTTGTTGTAAAGGTTTTACCTGCTTTCAGACCTGACAAAGGACTTCAAATAAATAAAGATGCCTTCATTCCATGGCTTAAGAAGCTAGAAGAAGTATCAAATATTAATATTAAAAGCTATGATGAATTCTTAAAAGCTCTAGAATCAAGAGTTAGATTTTTTCATGAAGTTGGATGTAGAATATCGGACCATGCATTAGATAGCATAAAATATATGGAAGCTTCAAAAGAAGAATTATCTAATATATTTATAAAGGTATTAAAAGGAGAAAAAACAACTTGTGATGAAGAAACTAAATATAGAACATCTACATTGCAATTCTTAGGAAAATTATATTCAGAACTTAAATGGACTATGCAACTTCATCTTGCAGCGCAAAGAAATAACAATTCAAAAATGCTTAAACAATTAGGACCAGATACTGGATTTGATTCTATTAATGATGAAGAGATAGCATATCCTTTATCAAGATTATTAGATTCATTAGAAATTAATAATTCTCTTCCTAAAACTATCTTATATACTTTAAATCCGAAAGATAATTATGTACTTGGTACCATGCTTGGAAACTTCCAAGGAACTGAAGTTCCTGGAAAGGTGCAACTTGGAGCAGCATGGTGGTTCCTAGATAGTAAAGAAGGTATGATACAGCAGATGAAAGTTTTAGCTAATACTGGATTATTAAGCCGTTTCGTAGGAATGTTAACTGATTCAAGAAGTTTCTTATCTTATACAAGGCATGAATATTTTAGAAGAATATTATGCAACTTAATAGGAGAATGGGTAGAGAACGGAGAGTTTCCAAATGATATGGAACTTCTAGAAAGTATTGTTAGAGGGATATGTTACAACAATGCAAAAGAATATTTCGGTATAGACTGTTAATATAAGTTTGTTATTTATTAGGCATGTCGCTAATGATATGGTATCATATAAGTATTTATTAGTGACATAGGGGTGTTATAAATGGGAGTAACAATAAAAGATATAGCTAGAATTGCTAATGTTTCACACACTACGGTTTCAAGGGCGCTTAATGACAGTCCCTTTATAAATGGAGTTACAAAAGCTAGAATAAAGACAATAGCAAAGGAACTTAATTATGTACCAAATTATAGCGCTAGAAGCTTGGTGATGAATAGGTCCTATAACATAGGACTCATTTTTACGACTATAAGCGAAGTAACTTCATCAAGTTTTTTTTATGAAACTGTAAGTGGAGTTAATAGTGCCATAAAAGAAAGTTATAATCTAGTAGTTAGAGGAATTGACGATTATAAAGATTTTACATTTGTTAATAGCAAAAGATTTGACGGTATAATACTTATGAGTCAAAGTAATAGTGATAATTCATTTATATACTATTTACTAGAGCAAAAGATACCACTTGTTGTATTAAATAGAGATATAGATGAAAGTTCTATTGTTAATATATTATCTTCAGACAAAAAAGGAGTTCATGAGGCTATATCATATCTGATACAAAATGGACATAAGGAAATAGCTATAATAGAAGGTGCAAAGGGATTCAATTCTACGGTTGTGAGAAAAAATGGGTTTTTAAAGGCACTTATTGAAAATAATCTGCAAATAAATAGTGAATATATGGTTGAAGGTAATTATACTATTGAAAGTGGGTATAGTGCAATGAAGAACCTATTAAATTTGAGTAAAATTCCAACAGCAGTATTTTGTTCAAATGATGATATGGCGGTAGGAGCAATGAAAGCTACACTTGAAGCCGGACTTAATGTCCCTGCTGATATTTCTATTATGGGGTTTGATGGTAGTAAGTTAGGTGATTATCTAACACCAGCTTTAACTACAGTCCGAAGGCCTATTATTGAGATAAGCACAAAAGGTGCAGAGAAGCTTTTGCATATTATAGAAAGCGGAAGTACTATAGGAGAAAAAATATATATTAATACTGAACTTGTTGAAAGAGATTCAGTAGCAAAGCTAAAATGATTTTGTTATTAATTTATAAAATGGAGAGAATTGTTAACGTGAACAAATAAACATTATTATTTAATTTGTTTTTAAGATTTAAGTATTATTGATATAGCATGTAGGCATTAACTAAGATATGTTATAAGGTTATGGTCAAAATTTAACGAAAGAGGTGTAAATTATGAAAAGACTTAAAATGATACAAAAAATAAGCGAATATGGAATAGTAGCAGTTATTAGGGCAACATCAAAAGAAGAGGGCGTAAAGATTGTAAAAGCAGTTACAAAAGGTGGAATTAATGCAATTGAAGTTACAATGACAGTACCAGGTGCAATTGATGTAATAAAAGAATTAACTGAAATATATAAAGATAATAAAGACATACTTATAGGAGCAGGAACTGTTCTTGATCCTGAAACTGCAAGAGCTTGCATCTTAGCTGGTGCAAAATATATAGTAAGTCCAAGTTTGAACCCTGAAACTGTAAAGTTATGTAATAGATATAGAATTGCTGTTATGCCAGGAATTATGACAGTAAAAGAAGCTCTCGAGGCACTAGAACTCGGAGTTGAAGTATTAAAGGTATTCCCGGGAAATGCTTTTGGACCATCAATAATAAGTTCTTTAAAAGGACCACTACCTCAGGCTAATTTCATGCCAACTGGTGGGGTATCACTTGATAATGTTAAGGATTGGATTAAGGCTGGTGCAATAGCAGTAGGAACTGGTGGAGACTTAACTAGAGGAGCTAAAACTGGAGATTACAAATTAGTAACTGAAACTGCTGCTAAGTTTGTGGAAGCGGTTAGAAAAGCAAGAGTATAAAAAAAAATATCAAATAGAGTACATATTCGAGGGGATGTGCTCAGTTTACAGGAGGAAATCATATATGGCATTAATTGGTGTTGGTGCATTTTATGTAACTTATAAAAATTGTCACGAACAAGTACCCACAATTAGTAAAACTGTAAATAAAACAGAAAAAATAGGATTTAAAGATATAGTAAAAACAGTAGCTACAAACAGACCGTTGTTAGTTATAATTTTCATGACAATATTCTCAATTTCAGCTTTTAATCTTAGATCAGCAATGTTAATATATTTCTGTCAATATAATCTTGGTAATATGATGTTATTGCCATATGTAAGTTTTGCAAGCATAGGATGCTCATTACTAGGAGTAGTCGCTATGCCTACATTATCAAAGAAATTCGGAAAGAAAAATACGGTTATAATTGGTTTTGCAATTAGTATTATTGCGGATGTAATAAACTTTATAATCCCACTACATTTAGTTACATTTATTATATTACAAAGTATAGGATACTTTGGACTAAGTATTCCAAATGGAATGACTTGGGCATTAGTTTCTGATGCTATAGATTATGGTGAATGGAAAACTGGAGAAAAAAGAGGGGCTATAACTTATTCAGTCTTTAATTTCTCAAGAAAAATAGCTCAGTCAGTAGCTGGATTTGCTTCTGGAATTGGTTTAGCATTAATAGGATATGTTCCAAAGGTAGCACAAACAGCAGGTTCGTTAATAGGAATAAAAGGGTTATTACTTTTATACCCTGCAATTGCTTTAGCAGTTGCAATAGTAATAATAACTACATTATACAATCTTTCAGATAAAAAATATCTTGAAATTGCAAGTGAACTTAGAAAAAGAAATTCATAAAAGGACAATATAATTATCTAGAATCTTTTAATATTATATAACATAAAAGGAGGAATTTTATATGAGTTTTAATAAGGATTGTTTTTTTAAAGAAAAGTTATTTTATGAGTTTATTTAAATTTATCTGAAAAGGTTACCAAATATATTAGAAAATCAAAAAAAGTACTTGATTTTCTGCAATCGTTGGTATATTATCAATTTATAGTATTTATGTGTATCGGTTTCCTAGTTTTGTTAACCGGTTTAGTTAATTGATTACTATAAGGAGATATTATGCGAAATGATAAGCATTTAACAACAATAAATGATGTGGCAATGGCATCAAAGGTATCAAAAACTACTATATCAAGATATTTAAATGGTAAATACGAGTATATGTCGGATGATACAAGAAAACGAATACAAAGTATAATAGAAGAACTTAAATACAGACCTAGCAATGTTGCACAGACATTAAAGTCAAAGAAAAGTGGATTAATTGGAGTAATAATAGCAGATATCGGAAGTCAGTTTTCTTCAATATTACTTAAGGGAATTGGAGATACATGCAAGGCAAATGGCTACCAGGTTGTTATATCTAATGTAGATAATGATTCAAATAAAGAAAGAGAATATATTGAGTCTTTAATGGATAATAGGGTTGAAGGTATTATTGTAAATACTACGGGATATAACGATGAGTTTTTAGTTGACATTAATGAAACAAGGGTACCACTAGTGCTGGCGGATAGAAATATGAAGGAGCTTAAAATTGACTCCGTTGCTACCAATAACTATGCAATAACTTATGATACAATAAAACGTTTAATCCAAAAGGGTTACCGAAATATTGCATTCTTTACTGAGGATCCTTGCAAAAATAGTGCCAGACATCTTAGGCGTAATGGATATTTAGATGCTATGCGAGATTTATTAAATATAGATGCAAATAATTTAATATACACAATTGATGCAGGAGACAGAGAAACTTCAATTAAAGCAATTGAGAATTTTAATGATTTATACAACAACGAACTTAAGGCTATTTTTACTGTTAATGGTGTTACATTATTAAATGTGTTACAAGGAATAAAAAAGTGTAAATATAGAATACCAGAAGATTTTTATGTATGTGGTTATGAGGATTGGGGTTGGGCAACACTCGTATATTCTGAGATGCCAGTTATATCTCATCATTCTTATGAAGTTGGTGTTGAATCAGCTAAAATGCTTATAAAAAGAATCAATGGGAAAAGTAAAGGTAAGCCAAAGTATAAAGAAATAGAAGCTAAACTTATAATAGGAGATTCAAAATAATTTATTAATTGAAGAAATAGTGGGGGTTAATATGGATGGACGAATTATAGTAATAAATACATTAGTATTTTTAGAAGATTTGAATAATGGAGTAAAACAATCAAATTTATTAGAAGATATTCATAGTTTAGGAGTAAATAAGGTTGAGATAAGGCGAGAATTTATAAAGAATTTTGAAACAGAACTTCAGGAAATAAGAGATATTTCAAAAAGATTGCAAATGGAAATTTACTATTCAGTTCCTGGGTATTTGTATGAGGGTGGTAAGTTAAATACTAACGAAATTGAGTTATCTTTTAAAGAAGCTTATAAAATGGACTGCAGATATGTTAAATTCAATATTGGCGACTATAAACATATAAGTTCTGAAAACGTTTATACGATTAACACACTCTGCAATAGGTATTCAATAAAGCTTACTATAGAAAATGATCAGACAAAAGAAAACGGTCAGGTTCAGAAAATTAGAGAATTTTTACAAACATCAGAAAAACTACACATGAGTATTAGCTGCACCTTTGACATAGGCAATTGGCTTTGGCAGAAAGAAGATCCAAAAGAAAATGCATATATCTTAAAACCATATGTTACATATATACATTTAAAAGATGCAAACATGAAAGAAAAATTGGAAGCGACATCATTAGATGAAGGGATAATACCTTGGAAAAGTATACTTGATATATTCAATAAAAATATACCGATAGCTATAGAATATCCATGTTACCCTGATACTCTTGTAATGCTTAAAAAAGAAATAGATAAGTTGAAAATGTGAACTAAACATTCTTAATATATATTATGAAGGATATTAAGAAAATAAATATGTTCATTTATAATAATAAAAATAAAAGTTTATAAAAGGAGGAATATTAAAATGACTTTACCAGTGATTATTGGAATTTTACTACTATTATCTTATTTTGGATTGATTTATTTTGCTGCTAAGGGTGGCAATCTTATGCTAGGATTTTTAATAATGGCTATCTTATGGGTAGTACTAGGTATGATAGGGGGACAGATTACTTGGGATATAGCACAGACTAAAGTATTCCAAGGTGGACCTGAAAGTTGGGGTGCAACAGCTGTTATAGTTATATTTGGTAGTTGGTTCGGTAGAATTTTAGTTGAAACTGGAATTGCATCCACTATCATAAGGAAAACTGTTGAGCTAGGAGGAGATAAACCTCTTGTTACAACAATATTATTATCCGTAGTAACTGGCATAATTTTTACTAGTACTTTTGGAGCAGGTGCAGTTGTTGCAATTGGTGTTATAGTACTACCAATTCTATTATCACTTGGTGTACCAAAGACACTTGCGGTTAGTTCTTATTTGATGTCAGTTGGTTCTGGTATGTATGTAAACTTAGTTTTATTTAAACAAATGCAAGGAATTTTCGAAGGGTTCAAATATGATGGCCATTATTTGAAATTTGGATTTGCTGCAATGGCAGTTCAGCTATTAGTTGTAATAGTTATGCTTGCTGTAAGACTTCGTAAAAGTACTGTTAATCATGCTTGGGCAGCACAAAACACGAGCAAAAGCGCAACAAATCATGTGCCAGCATTAGCGCTAATAACTCCAATTATCCCAGTTGTTTTAACTATAGCGTTTAATTGGCAGTCTATACCTGCATTTATAGTTGCTATATTCTATGCATTGTTTGTTTGTGGAAAGCTTAAATCCTTTAAACTTACAGAAAAAATAGTTACTAAGACTTTTTATGATGGCGTTCTAGACGTTGCGTCATTACTTGGATTCTTATTTATCCTTCCAATGTTTACTAAAGTTGCTGGCTTAGATGGTATATTTTTTCAATCATTATTAGGTAACGTAATGCCAACTAGTGTAGTTTTGCTTTGTGTATTATTCGCAGTTGTTGCACCACTTGGATTGTTTAGAGGACCATTAACTGTGTTTGGAGCTGGAGCAGCAACACTTGTAATCTTAAATACAACTGGAGTATTTAGCCCGGCATTGTTGTTCCCACTAATCTACATACCAACAATTACAATGAACATTTCGGCTTGTCCAACACAATCTTGGAATTTATGGGCATTGAACTATTCAAAGGTTAATGTTAAAGATTTCTTAAAGTCAGGGGTTATATGGGCATGGTTAATATGTATTATAAACACCATGATTGCATTTGCAATGTTTGGAGCTTAATAAACAATTTGTAATATGTAACTAATCTGCAGAAGAGATTCTGCAGATTAGTTTTTAAATTAAAAGCTAAGGAGGAATTTAATATGACAAAAAGATTAGTTAGAGTTGGAATTGACGTAGGAGGTACACACACAAAGGCAGTCGCTATAGATAATGATACTCATGAAATTATTGGAAAATCATCAGTTATGACATCTCATGATAATGAATTAGGGGTTTCTGCAGGAGTTGTAGAATGTTTTGAAATATTGCTTAATGCTAACAATATATCTCCCGATGAAGTCATTTTTATAGCTCATAGTACAACTCAAGCAACTAACGCATTACTAGAAGGAGACGTCGCAGATGTTGGAATTATAGGCATGGGAGCAGGTGGACTTGAGGGATACTTATCTAAAAAACAAACAAAGATTGATGATATTGATTTGGGAACAGGTAAGATTATTAAAGTGTACCATACATATTTGAAAAAAAAGATAATAAATACTGAAACTATAACAAATGCTATTAAAGAACTTATGAGTAAAGGTTCTAGTGTTATTGTTGCGTCGAAGGCTTTTGGAGTTGACGATATTAGCGAGGAACAACAAGTTCAAGACGTTGCTGAAACTATGAATGTACCGGTGTCTGTTGCATCAGAAATAAGTAAACTTTATGGTTTAACACGAAGAACAAGAACTGCAGCTATCAACGCAAGTATTCTTCCTAAAATGTTAGAAACTGCTACAAGTACAGAAAGTAGTGTTAGAAAGGCTGGAATAAAAGTTCCACTTATGATAATGCGTGGAGACGGTGGAGTTATGGATATTTCAGAGATGAAAAAACGTCCAGTACTTACAATGTTATCTGGACCAGCAGCCAGCGTCGTTGGAGCCCTTATGTATTTAAGAGCATCAAACGGTGTTTACTTTGAAGTAGGAGGAACAAGCACAAATATTGGTGTCATTAAAAATGGTAGACCTGCCGTTGATTATTCTATTGTTGGAGGACATTCTACGTACATTAGCTCTCTTGATGTAAGGGTTCTTGGTATTGCTGGAGGTAGTATGGTAAGAGCTAATACTACTGGAATAGTAGATGTAGGTCCAAGAAGTGCTCATATAGCAGGTATGGAATATTCTGTGTATACTCCATATGAAGAGATTGTTGATCCAGAATTAGAATTTTTTTCACCTAAAAAAGGTGATCCAGCTGATTATGTAGCTATAAAATTAAAGAGCGGTAAAAGAATAACAATTACTAATAGTTGTGCAGCAAATGTATTAGGAATTGTAAAACCTGAGGATTATTCATATGGAATTGTAAAATCTGCTGTAAAGGCTATGGAGCCACTTGCAAAACATCTTGGTTTATCAGTTGAAGAAGTTGCAAAACAAATACTTGCAAAATCCTTTGAAAAGATTAAACCAGTCATTGAAGGTCTCGCAGAAAAATATAAACTTGAAAAAGATCAAATTTCGTTAGTTGGTGTTGGTGGCGGTGCAGCAGCATTACTTCCATATACAGCTGAGCATATGGACTTAGAATATAGTATACCTGAAAATGCAGAAGTAATATCTTCAATAGGAGTTGCTCTTGCTATGATTCGTGATGTTGTTGAAAGAGTTATACCAAGTCCAACAAGTAAAGATATTGCGGATATTAAAAAGGAAGTATCAGAACTTGCAATTGCAAGTGGTGCTGTTCCAGATTCTATAGAGGTTCAAATTGAAATAGATCCTCAAACTTCAAAAGTAACAGCTATAGCACTCGGATCTACAGAAGTTCAAACTACAGATTTACTAAAAAAATGTACTGAGGAGGAAGCTAAAGAGCTTGCAGCTAAATCTATCGGTTTACCAGCTAACGATGTAAACCTTGAATGTAAAAATAATGTATTTTATGTTTTCTCTGGAGTAAAGGATAAAAAGTCAGAAAAAGTACAGATTAGAGTTGTTGACAAAAAGGGATTTATCAAAATCCAAAGAGGCGATGGCCAAGGCGTTATGTGCACAGTGCAGGATATAGAAAGTGTTATAGATGAAATGTGGGATGAGCTTTCAGTTTATAAAAGTGATATGAGGCTTACTCCAGATGTTTACTTATGTATTGGCGGAAAAGTACTGGATTATTCGGGAATGACGAGTACAGAACAATTATATATGATTATTGAAACAGAGACTGCACTTTTAGAGCCAGACGAAAGTGTTATAATTGTTGGAGCAAAGAATGACTTATGATAAAGGAGTTAATAAGAGAACTCGTACCTGTAGATGATATCATATGGGGTTTATACACTTTTAGGAGAGATCCTATATGCAATAAATTAACTGACACTCAGAAAATAGAAATGATTAAGAAGGCCAATGAGTGTGGAAGGCAAGAGGCTATAGGACTTATATATAAATATGGTATAATGACTTGTCATCAATATGCAAAGCAGCTTGGGTTAACAATATCAGAAATAGATGAAAAAAATGCTGATGATTACATTTTATTTGCTAAATTTAACTCTCCAAACAATATTTTTATTAATATAAAAAATGTTAAAAAGGTTAATGAATTAGTTAGTGCAGAGAATATGCATATTTTAATTGATGAAGTTGACATAGAAGATGTATTAATAGCTCATGAAATGTTTCACTTCATTGAAGGTCAAAACAAAAAAATGTATACAAGTAACGAGAAAATAATGCTCTGGAAATTAGGACCTATAAAGTACACATCGAGACTTATAGCATTAGGAGAAATTGCAGCTATGGCTTTCGCCAAAGAGTTATTTAACCTCTCGTATAATCCTAACCTATTTGATGTTCTACTATTATATCCTCATGATGAGAAAAAAGCAAAAATGCTATATGATGAAATTAATGACGTAAAAGGAGCTGATATTAATGCCTGAAATTATATTAATAGGTGAACCTATGGCTATGTTTATAGCAAGCGATACTGGAAGACTAGAAGATGTTGAAAACTTCACAAGGTCTCTTGCAGGTGCTGAGGTTAATGTTTCCATAGGCCTCAAAAGATTGGGTTATGATGTTAGTTATGTTACAAAGCTTGGAGTAGATCCATTTGGAAAATATATTAAGAATTTTTTGGAGAAAGAGGATATTGATACAAGTTATGTAAGTTTAGATGCTAGGTACCCCACTGGTTTTCAGATGAAAGGTAAAACTTTGCTTGGAGACCCTGAGGTTGTATACTTTAGAAGAGGTAGTGCAGCATCACATATCTCGGTAGCCGACATTAAGGAAATAGATTTAAATGGGGTAAAACATATTCATCTTACAGGGATACCACCAGCTTTATCTATGAGCTGCAGAGAAGCAACTTATGAAATGATAAGTAAAGCAAAAGAAAAAGGGTTATTTATAACCTTTGATCCAAATTTAAGACCAACTCTTTGGGATAATAAAGAAGAAATGGTTAGGGTAATTAATGATATTGCATCGAAATGTGATATGGTTCTCCCTGGTGTTTCCGAAGGTTTGATATTAACAGGAAGTGATGATCCAAATATAATTGCAGATTTCTACTTAAAACTCGGAGTTAAAACCGTAATAATTAAAGTTGGAGGTAGTGGAGCTTTTGTAAAAACACATAATGAATCATTCACAGTACCAGGTTATAAGGTTGAGAAGATAGTAGATACTGTTGGAGCTGGGGATGGATTTGCTGTTGGTGTTATAAGTGGAATTCTAGAAAATTTATCACTTAAAGATGCAGTATCAAGAGGAAATGCTATAGGTTCTATGCAAGTAATGGTATCGAGTGATAATGAAGGATTACCTAATCGGGAAAAACTAAACGCATATATTCAAGATAAAGAGATACGATAATATGAAGATACAACTTGCAATTGATAGAGTTACAATTGATAAAGCTAAGGAAATATTAAAAGAAGCCAGCCCTTTTATAGATATAATTGAGGTTGGAACATCATTAATAAAAGACTATGGAGTTGTTTCAATAAAAGAAATTAAAGAAGCTTTTCCAAACAAAACTATCTTAGCTGATATCAAAACAATAGATGAAGGTGCTTATGAGTTTGAAGCAGCATTTAATAGTGGTGCACACATAGCTACAGTTATGGGCGCAGCGTCTATAAATACAATTAATGCTTGTTATAAAGTATCACAAGACTTTGGAAAAATTATGATGATAGATCTTCTAGAAATAGGATATGAGAAAATTAATATGCTTTTGGGTTTTACTGAAGCAATATTCTGTATACACTCGCCTTCAGATGGTGGAGAATATACTCTTACATCCCTTCTAAAAGAATTTAAAGAAAAATTTCCTCAAATAAACAAAGTTGCTGTTGCGGGTTCTGTTAATTATGATACCGTAAAGGTTATAAAAGAAGCTAGTGTAGACATTGTTATAATAGGGAGCGCAATAACTAAGGCGTCGAGTATTGGAAATGCTGCTAAAAAACTTAAGGAGATGCTATAATTTGGATACTTTAAATATCATAATTGATGAGATAACTTCTGTTTTATCAAAGGTAGATAGTAAACAAATTGAGGAGGTCGTAGCATATATTAGTAAAGAAACGCGAATATTTATAGATGGAGAAGGCCGTTCTGGTCTTATGGGAAAAGGTTTTGCTATGAGGCTTATGCATTTAGGGTATACAGTTTATTCAGTGGGTGAGACTATAACCCCAGCTACTTTTAAAAATGATATTTACATTTCTATTTCAGGTTCTGGAGAAAGTGGTAACGTAGTTTTAAATACTAAAGGTGCAAAAGGAAAAGGTTGCAAGATAATAGCAATTACAAGTAAAAAAGAATCGAGTATTGGATCTTTGGCAGATATTTTAATTATTGTACCTGGTACTACAAAAGGTGATAGTGGAGAGCAAAGAAAATCTGTTCAGCTATTAAGCACATTATTTGACCAAAGTCTTCATATAGTTTTAGATGCATTATGTTTAATGTTAAGTAAAAAAGATAACGTTTCGAATAAAGAAGCTACAGCTAAACATTGGTAAATGTAGTTAAATATAAGGAGGATACAAAATGTCATATTTGCTTAAACCTTTAGAAAATTGTAAGTTAACTTTAAACAATAGATTAGTTATGCCACCCATGGCTACTTCAAAATCCAATGAAGATGGAAAGGTAAGTAAAGATATATTAGATTATTATGATGAAAAATCAAGAGGTGGATATATCTCACTTATTATTATAGAACATAGTTTTATAGCACAAACGGGAAAGGCTAGCGATAGGCAACTTTCTGTGGCAGATGATAGTATTGTAGAAGGTATAAAGGATTTAGCAAATATTATTCATAAGAATGGATCTAAAACAGTAATGCAAATTAATCATGCTGGAAGTGCTGCAAGTAAAAAAGTTACAGGATATGATCCAGTAGGACCGAGCTCTATTGCAAATCCGCGTTTAGGTAATGTTCCAAAGGAGCTTACAAAGGAAGAGATTAAAGACATAATCTTAGGATTTAAGAATGCCGCAAGGCGTGTTAAAGAAGCTGGGTTTGATGGCGTGGAGATTCATTCTGCCCATGGGTATCTTCTAAATCAATTTTTGTCACCTCTTACTAATAAAAGGACTGACGAATATGGTGGAGATTTACTTGGAAGAATAAAAATTCATTTAGAAATTATTAAAGTAGTACGTGATGTTGTTGGTGAAGAATTTCCAATTCTTCTTAGATTAGGTGCTTGTGATTATATGGATGATGGAACCACTATTGAAGATAGTAAAATTGCATCATTAGCTTTTGAAAAAGCAGGAGTTGATATTCTCGATATTTCTGGGGGATTTTGTGGATATACCATTCCAGGAAATACTAGTCAAGGGTATTTCTCATCGCTCACTCAGGCTATAAAGGAAGTTGTTTCAGTTCCAGTTTTACTTACTGGTGGGATTACGCAAGTTCCTGCGGCAGAGGAACTCTTATCTTCTGGAAAAGCTGATCTTATTGGTGTAGCTAGGGCTATATATAAGGACTCTAGTTGGGCAGAAAAGGCTATTAAAAGTATTAAATAAAAGTATAAAGAATATAAAATTTAAAGTAACAAACCATCGATTTATAAGGAATCGTTGGTTTTTTTTGATGTTTTTTAAATAAATTAGAATTTCGTATATAGAAACCGGTTATTTTGTATATGTTATGTTATAATATAAGATAAATAGTAATTGTGAATAGATGAATAAAATAACAAGAAACTTGTATTTGTATGTTTCCTGGCCACCCATGAAGGAAGGAAAAGAAATATGATAATGCTTCAAAAAATATATAAACTTTGTGAATGTTTTGAAAAGCAAGATAGAAAAGCGGGAATTATGAAACTGATAAATAAAGGATATAGTGAGGTAACCGCAACAAAATATTACAACATTTGGAAGAGACATTACATGGATTCCCATGGTAAAGATTTAATGCTTTCAGGTATTTATATAGAAACCCCTAGGGTAAGAAAACTTTTAGAAGAGTGCTCATTTGGTGAACGTCAAAAGTATCTCGAAGCTTTAAGTAAAGAGCAACTTGTCAGAATAACACAGGCTTTGCTTAGATGATATAAAATTAATTTGTAAATAAAACTATTACAAATTATTTATTAATGATTAAATTATAATCACGATAGAAACTTAAATATTAAGCGGCTATCGTGATTAATTTATACCTTTTAAATATAACAAAGTGAAAATGTATAACAGTATTAATTTAATAAACTAAAGGGAGGTTATTTACATGGATGTAGAAAAATTAACAATAAAGGTTCAACAGTCATTAAATGAGGCTCAATTATTAGCTGTAAAAAATAATCATCAGCAGATAGATACAATTCATTTATTTGCAGCCCTTATAGCTCAAGAGGATGGGCTTATTCCCAATATATTTAGTAAAATGGGAGTGGATATAACAAAGCTTAATGAGGACATTAAAAAGGCTTTAGATAAGATGCCAAAAGTAACAGGAAGTGGTGCAGATAGTGGATCTGTCTATGCGACTAGAAGGTTTGACGAAGTTTTTGTGAAGGCAGAGGATGAAGCTAAGAAATTTAAAGATTCTTTTATAAGTGTTGAGCATGTAATGCTTGGACTTATGGATGTAAATACTAAAGAGATTGCTGATATATTAAAAAAATTCAATATAACTAAAGAAGCATTTTTAAATGTGCTTTCCACAGTTCGTGGGAATCAGAGGGTAGAAAATGCTGATCCAGAGGGAACTTACGAGGCATTGGTTAAATATGGCTCAAATCTTGTGGAGCAAGCTAAAAAGCATAAACTGGATCCTGTAATAGGACGAGATGAGGAAATAAGAAGGGTTATAAGAATACTTTCTAGAAGAACTAAAAATAATCCAGTACTTATAGGAGAACCAGGAGTAGGTAAAACTGCTATAGTTGAAGGACTTGCCCAAAGAATTGTAAAGGGAGATGTACCAGAAGGACTTAAAAATAAAATAATATTTTCTTTAGATATGGGAGCTCTTATAGCTGGTGCTAAATTTAAAGGTGAGTTTGAAGAAAGACTTAAAGCAGTGCTCAAAGAAGTAGAAAATAGTGAAGGAAAGATAATTTTATTTATAGATGAAATTCATAATATAGTAGGAGCAGGTAAATCAGAGGGGTCTATGGATGCTGGAAACATGATTAAACCACTGCTTGCAAGAGGAAGTCTTCATTGTATTGGGGCAACTACTTTTGATGAGTATAGAAAATATTTAGAGAAGGATAAAGCTCTAGAGAGAAGGTTCCAGCCAGTAACCATTGAAGAGCCTACAGTAGAAGATGCTGTATCTATACTTAGGGGTCTTAAAGAAAAATTTGAGATATACCATGGTATAAGAATTCATGATTCGGCAATTGTTGCAGCAGCAAAACTATCAGATAGATATATAACAGCAAGATTTCTTCCAGATAAGGCAATAGATCTTATAGATGAAGCATGTGCTATGATAAGGACTGATATTGATAGTATGCCAACTGAGATGGACATGATAAAACGAAAGGTATTTCAGTTAGAAATTGAAAAAAAAGCTTTATCTAAAGAAAAGGATGAGGCTTCAAAGAAAAGACTAATAACACTTGAGAAAGAGCTTAGTAATTTAAAAGATAAAGATAATGAAATGACAGCAAAATATGAAAAAGAAAAATCTAAGATAGTTGAAATTAGAAATTTGAAAGCAGAGTTAGATGTTGCAAGAGGTGACATAGAGAAATCAGAAAGAGAATATGATTTAAATAAAGTTGCAGAACTTAAATATGGAGTAATTCCAAAACTAGAAGCGCAGATAAAACAAAGGGAAGAAGAAATACATCAAAATAATGAAACAGCTATGCTAAAAGAAGAGGTAACCGAAAAAGAGATTTCACAGATAGTATCAAAGTGGACTGGTATACCTGTAACTAATCTTGAAGAAGGTGAAAGACAAAAACTCTTAAGACTTGAAGATGAACTAACTAAACGAGTAATTGGCCAAAAAGAAGCAGTTACTGCAGTTTCAAATGCAGTTATTAGGGCAAGAGCAGGCATGAAGGACCCTAAAAGACCTATTGGTTCATTTATATTTCTTGGACCTACTGGTGTTGGAAAAACCGAACTTGCTAAAACGCTAGCTGAAACTTTATTTGAGTCTAGTGAAAATATAATAAGAATAGATATGTCGGAGTATATGGAGAAATATTCTGTGTCAAGGCTTATAGGAGCACCACCAGGATATGTAGGTTATGAAGAGGGTGGTCAGCTTACTGAGGCTGTTAGGCGAAAACCTTATAGCGTAGTATTATTTGATGAAATAGAAAAAGCTCATGAAGATGTGTTTAATATATTTCTTCAGATATTAGATGATGGAAGGCTTACAGATAATCAGGGAAAAATTGTGAATTTTAAAAACTGCATAATAATTATGACTTCTAATATAGGAAGTAATTATCTACTAGAAAATAAAGAAAGTGGAGGTATAGAAAAGAGCATCCGTGATAAAGTTATGAGCGAACTAAAGTCTAAATTTAAACCAGAATTTCTAAATAGGTTGGATGATATTATATTATTCAAACCTTTAGAAACAAAGGAAATAGAAGGTATAGTGGATATATTTCTGTCAGATATTCAAAATAGGTTAAAAGATAAAAACATATCAATGAAAGTAACTACTGCTGCTAAAAAACTAATGGCAGAAGAGGGCTATGATCCGATCTATGGAGCACGACCATTAAAGCGATATATTGAGAATGTTTTAGAAACATCTATTGCAAAGAAAATTATTAAAGGCGATATAAATGATGGTTCTACCATTGGAGTAGATGCCAAAGATGATCAGATTGTAATAGAAAAAATATAATAACTTAGATTAGTAATATGATATTATTAATTCCAAATTACCGTTATTACTGTCATAATTATGACAGTAATAACGGTAATTAATTTTTTAGAAAAGAGGTGTTAAAGATAATTAATTTTATGCCTTTTCCAAATATTGAAACAAAAAATCTGATATTAAGAAAAATGAATTATAATGACATTAATGATTTGTTTGAGATGAGAAAAGACTCACGAATGAATGTTTATATTGATACAAAACTAGAAGAAAATACTGATGAAACAAAAACTTATGTTGATAAGATGAATAAAGGTGTTGATGATAATAAATGGATTATTTGGGCGATTCAGCACAAACAATCAAAGAAGGTTATCGGTACAATTTGTATTTGGAATATTAATAGGGAAATAGAAAATGGTGAATTAGGATATGGAATTATTCCAGATTATCAAGGTCAATGGTTAATGACAGAGGCATCAATAAGTGTAATTGATTATGGTTTTAATGTAATGAGGTTGAAAACATTGGATGCTTATACAGAGGAACATAACAGTAAATCGATTAATTTTTTAGAAAGATGTAATTTTAATGAAATAAATAGGGTTGACGATGAAGGCCATTTTAGTAATAGGGTTTATCATATGGTAGTATATAGGTTAGGAAAATAGACTGGAGGTGGCTAAATGATTAAAAAATATTATGGATATTATAATTCACCTATTGGGATATTAGAAATAATAACTTCTGATAATGCAGTAATTTCAACAATGTTTTTAGAGGAGGTAAAGGAAAATACAGAAGAACCACCAATTTTAAAGGAAGCAATTAAGCAATTCGATGAATACTTTAGAGGAACAAGAAAAGATTTTGATGTAAAATGTGAAATTACAGGGACTGAATTTCAAAAAAAAGTTTGGAAAGTTTTAATGAAAATACCTTACGGAGTAACTTTATATTATAAGCAAATAGCTATCGCAATTGGTAATGAAAAGGCAACAAGAGCCGTTGGTAATGCTAATGGTAAGAATATTATTAGCATAATTATACCTTGCCATAGAGTAATTGGATCAGATAAGAGCTTAACGGGATATGCAGGGGGGCTTAATAGAAAGAAATGGCTTTTAGAACATGAGAAAGAAGTTTTAGAAAAATAAGTCTACCAAAAGTTCATAAATACACACATACATACTTAAATATCAAATAGCTCTCAATTGTAAACTTAAGTAATAAATTGGGTTTACAATTGAGAGCTATTGCTTTATTATATAGCATATACCAATAATATTGAGGAGGAGATATACTATATGAGAGAATTTATTAAGATTATAGAGGAAAAGGTTTTGGGAGGTCAAGATATAAATTATGACGAGGTTATGAAATTAGCAGACATTATGGAAAAAGAGGATATAGATGAGTTATGTAAGAGTGCTAATAAAGTGCGTGAGTTTTTTTGTGGAAGAGAAGTAGACCTGTGCACCATTATGAATGCAAAATCAGGAAGTTGCACTGAGGATTGCAAATTCTGTGCGCAATCTGCTCATTATAAAACCAATGTTGAAGTCTATGGATTAGTTTCAAAGGAAGATGCAATAAATCTCGCAAGAGAAAATGAAAAGGAGGGAGTAAATAGATTTTCCTTAGTGACAAGTGGAAGAGGAGCTACTGGCAGTGATTTTGAAAAGATTTTAGATATATATGAGGAGTTAAATAAGGAAATGAAAATAGATTTATGTGCATCCCTTGGGATACTGGGATATGAGCAGTTACTTAAGTTAAGAGAGAAGGGAATAACAATGTATCATCATAACTTAGAAACTAGCAGAGACTATTATGAAAATATATGTACAACTCATAGCTATGATGAAAGAATAGATACTATAAATGCAGCAAAAAAGGCCGGAATGGCTATTTGCTCAGGGGGAATTATTGGTCTTGGGGAAAGTCTTGAAGATAGAATTAATCTAGCTTTGCAGTTAAGAGATTTAGGTGTTGAATCTATTCCTGTAAATGTATTGAATCCAGTTAAGGGAACGCCACTAGAAAATGCAGAAAGCTTAAGTCAGGAGGAAATACTAAAGACTATTGCGATCATAAGATTTGTGAATCCTAAAGCTCTTATAAGACTTGCCGGAGGAAGAAACCTCATAGATGAGTTTGGCAAAAATTGCTTTAATGCAGGAGCTAATGCTACGATTACGGGAAACTACCTAACAACATCAGGCAATAAAATAAAAGATGATAAAAGAATGGTAAGTGATTTAAATTTGGAGGTTAGAAAGAATGGCTAAGGGAGTATTTATAGTTGGAACAGATACTGATGTGGGTAAAACTGTTGTAACTGCGAGCATTATGCATCTTCTCAGAAGTAATGGATATAATGCTACCTATTTTAAGGTAGCGCTTAGTGGGGCTTTTGAAGTAGGTAATGAGCTTGTTCCTGGTGACACTAAGCTTGTTTGTGATGTGAGTAATTTGGAGGAAGATTATGAAAATATAACCCCTTATGTTTATAAGGCAGAAGTTTCTCCTCATCTTGCAGCAAAACTTGAGAATAAGCCTATTCAAATAGAGGTCATAAGAGAAAAATATGATTATTTAAAGGGGAAATATGATTATATAATTGCAGAAGGTAGCGGAGGTATAGTATGCCCATTGATAAATGATGAAAGAGGATTATATATCCTTGAGAATCTTATTAAAGATTTAAATATGAGTGTCATTATTGTTGCAAGAGCTGGGGTAGGAACAATTAATCATACAGTACTTACTGTAAAATATATAGAATCCCTAGGGATTAATATCAAAGGGATTATAATAAATAATTATATAGATAATCTCCTCTGTAATGACAATATTCAAATGATAGAAAAGCTTACAAAGGTGCGGATTATAGGCAAACTCAAGTATATTAAAAATTTAGAGGACAACATGGTACAAGCTATAAGAATAAATGCAAAAAAGGCTTTTAGTGTTGAGACGCTAGAAGAATGTATGGATCAATTATAAAGTGAAGGTTGAGGTATAGGCATGAAGAGTTATGTAGAAAAGGATTTGAAATATATATGGCATCCTTGCTCACAAATGAAGGATTATGAGGAGCTTAGCCCAATAGTTATTGAAAAGGGCGAAGGGGTTTGGCTTTATGATATTGATGGAAATAAATATTTAGACTGTATATCATCTTGGTGGACGAATACTCTAGGACATAGTAATAAGAGAATTAATGAGGCTATAAAAAAGCAGATAGATAGCATTGAACATGTTATATTTGCAAATTTCTCAAATAAACCTGCAATAGAGCTTGCGGAAAAGCTTGTAAATATAACACCAGAAAAGCTTACAAAAGTGTTTTTCTCTGATAATGGATCATCAGCGGTAGAAATAGCTTTAAAGATGAGTTTTCATTATAACATGCAAAAGGGAAATACTAAAAAGAAAAGGTTCGTAGCACTAAGCGATGCATATCATGGAGAAACTTTAGGAGCATTGTCTGTTTGTGATATAGATGAGTTTAATATAGTATACAAGCCTCTCCTTTTAGATACATTTAGAGTAGAAGGACCAGATTGTTATAGGTGTAAATATGGTTTTAATAGAGATAGTTGTAATGCAGAGTGCTTCGAGGATATGAAAAAATGTTTAACCGAAAATCATAAGGATATAAGTGCAGTGATAGTTGAACCAATGGTTCAAGGTGCTGCAGGTATGAAGATTTATTCACCGATTTATCTAAAGAAGCTTCGTGAGCTTTGCGATAAATATGATGTACATCTTATTGCAGATGAGATTGCAATGGGCTTTGGTAGAACTGGAGAAATGTTTGCGTGTAATCATGCTCAAATAAGTCCAGACTTTATGTGCTTATCGAAAGGAATCTCTGTTGGATATATGCCTATGTCAGTAGTTATGACTACAGATGAAATATATGATTGTTTCTATGGAGATTATAAAGAGCGAAAATCATTTATACATAGTCATACTTATTCAGGTAATGCTATGGGCTGCGCCATTGCTTTAGAAAATCTAAATATATTTGAAGAAGACAATATTATAGAAAATAATATAGGAAAAGGTGAGCTTATTAAAAAACTTACACTAGAAAAGGCAGAAGGTTTGAAGCATGTAGGTGAAGTAAGAAGTATAGGTATGATAACGGCTATCGAAATAGTAAAAGATAAGGAGACAAAAGAAAGTTATCCCTTTGATATGAGAGTGGGCTATGAGATTTACAAGATTGCTCTTAAAAAAGGGTTAGTGCTCAGACCTATAGGAAATGTACTCTATTTTATTCCTCCATATATTATTAATGAAGAGGAGATAGTGTTTATGATAAATACTTGCTTTAAAAGTATAGAAGAATATTTTCAAAGATAAGGGGATGAACAGCTACGCAGGTGATGATTTAATATGTTTATAAAATAATAGTAAGGTGTATATAATTTGAGTTAATTATATACACCTTACTACTATTTAAACATATTTTGAGTTTAATATAGAATTTTACTAAGGAAGATTTAGGAGCATTAAAAAGTTAATGTTGAAATTAAATCTATAAGGGTGGGTAATTAGATGTAAAATGATAACATGTGATACACGAGATATGCAAAGGAGAATGTAAAGATGATTAAATAAATGATGAATATTAAAATTCACCTATTGGAATAATATTTGAAATAATAACATCTGATTGTGTTATAATCACAGTTATGGTTGTAGAGAATATAAATGGAAGCATAGGGTAATCACAGAGTTTGATAATATGTGATAACACTTGATAAACAAAGGAGAATGTATATATGATTAAATATAAATGGTGTGTATGTGATATGGATGGGACATTATTAAATTCAGATAATGTGATAACAAATGAAAATGAAGTTGCATTAAAGAAACTTAAAAAGATGGGACTTCAGGTGATTATTGCTACAGGAAGAATTGATCTTATGGTGAAAGTTTATATTAAGCAATTGGATTTAAAGGGTCCTGTTATTTCGTGTAATGGTGGACTAATTAGAAACATTGGAACTGGAGAAATTCTTTATTCAAAGATAATGGATAAAAAATCTGTAAAAGAGATTATCACTTATTGTATGAAAAATAATGTGCATTTCATTATATATACTGTTGATATAGTATATTCTAGCAAAAATAATCCACTCGGTAGAAAATATGAAGATCGTAATAAACTATTATCAGAAGATATAAGAGTACCTATTAAATATATGGATAATAATATAATTGAAAACATTAATGATATCGATGCTTTGAAAGTTCTATTAGTTTGTGAAAAACATGAAGAGGTTCTTTTTTTAGAAAAGCATTTTTTGAAATATGATAACCTTACTGTTGTGAGTTCAGCAATAGGTCTTTTAGATATTATGGCATCAAATATTTCTAAAGGAAATGCATTAGAATTATTATCGCAGAAATTAGGAGTAGACTTAAATGAAGTCATTGTTTTTGGAGATAATTATAATGATATAGAAATGTTTGAGGCTGCAGGGATGCCTATTGCTATGGAAAATTCCGTAGAAGAAATTAAATTACAGGCGAAATACATAACTAAGTCTAATAATGAATCTGGCATAGCATATGCCATAAATAATTACATATTAGAGGAGTAAAACAAGAATATAATACAAGAAAATAATTGCTATAGATATAAGAATACTTAAATCTATAGCAATTATTTTTTTATTTCTAAATCTAATTGAGTTATTTTAGAAATAGAGTATAATGTAAAAGAGAACGGAGGTTTTCTAATGCAATATTTAAAAGAGGAAGTCAGAAAAAATATAGTTGAAGAAGCTCTAAAACAATTTAAAGAAGGGGGATACAAGGGCACATCGATAAGAAATATAGCTAAAAACTCTGATACATCAGTTGGTAATTTTTACAAATATTATCATGGTAAAGATGATTTATATGAGCATTTAATAATGCCTGTATATGATAGATTAATGGATTATATCAATCAATTTAATAAAGTGATTGTAAACGAAAAAGCAGATGATATTTTCTATGAATTAATGGAAAAAATACTGGAGATATTTAAAGAAAGTAGTACAGAACTTACAATATTACTTAATAAAAGTGAAGGGTCAAAGTATGAAAATTGTAAAAAAACCTTTGTAGATTTTGTAACTAGAATAGTTTCACAGAAAATGGAATATGAATTATCATTGCAGGGCAAAAGACTTAAAAATAATTTTATTATTTACCTTGTATCATATAACCTTGTGGAGAGTATTTCCATAATATTGAGAGAAAAAGAGGATGGGACGTTGGTTAGAAAACTTATCCTAGATATAATAGATATATTTTATAATAATATTATAAGCAAGCTAGATTGCGAGAATATAAGTTAGGAGATAAAAATGAAAAATTTTATAGAACTAAAAAATGTAAAAAAGACGTATACTACAGGAGAGGTTATCATTAAAGCCGTAGATGATGTTTCATTTTCTATAGAAAAAGGTGAATTTGTTGTGGTTATTGGCGCAAGCGGTGCAGGCAAAACAACAATACTTAATCTTTTGGGAGGTATGGATCAAGTTACTACTGGAAATATTATTGTAGATGGCAATGATATAAGTGAATATAATAAAAAAAAGCTTACAAAATATAGACGTGATGAAATAGGATTTGTATTTCAATTCTATAATTTAGTACAAAATCTAAATGCAATTGAAAATGTAGAGCTTGCAGTTGAAATATGTAAAAATCCAATGAATCCTGTAGAAGTTCTTAAAAATGTAGGACTTGAAAATAGAATGCAAAATTTTCCATCGCAACTCTCTGGGGGAGAACAGCAGAGAGTTTCAATAGCAAGGGCACTAGCAAAGAATCCTAAGTTACTTCTTTGTGATGAGCCTACGGGAGCCCTTGATTATAACACTGGTAAGTCAATTCTTAAGTTATTATCTGATACATCTAAAAAGGATGGAATGACAGTTATAGTAATAACTCATAATTCTGCTATAACCCCTATTGCGGATAAAATAATAACTGTGAAAAATGGGAAAGTTCAAAGTGTTTTAAAAAACGATAATCCTATGGCCATTGAAAGCTTGGAGTGGTAGAGATGAAAAAGACATTTTTCAAGAATCTATTTAGAGATATAAAAAAGACTTTTTCAAGGTTCTTATCTATAGTAATAATTATCGCAATTGGAGTAGCTTTTTATGCGGGAGTTAGGGCTACCAGCCCTGACATGAAAAAATCTGCAGATGCTTATTTTAATCAAACTGGATTTATGGATTTTAAACTAATTTCAACCCTTGGACTTACAAAGGATGATTTAACTGTAATTCAAAAATTAAAGGGTGTAAAAAATGTGGAGGGTTCTTTTTCAATAGATGTTGTAGTTGAAAAAGACAAACATTCACTGGTTCTTAATGTTAATTCTATTCCATTAAAAAATGGAATAAATCAGATGAAAATTGTAACTGGAAGAATAGCAAAAGCTAATAATGAAGTTGTAGTTGAAAAAGGGTTTTTAAAAGCAAATAAATTTAAATTAGGTGATGAAATCGAACTTAAATCAGGGGACGATACAATAATGGGGGATCACTTAAAAATTAGTAAATTCAAAATAGTTGGAGAAGCATTGTCACCCTTATATTTATCAGCTCAAAGACAGTTAAGTTCTGTAGGAAATGGATCCGTTAAAGGGTTTCTTTATATACTACCTAATGTATTTAAAAGTGATGTTTATACAGAAATATATATGAAACTAAGTAGTGACCTATCAAAAGATAGTCTTATATCTAATGAAGAGTATAAAAAAGTCTCAGCTGATATGGAGAAAAATCTTAAGGCTATTGGAGTTATAAGAAGTAAAGTACGATATTCACAAATAATATCTGATGCAAATAGTAAAATAAATATAGCTGAAGTCAAATTAAATAAGTCAAAAAAAGAAGCAGCGGATAAATTTAAGGAAGGTTATATAAAATTAAATGATGCAAAAATTAAAATAGACAATGGCAAAATAGAACTTCAAAAAAATGAAACAATTTATAATGAAAAAAAATCGCAAGGAGAGTTGCAAATTGTTTTGGGTAAAAATAAACTTCTTGATAGTGAGAAAAAACTTAATTTAGGGAAACAACAAGCAGCATCTAATATTTCATCATCAATAGCATTAAAAGTGATTGATGCAAAAAAACAATTAGATTCAGATCCTAACAATGAAGTTTTTATTGCTTTGTATAATGGTATAAATCAGATTTATCTTAAAAGCATTAAGGGAAAAGATTTTGACAATATGTACACTTCATTGAAGGATAATGGTTTTTTGACACAAATGAAGCCTTATTTTGATATAGAGTTGTTAAAAAATAATTTTGAAACGTCAAAAGCAAAAATTGATTCGGGAAATGAGCTGTTAATTCAACAAGAAAAATTGCTTAAGCAAGGCGGATTAGACATTGTAGCAGCAAGAATAAAGCTTGAAGATGGAGAAAAACAAATAAACGACAGTACGCTAAAATTAAAGTCAGAAGAAAAAAAGGCAAATGTCAAAATAAAAGATGGTTTATTAAAAATCAAAGAAAATAAAGATAAAATTAAGGATATTAAGTACCCAGAGTGGTATGTCCTAGGACGAAGCGCTAATCTTGGATATGAAACATATAGACAAGATAGTGACAGAATAGACAATATAGGTAAGGCATTCCCACTTATATTTTTTTTAGTGGCAGCTTTGGTTAGCCTTACAACAATGACAAGAATGGTTCAAGAAAATAGAATTGAAATAGGAACTTTAAAGGCTTTAGGATATTCAAGAGTTTCCATAACTACGCACTATTTGATATATGCACTTTTGGCTAGTTTAACTGGGACGCTTTTAGGTATATCCTTTGGTTTTAGGCTTTTTCCTCCACTTATTATGAATGCCTATAGTTCGCTTTATTCTCTCCCGACCTCTTTAACACCTTTTAACGGGGGTCTTGCATTGCAAGCTTCTTTAATAGCTGTAATATTTACAACTCTTGCAGCTGTTGCAGCATCACTTGAAGAATTAAGGGAAGCACCAGCATCTTTAATGAGACCAAAACCGCCAAAGGCTGGAAAAACTATATTACTAGAAAAAATAACATTTATATGGAAAAGGTTAAGTTTTACAAATAAAGTTACTGCAAGAAATATATTTAGATATAAACAAAGATTTTTTATGACTGTTATAGGAATAGCTGTGTGTACGGGTCTTATGATAACGGGGTTTGGACTTAAGTCAGGAATTATAGGCGCTACGGAAAGTCAATTTACCAATATATATAGATATAACATGTTGTCAACATTTAGAAAAGACATAGATGTAAAAGAAAAAAATACTATGAAAGATAAAATAATAGAAACAAAAAATATTAAATCAGTTTTATTTTCATATACAAAAAATGCAACGGTAGATCTTTATAAATCTGGACGTGAAGATGCTTATGTAGTGGTTGCAGAAAATAAAAATGATATTAATAAGTATATTAATCTTACAATGAAAGGTAAGGGTTTGTTACTTGACGAGAATGGTGTAATTATCACTGAAAAACTATCAAAACTTATGAATAAAAAAGTTGGAGACACGTTCCCAATAACCATGGATGGTAAAGTAGTAAAAGCGAACATTGCAGGTATTACGGAGCATTATTTGCAACATTATATTTATATGAGTCCTGATTATTACACGAAAATAACCGGAGAAAATATCAAATTTAATGGATTTTATGGACTTTTAAAAAGCATTACAGATAGTTCAGAAGATAAAACTACAAAGGTATTAACAACAATAGATAATATAGGATCTGTAAATTACAAAAACAAAACACAATTTGATTTTAATAAAACCACAAAGAGCATAAATTCAGTTGTGCTAGTGTTAATAGTATCTGCAGGGGTCCTTGCCTTTGTTGTAATATACAATCTTACAAATATAAATATCAATGAAAGAAAAAGAGAATTGTCTACAATAAAGCTTTTAGGTTTTTATGATAGTGAACTTGCTTTATATATATACCGTGAAAACATAATATTAACGGTAATAGGAAGTTTAGCTGGAATCGCTGTTGGAATATTGCTTAACAATTATGTAATTACTAGCTCAGAAACCAATATAATGATGTTTATGAGAAATATAGCTCCTATTTATTTTCTATATTCAGTTTTGCTTACAATTTCTTTTTCTATAATTGTAAATTTAGCTATGTACAAGGAATTTGGTAAAATAGATATGATAGAATCACTTAAAAGTGCAGAATAAACAAACTGATTTAAATAAACGTTTTGTGATTTAAAAGGCACAATAGCGTTTGTTTTGCTTATGTAATTGAATAATATATAGTATAATAGAAACTATGGAAGAGTTTGTGAGATTAAATCGGCAATAAAGCCAAAAATACTGTTAGGTGGTAATGTAATGAATGACATAGGTGGTATACAAAGATTAAGAAATATATATTCGGAACTTAAAGGAACGGAAAAAAGGGTTGGTGAATACATACTTAAAAATCCAAAGGATATTATCCATTCATCTATAACTGAGCTAGCTGAAAATTGTAGCTGTGGTGAAGCTACAGTATTTAGACTTAGTAAAAAGTTAGGATTTAAAGGATATCAGGATTTAAAGATAAGTATAGCTAGTGAAATTGTAAAACCGCTTGTAAATATACATGAGGAAATAAAAGAAAATGATGATACCTTGGTTTTGATGCAAAAGATATTTAATTCTACAATAAGTTCTCTTAATGAAACTTTAAGAATAAATGACAGTAAGGAATTAGATAAAGCTATAGGGTATATTCATAATGCAAAAAGAATAGCTTTCTTTGGTATGGGTGGTTCTGCGGCAATAGCCCTTGATGCATATCATAAGTTTATGAGAACAGGGAAGTACTGTATATTTCATGATGATTCACATTTTCAAGCTATGGTAAGCTCCATGTATGATGAAAATGACTGTATAATAGCTATTTCTAATACAGGAAGTAATAAAGATTTAGTAGAAAATATAAGAATTGGCAAAGAAAAAGGTGTAAAAATTATATCTATAACTTCAAATTATAAATCTCCGATATCAAAGGTATCAGATGTGGTTCTTGTATCATATGGTGAAGAAAATCTGTCGAGAAGTGAGGCAATGGAGTCAAGGATTAGTGCATTATCTCTTATAGACTGTATGTTTGTAGGTACTTGTTTAAAGGATCAAGATAATTATTATAAGGTTTTAGGACAAATAAGAGAAGCTATTGCAAATAAAAGATATTAAAATAATTTTCATACACTCGTCAAGAGTGTATTTTTTTATGCAAAAATGAAAAATATTTTCAGAAAACTATTGATTAAACCTTTACAATATAATATAATAATAAAAAAGAGAAAAATTTTCATAAAGTACTAGTTAAAAGAATAATATATAGAAGAAAGAAAATTTATTTCAAAGGGGGATGTTATGGACTATTTAATTGGACTAGATATCGGAACAAGCAGCACTAAAGCAATTGCGTTTGATATGTTGGGAAATGTAATTTCAAAGTGTAATATAGGTTATCCTATTTTAAACCCTAAACCTTCTTGGAGTGAGCAATCTCCAGAGGAAATGTTTGAGGCGGTTATTAATTCCATTAAATGTGTAGTAAATGAAAACACTAAAGAGGGAAATAAACTTTTGGGGGTTAGTTTCAGCGCTGCTATGCACGGGTTAATTGCTGTAAATAAAAATGGAGACAAATTAACAGATTGTATTATTTGGGCAGATACAAGAAGCACAGAATATTCAGATCGTATAAAAAACAGTAAATTAGGTCATGAAATTTATATGAAAACAGGCACTCCGATTCATCCAATGTCACCACTATGTAAATTGGCATGGATGAGGGATAATTTGAAGGAAGTATTTACAAATACAAGTAAATTTATTTCGATTAAAGAATATGTTTTCTTTAAACTGTTCGGTAAATACGTTGTGGATTATTCAATTGCATCTGCTACAGGCTTATTTGATATTTATGAACTTCAATGGAATAAAAATTCATTAGAAGTTGCAGGTATAAGTGAGGACAAGTTATCTATACCAGTATCCCCAACGAAAATATTTAAAAATATAAATAAAAAATATGCAGATTTAATGGGAATTGATATAGAAACTCCATTTGTAATTGGAGGAAGTGATGGTTGCCTTGCTAACCTTGGTGCTAATGCTGTAAAACCTGGAGATGCTGCAGTTACAATCGGAACTAGTGGAGCTATAAGAATAATAGCCGATAAACCCAAAAATGATGAGAGCGAAAGAATTTTTAGTTACATTCTTACTGAAGATCATTTTGTACTAGGAGGGCCCGTTAATAATGGGGGTATTATTTTCAGATGGTTTAGGGATAATTTTTCACAAATAGAATTAGGAGAGGCTGAAAAACTAGGTATAGATACTTATGAATTATTAACAAAGGAGGCGTCTAAGGTACCGGCAGGATCAAATGGACTGATATTTTTGCCTTATTTGCTTGGAGAGAGAGCACCACATTGGGATGCAAACTCTAAGGGTGTTTTCTTTGGAATAAATATTACACATAAAAGGGAACATTTTCTAAGAGCACTTTTAGAAGGCGTAATATTTGGGGTTTATAGTGTTGGAAAAGCTTTAGAAGAGACAACTGGTAACATTGATACAATTTATGCTACTGGAGGGTTTGTTAGATCTGAACTTTGGGTTCAAATGCTTGCAGATGTATTTAATAAAAAGGTAGTAATAGCAGAAAGCTATGAAAGTTCATGTTTAGGAGCGGAAGTACTTGGCATGAAGGCAATAGGACTTATAAATAATATCGAAGAAGTAGAAAAATTAGTTCCTATTTCTCAAATATTTGAGCCAAATATAAAAAATCATGAAGTTTATATGAAAACTTTTGAAATTTACGAAAGATTGTACGTTAAATTAAAAGATGAGTTTGTAAGTATTGGTTTATTACAAAAATAAGAGGGGGATTTTATTATGCCATTATTAATTGTTGCTTTGGGGGTTGTATTATTACTAGTTCTTATGATAGCGTTTAAATTAAATGGTTTCTTGTCATTAATTCTTGTGGCACTTTCAGTAGGTATTTTGGAAGGCATGCCATTGCCAGCAGTTGTAACTTCCATTACCAAGGGCGTTGGTGGTACATTAGGTACACTTGCATTGGTACTTGGGTTTGGTGCTATGCTAGGTAAGCTCATGGCAGATAGTGGTGGAGCCCAAAGAATAGCTCTTACACTAATTGAAAAATTTGGGAAAAAACATATACAATTAGCAGTTATAGTAACCGGATTTATAGTTGGTATAGCTTTATTTTATGAAATAGGTTTTGTACTTTTACTTCCACTAGTATTTTCAATAGCAGCAGCTGCTGATATTCCACTTTTATATATAGGAGTTCCAATGGCAGCAGCACTTTCAGCTACCCATGGGTTTTTACCACCACATCCAGGCCCTACAGCTATATCTGCTATTTATAAAGCAGATTTAGGTAAAACTTTAATTTATGGTATTGTTTGTGCTATTCCAGCAGTAATTCTTGCGGGTCCTGTACTTACAAAATTCTTGAAGCATATGGAACATGATATACCAAAGGGTTTATATAATCCTAAGATATTTACTGATAAAGAAATGCCTAGTTTTGTAACAAGTGTGTTTACAGCTTTAGTTCCAGTATTATTAATGGCAGCAAGAGCTATTGCTACTATTAATTTACCAAAAGGTTCACCCATTTTAAATTACACTAATTTTTTAGGTGATCCAGTAATAGCATTGCTTATAGCTGTACTTTTAGCTATATTCACTTTTGGACTAAATAGGGGTAAAAAGATGCCTGAAGTTATGAAAACTGTAACTGAATCTATAGCTGCAATAGCTATGATACTATTAATAATCGGTGGAGGCGGAGCCTTCAAGCAGGTTTTAGTAGATAGTGGAGTTGCAGATTATGTTGCATTAATTATGAAAGGATCAACAATTTCACCACTTGTACTCGCATGGTCAATTGCAGCAATACTTAGAATAGCATTAGGATCTGCAACAGTAGCAGGCCTTACAGCAGCAGGTATTGTAGGACCATTAGTCGTAGCAACAGGTGCTAGTCCAGAACTAATGGTTTTAGCTACAGGTGCAGGAAGTTTAATATTCTCACATGTTAATGATCCTGGATTTTGGATGTTTAAAGAATATTTCAATCTATCAATACCAGAAACATTAAAATCATGGTCAGTATTAGAAACTATAATTTCTGTGGTTGGTTTGCTTATGGTTTTATTATTAAGTACAGTTATACATTAAAGTTTTATACAGGAGAAGCTATGCTTCTCCTGAATTGGTTGTTTAACGACATTTAAGAGGAGGAATTTATTATGGATAAACAGCAATTTGGAGTTATTGGTATAGGTGTTATGGGTAAAAATCTTGCGATAAATGTTGAAAGCAGAGGAATATCCGTTTCGGTATATGATTTAAATAGATTTGCGACGGATGAGTTATTAATAGATGTAAAAGGGAAAAATATAAAGGGTATGTATTCTATAGAGGAATTTGTAAATTCTCTTGAGCTTCCAAGGAAAATATTGCTTATGATTAGAGCAGGGGAACCTGTTGATCAAGCTATACAAAATCTAATACCATATATCTCAAAAGGCGACATAGTGATTGATGGTGGAAATTCATTTTTTATGGATACAATACGTAGAAGTAAACATCTTGAAGAGTTGGGTTTTAAATTCATAGGCACAGGGGTGTCAGGTGGAGAAGAGGGAGCTTTAAAAGGACCAGCAATTATGCCTGGAGGTCAGCTTGACGCTTATAAATTAGTAGAACCAATTTTAAAAGCTATATCTGCAAAAGTAGATGGTGAGTCTTGTTGTACTTATATTGGAGCAAATGGTGCGGGACATTATGTGAAAATGGTCCATAATGGCATTGAGTATGCTGACATGCAACTTATTTGTGAAGCTTATGCACTTTTAAAGGGCGTTTTAGGGCTTTCTAATGATCAGCTCCATGATGTTTTTGAAGAGTGGAATAAAGGTGAACTTGATAGCTATCTTATGGAAATAACTAGTGAGATATTTGCGCAAAAGGATAATGGGTCTGATAAATATATGGTTGATATTATAATAGACAAAGCAGGTCAAAAGGGAACAGGAAAATGGACTAGTCAAAGTGCTCTAGATTTAGCAGTACCAATACCTACCATAACAGAGGCTGTTTTTGCACGTTGTCTGTCTGCAATAAAAGATGAACGGGTTTTCGCAAGTAGTATTTTAAAAGGGCCAGATGTTTTATTTAAGGGAGATGCAAATGAGTTTATAGAATCTGTAAGAAGGGCTCTTTATACAAGTAAAATATGCTCATATGCACAGGGATTTGCACTTATGAAAGCTGCAGCATTGGAATATAATTGGGATCTTCAATATGGAGAAATTGCTAAAATATTCAGAGGTGGGTGTATAATTAGAGCTCAATTCCTTAACAAAATAAACGAAGCTTATGAAAATGATGTAAATCTTAAAAATCTAATGTTAGATTCGTATTTCAATAATATTATTAAGAAATATCAAGCGGACTGGAGAATGGTAATATCCACAGCAGTAAATTTAGGTGTTCCAGTTCCAGGATTTTCTAGTGCTCTAATGTATTATGACAGTTATAGAAGTGCAAATCTTCCAGCAAACTTACTTCAGGCACAAAGAGATTATTTTGGTGCCCATACCTTTGAAAGAACAGATAAAGAAGGGACATTCCATCATGAATGGGTGGCTGAGACTAATGAAAAACAGTAAACACAAAGGCATAATCAGGAAAAAATTTGTTGAAAGTTATAGAGGGAATCTTCAATAATATACTTTATATTTTGGAAAATACAATATAGGTAAGGAGGAGTTATTGTGAAGTGGAAAAAACTACAGTGGTGTTTATTGGTGGCATCTTCGTTAACACTGATTTTGCTAATCAGGATGTTTTTATTCACTTTCGATTTATATAATGTAATCATATTAACTATAATTTTTATTGGCTGTTTGTTTTCATTAATTTTAATTAATACTATTGGTAGGATAGTGTCAACTCTCTCAGCACAGATTTCAAAAATTGAGGGGGAAGACCTAACCTGTTCAATTGAATATGCTAAAGAAAATATATTGGGAAATATTGTAACGTCAATAAATACTAACCTTAAAAATTTACGTGAACTATTAGGACTAGTTAATAATGAAGCAGAAGGTTTGTCCTCAAAAAGTGTTGAAATTGCAGCAGCTGCCAATGATGCTAGTCGGGCTATTGGGGTAATTTCAATAACCGTAGCAGAACTTGCAGCAGGGGCCCAGGAAACAGGTAGTATAATGCAAAATGCTGCAAATAAAACAGATCAAGTCACTGAACTAGCAAAAAATACATCGGAGGAAATGCAGATTTTACTCCATAATGCAAAACAGATTACCATATCAGCCCAAAATGGTCAAGAAGCTATAGAAAAATCCTCTTTTGTAATTAATGAAATTGCCGAAACGTCTCAAGATAATCTACATCTTGGCATAGAGCTTAGAGATAAATCCGAAGCGGTAAGAGGAATTATCGACGTTATAAATGATATTGCTGGACAGACAAATCTTCTTGCGCTTAATGCATCAATTGAAGCCGCAAGAGCGGGAGAACATGGGCGAGGATTTGCTGTTGTTGCAGACGAAGTTCGCAAATTAGCAGAGCAGTCACGTCAGGCAGCGGATCAAATAAACGGAATTGTTGAGAGTATGCTTACGGATATATGTCAAGTTGTCAAAGCCTTCGAAAGCACAAAGAAAAGTATGGTTATAGGTGTAAATACAATCACTGATGCGAAAGTAAGTTTCAGAGAAATCACCGCAAATATTGATAAATCGAGTGTTAAATCGCAAGAGGTAGCTTTACTTGCTGATTGTCAGGCTCAGGCTGCTTATGATTTAAAATTGACAGTACATAGTGTGGCTGAAATTGCTGAACAATCCGCAGCAACTACACAAACCGCGGCCGCAAGTAGCCAACAAATTAATGCGTCTATTGCAGAAATTGCTAACGGAACACAAGTATTATCTCGATTAGCTGGCAATCTAGAACAAGCTATTTTTCGGTATAAGTTTTCAAATACAATAACGTTACGTGTTGCTTTTGGCGTGACAGATAAATCTCCAGCCTACGAAGGAATGAAAATGTTCGCAAAGCTTCTATCTGAACGAACCAATGGGCACTATGAGTTAAAGATCTTTCATAGCGCACAACTTGGTGATGACCTTCAACTTATAGAAAAGCTACGTGAAGGAACTCTTGAAATGACATTCCCATCGTCTCCTGCACTGGCAGCCTTTGATAAGCGCTTTATGATATTTGACTTCCCATTTATGTTTAAAGACGAGCAGATAGCTGAAAAAGTAATTCATGGTCAGTTTGGAAGAAAGATGCTTGATATGCTAGATGAGTCTGGTTTTCATGGCTTGACATTCGCTGAAAATGGTTTTAGAGATATGACAAATTCTCGACATAGAATTACCAAATTGGAGCATTTCAAAAATCTAAAAATTAGGACGATGCAGAATGCGTTGCATATGGATACTTTTAAAGCATTGGGTGCAAAAACAATACCGATGCCATTTGGCCAGATCTATGATGCATTACGAGAAAAAAAGGTGGATGGCCAGGAAAATCCTATTACGACTATTTATAGTAGTAATTTTTATGAAGTCCAACAGTTTTTAACGTTAAGTCATCATGTTTTCACCCCATTTGTATTGATGTATTCAAAAAAGTTATGGGATGGGTTGCCTGTGGAAGATCAAAAAAATATTGAACAGGCAGCAAAAGAAGGAGCACTTTACACTGCCCAAGTGAATCGGAAACAGATGAAAGAATTGTTACCTCAACTAGAGCAAAGAGGTATGAGTATGGGGAAAATCGATTCTGAGGAGCTTGTTAAAATTCAAGAAGTGATTAAACCTGTATTTAACAAATACAAAAGTGAGGTTGGTACTGATCTTGTAAATGAGTTCCTTCATTCAATAAAGAAAGCTGAAGAAAAAACACTATAATCGTTATACAATGATTGTGTAATTTAACAATATACTAATATTTAATATAATCAAAGGAGAAAATAAAAATGAAATTATTCATAGACACAGCAAATGTAGCGGAAATTAAAGAAGCAAATGATATGGGTGTTATTTGTGGGGTCACAACTAATCCATCACTTATAGCTAAGGAAGGTAGAGATTTTAATGAGGTGATAAAAGAAATTGCGTCTATAGTGGATGGTCCCATCAGTGGAGAAGTTATAAGTTTAGAGACTGATGTTATGGTAGAAGAAGGAAGAAAAATTGCTAAGATTCATAAAAACATGATTGTTAAAATTCCTATGACAGGAAATGGTCTTAAGGCAGTAAAGATTTTAACTAGTGAAGGAATAAAGACAAATGTTACACTTATATTTACTGCAGCTCAAGCTTTACTTGCGGCTAGAGCAGGAGCTACTTATGTTAGTCCATTCCTCGGAAGACTTGATGACATAGCAACAAATTCATTAGAATTAATTGAGACAATTGTTGATATATTTGAAATTCATAATATTTCTACGGAAATCATAGCTGCAAGTATTAGAAGTCCATTACATGTTGTAGCTGCAGCTAGAGCTGGGGCTCATATCGCTACTGTTCCTGGAAGTGTAATTAAAGCAATGCTAAAACACCCATTAACTGATAGTGGCATAGAAAAATTCTTGAAGGATTGGAATGATACATTTAATAAATAATTAAATTGAGAGGAGGCGAGTTATATTTAATTCGTCGCCTCTCAATATTTAGGCATCTGAAATATAACAAGGTTATGATGAAAAATAAATTATGATAGGGATATTAAACTGGAAAATATCATGATATAAATTATAGAAAAGAAATTTTTTTTTATACTTGTATTAATTATCCAATATGATATAATAAATTTGAAGAAAATATTCTTCATAAAACAGTAAACTCACAAATAATACCAAGAAAAAAGAAAATTTATTTCGGAGGGGGATGTCAGGGAATATTTAATTTAACTAGGTATTGGAACAAGGAGCACTAAAGCAATTGCATTTGATTAGAGGGTGGATGCAATTTCAAAGTGTAAAGGTTTCCTATTTTAAATCTTAAGGCATTTGGTGTGAGAGATGTCCTGAGGAAATGTTTGGAGTAGTTATTAAATACGTTGTAAATGAAAACGATTAAAAAATAAAAGGGGGATTTTATTATGCCATTATTAATTGTTGCTTTGGGTGTTATATTATTATTAGTTCTTATGATAGCTTTTAAATTAAATGGATTTTTGTCATTAATACTTGTGGCACTTTCAGTAGGTATTTTGGAAGGCATGCCATTGCCTGCAGTTGTAACTTCCATTACCAAGGGCGTTGGTGGTACATTAGGTACACTTGCATTGGTACTTGGGTTTGGTGCTATGCTTGGTAAGCTAATGGCAGATAGTGGTGGAGCTCAAAGAATAGCTCTTACACTAATTGAAAAATTCGGGAAAAAACATATACAATTAGCAGTTATAGTAACCGGATTTATAGTTGGTATAGCTTTATTTTATGAAATAGGTTTTGTACTTTTACTTCCACTAGTATTTTCAATAGCAGCAGCTGCTGATATTCCACTTTTATATATAGGAGTTCCAATGGCAGCAGCACTTTCAGCTACCCATGGGTTTTTACCACCACATCCAGGCCCTACAGCTATATCTGCTATTTATAAAGCAGATTTAGGTAAAACTTTAATTTATGGTATTGTTTGTGCTATTCCAGCAGTAATTCTTGCGGGTCCTGTACTTACAAAATTCTTGAAGCATATGGAACATGATATACCAAAGGGTTTATATAATCCTAAGATATTTACTGATAAAGAAATGCCTAGTTTTGTAACAAGTGTGTTTACAGCTTTAGTTCCAGTATTATTAATGGCAGCAAGAGCTATTGCTACTATTAATTTACCAAAAGGTTCACCCATTTTAAATTACACTAATTTTTTAGGTGATCCAGTAATAGCATTGCTTATAGCTGTACTTTTAGCTATATTCACTTTTGGACTAAATAGGGGTAAAAAGATGCCTGAAGTTATGAAAACTGTAACTGAATCTATAGCTGCAATAGCTATGATACTATTAATAATCGGTGGAGGCGGAGCCTTCAAGCAGGTTTTAGTAGATAGTGGAGTTGCAGATTATGTTGCATTAATTATGAAAGGATCAACAATTTCACCACTTGTACTCGCATGGTCAATTGCAGCAATACTTAGAATAGCATTAGGATCTGCAACAGTAGCAGGCCTTACAGCAGCAGGTATTGTAGGACCATTAGTCGTAGCAACAGGTGCTAGTCCAGAACTAATGGTTTTAGCTACAGGTGCAGGAAGTTTAATATTCTCACATGTTAATGATCCTGGATTTTGGATGTTTAAAGAATATTTCAATCTATCAATACCAGAAACATTAAAATCATGGTCAGTATTAGAAACAATAATTTCTGTGGTTGGTTTACTTATGGTTCTATTATTAAGTACAGTTATACATTAAAGTTTAATACAGGAGAAGCTATGCTTCTCCTGTATTAATTTGTTAATAAGGATGAAAACCTCTTGATGAAGCTATAGAAAATTTAATACCATATATTTCAAAGGGTGATATCATAATAGATGGTGGTAATTCATTTTTTATGGATACAATACGTAGAAGCAAATATCTGCAAAAGTAGATGGAGAACCTTGTTGTACTTACATTGGAGCAAACGGAGTAGCATGTGGCCTTGGAGGATTTATTGGGAATATAGGCTGTGGAGTACTTTTAGAGTATATAAAACATAGGGTGCCTAATTTTGCGCCCGGAATGGGCGAACAAGCTATATGCTTTACGTACGATTCGAAAAGTGTTCCATGATTTTTGCCCAAATACGTTGCGTTTCAAGGAATTCGTCATAATGCTTTTTCACATTTTTATGATACTTTTCGAGTTCAGATAAGACATTAATAAATTCAGGCTTTCCAAAATAAGCACAAATTTTAGGCAATGTAACAGTCAGCCTGTCCCTCATTTCTTTAATCTTTTTATCATAACAATCTGGCTGTGTTATATAGAGTAGTAATGGCTTATAACGAATCCAACCTATACATGCATTGTAAAAGCGAGTGATAATTTTATCAGTATCAGCTTTAATGAATTTCAATCGAATTGGAAGAACACCTTCTAAAAGGTGATTGTATGTTGAGAATCCATCATGGAATGTGTAACATGGAACACGCATGACCTTTCTATCGCTTAGACACGTAGCTAAAAAAGTATCCTCTCCTCTAGCTCCTGGTGGATTGTAAAAAGGAAAAATACGTTTAGGATCCGTAAGGTTAATACATAGATTTGCTCCAGATATAAACTTTGAATGGTTTATTTCCTCAACCTCTACAGCATCCTGACTAGTTAATATCTTTGTGTCAGCATATGTAATTCCACCATTTTTCATAACAGATTTTAATTTGTCCCATTTGATTATATCGTTGCTTATAGCCTCAATAAATGATCGAAAATCTCCTTCACTCATAGTGTCGTTAAATTCCATATACGGGATGGGAGATATATATCCACAGTGATGCCCATGAGTTATGTCTGCGTTAGTTATATTTTTAAGATGTTCTGACAAAACAAACTGCCCGCCCCAAATTGCAGAATTAAGTGTATTAGTCACTGCCATAGGGTACTCGTCGTCATCTAGAAAAACCAAATAATCCATATTGCACTTTATAGCATTATATAACACAGCATTACGCTTGGCTGCGTATCCTTTGCCAAAAATCAAGTTACATTCATCAATAGTGATTACATTTTCCCGAGTTAAATAATCAATTTCTTCTTTTATAGAGACGCTTCCAATAAAAACTTTACTATCTATCTGCTTAACTAAATCCGGGTGTACATTAGTGTAATCCGTTATTTGGGTTTTATTATAATGAAGATCATATGCAACAAAAAGATTTAAACTGATTCTTTTATTTTCAACCAAACCAGATTCCTTCCAGTTGTTTATATTGGTTCTTAGCACCTTTTGAAAACTCTTTCTTCCAGTAGCAAAACCTATCCCTACTTTGATATCTTTTACCTCCTGCATCTAATCACTCCTCCTTTTATAAAATAAATGTCAAATCAGATCTGTAACGTAATTATACCATAACCATCAAAAAAATTATTAATATAATGGTTTGTATGTTATAATGAAACATATTAGGTTGTTAATTTAATATTAGAACAAAACTTAAATGATGCTTAATATAATAAAAAAGAATATTAACGCCTAGGCCATTTTGTAACTTAGCTATTGAATGAAATTTAGTATAATGATAAAGAATATATATCAAAATTAAAAATGCAAGATGGGTTTTATCCTATAAAATACAATAAAAAGTTAGTAAAGACACTATCAGCAGTTTGAAGCTGATAGTGTCTTTACTATTATAATACACCTAATTAAAATATTATGTTGTAAATGGAAAAAGTAAAGGAGGAACAAGTATGTATTTAATTCCATTGCCACGAAAGATAACAAAGCAGGATGGGTTGTTTTTGATAGGACACAATACTTCTATTGTGTTAGAGGCGGCGCAAAATGACAATGATTTGGAAACAGCAAAGTTATTACAACTGGAAATTAAAAAAGTCATCGCAATTACGTTACCAATTAAAAAAGTGTTACAAGGTTCAGAAAATATTGTAAAGAATAGTATTCACTTTGAATGTGAAAATAAAGATATAAATGAGGAAGCTTACAAGCTAATTGTGACAAGCAATAAAATTACCATTGTAGCTTGTTCTAGCCGCGGTTTTTTATATGGGGCAGCAACACTAATACAGTTATGTAAGATATCACGTGCAGAAATTGAATGCACAGAAATTGAGGATGAACCATCCTATTCAAACAGAGGATATATGCTTGACGTTAGTCGCGGAAGAGTACCCACTATGGACAGTCTAAAAGCTATGGTTGATAGATTATCTCTTTATAAAATCAATCAACTTCAGTTATATATGGAGAACTGCCTGCGTTTAGATAGCTTTGAAGAAATTTGGTCTCAAACTGATCCTTTTACCCCAGAAGAAATTTTGGATCTAGATCATTACTGCTATATAAGAGGCATTGAGTTAGTCCCATGCATTGCATCCTTTGGACATTTGTATGATTTACTCCGCTCAGAGAGCTTTGGTAAATACAGAGAAATGGACACAAGTATGGGAGAGGCATTTACTTGGTATAACCGAATGAGATACCACATCATTAATGTTTCTGACCCAGAAAGTTTTACCCTTATAACTAGTATGCTCGATCAATACATTCCTTTGTTCCGTAGCGATAAAATAAACATTTGTTGCGATGAAACATTTGATTTGGGGAAGGGTAAAAGTGCTTCCATGGCTAAACAAATGGTTTATGGAGAGTTGTATCTTTCTTATGTCAACAAGTTAGTAGAATATCTTGAAGTTAAGGGAAAAAAGGTAATGATTTGGGGGGATATTGTGCAGAACCATCACGAACAGATGGGTAAGCTGAATTCACAGGTTACCTGCCTCAACTGGTATTATAATTATGGAGCTAAGGAGGAAATTGTTAAAATATTTTCTGATAAAGGTTTAAAACAATATGTATGTCCTAGCGTATCTGGTTACAGCCGATTAGTTAATGAATATGACATGAGCTTTACTAATATCAGGGAGATGGCGAGGTTCGGAAATCAGTATCATGCGGTGGGATTTTTAAATACCGACTGGGGAGATTGTGGACACATTAATATGCCTGCGCTTGCTATTCCATGCATGATTTACGGTGCAGCACAAGGCTGGAACATTGAAGATGACAGGAATTTCAGCACAATAGACCAGGCTGTTTCATTGGTTGAATATGGAGACCGTGAAAAAAAATTAATGGGATTACTGCGGGAGCTTTCTCACCAAGATATAATCACTTTTAATGATTTGGCATTTTTCAGAGATTATAAAGTATACAATCAGACTTATAATGAGTGTGGAGTTTCTATGTATGAAAAAGCTAAAGTTGAAATGATGTTGGTTTCTGAGGATCAACTTAAAACAGCAGTTTTTAGATGCACAGAAATTAGTAATTGCCTTAAACAGAATGCTACTGGTTCCTATGTAGATCACCAAGAGGAAATGTTAGAGTATTATCTTGCTGCGCGCGGTGTAGCGCTGATGCAGAAATTGACTTTAGTCATTAAAAAATATGAATATGGTCAGGATGTGCATCCTTTAGATACAAACTATGAACTGGCTAGTAAGCTGGAATATTGGCTAATGGATTACTGCATAGAGTGGAGAACGGTCAGTCGAGAGAGTGAACTGTATCGAATAAAAGAATTTATTTGGCAAATATGTTCCATCCTCAGAAAATATGATGCAAAATTTGAAAATTGATCCTAACTGCAAATAGAGTATCAAAATAATTAATTATAGAAGCTGTTAAATTAATTTTATAGCTTCTATAATTATAAAAATATTATTTATAAAAACTGCTTTCGACTATTATATAAAGATTTATAACCCAAATTTAGGGATAAGAAAATTGTTGTACAAACTGAGCAGCAAATGGCAATCATAATAGCTATTTGGTACATAATGGCTGTGGTAGGTAATGTACCAGATAACATTTGTCCTGTCATCATTCCTGGCAAAAAAATTATTCCCATCCCTAGCATGGAATTCATGGTAGGAATTAAGGCAGTTTCTAAAGCATTATTAGCAAAGGGTTTTAGAATATCTTTAGGTTCCACTCCTAAGTTAAGTAAAGTATTAATTTTATTCTTTTCTTTGCTTATATCATCCATAAAAGTTTTTATTGCAATGTTTACCCCAGTCATAGCATTACCAATAATCATCCCAGCGAGTGGAATAGTGTATTGAGGGTTAAATATCGATTTTCCAACAACTACGGATACAAAAAATATTAAAACAAAAAGTCCACAAAACGTTAAAGAACATCCTATTGCAATCTTAAAATTGTTGTTTAAATCTTTTCTACCTCCAATTACTCTATGAATAGAAAATGATATCATAAGTATTAAGAAAATTATAGTAAATAAAGGATTTGGATTTTTAAAAACATATTGAAGTATGTAACCCACAAGGACAAGCTGAAGAGTCATCCTTAAACTTGCAACTAAAAGAAGCTTTGATTGATTAACCTTAGATTTTTTCATAATTATGAGCACTACAATAAGAAGTAAATAAATAAGTGAAAACTTGAAAATACTTAGCTGAACAACGCCTTCCATATCTAAGCCCCCTTAACTATTTCAATTTTATTTTCACTAAATTCATCAACAATAGTTTTATTATGGCTTACAATTACAAGCTCAATGTTTTTAGCCTTGCAGAAATTCGTTATATTTATCATCATTTCATGACTGTTTTTTTCATCTAACGTAGAAGTTGGCTCGTCAAGTAATATAACACTTGGGTTTAATGATAAAAAAATTGATATGTAAACCCTTTGGCGTTCTCCACCAGACAAAGTAGAGGCATTTTGGTCAAGCGGAACATTTACACAGCAAAGATTTGTGATGTATTTGATATATTCTTTATCAGGCACAGGTTTTTCTCTAAGTGCATAAAAAGTTTTAAAATTATCGGTTATATTCTCATCAAAGAGAAAAACCTCCTGTGAAACTAGACTTACTTCCCGTCTTAGCTCTATGGGGTCATATGAACTTACTGGTTTACTTTTATATAATAATTCCCCAGATCTTGCATTTATAGACTGGTTCAATAGCTTTAAAAAAGTGCTTTTTCCACATCCACTTTCACCTACTATAAAATTAATTTTTCCTTGCTCAATTTTTATGCTTTTGTAAATTAAATTGTCCTTGTAAATAAGATTACTTGCTTTAAATAAAAATTCTTTCATTTTAATTCCTTTCTAATCTATATTTTATTTATGTTTATTTAGTTCTAATTTTCTATGTTTATATTCAATAGGTTTATTATATCATTTTATACGATAAAAAGAGACGATTTATAATCGTCTCCCAAATGTATTCTACCATTGCGCCGGTTTGCAAATTATTTCTTTTATTTTAGTTTGAAGTATATCTGAGCTATGGGCTGGCCTAATTATTATAGAACTATCAGCTCCACGTCCTGTGCCACCTATTGATATAATATCTTCATCAAAAGGTATCATTCCACCATCTAATGCCATTGTAGATATTTCCACGCATACTTTAATTCCTTGACCAAACATTCTTAAGGAATAAGCCATAACCTCTATTGGAGATATTCCTCCAAACTTTTTAGAAAGGCTTCTCTCTGCTCCTGAAAGGGCATGAGATGAAGTATAAACCTTAAAGCCATAGCTTTCTAATTCTTTTCTTGTATTATCGGACATTTCCTGAGTGCCTGCCTCTTTATAGCCGTTTGCATGAGTAACTACAACTATGTTTATTCCACAACCTTTAAGCATTTTTGCAGTTTCACCTTCATTAGAGGCTACTACAATGAAATTAATTCCTCTATCTTTTGCAGTTTTAACAGCAAGTTCTAATGTTTTTTTAGTATTAATATTTCCACATTTATCAAAATACATTATATCACTCCTCTATTTGTCTTCCATTCCATGTTTTTAAAACTTCTTTAATTGAACGCGCCATTTCTATGGTGAAATCTGCACCTGTCTTAAAGGCATAATGCATTTGAGCATAATTATCTGCATTAAATTTATTACCTTCTATATGTCGATTGTTTAGTGTATTGTGCATATCCTGAATTTCTTCCGTGGATAACATTTTATACTCTTCATTAAATACTACATATTTCTGATTAAACCTATCCCTTGGTTTAATATTATAATCCTCTGGGTAATAACCAAGGCATAACATAGCTGCAGGGAATACGAATTCAGGCAGTTTTAGAAGCTTTTTATGAAACTCGTATTTCTCCATTATATCCCCAATATAACAGGAGCCCACTCCTATAGATTCAGCTGCTATTACTGCATTTTGAGCTGCTATTAAAGCATCGGAAGTTGCTAGGAAAAGGCTGGCTTCTGAGGGTGCTGCAAATTCCATATTATTCTTTTCACAATATTCTTTTACCCCATTTACACTATAGTAATCAAACCATTTTTGGTAATCCGCTACAAAAATTAAGATAAGAGGTGCTTTTGCTATAAAAGGCTGATTGTCACAGCTTTTACTTAGTATTTCTTTTTTTTCATTATCTTTAATTACAATTATAGAGTAAGTCATCATATTTCCAGCAGTAGGCGCTCTCATAGCTCCATCTAAAATATATTGTAAGTCCTTTGGGTTTATTGATTTGTCAACGTATTTTCTTAGGGAGGTTCTATCATTTAATAGTTTTAAAGTCTCATTCATCGCAAATAACCTCATTTCAACTTAATTTAATAATAGTATACCATTTCATGGTATATATTAACATGGTATAATAGTAACAATAATTAATGTTTATCATATAGTGATATTAATATGTTAATATCTGATAATGTTAATAAAAATCTATTAAAGGAGAATAAGTATGAAACTAAAATCTTGCTTTGATATTACATATCCAATGCTCCAAATTAATTTAAAGAAGGTATATGAAAATGTAAAATCCATGGTAGACTTATGTAATTCTCAAGGCATAAGCATTGCAGGGGTAGTTAAGGGGTTTAATGCGATACCAGAAGTTTCAAAGCAGTTTGCAAGTGCAGGGTGCACATATATAGCAAGCTCAAGAATGGATCAAATAATTAAACTAAATGAATATAGATTAGGTAAACCTTTTATGATGCTTAGAATTCCAATGTTTAGTGAAATAAAAGAATTGGTTAAGTTTGCTGATGTTAGTTTAAATTCTGAAATTGAAACATTAAATTTAATCCAAAAGGAATGTGAATTACAAGGTAAAACACATAAGGTAATTCTAATGTTTGATCTTGGGGATTTAAGAGAAGGTGTTTTTGACGAGGAAGAATTTATTAGCTTAGCAGAATATGTAGAAAATAATCTTGGAAATGTTGAGTTATATGGAGTAGGAACGAATTTAGGTTGTTATGGAGCGATAATTCCGACGCAACAGAATTTGGGAAGGCTATGCACCATTGCTGAAGTAATTGAAAGTAGAATAAATAGAAGACTAGAAATGATCTCAGGCGGAGCTACAAGTTCACTACCTTTAGTAATAGATGGCAAGATGCCTAAAAGGGTAAATAATTTAAGAATAGGCGAGGGAATATTATTAGCAGAAGACTTAGAGAAGTTCTGGGGATATGATATGAAACATATGCATAAGGATACTTTTGTGCTAAAAGCTCAGGTTGTTGAAATAAAATATAAACCCACATATCCTATTGGGGAAGTATTTATTGATGCTTTTGGATATAAAGCAACTTATGAGGATAAGGGAATAAGAAAAAGGGCGCTACTCGCAGTGGGAAAACAGGATTTTGGGACACACGATAAGCTAATCCCACAAAGGCAAGGTGTCAAAATTGTGGGAAGTAGTTCGGATCATTTAATTATAGATATTGAAGATTGTGATATTGAAGTGAAATTAGGTGAAATACTCCAGTTTCTAATGTATTATCCACCACTTATGTATTTGAGTGGAAATCCAAGCATACCAAAAACTTTTATTTAATTATGGAAAAATTGACATATAGAAATATATATGATAGGCTTAAGGTGATCTCTTTGCACTGCATACAAATCTACAGTACAAACTGAGCAGGCGATGAACTCCAAAAGAGTTCGTGGGGCTGGGCCTAAATGGCAACAGGATGAATCATACACCTGTGGGACAGTTTATTGTTCTACGGGTTTTTTATACCCATTTTTAGAACAAGTCTGAAGATTGCAATGTCATAGAATATCATATATATGCTTAAAATAAGCATTAATGGGGGTAGCTATTTATGACTAAGCAACAAATCAAAGAACTACAAGGACTAACTACTTTGAATGCAAAAAAACTTCAAGAAAAATTCGGCAAGAATGAGCTGATGGCTAAAGAAAAGGAAAGTTTTGTTCGCAAGATATTGAAAGTGATTTGCGAGCCAATGTTTTTACTCTTAATTGTTGCAGCTGTAATTTATTTTATTTTAGGAGAACCAAAAGATGGCGCTATAATGCTTGTTTTCGTTGTTGGAATTATTAGTATTGAGGTAATTCAAGAATGGAAAACTGATAAAACTTTAAATGCATTAAAAGATTTATCGGCTCCGCATGTTACAGTATTTCGAGACGGGATTGAAAAAGTAATCAATAGTTTTGATTTAGTACCTGGAGACATTATGTATATCGCAGAAGGTGTAAAGGTACCTGCTGACGGCATCGTTTTAAGAGCAAGTACCCTTTGCATTGACGAATCGTCCCTAACGGGTGAGGCTGAGGGTGTATGGAAAATTACTACAGAAAACAGGGACAAAAATGCAACTGATTATTGGAGACAGGATTATTGCTATACAGGAACTCTTGTAACGCAAGGTACCGGTACAATATTAGTAGACAAAATAGGAGCAATAACTGAATATGGGAAAATAGGACAAAATATTGCCTCAGCTCCGGATAATCCAACACCACTTGAAAAACAAACTGGAAAGCTGGTAAAACTATGCGCAGGAATTGCAGCAGCTTTATTCATATTTGTTGGCGTTATCACATATCTAAATCTACCAGATCACATTTTTAAAGCTAGAATAATAGAAAGTATTTTATCAGGAGTAACTCTTGCTATGGCTATGATACCGGAAGAATTTCCAGTTATCCTAACAGTCTTTTTATCTATGGGTGCTTGGAGGCTCGCTAAAAAAAAGTCTCTTGTCAGAAAATTACCATCTGTAGAAACTTTAGGGGCTGTTTCAGTTCTTTGTGTTGATAAAACTGGTACAATAACAATGAACAAAATGACAGTTACAGACACTTGGAGTTTAACAGCTGATGCTTTACGAGTAACGTTGTTAATGGGTATGGGCTGTAAATCAGATGCCTATGATCCAATGGAAAAGGCAATGATATCCTATTGTGAAAAACAAGGAATCACAAGGGAAATTCTTTTTGGTGGGGAATTAATAAAACAATATGCTTTTACCGATGAAGCAAAAATGATGGGTCACGTCTGGAAAAATGGAGATAACATTATAGTGGCAGCAAAAGGATCACCTGAGCATATTTTAAAAATATGTGATTTAACAGATGATGACAGGAAGATCGCAGAAACTAAAATAATGGAAATGTCCAGGCGAGGACTTCGTGTTATTGCTGTAGGGCAAATGATAGTGAATAATGCATTTGATGTACCAGATACTCTTATGGGATGTAGTCTACAGCTTTTAGGAATGGTTGGACTTGTTGATCCTCCAAGAGAATCTGTAAAAAGAGATATAGAAACTTGCACTAAAGCCGGTGTTCGTGTTGTAATGATAACAGGAGATAATGGAATAACTGCTAGTTCCATTGCAAGGCAAATTAATATGCCCAACAGTGACAAGATTATAACTGGTGATCAGCTTAGTAAAATGAGTGATGAAGAACTTTGTGAAAAAGTTAAAGATGTTAGTGTTTTCTCAAGAGTTATACCGGAGCATAAAATGAGAATAGTTAAGGCGTTTAAGAAAAACGGTGAAATAGTTGCAATGACCGGTGACGGCGTTAATGATGCCCCTGCTCTTAAATATGCGGATATTGGTATTGCAATGGGGAAACGTGGGTCAGAAGTTTCAAGAGAAGCAGCGGATATAATCCTATTAGACGATAATTTTTCAACTATTGTTGACACTATAAAGGACGGTAGAAGAATTTATGATAATATTAGAAAGGCAGTTGGATATGTATTTACTATTCATATTCCTATTGCATTTGCAGCACTACTTGCTCCCTTGATGGGAATAAATCCTGTTAGTCTTTTATTACTTCCAATACACGTTGTTTTACTTGAATTGGTAATTGACCCTACCTGCTCAATAGTACTCGAACGACAGCCAGCAGAAGATGATATTATGGAAAGGTCGCCTCGAGATCCACATGAAAAACTGCTAACAGCAAAAATTCTTTTCAAAAGTGTGATTCAGGGTTTAGTGATATTTGGCGCATCCTTTGGAACGTATTTTGCATTTCTAAATAATTATCCCAATAATGCACCTCTTGCAAGGGCAATGGGACTCACTATTATATTGTTAGCTAATATTTTATTGGTTCAAGTTAATAGTTCGAATTCTAATTTTGCAATCAAATCGTTTATTAAGCTTATAAGGGATAAGGTAATGTGGGGCGTTAGTTTAGGAACAATAGGTGGATTACTAGTTGTACTTTATACTCCTCTATCTAGTTTTTTGAAACTCGCACCTTTATCTTTAAGCCAATTATTGCTAGCAGCTTCCATAGCCGTAGCATCAGTTATTTGGTATGAACTTGTAAAACTTGTGAAACTTATTAAAAAAAATAGATATAATGACAGGTCGAGAACTTTGCAAAATTAAAAATTCAAATAGATGAAAATAATAAATTAACAATAATAAAATTTGACATATAAATCAAAATAATAAACGGAAAGAGGTATAAAATTATGAGTTTTTCATCAAATTCATCAAGATCATCAAGGGGCAATCATTACAGACAAGGAAACAATGGAAGTAACCATTACCAAAAGAAAGGTCTTTTTGGAAACTTATTTAACTTGGTTGGCTCGGGAAGTGGATCAAACCGTAACCATAACAACAACAATAATAATTATGAAAATCAGAATCAGAACCAAAATCACAAATTACCTATTAATAATCAACCTATAGCAAATCAAAATTCTGTTAGTTGCAGTAATTGTAACTCTCAAATACCCGCTGGTTCAAAATTTTGCTTGCAGTGTGGACAAAAGGTTGATACTGTATTATTTTGTAAGAACTGCGGAGAGAAACTACCTCTAAATGCAAAGTTTTGTCTTAAGTGTGGAAAAGGAATAAACGAGTAGACTTATGTGGTTTTATAGTGCACAAAGATATTCTGGCAAACGGTTTGGCAAATATATAATTGAAAGACCTATTGGAGAAGGCCGATATGGATTATGTTTTCTTGCAAGTTCTGATATTGGAGAAAAGGTTGTTATAAAGAAATTTAAACACAGCATTTTTAAAAAGAATTCAGAAAAGAACGTATATGAAGCCGTTATATTGTCAAAACTTGTAGATAAAAGAATCCCAGAGTTTTTAGGTGTAATAAATCAAAACAATTTTTATGGATTTGTTTTGGACTTTAAACCTGGGTGCAATGTACAAGATCTTTTATTTAAATATAAGCACAAATTTAATGACGAAGAATTTTTCAACATTGGAATTAAATTAATCAGAATTATAAAATATCTTCACGAAAATGGTGTTGTTCATAGGGATATTAGAATACCCAATATTTTGGTAAACAAAGAAGAAGTATATCTTATTGACTTTGGGCTAGCAAGATGGGCAGATAATGATAAATATCCCTATAATTTAGACTTTTCGTATTTAGGCGATTTTTTACTATATTTACTTTACTCTTCTTTTGAAGCAAAAGTAAAACATAAAAAATTGCCTTGGTATGAAGAATTAACATTAATAAACGGACAAAAGTTATTTCTGAAAAAATTGTTAGGGCTTGAGCTAACATACGAAAATATTGATGATATAGAAACAGATTTTATAAAGGTATTTAGGGGTGCAACTCCAAATATATAATATAGTAAAGGATGCTCCCCTAAAATGCTTTAATATTAAGGATGTGTAATTATGCAAACTAGATTTGATAGAAGGTATCTTAAAAAAATACTATATGTTGTCCTCACAGCAACCCTTATTTTTATAAGTTATAATGTAGTCTTTAATTTCAAAGAAATTTTTAATAATACTATTAATACAGTAAAAGCTATATTTTCAATAATTTCTCCTCTTATTATTGGTTGTTTAATTGCTTATCTATTATATCCATTATCAAAGGTCATAGATTCGTTTCTTATTAAACATCTAAAACTAAAATATAAAACCCATTTAATTAGTATTGTTTTAACATATTTAGTAGTGATTTTATTGTTTATTATACTTATTTATAGCATTTATGCAATGATCGGTGGACAAATTAGTAGTAATGAAACGTTAACAGTTATGTTTGCAACTATTGGTGATTATATAAAACGATATAATGAGCTTTTTGATTTTATTAATAAAAAAATTACTGAGAGTGGTCTTTCAATTGATATAAAGAGCTATTTATCACAAGTTATAAAGCAAGTATACTCCTATTTATCATTTTCTATAAATAGTATCATTGGCATATTTGCAGGTATAGGCAACATCCTTGTAAATAGTTTTATTGGATTGTTTATTTCTTTCTATTTATTAAAGGATTATGAGTTTTTCAAAAAACTCTATTTGAATTCAGTGAGTCTTATAATGAAGGAAAGTAAATTTAAAAGCCTTAATAAAACTATATTTGAAATTAATTATATTATATCTAGGTTTATAAGAGGGCAATTGCTAGATGGTTTAATAGTTGGATTAATTAGCAGTATTGGATTGTCTATTATAGGTCTTGATTTTGCTATTCTTATCGGATTTACTGCAGGTATTGCTAATATTATACCCTATGTTGGTCCACTAATTGGATGTATTCCAGCAATAATTATTGGTCTTCTTAGCCCGAATCCGATCATAGCTTTGTGGGCAGTGATTGTACTACTTGCGGTTCAACAACTTGATGGTGCGGTTATATCGCCGAAAGTGGTAGGGGATAGCATGGGACTTCATCCAATATTTATAATCATGGCAATAACTATCGGTGGTTCAATAGCCGGTATTATTGGAATGTTATTATCGGTACCTATTGCTGGTATAATAAAATTATTCTTAACAAAGATTGTAACAAAACATACAAATGACCTGAGCTCTTAAGATACATAGTTTGATTTTATAAACAAAGAAGGAATTTTTTGAATTTTGTAGAATGTTATACTATAGTATTTTATTTTAGGAATTAATTAACATAATTAGTGTAAAATAGATTAAAGTTCAAAGGAGAAAAAGATGGAAAAAGATATGAAAATCGCAGTTTTGATTGATGCTGACAATGTATCTGATAAGTATATAAGATATATAATTGATGAAATTTCAAATCATGGAACACCTACTTATAAAAGAATTTATGGGGATTGGACCAAACCTCAATTAGCGTCATGGAAAAATGTACTGCTTAATTATTCTATTAGTCCAATACAACAATATAATTATACAACAGGTAAAAACTCAACGGATGCGGCACTTATAATAGATGCTATGGATATACTTTATTCAAAAAATGTTGATGGATTTTGTATTGTATCTAGTGATAGTGATTTTACTAAACTAGCTGCTAGGCTAAGAGAAGCTGGTATGTATGTTATTGGTATGGGAGAAAAGAAAACTCCTACACCTTTCATCTCAGCTTGTGAAAAATTTAAATATCTCGAAGTATTAGCTTCAATGGCACCAAAACAGATTGAACCTACTAGCAATAAAGGAGCACAAATACAAGAAGAATCAAAAGGTGGTATGATAAGTTCCGATAAATTGGTAGAGGCTATTAAAACTATTATAACTGAAATTTCAGATGAAGACGGTTGGGCATTTCTAGGCGAATTAGGCAGCACTCTTAATAAGAGATATCCAGATTTTGATACCAGAAACTATGGTTATACAAAGCTTACACCTTTTGTTGCCTCTTTAAAACATTTTGAGATTAGATCTACTAAAACTAGTAATCCAAGTATAAGTCTTAAATATATTAGAAATAAAGTATAAACAAAAAAAGTCGATGAGATAAAAAGTCTCATCGGCTTTTTATTTGGAAAATAATTAAAAGTGATGGTAAATGAGATTATAAATAAAAAATATCTCTCTTATGTTTACAAAATGCATATGATGAAAAAAGAATGTTAAAATTTTATTTATTGTGTTATATTTTACTAATTAAATTAAATTTACACTAAACATGATATAATATTTAAAAAAATAATAATTATGTTAATAATACTTTAAAAATTAAGAGCTTTAAAGAGGAGATGGTGAAATTATAATGAAGAAAAAGGTTTTTATACTTATTGCATTAATATGTATTTTTATTATTGGATTTGTTGGCTATAAGTGGTATTTAGGCAAAACAGATAGTACCCCTTCAATATTTAAAGATAATGATTCTATTCAATATATATCTAAGGTGGATTCGCAATTTTTTTATATATACAAAGATAATAAATGGCAAAAGGAATTTATTAAAGGTGTAAATATTGGTGCATCAAAACCTGAGTTTTTTCCTGGGGAATTTGGAATTACCAAGGAAGATTACCTAAGATGGTTTAAGTATATTAGCGATATGAATTCAAACACCATTAGGGTGTATACAATATTAAAACCTGATTTTTATAAAGCTCTCTATGAATACAATAAAAATAATTTTAAACCGCTATATTTAATTCAAGGGGTTTGGATTAATGAAGAAAATATTGTTAAATATAAGGATGCCTATAATCCAATAATTGAGAATAATTTTAAGAAAGATGTAGAAACAACTATTGATGTTCTTCACGGGAATAAAATCATTAAAAAGGCACCGGGATACGCTTATGGAATTTATGATAAAGATGTGTCTCCCTATGTTATAGGATATGTATTGGGGATAGAATGGGATCCAGAATTCGTAACTACGACTAATGCTAATAATAAGGATAAAGTCAATTATAATGGTAAATATTTATATAGTAAAAGTGCTTCACCATTTGAAAATTTCTTATGTGGTGAGGGTGACTATTGCATAGATTATGAAACTAAAAATTACGAGATGCAAAAGACTGTAAGTTTCTCAAATTGGCCCACAACAGACATGCTTAGTCATCCAAATGAACCACTTCCAAATGAAGATATAGTTTCTGTAAATATGGAACACATAAAGAAAAAGGATACTTTTAAAACAGGCCTTTTTGCATCTTACCATATTTACCCTTATTATCCTGATTTCATGAATTATCAGAAGGATTATGTTAATTCTAAAGATAAAAACGGGAAAATAGATACCTATAGAGCGTATTTAAAGGATTTAAAAAAAGAACACAGCATGCCTGTTTTGGTGGCAGAGTTTGGTGTGCCAGCGGCTAGGGGTAAAGCACATGACAATATTAGTATGGGATTTAATCAAGGAAATGTTACAGAAAAAGCTCAAGGGGAAATGGATGCATTTATGATGAAAGACATATATGAAGAAGGGTATGCAGGAGCTTTGGTATTTGCATTTCAAGATGAGTGGTTTAAAAGAACTTGGAACACCATGGATTTAGATTTGCAGAGTAGAAGATCTTATTGGAATAATCAGCAGACAAATGAACAGCATTTTGGCTTATTAGCCTTTGATTCAGGTGAAAAAGAAAGTACATGTTATGTAGATGGAGATGTATTGGATTGGAAAGGTGACATTCCAATATCTACAAATAATGGAACGTCTCTTTATATGAAGTCTGATGAAGAGTATGTTTATTTTATGGCTAAAAGTTCAAAATTTAATTTTGACACGGATAAGTTACTTATTCCTATAGATATCCTTCGGAACCAAGGAAACCTAAGTTATAAGGGGACTGGTTTTTCTAAAGCGGCTGATTTTGTTATATCTATAAATGGAAAAGATAATTCTCAAATACTTGTAGACCCTTATTACGATAGTTTCCAGTATATTTATGGAGAAAAACTTAACATGATACCGAAGGTAAAAGAGTATAATGTAAAAAATAATGGTGTGTTTATGCCTATGTATCTATGTGTAAACAAAGAGATTTATTTACCTCAAGATAAAGTTAAAATCCCTTTTAGTAAATACGAAACTGGGAAACTCGTTTATGGGGACGGAAATCCTAAAAACACTGATTATAATTCCCTAACAGATTTTTATGTAAAAGATAATGTAGTTGAAATAAGAATACCTTGGCAACTTCTTAATGTAATGGACCCATCAACAAAAATGGTTATGAATGACTTGCATATAGGAGGCATAAAGCCAATTAAAACTGAGGGGGTATATGCTGGAGTAGGGGTGTTAGAAGATAAGAATTCAATAAAAAATATTGGAATGAATTTGTATAGTTGGAAAGACTGGAATGTTCCAATTTATCATGAAAGATTAAAATCATCTTACTATATCTTAAAAGAGGCTTTTAGCAAATATAAATAAAGAGGTAATAATATGAAAAAAAGAAAAACTCTAAAAAAAATCTGTACTACTATTGTTGCAATTTTAATCATATTAGCCTCTCCCTTTATAATTTGGAAGGCTAAACCATCAAAAATTCTTAATGTGTTAATTATTGATAAAACTGTACCTGACATAACTTATAGAGAGCATAAAGGTTTTATGTGGATATTAAATAATTTAAAGATTAAAAATGGGGATTCAAATACGACATTTAATTATGATAAAGATTACTACGGATTTTTCCCTTTGCCGAATGAAGAATATATCACAAAAGAGCTTCCCCAAAACCTTGGTAAGCCAAATCTCATATACCTTACTGACACTTATGGAGTATATAAGGGCGATTTTTATAAAAATAATGTACAGGGAAATAGATCTGGAATAATTTATGGAGGCACAAAAGGTCTTGAAGTAGATAAAATTAAAAATGCGTTAAATAATAATACAATCATCGGTGAATTTAATACTTTGGCCAGCCCCACAGATAGCAAAGCAAAAGAAAAACTCGAAAATATATTCGGATTAAAATGGAATGGATGGATAGGAAGATATTTTTCTGATCTTTCAAAAACAAATATTGAGTTACCTTATTGGATGCAAGAAAACTATGCAATGCAATACGGAATGAAGTGGGATTTTAAAGGAGCGGGTATAGTTTTAGTTAACTCCGATGATACAATCATAGTTCTTCGAAAAGATGTGGAGTTAGGACAAGGACTTAATAAAATAAATTTCACACCAAGTGCAAAACATGAATTTCAAGTTAAAAACAATGTGAATTATTATTATTGGTTTGAAATAACTAAAGCAGATAAAAGTGTAGAAGTCCTTGCAAGTTATAAATTAGACTTAACAATAGCAGGGCTAAAGGTACTAAATAAATATAATTTGCAAGCCGAGTTTCCTGCCATTGTACGTAAAACGGAGGCATATACAAGTTATTACTTTGCAGGGGACTATGCAGATAGTAATTCTACACCAAAAATTTATAACGATTCAGGAATACAGTTCCTAAATAAAATAACTACTTTTGATGAAGATACAAATCAAAATTATTTTTATTGGAATGTGTATTACCCATTAATTAAAAATATTATAAAAAATATAAAATAGGTGGAGAGAAAACATGTTTTCAAATAATATTAAGTCCTTTATAATTTTAAATATATATATATTAATAATAGTAGATATATTTTTGTTACTAGCTATTTATTATGAAATAATAGTGGATAAAATTAAAACAAAATTATATGAAAAAGTATTAATTAATCTAAAACCTAAAGTTTTGGCTTATATTAAAGATGAAGAACAGTCTTTAGAAGTTGAAAAACTATTGAAAAGTTATTTTATAAAAAATGTCGCTATTGATATTATGGTGGATTATTGCGAAGAAAATAATATAGATATAAGCGAAAAATTTACAGAGCTTAAACTTGATTTTATTTTAATAAAAAAAATTAAGAGAAAAGTCCGTTTATTTGATTTAAAAAGACTTATTTTCATGAGAGCGCCATCCGCATATAATACATTACTTAAACTGACGTTATCGGAGGAGTTGGATATAAGTTACATGAGTTTTTTTGGTTTATCTCTTATACAACTTCCCATGGATAAAACAGAAATTGTTATAAAAAGATTAGTTATCTCAGGTATTGTACGTAATAGAATTATAGAAGTTCTGAGTAGGTATAACCTTGAATTTTGCGTTTGGTTAGAATTATTAGAAAAAGAAGATACCATCCAAGGAAAAATCATTTTTATAAATAATATAATGACAAAAGAAGAAATTAAAATAGAAAAAAATTCAGATAAACTTCAAAAATTCTTAAAGGATGAAAAAGAAGTTAAAATAGCAGCTATTCATGCACTTTGTAGTAGTGGAAATGAAAAATATATTGATCAACTTAAAGAAGTATATGAAAATGAGGGAAATTGGGAAGTGAGAGTAGCAGTTGCAAAAGGGCTTAGTAGTTTCAATATGGAACCTGTCAGAGATTTATTATTAAAAATGACAAAAGATAAAGAGTGGTGGGTAAGATATAATTCTGTAAAATCTATAGTGGCTATGGGAGAAGAAGGATTATTTACTCTTATTGATTTGTCACTAGAAAAAGAAGATAAAAATGTATCAGATTTAGCATATTATTTTCTTAATTCAGATAACCATGTTTACAATATTGTAAAGAATTTAGAGGTGTAATTTATGAATATATTAGTTAATATAATTTCAGTCTATAGTAATATAATTTTTTTCTACTTTTTTGTAATAAGCATATTTTATGTAATTTTGATTTTATTATCATCTAGAAAATTGAGAGATTATATTAAGATTATAAATAATGATGTTACCATAATTAGCAATTATACTAAGCCTATTTCCATAGTGGTGCCTGCCTATAATGAGGAAGCAACAATTATAGATAATATAACTTCTCTTTTAAATTTAAATTATCCGGAATTTGAAATTATAGTTGTGAGCGACGGATCAAATGATAAAACACTAGCAAAAGTAATAGAACATTTTAAATTAAGGAAAATTGATGTAGAAATAAATATGCAAATAGAATGTAAAGAAATAAAAGGGGTGTATGGTGCTTTTACAATACCTCATCTTGTGCTTGTAGATAAAGGAAATGGAGGCAAGGCAGATGCTCTAAATGCAGGTATAAATTTATCCAGGTATCCACTTTTTTGTGGGATAGATGCGGATTGTATTATAGAGAAAAATGCACTCCTGCGAATTGTAAAACCATTTCTAAAATATGAGCATACAATTGCAGTTGGTGGAATAGTTAGAATTGCCAATGGTTGTATTATAAAAGATGGCAAGCTATTAGAAGCAAAACTACCTAAACAAGCAATAGTTAGGTTTCAGATAATAGAATATTTTAGAGCTTTTTTAACTAGTCGCATTGGTTGGGAAAGAATAAATGCTTTGCTTATCATTTCAGGCGCCTTTGGTGTATTTAAAAAGTATGCGGTGGTAAAGGTTGGAGGCTATAGTAAGACTATAGGGGAAGATTTGGAGCTCACCTTGAAAATGCATGAATATTTCAGGAAAAATAAGTTGAAGTACAAAATTGATTTTGCTTCAGATGCTGTTTGTTGGACACAGGCGCCAGACACGTTAAAGGGACTAAAGAGTCAAAGAAAGAGATGGCATAGAGGACTTACAGATTCAATTTTAAGACATAAAAAGATGATGTTTAATCCAAAGTATGGCGCAGTGGGAATATTATCCATGCCCTATTTCTTTTTAGTTGAAATGTTAGGTCCCGTAATTGAAATGACTGGTTATGTAATGCTTATAGTTTCAATTATCACAGGAACCTTGTCTAAATTTTTTGTATTTGTATTTTTGATGGCTTATTTATATGGAATACTATTTTCCCTATCTGCAATATTGCTTGAAGAATTTTCCTATAAAAGATACAGTGGAATTAGAGAAATCACAAAGCTTGTTATTTATAGCTTTTTGGAACAAATTATATATAGGCAGATGACAGTGTGGTGGAGAGTAACATCATTTTTCAATTTTAAAAAGGGAAGCAAACAATGGGGAACGATAAAAAGAAATAAGTTTTACAATAAGGAGGGATAAACTATGAATTTAGAAGAATGTTTTTTAAAACTTTCTCAGATGGAAGACAATGGCTCTTTGTTATATCAAAATTTTTCGAAGGAATGTAGTGAGAAATTAAGACCTGTTATGATTTCATTTTCAAAAGAAGAGGAAGAACACAAAAAAATTATGATTGAATTATGTGAAAATGGGAAATTAAAAGAAGAAAGTTTGGGTGAGGATGTAGAAAAGATTTTCAAAAGCAAGTGGAATATTTATTTAATAATGATAAAAAATTGAACTTAAATTCAGAAAAAGATTTCTTTGTTTTCGCTCTGCAATTAGAAAGGAATTCAGTTGAAATATATACACAACTATTAAACATTTTTGAAGAAGATTCATATGGATACAAGAGTTTTGAATATCTTATAAAAGAAGAAAGAAAACACATGCTTTATATTTTAAATAAACTTTATGAATTAAAATAGTTATCCAGAAAATTTAAGATAGTTAGGAAGTGATAAAAAGATGAAATCAGTTAAACTTACAAATAAGCAAGCTCGTCAATTCATTTTATTAAAACAAGGTTTAATGGGAAAGTATAAATTTTCAAAGGAAAAAGGTGTTTGTGATTATATAAAGCAAGCAGGTTGCATTCAATTTGATCCCATTGATATTTGTGGTAAAAATGCTGAATTGGTATTACAATCAAGGGTAGAAGGCTTTTCTAAAGAAATGCTCTATAAGCTTTTATACAAAGACAGAAAGCTTATAGATTATTTCGATAAGAATATGTCTATATTTAGTGTTGATGATTGGAAATACTTTGCGCGGTTGCGTACTTATTACTATAATAATGGTAGAAGTATGGATAAAGTAAATGAGGCGGCGCTCAAGATAAAGTCAATCTTAAAAGATAGGGGATATGCAGCTTCAAAGGATATAGATTTAAATGAAAAAGTTGACTGGTCTTGGAATCCTACTAGATTATCTCGAGCGACACTTGAAACTATGTATTTTCGAGGAGAGCTAATTATTCATCATAAAAAAGGATCAATTAAGCATTATGCTCTTGCTAGTGAACATATATCTAAAGAGTTATTAAATGCCTTAGAACCAAATTTAACTGAGGAAGAACATATGTCGTGGAGGGTTCTAAGACGTATTGGAGCAGTGGGGATGCTTTGGAATAAACCATCAGATGTTTTGCTTGGAATTGACGGCTTAAAATCTGCTAAACGAAATCTTATATTCCAGCAATTATTAAAGGATGAAAAGATTATAGAAATTCAAATTGAAGATATAACAGATTTTTTTTACTGCTTGTCAGCTGATAGATTTTTGATTGATATGGTATTATGTAATAAAGAGTATCAAGGCAGAACAGAGTTTATTGCTGCTCTTGATAATTTGATTTGGGATAGAAAACTTATAAAAAAAATTTTTAACTTTGACTATAAATGGGAGATATATACTCCTATTGCAAAACGAAAATATAGCTATTATGTTTTGCCAGTTTTATCTGGAGATAGATTTATTGGTAGAATAGAAATAGTAAATGATAGAAAACTAAAACAACTTATTGTAAGAAGCTTATGGTTTGAAGATGATATTGATAACCCATGTAGTTTTAAAAAGGGTATTAATGATTGTCTTAAGAGATTTTGTGAATTTAATAAATGTGAAAGTATTAAAATAGAGTGTTATGATTTATAATATGCTATTAGAATAAAGGGGGTAATTTATAATGAATAAAAAGATGCCTGTATTATTTATTGGACACGGAAGTCCTATGAATGCAATTCTTAATAATTCATATACAGAAGCTATTCGTAAATCAACTGAAAATATACCAAAGCCAGAAGCAATTTTAGTAATTTCTGCTCACTGGGAAACCGATGGTACATTTATTACGGCTTCAGATTCACCTAATCAGATCTATGATTTTTATGGTTTCCCGCAGGAACTTTATAATATCAAATATAATCCAACGGGTGCTAAAAAGTATGCGGAAATGGTTGAAGAGGAGCTAAAGGATTCAGATGTTAAACTCACTGATACTTGGGGGCTGGATCATGGTGCTTGGTCAGTGCTTTCTCATATGTATCCGAAAGCTGATATTCCAGTATTTCAAATGAGTTTAAATAGGTTAGGTGATCAGCAGTATCATTATAACCTTGGGAAAAAACTATCAAAACTTCGAGATAAAGGGATCTTAATAATAGGCAGTGGAGATATAGTGCATAACTTAGGAAGAATGGATTATGATATGAATGCAACTCCATTTGACTATGCCACTGAATTCGATAATTATATTTGCGAAGCTATAGTAAATAGAAAACACGATAATATTATATCCTATCAAAGAATAGGAAAAAGTGCTTTATTATCTGTACCTACAAAAGAGCATTATTTGCCACTACTTTATATAGCTGGCATGCAGGAAGAAACAGATGAAGTTAAATTTATATATAAGGGTATACAGCATGGTTCCATGTCTATGACAAGTATACAAATAGGTTAAAACTTAAAATAGTTATAAACAATTTATTTGGTAACCATCCTATTAAATAGGATGGTTACTTTATTATGTAATTTCAGAGAATGTTTTGAAAATAGATGAATTTATGATATAATATAGGTTGTCTTGCTTTTACAGTAGTTATAGCTTAAAGATTTTTAAGCTATAAAAAAATGCTTTAGCAGACATTAACAATTTAATATTTAAATAAATTGTTCTATAAATTTAGGAGTGGGAGAAAATGGAAAAGAAATACAATGATCTAAAGATTGCAGAACGAGGTGCACGTACAAGTATTGTTGCTTATATAGTGCTCGCTGCATTAAAGCTGGGAATTGGGCATTTATCTGGCTCAAAAGCTCTAACAGCAGATGGACTAAATAACACCACAGATATAGTTGCCTCGGTAGCTGTTTTAATTGGATTAAAAATATCAAGAAAACCAGCTGATGATGATCATCTTTATGGTCATTTTAGAGCTGAGACTATAGCATCACTTATTGCTTCTTTGATTATGATAGGTGTAGGGATGGATGTTTTATATAACGCAGCTCACTCTATTATTTTCTTTAAAGCGGAGGTTCCAGACGTAACTGCAGCTATAGTTGGTATCATTTGTGCTGTAGCAATATATCTTGTTTACCGTTATAATAAAAAAATTGCTATTCAAATAAATAGTTCTGGACTTATGGCTGCAGCTAAAGATAATCTTTCAGATGCTTGGGTCAGTATAGGTACATCTGTAGGCATTATTGCGTCGCAATTTGGTTTGCCTTGGATAGATCCATTAGCAGCAGTTTTAGTTGGCATATTAATTGTAAAGACTGGCTGGGATATTTTTAGTGAAGCAACACATAACTTGACAGATGGTTTTGATGTAGAGCAACTAGTTAATATAAATCAATGCATAAAAAAGGTTTCAGGAGTTAAAAGTATTAAGGATATTCGCGCTCGCGTAAATGGAAATAATATTCTTCTGGATGTAATAGTAAGAGTTAGTGCTGATTTAACTGTAGTTGAAGGGCATAATATCACGGAAGAAATTGAAAAAAAATTAAGAAGTGAGCTTGATATTACAGAAGCAGTAGTTCATGTAGAACCTGAAATGTAAATAACTTAATATGAAATTTATAACTTTATAAATGCAATTTAATAAATTAAAAGCTGTGAAGAATTCTTCACAGCTTTTATTATTAAAGTAAGGGGGGGCCCTTTGCTTTAATAACTAACTATATTTAAATGGTAACATAAAGTTGTAAATAGATAATGAAGATAAGGTTATATGTTTGTTAATTATTATTACAGAAATACCTTATATAAAACAATTTTTAATAAGATAAAAACAAAAAAAATGGTAGCTTTAGTAAAATACATGAAATATTGAGTGACATTATGGAAAAAACGAGTATAATAAACCCAACACTAATTTACGATAAGGAATAAGATTATGGATATGGATATGGATAGATGTTACTTTTTAAGAAGAGGTGCATCTCTAAATATACATACTAATCTTATAAGAGAAGCAAATGCAGAGCCTGGGGAAATGGCAAAAGGTAATATGTAGGAGGAAAAAATTATGGAAGTTATAGTTACAAAATTTGGTGGGAGTTCATTATGTGATAGCATCCAATTTAAAAAAGTAAAAGATATTGTTTTATCGGATGCAAGTCGGCGTTATGTTGTACCATCAGCTCCAGGTAAAAGAAACAAAGGTGATTATAAAATTACAGATCTTTTATATTTATGTTTTGAACATGTTAAAAAATCACTACCATTTGATGAATTATTTAAATTAATTGAAGAAAGATATAATCTTTTGTGTAGTGAATTAGAGCTTTCCATTGATATGTCAAAATATTTAAGTGAGGTTAAGGAAAAAATAATCAATGGGGCTTCACAAGACTATGTAGCAAGTAGAGGTGAATATTTAAATGGTTTAATATTAGCTGAATACTTAGGGTATGAATTTATTGATGCTGCTGAGATTATTATTTTTAAGAAAAGTGGCCGTTTGGATGAGATTGAAACCTACAAGGCTATAAACAGTAGATTATCAAAGGTAGAAAAAGCAGTTATACCAGGATTTTATGGCGCAACCAAGGAGGGTGTTATAAGGACATTTTCTAGAGGTGGCTCTGACATTACCGGGGCAATAATTGCTAAAGGCACAGGTGCAAAGGTTTATGAGAACTGGACAGATGTGTCAGGATTCTTAATGGCAGATCCAAACATCGTTGCTAATCCAAAACCTATTAAAGAGGTAACATATAAGGAACTTAGGGAACTTGCATATATGGGAGCAAATGTTTTTCATGAAGAGGCTATTTTCCCTGTTAAAAATGATGGAATACCAATAAATATAAAAAATACTAATAATCCACTTGGTGAGGGTACATTTATTTTGAATGTTAAATCAAATGTTACCACTGGAAATATTACAGGGATAGCAGGAAAAAAAGATTTTACAGTAATAGCAATTGAAAAGACACTTATGAATAGGGATGTTGGATATTGTCGCAGAATTCTTTCAGTTCTTGAAAGCAATGATGTAGCTTTTGAACATATTCCATCGGGTATAGATTCTATTTCACTAGTAATTGATGACTCAGAACTTGATAATAAGATTGATAAAATATTAGAAGAAATTGAAAATTCCTGTAATCCGGACTCAATTATAACTCATCCTAATATGGCGTTAATAGCAGTTGTTGGAGAAGGTATGATAAAAACTAAAGGAATATCTGCTAAAGTGTTTGGCGCATTATCAAAATGTAATATAAATATCAGGATGATAAATCAAGGGTCAAGTGAATTAAGTATAATTGTTGGCGTAGAAAATGATGATTTTGAAAATGCTATTAGGGCAGTGTATAAAGCATTTGATAATTAATTATTTTAATTAAAGATGTTCATCAAACGCTATAATGTTATAATAAATATAGTTTAAGAGGGGGAGAAATTAATATGGAAAAAGTTAAAATAGCAATTTTAGGTTTTGGTAATATTGGTACCGGTGTGTGGAGAATATTACAAGAAAATAAAAAAGAGATAATGAAACGCTCAAATTATGAAATAGAGGTATCTAAAATATTAGTAAATGACATAAATAAAAAAAGAGATATAGTGCTTCCTACGGGAATATTAACAGATAATATAGATGAAATTATAAATGATGATAGCATAAAGATTGTGGTTGAACTTGTTGGGGGACGTGATGAGGCTAAGCAGTACATGATAAGAGCGATGAGAGCTAAAAAACATATTGTAACTGCTAATAAATTGGTTATTGCAAATTGGGGCGAGGAATTATTTAAAATAGCGGAAGAGGAAAACGTATTATTTTATTATGAAGCAAGTGTAGCAGGTGGAATTCCAATAATACGTGAAATTAATGAGAGTCTTACAGCAAATAGAATTGAGCAGATAATTGGAATTATAAATGGAACAACTAATTATATATTAAGTAAAATGACCAATGATGGAATTAGCTTTGATGAGGCATTAAAAGAAGCTCAGGCAAAGGGTTATGCAGAGGCTGATCCAACTTCTGATGTTGATGGTTTTGATGCTGTCTATAAGCTTGCTATAATGGCTTCACTATCTTTTGGAACTAAGGTTAATCATGATTGTATTTATAGGGAAGGAATAAGAAATATTAGTGCTGTTGATATAGAATATGCTAGAAAATTTGGTTACACAATAAAACTTTTAGCAA